>Ga0247727_10017325_pt1 | contig 11488 bp, 9 predicted proteins | sample WisWelCaveWW1625_FD_202498 | JGI IMG/M metagenome (GOLD analysis project Ga0247727, IMG submission 202498) | Biofilm microbial communities from Wishing Well Cave, Virginia, United States - WW16-25 | ecosystem: Environmental > Aquatic > Deep subsurface > Groundwater > Cave microbial mat | place... | reverse complement strand
GCTCATCAGGAAAACGGCTACAATCCAACTGGCGTTCATAGGCTCCTCCGGCTGAAAGATTGGGGTGGGATACCCACATCTTCTGCCCTGAGCCTATGAACGTCAACTAGCAATCAGCGTATTCTTTGAATTCGGGAAACACACTGACGTATATGCGACTGGCCGGACTTTTAGCCAGTAGCGTTTCTAGCTCTTGATAGCGTTTAGGCGATACTGGTCCATGCGACGTAACAACTTCGATCAGAAACAGCCATTTTTGCTTAGGCAAGTACAACACAATGTCAGGCAGTTTGCCATGCTTATCAACTGGAAAGCCGAGTCGTTGCAATCCTTTCACATCTGTGAGGAGGCTTTTATTCGCAGTATCGCCTATATAAAACAAACGGGAGCCTGGCGCAAAACGTGGGGCGAATTGCTCAACCACTGCAACCTGAAGATGGTTGTGTCTACCAGGCGACAAACGGTATTCGCGCCCTCCAGGATCCAGTAGTGGGATCATTTTCTGAGTGCGTCGTTGTTGGTAGAGTTCTAACAACGTCCCCTGTTCAGTTTTGAATTTCTCCAAGAAACGTTGTCCTGCTTTTGTACCGTATCCCTGTATAACTGGCAAGGCTTCTTCAGAAATGGCGTAATGTGTGCGTGGGCTGTTTGTAGGGAGGTAGGGATCATCAGGGTTGCGATTAACGATGCGAGCTTGCTCAAATTGGTGCAAAACCTGACGACGAAATGTCTCTCGAGTGTTTTCAGCATAGCGTTTGTGGTAGTTTTGCTCGATGAATAGGATCATGTCATGTATGCGAATGCTGCGTCGTTGAGCGTTCCGCCATTGATCGGTCTCGGTCAGATTCGCCAAGGCTAATAGAGTCAGAGCGGCCAACTCATTACGTTGCATAGATGGCAATCCTATAGCATTCAACAAGTCCTTGGCCTCTTCGATTTTTGACATATGTCCTCCCTTGCCGTTAGGCAAATCTAGCGGCAGGTTCAACTCTTCGCTCACGATTTGATTTATAAGCGCGACTTGGCTAACACCGTCTGCCTGTTGTATTCGCTCACCAATGCGCTCGATTTTGTCTAATGATGGCAGAGGTAAATTCCGCAACTCTGTCGCATTAATTTGAGTGCTGCCGCTCGATTGGCGGAAGTACTGATCAACCCATCGGGAATTAAGAAATGCTGCCAATCCCAAAGTCTCAGCATTAGATAAAGTTCCACCTGGACGATGCAGGTAATTAACATGATTTTCAATACCCAAATATTCGAAAGGCAGGTCTCCTTTGATGTAAGGTGTGGCTGTAATCCGGCTATTCTCTTCTTTAGCGCTAAAGCGCCGAATTAATACGAGGTTTTCATTCGGCAACAATAGATTGTAGGTTTCTGGTCCAATACGTATCCTTTGCGATTTGTTGAAACGTAGTAAAGGCCAAGTAACTGTCATGCGGCCAACATGTTGCATCCACAACACTGGTGCAATTGCGTCATTAGTTCCTGAGTCCACTAACGCCTCTGTGCGAAATGGAACGATAGGGCCGGTAGAAATATTCAGTCCAAATGAGTGCAACCGATCAGGCCAGCGGCTAAAGGTGTCTCGAATTATGATGTCGGCAGGGGCGGTCGGGATATTGAGCACTGCCTCTGGTGAATCCAAGTCCACCAAGTTCCTCAGCGGTATTTGTTGTTCTGTTGCTTGCCCCAAGTCTCCTGTCCCATTACTGCTGGAAACTTTTACAAGTTCAATTTGGGTTAAAGTCTTTCTGCCAACAAGAATAACATTCTCTTGAAGTACATTATCTTGCTCAAAGGACTCCGTTCGTGATGCAAACAAGTGTATATGCTCAACCGCTATAACCTGTAAAAACCATTTGCGAAGCTGTCGGAAATAGGGGCCGGAGCAAAAACTTCGTGGCGTAATGAAAACCATTTGCCCTTCCGGCGGCAAAATTTTGGCGGCTGACGCCATGAATAAGGCGTAAATATTCGGTTGTCCGTGTACGACTTCAGACAATAAAGCAACCCGGGGATCTAATTTAGGGATTTTGAAATAAGGAGGATTAGCAATAATTAGTTGCGGCAGGTTTTCAACTCTTGTTTTTTCGAGAAGCGGAACCGGGCGCAGGATCGATGCATTGGCGAGGATAAAGTCATCTCCGCTAATGTCAAATTCAAATTTGATATTTCTCTCATTCAACCAGTGGCGAACGTATCCCAACCCTAATGCCAGCCCCGGGCGTAAAGCTGCATCAGTTTCGTAGGCTGTGACTCGCCAGTTAGAACAGGTGCGCTGTTGTGCAATAAGCTCAGCTAATGCCGCAATCAGGATTCCTGTGCCTGCCGCTGGCTCAATTACCCAAGAGTTCGATTGTAGAGGGGCGCCAAGCCTCGCCATAAAATAGGCAATCGCCGGCGGTGTGAAAAATTGACCATGAGTTTTGCGGTAGGCACTAGATGCGTAGATGGAATATAGCCGCCCAAGCCAATTACATGCAGCCACAGGCGAGGTGTGATCTGGCGGCCAGACAGGACTTAACTTAAGCCAGTCACACTTATCCAGTTCGCTTTGACTTAGATCAGGGCAGTACAAAGCCCAGAGGTCTTTCCATTGGGGGGCAAAAAGTGCATCCATTATTTCTGTTTATTCTACCGGAACCGGCACTTCTTTCAACACCGCGGCCACAATCTCACGGGCGGTGTCGGGGCGGCGGTCGCGAGCGAGGACGCGATGGGGCATGGCGGCGTGGGCGGCGGATTTGATGTCGTCGGGGGTGACGAAGGTGCGTTGACGGATGAGGGCCAGGGCTTGGGCGCATCTTTGCAGGGCGACGCCGCCGCGCGGGCTGACGCCCAACACGGCGTCGGGGTGGGCGCGGGTGGCGGTTGTCAGTTTGACGACATACTCTTTGAGCGCCCGCACCACATCCACCGAGCGCGCGGCGTGCTGGAGCGTCACGATGTCGTTCAAATCCACCGAGGGGGTGAGGCGGTCGAGCGGGTCGGTGTGCTCTTCGCGTTCGAGGATCATGACCTCGTCGTCGTAGTTGGGGTAGCCGAGATTGAGGGTGACGAGGAAGCGGTCGAGTTGAGCTTCGGGCAGAGGGAAGGTGCCAGCCATCTCAACCGGATTCTGGGTGGCGATGATGAAGAAGGGTTGGGCCAGGCGGTGGGTGAAGCCGTCACTCGTCACCTGGCCCTCGGCCATGCTCTCCAGCAAGCTGGACTGGGTGCGCGGCGAGGCGCGGTTGATCTCGTCCACCAGCACCACGTTGGCAAAGATCGGCCCCGGCACAAACTCGAAGCGCCCTTCGCGCTGGTTGTAGATCGCGCCGCCGGTGATGTCGCTGGGCAGGAGGTCGGGCGTGCATTGGATGCGTTTGAAGGTGGCGTGGATCGAGCGGGCCAGGGCTTTGGCGACCAGAGTTTTGCCGATGCCGGGGACGTCTTCCAAGAGAACGTGGCCCTGGGCCAACATGGCGGCGACAATTAATTCCAACTTGGCCGGGTCCACCACGACCGCTTGTTGGATCGAGTCCATCAGTTTGTAGATCACGTCGTGATGCGACAAATCGGATGAAAGTTGGAAGTTGGGCATGAGCGCCGAGTCAGTATACACTGAAAGAAAACCTCCTTTCAGACCTCACAGGTCGTGCATCCCTTCGGGATGCCTGAGACCTGTGAGGTCTGAAAAGCCGGGTGATATAATCTGATTAAACTGCGTCCCGAGGTGACGATACGTTGAATGTCGTGCCAAGTCGAGACAGCAATTGGTGACACCGGAGAGGCCGTCCGGGGACTGTGCGATGCACTTTCGTGCGGGGCACAATAGCGCCACCCCCGGTGTCAGAGCAGTCCTATGACAACACTGGAAACTATTCTGGATTCGCTCGCCGTCGAAGGCACGCTCTACGAGCGCCTGCCCGATAACGCGGTGCATTGCTATGCCTGCGGTCACAACTGTTACATCAAAGAGGGCCGGCGCGGCATTTGCAAGGTGCGGTTCAATGAGGGCGGCATGCTCAAAGTGCCCTGGGGCTACGTGGGCGCGTTGCAGTCCGACCCGACGGAGAAGAAGCCGTTCTTCCACGTCTATCCCGGCTCGGATACGCTGACGTTCGGGATGTTGGGATGTGATTTGCATTGCCCATATTGCCTTGCGCCAAACACTCACATCGTCACTTCAACAGGGACAGCGGCCATTGAGTCACTCTTTGCCAGGGGTGAACTCCTCCGCAAGGTTGGGGAGGAGGAAGTGCGCCGCCCGGTGCGGGAGCTTACGGTTTACACACACAACGGGCAAGCACACCAAGTTCAAAAACTTTTCCGCCACCCTTATCGCGGCAAGATGATGCGGATTCGGGCGCGGTATCTGCCGGCATTGGAGTGCACCCCCGAACACGAAGTATTTGTCGCCGACTCGCCTTCTAGCCCCAAGCGATTCGTTCGCGCGGGACAGTTGACGACCAGTCACTTGTTGGCCGTCCCCAAACAGTACACTTTCTCTCATTCAGTCACTATCAACACCGCCGAATTGCTCAAACCGTTGGTCAAGCCATTTCATGTTGCACATACGATTGGCCGAGACACATTAGCAGAAGTGATGGAGTTATCCGCCAAGGGAATTTCGTCTCGACAGATTGGCGAGCGCATCGGCAAAGGGGCCTCGCATGTCCGCCATTTGCGGCGCAAACTCAATCGCGGGATTTGGGACTTGGAACGGTTGGAGGAAGTGAATGCGGAATTGACAATCGAAGGTGGACGTGTCCGACTCCCTAAAGAACACCGGCCCGGTATTCCTTTGGCATTGGTGTTGGACACGCGGCTGGCGAAACTGTTGGGCTATTATTGCGCCGAAGGGTGTGTGGTGCGATCAAAGGATCGTGTTCATTCCTCCATCCTGAATTTCTCTTTCGGCCACCACGAGGAGGCGTTGGCCGACGAGGTTGCCGCGCTCTTGAAAGAAGTGTTCGGGGTCGCCGCGCAAAAAGTTCGCCGCGAAACGACCCTTGGGGTTTCGGTTGGCAAAGCTTCGATCGCGTTGTGCTTTGAGTCGCTTTGCGGACACGGCGCACGAACTAAACGTATTCCGTCGGTCATTTACGAAGCGCACCGTGACGTTGCTGAGGCGTTTCTGCGAGCCTATGCTGAGGGTGATGGCAGTACCCGCCCCAACGGCCTGACCCAAATTCAAACGGTGTCGGAGGAATTGGCCTACGGAGTCGCGTGGCTGGCCCTCAAGTTGGGCATGTTGCCTGCGTTCTACCGTCAACGGTTGGGCGACCGTCCCCTCATGGGCCGTCGGGTCAAGGCCTCGCCGGAGCAATTTGCCGTCAACTGGTATTTTGAAAATCACCGCCGGAAGTTTGCGTTCGAGGACGACGAGTATTGGTACATCCGAATCCGCGACCTCGAAACGTTCGATTACGACGGCGACGTTTACAATCTCGAAGTCGAAGGCGAACATTCGTATCTCGCCAATCTGATCGCGACTCACAACTGCCAAAACTGGGTCACCTCGCAGGCCCTGCGCGATCCGGTATCGGAGGCGAGCGGGGCCACTCCGCAGATCGTCACCCCGCAGGAGTTGGTGGCCTATGGGAAGCGGGCCGGGGCCAGGCTGGTCGGCTCGTCGTACAACGAGCCGCTGATCACGTCCGAATGGGCGGTGGCCGTTTTTAAAGAGGCGACCAAACAGGGGTTGAAGTGCGTCTACATCTCCAACGGCAACGTCACCCGCGAAGTGTTGGAATACATCCGCCCCCACACCGTCGGCTACAAGATCGATCTCAAGACCATGTCGGATAAGAACTACCGCAAGCTGGGCGCGGTGTTGCAGAATGTCCTCGACGGCATCCAACTGGTTCACGAGTTGGGGTTCTGGCTGGAGGTCGTCACCCTGACCATCCCCGGCTTCAACGACAGCAACGAGGAACTGATGGACGCGGCCCGGTTCATCGCCTCGGTCTCGACCGACATCCCCTGGCACGTCACCGGGTTCCACAAAGATTACAAGATGATTGACCCGGACAACACCTCGGCCCAAACCCTGTTGCGCGCCGCCGAGATCGGGCAGGAGGCCGGGCTGAAGTTTGTGTACGCCGGAAACCTGCCGGGGCAAGTGGGCGACTACGAAAACACCTATTGCCCGTCTTGCCATCAGGCGCTCATAACTCGCCTGGGCTACGTGATCCTCAGCTATGACATCACCGACGACGGGCATTGCCCCAAGTGCGGAACCACCATCCCCGGCGTGTGGGGCAAGCAAGCCGAAGTGCGGCTGGGGACGGTGAACGATCTTTTTCGCAGAGTGCCACGACGAGTGAGGTGACGATGAAAAACGAATTTGAAGGTTACATGAAAGTTCTGTTGTCCTACGACATCATCCCTGAGACTCAGGAGACGTACTATCAATTCATGTTGGGCGAACTGGTGCCGACGGTGCAGAGCATGGGCCTGGGCATGGCTGAAGCCTGGCACACCGCCGTCGGCGACTATCCCTTGCGCCTGATCGCCTTTGTGGGCGAGAACCGTGAGCAGGTGGACGAAGTGCTGGACAGCGAAAAGTGGGATGAACTGGAGACACGCCTCCAGCAATACGTCACGAACTATAAGCGGCGCACGGTGCCGTTCCGGGATCGATTCCAGTTTTAAGCCGCACTGTGTCCGTTCGACCTGTTTTTGATCCACGAAGCCACACGAAGAAACACTGAAATGCTAACTAAAAGTATTGGCTTAAGACTCTTCGTGATCCTTCGTGTTTCTTCGTGGATCATTCCAAAGCCGGTTGAGCAATTTCCGCCGTCATCAATAGGAGACAAGGTATGCAGGACTTTGAAAAGCTGGGGGTGTTTTACCTCGGACGCGAATATGATTTGAAAGAAAGCAAGCCGTTCGAGGACCTCATCCTTTACGACTCAAAAGACCTCGTGACTCACGCCGTGTGCGTGGGCATGACGGGCAGTGGCAAGACCGGCCTGTGCATCGCCCTCATCGAAGAAGCGGCCATTGACTCCATCCCCGCCATCATCATTGACCCCAAAGGCGACCTGGCCAACCTCCTCCTCACCTTCCCCCAACTGCGCGGCGAAGACTTTGCACCCTGGGTCAACGCCGAAGACGCCGCCAAGAAAAATCTCTCCGTCACCGACTACGCCAATGCTCAGGCCGAAACCTGGAAGAAAGGGCTGGAGAGTTGGGGACAGGAAGGGGCGCGCATTCAACGCTTGCGCGACGCCGTCGGCGACATCCGCGTTTACACCCCGGGCAGTAACGCCGGGTTCCCCGTCTCCATCCTCAAATCGTTTGCCGCCCCTTCGGCGGAAGTGTTGGACGACGGCGAACTGTTGCGCGAGCGAGTCGGCGCCACCGTCACCAGCCTGCTCGGTCTGCTGGACATTGAGGCCGATCCCCTGCAAAGCCGCGAACACATCCTCCTCTCCACGATCCTCAACTGGGCCTGGACGCAGGGCAAAGACCTCGATCTCGGCCTGCTCATCCAATACGTACAAAACCCGCCCGTCGCCAAAGTCGGTGTGCTTGATCTCGATACATTTTATCCAGCCAAAGATCGCTTCGGACTGGTGATGAGCCTCAACAACCTGTTGGCCGCGCCGGGCTTCGGCGCCTGGATGGAGGGCGAAGCCCTCGACATCCAGGGATTGCTATACACCCCGCAAGGCAAACCCCGCCTGGCCATTTTTTCCATCGCCCACCTCAACGACGCCGAGCGCATGTTCTTCGTCTCGCTTCTTCTCAATCAAGTGGTGGGTTGGATGCGGGCCCAGTCCGGCACGACGAGCCTGCGCGCCCTGCTCTACATGGACGAAATTTTCGGCTACTTCCCACCCACCGCCAACCCGCCCTCGAAACTGCCACTACTCATCCTCCTCAAACAAGCGCGCGCTTTCGGACTCGGCGTCGTCCTCGCCACCCAAAATCCGGTTGACCTTGACTACAAAGGCCTGGCCAACGCCGGTACCTGGTTCATCGGTCGCCTGCAAACCGAACGCGACAAGGCCCGCGTCCTCGAAGGACTCGAAGGCGCGGCGGTTACCGCTGGCGCAAAGTTTGATCGAGCAATGATGGAGCAAACGCTGGCCGGACTCGGCAACCGGGTCTTTTTGATGAACAATACCCACGAAGATGCGCCCGCCGTTTTTCAGACTCGCTGGGTGATGTCGTATTTGCGGGGCCCGCTGACCCGGAATCAGATCAAGACTCTGATGGATCCGTTGAAGCCGCCGACGACGGTGCAACCGTCTCCGCCGGTGGCTACCGCCACCTTACCGGTGATGACTCCGACCACGCCCGCCCCAACAGTGGCGACGGCCCCGGCTACGGGCGGCGGGGCCGCGCCTTCCATCCCGCCCGACGTTCAGCAGTTCTTCATCCCGACTCGTGGCAGCGCGCCCGCCGGCAGTACGTTGATCTACAAACCGATGTTGATCGGATCGGCCAAAGTGAATTTTGTGGATACGAAAACGAAAGTGGATTTCGTGCAGGAAGTGGCCGCGATGACGCCGGTGACGGATGAAGTCGTGCCGGTGAGTTGGGAGGATGCAAGCGAGGCCGATGTCGCTATTTCAGATTTGGAACGCGAGGCGGCGAGTGGTGCGACCTTTGCCAACCTGCCTCCGGCGGCGGCCAAGGCCAAGAGCTACGTTGCGTGGAGCAAAGATTTTGTAACGTGGCTGTACGGCTCGCAAAAAGTTGAACTGCTGAAAAGCCCGAACACCAAAGCCCTCTCCAGGCCCGGCGAGTCCGAGCGCGACTTCCGACTCCGGCTGGGGCAGGCCGGGCGCGAGGGGCGCGACGCGGCCATGGAGCAGTTGCGGGGAAAGTACGCGCCGAAGATCGCGAGCTTGCAGGAAAAACTTCGCAAGGCGCAACAGGCGGTGGCCGCACAAGCGGAGCAGACCAAACAGCAACAAATGCAAACAGCGATCTCGTTTGGGGCGACGCTGTTGGGGGCCTTCGTCGGGCGCAAAGGCTCGTCGGTGGGCCGGGCCACGACGGCGGTGCGCGGCGTGGGCCGCTCGCTCAAAGAGCATGGCGACGTTGGCCGCGCCGAAGAGACGGTGGAAGTTATGCAAAAGCAATTAGCCGATCTCGATCTCGAATTCAAAGCCAGGACTCAGGAATTGGAATCGCAACTGGACTCTCAAGCCGAGACACTGGAGACCATCATCATCAAGCCCAAGAAGACCCACATCGCGGTGCAGTTGGTGGCGCTGGTTTGGGCGCCGTATTGGAAGGAGGGGAATGGGGAGGTGAGGGAGGCGTGGATGTGAAGATTTGTAAACTGATAGTTGACAACCCGGCGCGAGCGGCGGATAATAGCGGCATATCCCCCGGTAGTAGCTTCGGCGAACCCGGTGCGAAGCCGCCGCAAGGCGGCTTCTGTGTTTATGGCGCCAAACCACCCGAATGAAAACAATCGTTTACGTGGATGGCTTCAATTTATACTACGGTGCGGTCAAAGGCACACCCTACCGCTGGCTGAACATCGCCCGGATGTGCGACCTGCTGTTGCCGCACGACCGCGTTCATCAGATCAAATACTTCACGGCGCTCGTTAACCCGCGCCCGCACGACCCCGACCAGCGCCTGCGACAGGAAACGTATTTGCGGGCGCTGGCGACCCTCCCCAATTTTTCAACGATCTTCGGTTACTTTCTCACCCACGAAGTGACCATGCCGTTAGCGGGCGGCAAGGGCGGCTACGCCAACGTCATTAAAACCGAAGAAAAAGGCTCGGACGTCAACATCGCCACCCACCTGCTGGTGGACGGTTTCAAAAACGCCTTTGAACTGGCGGTGGTCGTTTCGAACGACTCTGATTTACTCTTGCCCATCCGATTTGTAGTGGAAGAACTCAAAAAGCCGGTCGGGTTGTTGAATCCGCAAAAGCATCCGAGCGTGGAGTTAACCAAATACGCCACCTTTGTCAGGCACATCCGCGCCAACGTGCTAAAGAAAAGCCTGTTGCCGCTGACGCTGACCGATGCCAACGGCACATTTTCCAAACCCGCTTCGTGGTGAACTGCTATGTATTATTCCTTCAAGCCCAAGAAGACCAACATCGCGGTGCAATTGGTGGCGCTGGCCTGGGCGCCGTATTGGAGGAGCGAGGGGGGAGAGGTGAGGGAGGCGTGGGAGTGATAACGACTCAAATCCAGCGTCGAGGCAGAGTATAATGCGGAGGCGAGGGCCGAACGATGGATGCAACAATTACACTCTCTGAGCACACTTTCAAGTTGCTGGCTGAACGGGCGGACCGGATCAAGCGCCCGGTCAACGAGATCGTCGAAGAAGCGCTGGAGCAATACCTCCTGCCCCCCCATCCTTACGTCGAAAAAGTGGATATGACCTCAGGGATGCGGCCCGTGATCAAAGGCACACGCATCCCCGTGAGCATCGTGGTTGGCTACATTAGGGTCGGCGAGTCCCCCGAAAGCCTGGCTCAAAAAGTGATCCCGCACATTTCACTAGCCGCCATCTACGACGCGTTAAGTTACTACCACGATCATCAAGAAGAGATTGAGGCGGAGATCGCCGAAAACGAGAAAATGGCGGACCCGAAATACCTGCGCGACCGATTGGGCGATGAAGACTTCGGACGGATCACGGGACAGGTTAGATGAAAGGCTCGCCGGTCAAGTTTTATCTGGACGAACATGTGTGGCAAGAACTGACGGAGCGCTTGCGCGAGAACGGTTATGATGCTCTGCACGTCTATGATGCGGATCGCGGCGGGTTGTCAGATGAGGCGCAACTTGAATATGCCGCCCAGCAGGGTCGGGCGATTTTGACTTACAACGCCAGAGATTTCATCCCATTGGCGGAATTGTGGTACGAAGCCGGACGAGATCACGCCGGGATCGTTATATCCGTCCAACTTGAGCACGGTGAACTTTTCCGCCGGGTATTAAAACTTCTCGAGGCTGTTTCTTCCGAAGAGATGATGAACGCCATCCGATACTTGCAAGAGTTCAAGTAGAGCGTTTGAGCAAAGAAAAACTTATCTGGCTCGGATTGGCGGATTTCGGGACGTTCATCCGAGCCAGTTGTGTTTTCAGGAAGCGTTGCCTATTTTCACCAAGGTGGGTTGGGCCACAATGGCAGGTATTTACGCCGTCGGCGAAGGCGTGGGTGAGGGCGCCGTATTGGAGGGATGGGAATGGGGAGGTGAAGGAGGCGTAGGTGTAGTTGATGTACTTTCCGGCGACATGAGCCATCCAATTCGCCAGCATGTACTATGAACTTGTAGGCAAAAAGCCTAATATCTACCTGATGCCATGAAAACTTCTACTAACAAGCTTTATCATGTCTTGGTAAGGCTCAGTGGATATATAGCTCTGCCGTTGCTATTAACTCACCTTTCGGTCATTTCTGATCAGCCGCTTTCAATTAGCGAAGCAACGGGCGAAGCATAGACCGACTCTGGGATACCCAACGCTTGCAGAATGCGGCGTTGGAGGGGCGACAGTGCCGTGAC
>Ga0247727_10017324_pt1 | contig 11488 bp, 8 predicted proteins | sample WisWelCaveWW1625_FD_202498 | JGI IMG/M metagenome (GOLD analysis project Ga0247727, IMG submission 202498) | Biofilm microbial communities from Wishing Well Cave, Virginia, United States - WW16-25 | ecosystem: Environmental > Aquatic > Deep subsurface > Groundwater > Cave microbial mat | place... | reverse complement strand
ACAAAATTCGTGGTTATCGACAAGTTGCTGAAACGATCGATGCCATAAAACATTCACAACGCCTAAAGTCACGGAACGCCGCTTAAATTTGAAAAAAAAGTTTACACAACTATTGACATTAGCTCCACGCTTGAAATCGAATTGCTGTCAGCCGCCAGTCCGGGGTCCGGCGAGGGTTGGGCCCAGATGATCGATAGCGATATCGTTTATGATGCCTACGGCCTGCCGTTTATTCCGGCGCGGCGCGTGAAAGGCGTTTTGCGGGAGATGGCAGAAGACGTCGCGCACGCCGTCACGCACGCCGGCCTGCAAAAGAAATATGATCTGACCGAAAGAAGCGTCGCCGATCTTTTCGGCGAACAAGGTCAAACCGCTGCCGCCGGCCTCACGGTCGATAATGCGTATCTGGCGGAGTATGAAGAATTACAGCCGTGGATGGAGTGGGCGAAATTGCACGTGCCGCATCTCGCCACACCGGAAAATGTCATCACTGTTTTTACGGATATTCGCCGGCAAACCAAAATCGAAAATGGCGTGGCCAAAGATACTTCGTTCCGGCAAATTCGCGTTTTGAAGCGCGGGTTGAAATTTAATAGTAAAATTATGCTTCAAAATTCTAACGCGTTGGAGGAATTATTGAAACTGGCCGTTGGGGTGGCGCGCGCCTTTGGCGGCAAGCGCAACCGCGGCCTCGGCAAAATTCATTGTCAATTGAGCGCCGTCAAGCAAAACGAGATACCTGCAACACCCAATGAACAGGAGGCGCAAAATGGCTGAACAACTTGACTATATCATCGGCCTGCTTTCGCCGGTCTTGCTCACTAATTCGGTCGGCGATCCCAACATCAGTTTGAGCCATGATTATTTGCCTGGCTCCTCTTTGCTCGGCATGTTTGCCGGTTTGTATATCCAGAAACACCTCCCAGATGAAAAGAAAAAAACGTTAGCGCATACCGACGAAGACTTTGCAACGCTCTTTCTCTCCGGCAAGCTGCGCTTTCTGAATGGTTATCCGCTCAGCCGCGACAAGCAGCGAACGCTCCCTATTCCGCGCTCGATACTGACGCCAAAACGGCGATCAAGCGATTATTTTGAAACACTGTTTGAAGAACAAAAGGCGGATGACCCGAAAAAAACCGAGGTCGAGAAAAAGGCCGGTCAAGATGATCGTCCCAATACGCCGAAGGCGGGATTTTGCCTGATGAAATATAACAGTGGCCGGCTCGATTTCGAGCGCCCAGAAATCAAAAAGACCTATCATTTCCATCATCGCCGCACCGACCAGCTTGCCGGCAGAAATGTCGATGGCACGATTTTCAACTACGAAGCGTTGGAAAAAGATCAAGCGTTCGGCGCGAGTTTGATCGGCGACGCCGAAACTGTGAAGCTGTTTCAAGCGAAATTTGGCTCTGACAAGCGCGGCGCGCGGCTGGGGCGTTCAAAAAATACTGAATATGGCCAGGTTGAAATCGAATGGAAAACGGCTGCAGTTAACGAATGCCTCAGTCAAAAAGAAATCGAGGGCGACTCCTTCGTTATCACCTTGCTCTCCGATGCGATCTTGCTCAACGAATATGGGCAGAGTGAAGTCAGCGTGAAAGTTTTTGCCGAAAATTTAACCCGGCTGCTGGCAAAGTTTGAGATCACGTTGGCGAAAAATCAATTGCAAGTTGAAAAACATTTTCTGCAAAGCACGGTCACGGAAAACTACGTGGGCATCTGGAAAGCGCGCAAGCCGTCGATGAGCGCGTTCACAATGGGCAGTTGCTTCAGATTCAGCTTAAATCCGGCGCTAAAAGCGGCGCAGGAAACCAAGCTGGTTGAAGCTTTGTCGCACTTGCAAAATGAAGGCATCGGCATCCGCAGAAATGAAGGGCTGGGAAGAGTGGCGGTCAACTGGCAGATGAACGCGCCGATTCTTCCGTTAGCGCCAAAAACTTTGCAGATGCAGAAGGAAGCGGCCGAGAAAAACGTCGAAAATAAAACGCCACCATCGGCCTTTCAAACCATTTTCAAAAATCTGCTGTGGCAAGCTTATGGCGAACGGGCTAGAGCTATCGCTGCGAAGCATCTGAAAGATGAAAATTATCGTCTTGCCAGAGGTGAGTTCATCGCCGGCGCGCAAATGAGCCGCTTGCAACGTTTCGCCGCGACCTCGGCCACCGAGAAAGCGTTTCAGGAAAAAATCAAAGAACTGGCGAAAAGAGAAACCGCGCGCAACTATCTATCGGCGGCCAGAAATCAACAACAAACGCAAACACTTTTGGATTTTCTGCTGACCGGCCAGATCATTGTTGACCAGGGCTGGAAAAGCTGGCATTTTCTGGATGAAATCCTGCAGCCCGGCGCCGCCTTTGAAAAAAGCACGGAGAAAAAAAATGAGCAGTTGTTGTGCGGCAAAATCAATTACGATCCGGCCAATGACCAGAATCTCCGGCACGAGCTCTTTAGAACGTACATGACGACCTTTTTTGCGTTGATGAGCAAGAAAGCGCGCGAGGAGGCTAAAAAGAAATGAACGCGATGACTCCACCACCGGACAAAAAGCCCCGCTATCCGGCTGCAGGGAAAATTTATTATAAAATTCCAGTGCGTTTAGCAAGCCCGTTCATGATCGGTGCGGGCGAAGATGAAAACAGCGATCTTGACGTGATTCGCGAGGCGAAATGGCGCGAGTTGTCAGCCGAAGCTCTCTTTCCCGCATTCATGCCGAACGCTGCGGAGGAGCGCATCTTCATTCCGGCGAGTTCCATCGTCGGCGTCTTTCGCGCGTTTATTAAAGATTATGTGATCGACCAAAACGGGCCGCAGATTGCCACGCAGTTGCAATATCTTTTTGGCGAAGAAAATTCGCGCGCCGAGGAGAAGACGCCACAAAGCGCTCTGCAATGCGAAGACGCCTATCTCGACCAGGCCAGAGTGTTAATTCGTGATGGCGTCAAAATTGATTATCAAAGCAATCTGGCGGTTGAGGGCGGCAAATATAATTATGAGGTTGTCGAATATCCGCGCCAGCAAACTTTTGATATCAATCTCGAGATCACACAGCGTAACTTAGGGCTTAAAAATACTCCGCCGCCGAATGTTTCGCCGGAGTTTTGCCGGCAAATTATGGCGGCGCTCATTCGCGGCATGAATGCCGGGCAAATTCGGCTCGGCGCGAAAACGAACAAAGGGTTCGGGAAATTGCAGGTCGATGAGAAACAAGTTCAAGTTGCCGTTCTTGATTTTCGCCAACCCGACGACGTCGAGCAATGGTTGAGCAACCAACCATTATGGAAGGCTTTTAACGAAGTTTCGTTGACGCCATTGAACGTTTCCGGCGGCGAGTTCAGGATCGAAGCGTACTTTCAGCTCAAAAGCTCGCTCATCATCCGCTCCTATTCTGACGATCCGCGCCAGCCGGACGTCGTGTCGATGGAAAGTTTTGAGGCGCCGGTCATTCCCGGCGCCTCGACGATGGGCGCGATTCGGCATCGCGCCGCAAAAATTTTGAAAACGCTCGAATGCGGTGAGCTGCAAGAAAAAATGCGCGAGTTGTTTGGTTTTGTCGACGAGAAAAATAAGGCAGCCGCGCGCGGCCGCGTGGTGATCGAAGAAACGCCGGTGCGTGACGTGGTGAAGGAAGTGCAAACCCGCATCAAGATCGATCGCTTTACCGGCGGCACGATTCACGGCGCGTTGTTCGAAGCCATGCCGTTGTGGCAAACGGGCAGCGGCGGCGGCGGCCTCTGTTTGAAAATGACGATTCGAGGATTTCAAGATTGGGAAGCCGGGCTCTTTCTGTATATTTTGAAGGATTTGTGGACGGGCGATCTCGCGATCGGCGGCGAGAAAAATGTCGGCCGCGGCGCGCTCAAAGCCTTTCCGCATAAAACGGCAAACGAAAGTTATGCGGCAAAAATTTCCTGGGGCGCGGAAAATGTGAAGTTGGGCGTCGATGACCAGGGCGCGCCGGTTGGTGAGCCGAGTGATTGGAGCAAGCTGGAAAAATTTGCAACCGCATTTAATGAGGCGATGAACCATGCAACCCATTGATGAAAACGAAAACGGCCTGCAGTTACTCTCCGGCCGTTCGCAGGTCGAGGCCAATCCACCGGGATGGCAATTATCCGAGTTATCCGATTTGATTGCGGCCAAATTCGGCGACAATGAAGCGACGGCGGTGTTCTATCTGGATTATGGCATTCGTTTCGCGAAATGGCACGATCGTATTTTAGAATTCGCGGCGGCGTCGACGTCCGTAGAATTTAGCTTTTTGCAACTCGCACGGATTTTCGATCAGAATAGCGAGCTGAAAATTTGGCGCAGCGACGAGGGGTTGGGTTATCGTTGGCGCGTGGATGAGCAAGGCCAGGACTGTTTTGCGATTGACGCCAGGCAGAATTTATGGGGAACTAAAGTCGATCACCAGGAACTGCCTGCCGGTTGGACAAAATTAAAGGAAGATCGCGGCACGGAGTTGATCGTGCCTCTGGAAATCCAAACTGCGGTTGCGCTGCCGGCTTATATCAAAACCCGCAACTACATCGGCGAAATGGCGAATGGCCAGGCGACGTATGTGGATTGCCGGTTTGTGGCGCTGGGGAAGCGAGGAGCGTAGGGCGAAGGGCGAGTCTATTTTTTTAATCAAGCGGCATTCACGAAATACACCAAAATCGGATAAGGAGTTTTGCCATGCCAGGTTTGCAAGAGCAATTGCAGAAAGTTGCCGAGCAGTTGGGCATAAAATTAGAGAACGCTCAAGCCGCGACATCGGGCCCTTCGCCAAAGCCGGGAAAAAAAACGGCGGAACAGGGAAAGCTAACGAGGCAGATTCATGGCAATGCCTTTCGGCAGCAGCGCCGCGCCTGGGCGCCATATAATTTTATCCCGTTAAACGAAACTTTCGTCGCCGCCCAACATGAAGCCCAACCGGAGATCTATTCGTCTCCCGGTTTTGAGGTGTATAGGCAAGATCGATTAACCGGATTCATTCAATGTAAAATAGAAGTCAAGACGCCGCTTTACATTCGCGGCGTCATTCCGGAAACCGAATTTAAAGCGGGCAAGAGCTCGCGGCAATTTTCCAGCTTCTTTTCTCCCGGACAACAAGTTAAAATTCCCGGCAGCAGCTTGCGGGGAATGGTTCGGACGTTGGTTGAAATCGTCTCCTGGGGGAAATTCCTGCATTACAACCAATATGGATTATACTATCGCGGTTTAGCCGACATGAGCCGCTTGCGCGAAGAATACAACGAATTCATGAAGTATGACAGCCGCACCGGCGAACAGGGCAAATATCAAGTCAACGCCGGGTATATAAAAAAGCAGGGCTATCACTACTTCATAATTCCTGCCGTCGTTGACGCTGCGAATTCGACATTTCAAAAGATCCCGCGAAAAACCGCTGAAGAGGAATGCAGGCAGCGATATAAGCGCCATACCTTTCATTTTTTAGCAAACGGCAGTTGTGTCGTTTTTTCCGGCGATATGCCCGGCAAAAACCATGATTGGCGTCTTCAGGCGCCGGATAAAAATGCCGGGCCCGTTGAAATACCGGAGGAAGATGTTGAAAATTATCAGGCGGATAAAAATCGCGCCGGTCTCGATCTGCTGGGGGAAGCCAAAAAGAAGGAACTCGTGCCGTGCTTTTACGTGCAATGGAAAGATCAACAGGGCAAGCCGAGAATGTTCTTTGGCAATACCAGAATGTTTCGCTTGCCTTATGAAAAGGAGCTCAAAGATTTTGTGCCGGAGGGTTTGCGCGATTCGTCCCGGGAAGATTTTGCGGAAGCGATCTTTGGCGCGGTTGCAGGCAAAAAAATCATCGCCGGGCGGGTTTATTTTGAGGAGGCGATACCAACCCATGCGGCAACGCCTGCAATGCTTGACGAAGAGGTGCTGGAGGTTCTTGGCTCTCCCAAACCGACAACTTTCCAGCATTATCTCGTGCAAGACGGCGCGGAGCTTGATGAATTGAACACTTATAATGCCGACACAATTATTCGAGGCTATAAGCAATACTGGCATCGCCAGGCCGATCGTCTGGCAAAGGATTTTTTGCTCAATCGCGACATTCTTGAAAGAATTTGGCGGCAACGACGGCTGGCGCCTTTGCCTTCGACTCACCAGGAGCAAACCAGAGATTCCCGGAAAATCAAAATTATCGATTTTCCTAAACTCACCGACCCGGCCTGGCGAAAGGCCATTGGTGACGCGATCAAAGAAGACGACAAATGTCAAAATACCGTCGTTAGGCCCCTTCCAGCCGGTTCCGAATTTATCGCACGGATTCGTTTCGAGAATTTGACGCCGGAAGAATTGGGGGCGCTTCTTTTTGGCCTTGATTTACCGGCCCCTTGCTGCCACAAACTTGGCATGGGCAAGTCGCTGGGCTTGGGCTCAATAAAGATTACCCCGATACTTTACTTGAGCCAGAGAAAAGACCAACGCTATAAGTCTTTAGCGGCGGAATGGATCAACGCAACGGCTGCAGAAGATCACCTCGCCTATAAGAAAGCCTTTGCGGATTATATTCTCGAGCATATCGATCCAGGCGAAAAAGCCGGGGTTAGCGATTTGTGGCAAACTTATCGGCTCAAGCAACTTGCCAAGATATTAAATTGGCAAGAGAATGAGGCGCCGCAGCGGGCCAAAAGCTGGGTGACGAAGACTGATTATATGCGCATCGAACCTAAGCCGAACCAGTTCAAGGATCGTAAAGTTTTACCCATTCCGGAAGACGTTGTATAATTTCGAGAGCAATGCTTTGGAAATTTAAGACAATTGACAGTGGCAGTTGCAGTAGCACCAGCAGAATATCCAAGTGAAGTGCTACTGCAACTGTTCCTGCTACTGCCTCTGCTTCCGCCACTTTCTCCGGAGCCTTCATCATGAACACAACAACAACCCCCTTCTCACTCGCCACTTTCACCTTCCATCTCGTTGCGAAGGAAAGAATCGAGCTGCCGGAATACAAAGGCTCGACGTTTCGCGGCGGGTTTGGGCATGCGCTCAAGCAGGTGTGGTGTCTCCGGCCGCAGCGGAGAATTTGCGAGCATTGCCAGAATCCCACGGCTTGCGCTTACTCGTACATCTTCGAGACGCCGCGCGCGTTTGGCAACGAGACCTATGTGGTGGCGGAAAATCTGCCGCATCCGTTTGTCTTGATCCCGCCGCTCACCAAAGCGCGGGAGATTGCGGCCGGCGATTCGTTCTCGTTCGGCCTGAATCTTTTCGGCAGCGGCATTCACCTGGTCGAGAGTTTTATTTATGCGTTCGATAAATTGGGCGATATCGGTATCGGGCCGGGGCAGAAGAAATTTGCGCTCGAGAAAGTGACGAATGGCGACGGCAGTTTGGTTTATCTGGCCTCGCGGCAGGCTGGAAGCCTGCGCTACGATAATAGCGAGGATAATGGCGACGAGGGGCAAGTGCGGGTTATTGATTTCGACGAGTTGGTTGCGGCTTCAGCCAACTGGGAAGGCGACGAGCTCCGCTTGGACTTCCTCACGCCGACGCACGTGATTCATCATGGCCGGCCGACCATCGAATTGACATGGGAAATTTTCTTTCGCGGGTTGCTGCGGCGCGCTTCGTTATTGGCGGAAGTTCACGGCGGCACGAAATGGGAACTCGACTATAAAAATCTCATCGACACCGCCTGCAATACGGTCAAACTCAAAAGCCGAAAGTTGGAATGGCAGGATTGGGAGCGCTATTCCAATCGCCAGGAACGGCGCATGAAATTCTGGGGGTTTGTGGGAAGCGTGGTTTTTGAAGGGAATCTCAAGCCGTATTTGCCGCTGATCAAGTTGGGTGAATATTTACATCTCGGCAGCAAAACGAGTTTTGGAATGGGAAAGTACCAAAAAAGATAAAAAGATAAAAAGATAAAGAGATAAAGAGATAAAAGATGAAAAAAGAAAAAGCAAAAACTTTCCGGCTCACGGAAATGAACTCTCACGGACACGATCTTTGCAACCGGCTTTTGGTTTTGGGTGATAAAGACTTCTTCGCCGTGCATCACTTTTTAGAACTGTCATTCCGGAGGAATCTTTTTTGAATCCAGGCCAAGTGCTCGAATCAAAAAAGATTCCTCCGGAATGACATGTGAAAGGATGGCTGAATAGTTACGATAAAATTTAAAAAGATTATGTTAGAGGCGCCAGATCGCTCTAAAACCTATGTCTTTAGGTTTCCGTATAATCCCGTATCCAATACTCACTGCGATTGCCGGCGCGTTCGATATTTAATCGGCGCAAGCTCTCCGGAAGGTCGGACCGCATTAGGCCCCCGGTTGCAATTGTTGGGCAAGCTGCGCCTTCAGCATAATTATGGTGTGCTCAATTTGCTCAAGCTCGTCAAGCTCGCGTTGGCCGGCTTTTCCTAATACCCCGGCGGCATTCAACGCCAACAAGCGCCGTAATCTCATCTGGGCGCGTTCGGACACATGATAGTCGAGCACTTGTTGCGGCGTCGGATTGGTGGAAAGAAATTGAATGGCCTCGCTCGCCGCTGCCGTCGCCAACGTTTTGCAGCCGACCAGGCTGATCTCAAGTATCGCCGGCACCCAAACCTGAATCGGCTGAATTCGTTTCGCCAATTCCTCCGGCACTTGAATCGTCATCTGAACCATGTGCGCCTCAAAAATTATTTTAGTTTAAATGTAACGCCGGAATCGCCAAAAATCAATGGAAAAGTTGTAACTATTGAGGTGGTTGTTATAGGCAAAACGATTTTGGGCAAAACTATTCATTAACTGCACCACAAAGGGCACAAAGCTCACAAAGAAAAAACTTTGTGCTCTTTGTGGCCTTTGTGGTGAAAAAAAACTTCGCGGTCGTGATAGTTTTTCCGGAGTAATACTATAAGCTGGAGTTTTCAAAAGTGTCTCTCTTTCCATCTCTCATCACCGACGCCAACTTTCTTGCCGCCTGGCAGCGGGTGCGCGGCAATCTCGGCGCGCCGGGCCTCGACCGCGTCTCCATCGACGATTTTGAAAAAAATCTGCACGATAATCTTGCGCTGTTGCGCACCATCGTCGCCGAGGGCAATTATCAACCTCTGCCCTATTTGACTTTTACCCATAAAAAGGAATCCGGCAAAGACCGCACGCTGCGCATTCCGACGGTGCGCGACCGCGTGGTGCAGCAGGCGATTCTGCTCGTCATCCAGCCGATTTTCGAGAAGATGTTTTTGAATTGCAGCTACGCCTATCGCCCCGGCAAATCCTCGCACCAGGCCATTGCCCGCGTCGAGCGCAACCTCCAGCGCGGTCGCGTCTGGATCGTCGACGCCGACATCGAAAATTTCTTCGATGAAATCGACCGCCCGTTGCTCATGAAATTCGTCGCCGAAACGATCACTGAAGCGCCGCTGCTCAAGCTCATCGAACAGTGCGTCAACTTCGAGGCGGCTGGCAATCAGTCATCAGTTATCAGTAGCCAGTTATCAGTGATCAGTAATCAGTTGCCACCAGCAACAAGCAACGAGCAACCAGCAACGAGCAAAGGTCTTGCCCAGGGCATGGGGCTGGCGCCGTTGCTCTCCAATATTTATTTGCACAAAATGGACGACCGCATGTTTCGCGGGCAGTGGAATTATCTGCGTTATTCCGACAACATTCTGGCGCTCTGCCAATCCGAAGAGGAAGCGAAGGCGGCGTTCGAGCGCGCTGAAGAATGCACGCGAATGCTGTTGTTGAAATTCAACCCGGAAAAAACGTCGATCCGGCAACTGCGCGACGGCTTCTCTTTTCTGGGCTATTATTTTGATGAGCGCGGCAAGCGCCCGGATGAACCCGCGGTCAAACGTTTGGGCGACCGCGTCGGCGGCGTGTTGCAAAAGGCGGCGGAGTTCACCGCAGCCCAACTGCGCGAAAAAATCGACAGCATCGTGCGCGGCTGGCTGAATTATTTTAAACTGGCCGAAACCGACCGCGCGAAAATTTTAATCGAGCTCGAGCAAAAATTTGCCGAGGCCGGTGACTCGATGCCGCAGCGCATTCTCCAAGCCGCCATCGCGTATCAGCTTGGCGACCGCGAGCGCGCCAGGCAAACGCTGCGGGCCGCGCCCACCGCCGAGGTGCAGGACGCCCAGCTCAATTATCAATGGGGCCTGCTCTGCGAAGCGCTCGAGCTCAACAACGAAGCGCTCGATAGTTATCTCGCCGCCTATCGCCAAAATTCTGAGCATCCCGAGGCCGCTTATCAGCTTGGGCTTTATTATCTGCACAATCGCCAGCCCGAAACCGCGCTCAGGTATTTGCAAAAAGCCGTGCAGCTCAATCCCAACAGCGCCGCGGTGCATCTCGCGCTCGGCACCGCTTTGCAAAACACCGGCCTGCACGGCGCCGCGCGCAAATCCCTGCAACGCGCCACCGAGCTCGATCCGAAACTCAACAAGCTCTTTCCCGCCGAGCCTGTCGAGGCGTCGCCTTCTTCGCCCGTCGCCCCTCGCCCTTCGCCCTTCCCAACCGCAAGTCCTGAAGATCTCGAAGCCTTTCTGCGCCTGTTCTCCGGACGCGAAGGCGTGTTCGCGCGCCAGTGGACCACCGCCGAAGGCCGCATGGGATACAACACGATTTACCGGCCGCTCTCCGCCGAAGAGCTGCGCCACCATCTTTCCGGCCAGCAAACGCTCGGCTATTATCTCGTGCGCTCCGACAACACCGTCAGCCAGATGGTGATCGACATCGATCTCACCCGCGAAGTTCGCGTCGAAATTAGCAAAACCACCGACGATCTCGCCGAATGGAAAAAGCTGCTGTGGGCCGACGCGCTGCGCCTCCTGCAAGCGCTGCAGGATTGTGGGCTCAAAGCCTATCCGGAAGACTCCGGCTACAAAGGCATTCACCTCTGGCTCTTTTTCGGCGCGCCGATTCCCAACCGCGACGTGCTGCTGTTTGCCAAAAAAATTCTCGCGCTCACCGGTCCGGCCGCGCCCGGCCTGCACCGCGAAATTTTTCCCAAAGAAGAACGCGTCGCCCCGCAAGCGCTCGGCTCCATGGTGAAATTGCCGCTCGGCCTGCACCGCCTCACCAATCGCCGCTGCTGGTTTTTGGATAGCGCCGGCCAGCCAATCCAGGATTCCCTGACGTGGTTGCGCCAGATCGAAACGATTTCTTCCAACCAGTTTTTTGCCGCGCTGGAAAAAGCCAAAATCTCGCTCGCCGGCCCCGGCAGCGGCGAGCCCGCAGCCGACCGCACGGAGATCGACAAAATTTTTTCCGGCTGCAATGTGCTGCGCCACTTCAAAGAGAAATCCGAAAAAACCAAATGGCTCAATCACGTCGAGCGCCTCACGCTCGCCAGCGTGCTCGGGCACATGGGCGTCGCCGGCCATCAAACGGTGCACGAGATCATCCGCTTCACCACCAACTACGACCACCGCGTCACGCAAAAATGGCTGGACCGCGTCAAAGGCTATCCTATCAGTTGCCCGCGCATCCGCGAGCGCCACAGCGACATCACGCCGGTGGTCGGCTGCTGCTGCCAATTTCCGC
>Ga0247727_10017323_pt1 | contig 11488 bp, 13 predicted proteins | sample WisWelCaveWW1625_FD_202498 | JGI IMG/M metagenome (GOLD analysis project Ga0247727, IMG submission 202498) | Biofilm microbial communities from Wishing Well Cave, Virginia, United States - WW16-25 | ecosystem: Environmental > Aquatic > Deep subsurface > Groundwater > Cave microbial mat | place... | reverse complement strand
TCTTGCAACCGCTTTCATTTCTTCTGTTGCAACGCCTCTACGCGCTGCGCTCATCTGTGTTCCCAAATTACCATTTCTACATAACAATTGGATTTAAACGTGAGTTTCAGGTTATGTTTGTGTGCACGTTCTATCTATCGCTGGTTCCGATCCTTCTTCTGGCGCCGGTATCCAAGGCGATCTAAAAACATACTCTGCCCTTGGAGCTTATGGTCTAACAGTTGTAACTGCAATAACAAGTCAAAACACTTCGAAGTTTTCTAACGTTGAAGAAATTTCTGCAAGTATGATAAAAGACCAACTTGAATCGGTCTTGTCTGATTTTAAAATTGATGTAATAAAGATTGGTATGGTTTACAGCTCTTCTGTAATACAAGCAATTTACTCCAAACTAAAAGGAAAAAAGATCCCAATAGTTTTGGATCCAGTGTTTGAATCGACTACTGGCGGAGTTTTACTGCAAAAGGACGCACTATCTGACTTCAAGAAGATGTTTGTATCACTAGCTTTTGTCATAACGCCAAATATTATGGAAGCAGAGAGGCTCAGTGGTATTAGAATTAGAACTAGAAATGATGCTAGACAAGCTGCTGCCAAGATACAACAAATGGGCGCAAAAAATATCGTCATCAAGGGAGGCCATCTAAATGGAAACACAGTCACGGATTATGTACTTGAAGGTAGCCAATTTTATGCAATTTCTGGCAAAAGGATACAACGCACATACCGAGGTGGTGGATGCAGTTTTTCAGCGTCGCTTGCTGTAAGTCTTGCCAAAGGAAGAACTCTTAGGGATTCGGTTAAGTTTGCAAAAGAATTCACGGTAGAATCTATTAAGAATTCACAAAAAGTTGGAAAAGGAATTTCCATAGTAAAAGCATCCAATGCTGATAAAATAGAAAAAGATCTTGCCGATGCAATTACAGATTTTAGTAATATAAAAAATGCATACAAGTTGATCCCTGAGTGCCAGACTAATTTCGTTTTTTCAAAACCTAATCCTAGATCTTTAGTTGATGTACTTGGAGTTTCAGGCAGAATTGTGAAAACTGGAAAGACTGTCACCACGGCAGGGAGTCTAACCTATGGAGGTTCAAAGCATGTTGCATCTGCAGTTTTGGAAATGACAAAAAAGTTTCCGAGTATAAGATCAGCATTGAATGTAAAATATGATACTAAGATAATTAGAAAAGGAATTGCAAAAAGATTTTCTGTATTAAGCTATGATAGAACCGCGGAACCATTAAAAACAAAAACCAAAGAAGGCTACACAATATCTTGGGGCATGAGAAATGCAATTAAGAATGCGAAAAGGCCGCCTGATTTAATATTTCATAAAGGCGACGTTGGAAAAGAGCCCATGATTTTGTTATTTGGCAAAGAACCAAAAGAGATTCTCGCCAAGCTTGCCAAGCTTACCTGACTGAATCATTCCATCCTTCAACATAAATACCCAAAATCTTAATCTAAATCTCGTGAAGGCCGTAATTCTTGCCGGAGGACTGGGTACAAGGCTTCAACCTTATACAACTTTTCTTCCAAAAGTAATGCTTCCACTTGGCGGAAAACCACTTCTTGAACACCTCATAGGCTGGATAAAAAAGAACAAGATAGATTCTATCGTACTTTGTGTTAGCTATCTTAGGAAGACGATTGAAGATTATTTTGAGAATGGCAACAGATTTGGAGTTAATATAGAATACGCACTATCAAACAGACCACTTGCAACAGCAGGACAGCTGAAGACAGCCGAAGAATTTATCGACGATACATTTGTGTGCGTATATGGAGATTCTATTTTTGATTTTAATTTACGAAACATGATAGATTATCACAAAAGAAAAAAATCGTTTGTCACAATGGGATTGTTTGAATACAAAACAAGGTTACAGTATGGATTTATAGAAACTGATAAAAATAATAGAGTAACTGCATGGAATGAAAAGCCGGAGATAAAGGGTCACATCAATATTGGTTGCTATGTAATGGAACCAAATGTCCTCAAACTCATCCCACCTAACAAGTCGTTTAGTATGGATGATGTAATAAAAAGAGCTCTTGCTCGCAAAAATAGAGTAAGTGGCTTTACAATCAAAAAAGGCTTTATGGATATTGGGGATAAGAACTCGTACAAACAAGCCAGCAAACACTATCTTGAAAAGCTTGGTCGGGTTTAATGCTAAACTATGACTGATGTAAAGATACGCGAGTTGGAAGAAGGAGATCTTTTCAACGGCTTTTTAGAGTCACTTGATTCGCTCAGAAAAGCAAGTGACTTGGATCCGAAAAAGGCAAAAGAGATACTCAAGAAGATGAGATCAATACCTAACCACAAAATCTACGTAGCCGTACTTGATTCAAAGGTTATAGGTTCAGCGACCATCTTTATTGAGCCAAAATTCATCCATAATGGTGGAACTGTAGGCCACATTGAGGATGTTGTAGTACGAAAAGAGCATCAAGGTAGTGGGATTGGACAAAAGCTTGTAGAGGCACTTTTGGAATATGCTAAAAAAAATGGTTGTTACAAGACCATACTTGACGCTACTGATGAGGTCATGTCATTTTATGAAAATCTGGGTTTCAAGCGCCACTCAAATTCTATGAGATTTGATCACTAGTTCTAGTAGTATTGTTTTTTTGGCTTGGGTTTTATTCTAAATAAAAGTGCACCTACTATCATCACCGGTATTGAGACTGCCATAAAGAGCGGTGGGGTAATTGTTACTTCGGTAACAAGGTATGCCTTGCTTATCTGAGAAAGCAAAGTGTTTGCATAGTACATGCCAATCAAAAGGACGGCTCCACCAGCTATTATCATTGCAGCAATAGGTTTTGAACCAAATCTACGTGACATCAAATATGCTGTTCCAGCTAAAATCACTGCAGGAGCTACACCAATTGATATGTATTGCAATATTTTCCCACCGGGTTGAATCTCCTGAGAAGGATTTATCAAGTAATTAAAAATTGTTAAAATTTCGGCAACAAACATAATAAAGAGCCCAAGACTTGCTGCGGCAACCCATTTCTCAACTGCCATATCATAAATTTCCTATTTCAATAAATAAACCAAGTGATTGCTAATTTTGGTAGAATGATAGTTTTATTATACTATACCAACAAGTCCAGCTAGCTCTTTTCTGCATGACGCACCAAGTTCTTCTGCAGCTTTTTCTGGCGTGATTTTATTTAGAAATACTCCAAAGCCTCGCTCAAGTCCTGACCAAGCATCGGACTGCGGATAAACTTCAACATGCCAGTGGATCTGCCTGTTGTTTTTCTTTTCAGGAGAAAGATGAAAAACCATGTTGTAAGATGGATTCTTCATAGTAGCTGCCAGTCCACCAAGTGTTGCACGTAAAATCAAAGAAAGATCATTTATCTCCTTTTGTGTGATCTTTGAGAAGCTTGTTATGTGCTTTTTTGGATATATCCAAAATTCGTAGGGGTGTGACGGTGCCCATGGACAAAATGCAAGAAAGCCTTCAGTCTGCAGTACCTGCCTTGGCCCTGCAGTTTCCGTGCTCACTGTCTGGCACATTGGGCAAATGCCCTTCTCGTTTAGAATCCTGTGCGAAGCCTCTGCTTCCTGTTCTATTACTGGTGGAATTGTTGAAAATGTTACTATGTTAAGGTGCGGATGTGGTGTAATGGCACCTGCCTCTTTTCCAAAGTTTACGTAAATGGAGACATATGTTACACCTCGTTGGGTGTAAAGCCAACGTAGCCTATCCTGAATTACAACAAGAACGTTTGACCATTGTTCCGTGCTAATTGAGGAAAGCGACTCTCTGTGTTTTTCAGATGCTACAATGATATAATGATAGCCGTATGCAGGTTCGCTGTAAAGTGGCCTGTCGCTGTAAGAGTTTTCCGATGTAGTTGCTACAACAGGATTTTTGCTTTCAAAGACTCTGACAGACCAGCCTTCAACATAATAATCCTCACTATCCTGCAGTCTTTGCAACATGCCATCTTTTGCTACAAGCGAAAGCGATGATGGGTTTGTCATGCTTTCGTTTCCAGGACAGAAGGGACATTTTTTTGGATCTGTTACAACATGGTTTTCTGGAGAAACGATCACATACCTCTCAATAACATAATCCTTACGTAAATCCCCCATACCACTAACAATCGGAGTGTAGTAATTTAAAACCTTTTCAGAGAGCAATTTAAAAAATTAAAGTTTATGTGTAACACAACAAACCCGAAAGTGAGCTGATAAAAAATTACTGACAACTCAGACATTCATATGATTTATGTTTTGTTGGATGGTGTCGGCGATCTTCCACATCCTGACCTTAAAGGCGATACTCCACTTGGGTTTGCAAAGACTCCAAACCTTGACAAGCTTGCAAAAAATGGCACTATTGGTCAGGTAATTTCTGTCGGCGAGGGAATTGCGCCCCAATCTGATATTGCTGTTTTCAATATGCTTGGATACAGGTTTCAGCATGCAAATTATGTTGGCAGAGGTGTAATAGAAGCGATAGGAATAGGCATAGATTTCAAAGATGGGGACATTGCGTTACGAGGCAACTTTGCCACCATAAATGATGAAGACATCATAATAGACAGACGAGCTGGTAGGAAAATAGAAAAAGAAGATGCGTTGAAAATTGCGCTTGAGATAGAGCGTCTCATAAGATTTTCAAATCCAAAAGCCTCCGTGGTTGTAGCACCTACCATAGGTCACAGAGTTGTGGTTAGAATAAGATGTAATGGTGAACACCTTTCGTCTGAGATAAGTAACACGGATCCTGCGTATGCAAGAGTAGACGGCATGGGAATTGCAAAGGCTGTTGGTGATTATTTTAAGATTGAAAGATGTCTTCCCCTAAACGAATCTCCTGATGCAAGACTTGCAGCTACTCTGGTTAACGAATTCACGGAACAATCACTTGCAATAATGAAAAAAAGTGAGATTAACAAAGCTCGCAAAGAAAGTGGGAAGAAGCTTCTAAACAGCATACTTTTGCGTGATGCAGGTAATAGATATCCCAAGGCCACGCCGATAAACGAACTACATTCGATGAAATTTTCCTGTGTTGTTGATATGCCGGTAGAGATTGGGATTTCAAATGTTTTGAAGATGAAGACATTTAATGCTGGTGGCATAACAGATTACGAGCAAAAGGCTACAGTAGCTGCAAAAGCAATGGAAACTCAGAATGCAATATATGTACACATCAAAGGCCCTGATGAATTTGGTCATGATGGTGATGCGCTAGGAAAAATGAGAAACGTTGAAGAGATAGACAGAAGATTTTTTGGAACGTTGCTGGATAGTATAGATACATCAAAAGTTTACGTTGTGGTATCAGCTGATCATTCTACTCCATGTATAAACAAAGGTCATAGTGCAGATCCTGTTCCCGTATTGATTTCTGGCGATTCAATCAAAAAAGATGGTACTACGCGGTTTACAGAACAAGAAGCAAAAAAGGGCAGAATTGGCCTGCTTGCTGGTGCAGACGTAATCAAAACTGCCATACAGCTAATCAGATTGTAAAAGTCTCTATGATTCCAGTACGGATCATGTTAGAAATTTTGTTGCGCAATGTATCTATGTCTATTTTATGATATTTCCCGGTTGCATTACCAATCTTTTCAAGTGCACGGCAAAAAATTGATAGGCAGATTTCATTTTCATTCTTTTGATAATGAACTAAGGCCGCAGCAACTAGGATTATGCCGTTGAGTATGTCTTTTTCCTTTCCATCTGATTTCTTCCATACCCCCTCAAAGGTTTCATGGCACTCCCAAAATCTTTCATGGTTAAAATAATCTCTGCCCTTTTCTATTGCCTCTTCTTTCTCAATCACTTCGTCTACCACATGCTTTGCATGATCAAGTATGCCAGTAGGTTCTAGTTTTTTTATCAAATCATCAAGTGCTTCTTTTTTTACAGAAACATCAAACTCAAGATACCTGCTTGAAACTCTCATGTCCCTTATTGTAATATCCATTTCAGATGTAAGCGACCTAGCTTTCAAAAGAAGTTGTGTTGCATCCTTTGGCACATAACCTGAATTCTTCAGGTGAATCATAAAACGGTCCACATTCAGACAAAGTTTAGATTTCTTAAATTTGTTATCTATCTCCGGTTAAGATTTATATGAACTGTTTAGTGGCTTTGAATACATGTCTATGATAGAAACTATACGTGATGTAAAAAACAACCTACTCTCAAGAAGAGAGATCACGTGTACGTTCAAAGGATTGGCTGGCAAGCTGAAAAAGTTAGAGGCCATAGACATAGTATCAAAACAATACAATCTTGATGGAAAGGTAATAGTCCCGATAATGTTAAAAAATGACACTGGACGACCAATGATTTCTGGTACCTTCTATGTGTATGATGATGAAAAGCTAGCACATGCACATCTCAAACCAGCAATTTTCAAAAGATTAGAAAAGGCAAAAGGCGGCGGTGAAAAGATAGAAGGAGAAGCAAAAGAAACAGCTGCTGAGAAGGAACCAAAAGGGAAACCCGCAGAGAAGAAGGAAGCACCAGCAGAGAAAAAGGAAGTACCAACAAAAAAGAAAGAAGCAAAGACGCCTGAGAAAAAAGAAGCAAAGGAAACTGAAGACAAGAAGGAAAAACCGGCAAAAAAAGAATCAGCTGAACCAAAGGAAAAGAGTAAGTAAATGGCAGGAAAGAAAGGTTTCAGTCCCAGTGTTTACAAGTTTTACAAGATAAAAGGAGAGAAGACAGAAAGAACTAAAAAAGAATGTTCTAGATGCGGCAAGGGAGTGTTCATGTCAGAACACAAAAATAGACGCACGTGTGGCAAGTGTGGTCTAACTGAATTTGTGTAGTAATCAATAGTATTTTTTCTTTCTGAGCTTTGAAACTTTTTGTTCCAATTCGTCAAGTTTTGATACAAGGCGTGGATCTATCTTTGTCTTGGCAATAATATTAGCTGGTACCTTGACAATGTTTGTATCCAATGTGATGTTTATAGTTGGCAAGTTTTTTTCAATCCAAAACTTTACAACTTTGTCTTCTAACTTATAGTCTCTAAATCCTTCAGGAAATTTTTTTGTAATGTGTAAAAGCAGTGTCTTGTCATTAAAGACTGCCCTTGGATCAAAAAGCCGTGTAATGTCTGAATAAATGCCTTCAAAGAGGTTACTTGAGAGTTCATCAGACACAAACTCCATTTTTGAAACCTTACGGCACAGTTCTAAATAATGCAGAAATTCGTGTGCGAGGATTGCATGTATTGTTCCTTTTAGTCCATATGCTACAAGTGGGGCCGTAATTTGTATAACAATCTCAAGATGATCTCCAGAAACAACTGGCAGAGTTCTTGCAAACAGAATTCCATAATCAAATGAATTTGGGTGATGAGTAGTTCGCACTATTGATGGTGTGATATATGCTACAGGGAAATTGATTCCTGAGGCTTTTTCTATTCTGTTAATTCCTTCAACAGCTAGACGAAATCTTTTTACAATAAGAGCGTGAATTTTGTCAGGCAAAAGACCATTTTTGTGAGCTTCATGAACTTTTTGTAACGGATCCAATGCATCAACTTGAGTCAGACTATAAAAAAACGTACGGTTTAATTTCAGAGACACTGCCAAAATGTTTCCAAATTGAAACCTTAGTGTGTGAGTGCGATCTCATAGAAATCAAAATGTTTGCACTTGCATGAGTTTTCTAATATGCTACTTAAGCTTGGTGTCACCTCAGAACCGTTAGCAAGTCTTTTTAATGGTACGCCACCGTCTGCTTTCATAAAAAGTGAGAAGCAGTTACTGGACTTTTTTTTATACTGTATGTCATAAATGTTTTTTTGGCTTTTTTTGCCAGAGTTTTCATAGATTGAAATTGGTTGTTTTTCAAGTTTGTGGAGATTTTTTAGCTGCGACGGTTTGATCTCATTTTCGGTCTGAACCTCCATTTTCACCTTGGATCTAAATCGCATATTGTTTGACGGGATCTTTGCAATTGTCTTAAGATTGTGAATAAGAACCTCGTCAAGCTGTATTTTTTTCCCTAGGCTAGTCTTTCTTTTGTGCGGATTTACGAGTTTTACAAAGAATGGTCTTCCCTTACCTAAAACCAAGCTTGTCTCATCCTCACTCCCAACCCATGTGATCTTTGCTTGCTGCGCTCCAAATCGCTCATACAGAAATTTAGCTATCTTGCCCTCTACGCTGCCAAACTCTGAAATTCCATGAAACTGGCATGAATAACATCCTTTGCCACTACAATGTTCACATGGTCTTTGTTTCTGTGGGATACCACGCTGACTCTTTGTATATCTGCCAGAAAGAAAGACTGGTTTTGGTTTTATTTCGCATTCTGAGTTTTTGAAATCAAGTGTAAAGACAATGTCTGGGTTTTGATAATTCACTTTGGTTTTGGTTTTCCTGCCAAATCTCTTTCCAATTTCTCTAGTAACATCTGCTTTTATGCCGCTTATTCCTTGTAACCTGAACTTTGAGCGGATCTGATCATCCCTGTCTAATATTGATGGTTGCAGGATTGCACCAACAAGAAATGACGAAAATTCATAGTCATTTGACATTTCAAGCATTTTAGAAAGCTGTAGATCAAGTTTTGACATCAGGTTTTTGCAAATATAACAGCTCTTCGGATTTTTTTTATGTAAGATGTTTCTGATTTTATGTCCAAGTTTCTTGTGTGACGATAATCCAAGTTTTGGAGCAAACAATCTGCCAAGACAGCTGTCACAAAGTTGGTGTTCTTTTAGAATTTCTTTTGTATCCGAAATGATTTTATCAATATTACCCAGCCCCATTTTTCTCATTGAGCTCTAGTAAATAGCATGTTTTATTCGTAATGATTAAAGTTAGGAAGATGACAAACTGTAATTGCTTACTGTTTGTTTACCAAGGAAACAGCTGTCTTTTTGAATTTGTATCTGTGACATAGATTGCCTTGGTAGGGCACATCTGTGCAGCATCAAGTATCTTTTCAGATTTGGCACCGGCTTCGTTTATTACATAAGACTTTGGATTAATTCTAGCACTCTTATCAACTTCAAAAACTGTTGGTACCATCGTCTCACAGCTGCAACATCCTATGCACCGGCTTTTGTCAACATTTACAGATACTTGCACGTCTTCTTCCTTCTCTGGCTGTTCAAATTCGTCAACTTTTGTGGTTTTTCTAGTTGCCTTTTCATAATATTCCCAAAAAGTTCTTTCATAATATTCCCAAAAGTCGTTGTAGGCAGACTCGGTTTCCCTTGTATACCTTCCCCAGTCTTCTTCTGGGGGTTTGTCAGTTGGTTTTGCTCCCCACCAAGATTTTTTTCGTGAATTAAAAGTATGGTCTTTGTTTGAATTTTTATCATTATATTTCCACGAACTGTTGTTGGCAGAACCATACGAATTGAAACTTATTGATCTCTTATGTTCTGCCCTTAAGATTTGATAGGCTTCTGTAACCATCTTGAATTTTTTTCCGTCTGTTTCTGACATGTTTTTGTCAGGATGAAGTTGTAATGCCAGCTTTCTGTAAGTGGATTTTATTTCTTTAAATGAAGCAGCATTTGTGATGCCCAAAACCTGGTAGCACTGATGGCTATTCATTACTTATTAGACATAGAACTAATTAAAAAACAGTAGCTGACTAGCCAAGGCCCATTCTCCTTAACATGCCTTGCATCTGTCGTCCCTTTGATGCCTTCATCATGTCTTTAGAATTTTTGTAGGCTTTCACAAGTTCTTTCACGTCGTGTTCTGACCAGCCAGAGCCCCTTGCAATTCGTTTTATTCTAGATGCATTTAGCAGATCCGGATCATCTTTTTCCAGTTTTGTCATAGATTGGATTATGTATCTCCATTTTTGCATACGTTCTTCTGTTTGGTCAAGCTGATCTTCTTTTATCATTCCTGACATGCCTGGCATGCTGTCTAGAATGTTACGCAACCCCCCTGCCCGTGTCGCTTCTTCGATTTGATAGTAAAAATCATCCATGTTCATCTTTCCACTTGAGATGCGCTTCAGTCTCACCTCATCTGCCTCGTTTTCAAGTCTTTTTGCCATGTCCAAAAGAGCTTGTATGTCCCCCATGCCAAGCAGCCTTCCAACAAATCTTGTTGGTGAAAACTTTTCAAGATCGTCTATTCTTTCTCCTGTTCCTATGTACATTATCTGAGCTCCAGTGGCGGTTGCTGCAGCAAGTGCACCACCACCTTTTGCACTGCTATCAAGTTTTGTGATCACTATTCCACCAACTGGAACTGTCTTGTGAAATGCTTCAGCCTGACTGTAACATTGCTGTCCAATAGTACCATCAATGACAAGCAGTGCTAGATCGGGTTGTGTGACTTTGCTTATCTGTGTCATCTCTTCTAGCAATTCCTTTTCTTCTTTGTGTCTACCGGCAGTATCTATTAGTATTACATCAAAATTAGAGTTCTCAAAGTGTTTTAGACCGTTTTTAACAATTTGTGGTGAGTCTTTGTTCTTTTCTTCGCCGTAAACTTCGATGTTTGCCTTTTCACACATCGTTTTAAGTTGCGTAAGCGCGCCAGGTCTGTATGTGTCCGCTCCAATTACCGCAACTCTAAATCCTTGTTTTGCAAGGAACTTGGCAAGTTTGGCAGATACAGTAGTCTTTCCGCTTCCTTGAATTCCAAGCATCAAAACCTTGTTTGCCTTTCCAGCTTGGAATGAAAATTGTTTTTCCGTGCCAAGCAGCTTTGAAAGTTCATCGTACAGAATTTTGACAATATGGTCTTTTCGTGAAAGCCCGGGAGGTGGAGTTTCATTTAGTGATCTCTGCTCCAGATTCTTTGTTATCTCAAAGACCAGTTTTACATTAACATCAGACTGTAAAAGTGCCCGTTGGATGTCTTTTGCAAGCTCCTTTATGAGAGCCTCGTCTATTCCTGACGAGTTTACAATCTTTTTTAAGGCTGCACGAAGACCATTTTTTAAAACATCAAGCATTACTGGTCTAAGATGGCTTCGGTTATTTCAAATCTTCCTCTGTATCCATCCCAGATTTTTTGTGACTTCGTAATTTTAATCGGTAATGAGAAGAGTGGGCAATCAAGAACTAGAGTTTCTGCTTCTCCGCCCTCAAAGCTTAGGTTAAAGCCATGCTTTTCGGCAAGCTTTTCAAGCTTGTCAATATCTTCTGTTTTGATTTCTTTTCCAAGCCACGACTCATCAAGTCCTCCCGATGACACGCTTGTGATCATAAATCGAAATTTTGATTCCAATAAATTTGTCATGTATTCTTTTTGATTTCTTTTCCATAATGGCGAGATCATTTTCAAATTAAGCTTTGCGCAAATATTTTCGAATTTACTTTTTTGAAACTCGCTTAATATCCCGCCGTGTACAAGACCATCAATACTAAAAAATTTTTTTGCTACAATAAGAAGTTTTTCCAATTCATTAATCTCGTCATCTGTTACGTTTGAGTTTATTTTGGAAAAAAGATGTGGAATCTTCATTGATTTTGTCTGCAACTTTGTTATCCAGACGTTT
>Ga0247727_10017322_pt1 | contig 11489 bp, 9 predicted proteins | sample WisWelCaveWW1625_FD_202498 | JGI IMG/M metagenome (GOLD analysis project Ga0247727, IMG submission 202498) | Biofilm microbial communities from Wishing Well Cave, Virginia, United States - WW16-25 | ecosystem: Environmental > Aquatic > Deep subsurface > Groundwater > Cave microbial mat | place... | reverse complement strand
GAACAAGATGTTGGGTATCGGATTGGCTGCGAATCGAGAATCGTCGCAACCCGGCGGCTGGTGTTGGTCAGACCGAGTCCGCTGTGCCAGGAATTGACCTTTCGAGCAATCCAATGCCAGTGCTGAATCCTACCGTGTCGCCGCCGCCGCCGGTTTCGGCGAGTATTTGATCCACGAAACCTGAGTGATCAACTGATCGAGCGAGGCGAAGGAGATTGCGGCGTTGGTTGCAAAGCGCGGGCTGGAGTTGGCCGGAAACGTCGCGAGCGTACAGTCGCCCACGAGGAAGACGTTGAAGTCGCGCGAGAGGTTTTGATAGCCGGCGGTCGTGCGGCAATAGCACATGTCGGTCGCGTAACCGGTCAGGAGGACGTGTCGCACGCGGTACCGGAGCAGGAACTGCTTGAGCGGCTCGTAGCCTTGGGTGTCGTAGATGACGACGTCGTCCGGTTGCAGGTCGATGTCGCGGGTCACGGGGATCGGCAGTTCCCAGAATCCGGCGCCGTTGAAGCGCGGGCCGGCGTCGAGCCCGCGGAACTGCTTGAAGTAATCGACCACCGGCCGATCCTTGGACAGCGTGAGTTTCTCCGGCACCGGCTCGCCGCGATACGAGAAGCTGTCTAGTTTTCCCTTCAGTTCCGTCGCACCCTCGCGGCGCTCGGCGTCGGTTGGTTTGCCGCGGACGGACCGATAGAGCTTCTTGCGGATCGGGTCCTCATCGCCCGGCAGGCTGTACATCACGAACGCGACTTTGCCGCGCAGCGATTTGTGAAACGGGTCGATGACTTCGCGCGTGTGCCGCGCGGCGAGATGGTTTTTGTCCGGCGTGCAGAAATCGCAGACGCCAGCCGGCTCCGGCGTGCGCCAGCCCTGACCGTCGTCGATGCCCCACGGGTGAACCATGACGATTGCCGTTTCCGCCGCGCGCAGACGATTCGGCATCTCAATGATCCCACGGGCGTTGTACGAGAACCGCCATGCCCGCACGCCGAGGTCGGCGTCGTCGTCATCGACGAGCAGCGGCGCCTCGTACCTTGTCGCCTCGCGAACCGGCTCGACGAACTCCGGAAAGTCGGCGAGGATCGGCCGTGGCCGGGCGATCAACGTCAGCCGGTTCTCGTACGTTCGAGTGGCCGCAACCTCTTGTCCGACGCATGCGACCGAAACGGCGGACACGAACAAGCTGACTGCAACTCCGACGGCGGAAGTACGCATTGTGCTCGTTTGAAGTGTGCGCGTTTGCATTGCTGTCTCCCCGAAAAGACGACTTCGTGCTTTGACGGCTCGCCGCGAATGAGCCATTCTATCGACCGCGGCGGGGCCTGTGGAAAGTCTTCCGCCACGGCGAGCAGCTTGCCGATGCGCGGCACCGACCCGCGCGACGAAAGGAGACTGCGATGGACCGGACGGCGTTGGCGCGGGCAATTCGACAGGCGGCCTATTTGACCGGCTCGTTTCGGCTGCGGTCCGGTCAAATGAGTTCGTTCTACTGGGACAAGTATCGTTTCGAGAGTCAGCCGGAATTGCTGCGGGCCGTCGCGGCGGAGTTGGCCGGCCTGCTGCCGACGAGCGGCTTCGACCGGCTCGCGGGCCTGGAGCTTGGCGGCATTCCGCTGGCCACGGCGCTGGCCCTTGCGGTCGGCAAACCGTGTTTGTTCGTGCGTAAGCAGGCGAAGGATTACGGCACATGCAACCTCGTTGAAGGCGGCCACGCGCGCGGCGAGCGGATTGTCGTGATCGAAGACGTGATTACTACGGCCGGCCAAGTGGTCGAATCCGTGGGCCAGATGCGCCGGGCGGGACTGATCATCGAACACGTGCTCTGCGTGATCGACCGCCAGCAGGGCGGGCGAGAAACACTCACGGCGATCGGCTGCGAGCTGCGTTCGGTATTCACACTTGAGGAATTGGATCGCCTCGCCGGCGACAACTAAGGGCCGCGGCCTGCTCGCTTCGAGGCGGCTCTCCGCTTCCCACGTCGCTGGCCGACCCACCGCGCTCCCGGTATGATGCCGCACCGGCTGATTTACGGCACAGACAGACCGCTGACCGCGAAAGGACCCGCACCGTGTTTCACATCAACGTGTGGCTAACGGCGAACGACGAAACAACGATTCCGCGCGTCCGCGAGTTGCTTGGCCAGTGCGTGCGCGGCTCGCGCGCCGAGGACGGCTGCGTGCGATTCGACGCGTTCCAATCGGAGGCCGACCCGCGCCGGTTCCTGCTCGTCGAGACGTGGCGCAGCCGTGAGGACTGGGACATTCACAAGACGCGCGAGACAGTGACGAAGATTTACGTGCCGCAAGTACTGCCACTCGTCACGCGCGAGCCGCACATCTCGACGCTCGTCGAATGAGGCACGACCCACGTGCACCGCGCGGCGGCACGGCGAGGCGACGCGTGTCACCGCATCGATGGCCCGCCCTAATCTCGCCCGGATAGTTGCGGTGCCCGTCGCGCACGGTTAAAATACAGCGGAGTAAACGAACAATTCCTGTCCCCGTTCTACAAGGAGAAGTTGCCATGGCCATTCACTACGTGCTGCGCGAGAACAAGCGGACCGCCGACCCGAACGACTACTACGCCGTGGTCGTGCCTACCGCGAGCGTGAGCCAAGAGGAATTCCTCAATCGTCTCGCGTCGGCAGGTTCGACCCTCAATCTGGCCGACATGCTGGCGTTCCTCCAAGTGTTCGGCACGACCATGCTTCAGTCGCTGCTCAATGGCGAGACCGTGGTGCTCGGGTTCGCCAACTTCTCCGTCAGCATCCGCGGCGTGTTCAACAGCGCGGCGGACACGTTCGATCCGAGTCGCGGCCACACGATGATGATTCAAATCGAAGTGGGTCCGGTCCTGCGCAATCCGTTCACTCAGCAGGCAGTGGCGCAGAAGCAAGTTGCCGCGCTGCCCGAGCCGATCTTGGTCCAGTACAAGAACGCCAACACCGGCGAGTTGAACGCGACGGCCAAGTCGGGCGGCCTCGGCCAGATCAACGGCGACAAGCTGAAAATCAACGTAGCGGCGGCCGACGAGGGCGTCTTCTTCGTACCCGCGACCGGGCCGGCGCTCAAGGTCGCCGCCTTCACCCACAACGCCGGCACAAACCTCGCCTTCCAGAACCCGGTGCTCACGGCCCAGAACTACACGATCGAGGTCCGGCACCGGTTCGGCGGCCCCACCAGCGCGCTCCGAATCGGCACCCTCCCAGTCCAGGTCATGGGTGTGCCGTAATCGCACACCCCTATCGGGCAGCCCGGTGCCCACCTCGCTGGGATTCCCATCTTAACAATTGATGCAATGCATTGATTTCGTTGTAGTTGCACCGAAATACGCTAGAAGACAGCCCATCTGGCAGCCGCAGACAGAAAAAGAGCTGCCAGCAGATTCCGATTCTGCTGCCAGCAGATTTCAATTCTGCTGCCAGCAGATTTCAATTCTGCTGCCAGCAGATTGCCGTTCGGCTGGTAGCTGATTGGCGTTCGGCTGCCAGCCGATTGCCGTCCGCACCGTCGGTTCGGCGGGCAGCTTCGGCGCGATCCGATTCACCGTTGCGTCGCGACGCGCTTCGCTATCGTGAAGTGAGTTTTGTTTGCCGGGCTGCCGATATCAGTTTCGGAATGGTTCCGTAGCGGACCTTTTCCGAAAGGCAACACGGACGCACTTTCGAGTGTCGGCCACGTTGGCTCCCCACCTGCCGGATACGATGCCCGGCCCCGCCGCACGACTGACCTACCGCCTCCGTCCCTCCGAGTCTGACAATCCATGCAAACCAAAACGCGTCGCGCGCGGAGCGGCTCCGTTCAATCGCCGCTCGAAACCTACTTGCGTGAGATCAACGAGACGCCGCTACTCTCCGGCGACCAGGAGAAGGAGCTGGCGCATCGCATCGAGACGGGCGACCAGGGCGCCCGCGATCAGATGGTGCGAGCGAACCTGCGACTCGTCGTGAACATCGCCCGGGGCTACGCGGGCAAGGGGCTGGCGCTGCAAGACCTGATCGAAGAGGGCAACCTCGGCCTGCTGCGGGCCGTGGAAGGCTTCGATCCCACGATGAACACGCGGTTCTCGACCTACGCCAGCTACTGGATCAAGCAATCGATCAAGCGGGCGCTCGTGAACACGGCGAAGACGATCCGGCTGCCCGCGTACATGGTCGAGCTGCTGTCGAAGTGGCGCCGCGCCAGCACGCTGTTGCAAGATCAACTGGGCCGGGCGCCGACGCCGGAAGAGGTCGCTCGGCACATGGAGCTGCCGCAGAAGAAGCTGAACATCATCAAGAAGGCGATCAAGATCTACAACGCCACGCCGCAGACCGACACGCTCGAAAACGGCTGGACGCTCGGCGAAATGGTCATGGACGAACGGGCACGCAGCCCCGACGACGTGCTCGTGGAGTCGGACGACCTGCAGCACGTGCGGCAACTGCTCGAAACCATGGACCGTCGCGAGGCCACGGTGCTGCGCCTGCGGTTCGGTCTCGACGATCAGGAGCCGCGCACGCTCAAGGAGATCGGCGTGACGCTCGGCCTGACCCGCGAACGCGTGCGGCAGATCGAGCACGAGGCGCTGGAGAAACTGCACGTGAGCTTGTGTTGCGAGTAGGTCGAGCCGAGGGACGGACAGAGGACACACATGCACTCGACAGACGCGAAGCAGCCGGCGGCCGAGCTGCCCCAGTTCATCCGCGACATTCCGGACTTCCCCAAGCCGGGCATTCTGTTTCGCGACATCACGCCGCTGCTCGCCGACCCGCTGGCGTTTCGCAAGTCGATCGATCAGTTGGCCGAGCACTACCGCGGCCAGCCGATCGACGCCGTGGCGGCGGCGGAGGCCCGCGGGTTCATCTTCGCCGCGCCGCTGGCGATCGAACTCGGCATCGGCTTCGTGCCGATTCGCAAACGCGGCAAACTGCCGTCGCGCGTTCACTCGCTCACCTATCAACTCGAATACGGCAACGACACGGTCGAGATGCACGTGGACGCCATGTCGCCCGGCCACCGCGTGCTCTTGGTCGATGACCTGCTCGCGACCGGCGGCACCATGAAGGCGTGCTGCGAACTCGTCGAACAGACCGGCGCGACGATCGCCGGCTGCGCGTTCCTCGTCGAACTCGCCTTCCTGAACGGCCGCGAGAAGCTGGTGCCGTACGACGTGTTCAGCCTGATCACGTATCGCGATTGATCCCTGTCGGCGATTTCTCGCTCGCACTTCGGCGTTCCGGCGGATATCCTGCCGCCATGATCATCGACCCGCACGTCCACGTCTGGAAGCGTGACTCGAAATATCCGTGGGCCAAAGAGACCAGCAAGCCGCCGGACGACGACGCGCTGCCGGAGACGCTGCTCAAGCTGATGGCCGCAAACGGCGTGGACAAGACGGTGCTCGTGCAGGTGATTTACTACCGTTGGGACAACAGCTACACGCGCGACGTGATGCGGCAGTATCCCGATAAGTTCATGGGCGTCTGCCGCGTGAACCCGGACAGCCCCGCGTCACCCGACGATCTCAACCGGCTCGTCAAGGACGGCGGCTTTCACGGCGTGCGACTCAGTCCCGCGGCCGGCCCGGAGGGCGACTGGATTCGCGGCGACTTGATGCACCCGCTCTGGCGACGCACCGGCGAACTGCGCGTGCCCATGCTCGTGCTCGCGCCGATTACTCGCATGCCTGACACGGCTCGATTGTGCGACAAGCACCCGAACGTGGACGTCTGCATCGACCACATGGCCGATTGCCCCGCCGATCGGCCCGATCAACTGCCGATGCTCCTCGACCTTGCTCGCTTCCCGCGCGTGTTCGTGAAAATCTCGCACACGTGGAACGTATCGACGCAAGATTTTCCGTACCGCGACACACACGATCAAGTGAAACGCCTCTACGACGCGTTCGGCCCGCAGCGCCTGATGTGGGGCACCGACTGGCCGATGGTCGAAAAGAAGTGCGGCTACGCGAAGGCACTCAGCGTCGTTCGCGACGAACTGAACTTTCTTACGGCCGAGGACAAGGAATGGATCTTGGGCAAGACGGCGCTAAAGCTGTGGCCGTTCAAAACCGGCTAAGCAGCGAGTCGTTATGCTCGAATCCTGGCACAGCCTGCGGATCGGCGATCAAATTCGACTCGTTCAGATGCCGAGCGAGTTTGACCAGCCCGGCTATTATCTTCATCGCGACACTCGCCGAGTGTACAAGCGACTTATTGCGCGCCGCCGGCCGCTTCGGATTTGTAGGTTCGACGCGCGGGGACTTCCCTGGATCAAGTGCCGCTTGCGACGCAAAGACGGTAGGCTCGAGTACCATTCCTTGGCGTTTAATCATGACGGATGGGTGCGAGTGAAACCCCGAAAGGCAGTGCAATGAAGGACAGCATTTCACGACTCGTTGCGTGCGTCCTGGCTGTGTTGACTCTCTCGCTGTTTGGAATTCGTTTGGGCGCGAGTGACGGCACCCGCGAAGGGCCGGAGCGCCGCCTGCTCTACGTCGCGATGCCCGGCGTGCGGAATTACCTCGAATACGGCGGGCACGGACTGCTGGTATTCGACATCGACGACGGGCACAAGTTCGTGAAGCGAATCCCAACCGCGGGCCTCGACAAGGACGGCAAGCCCGTAAACGTGAAAGGCGTCTGTGCCAGCGCGGCGACGAAGCGGATTTACATCACGACGACGCAGACGATGACGTGCATTGACCTCGTGACGGAGAAAATCCTCTGGGAGAAACCGTACGAGGACGGCTGCGACCGCATGGCGATCGCGCCGGACGGCAAGACGATTTACGTGCCGACGTTCGAGAAGGACGACTGGCACGTAGTTGACGCCATGTCGGGCGACGTGATCCGAACGATCAGTCCGAAATCCGGCGCGCACAACACGGTGTACGGGCCGAGCGGCCGGCACGCGTACATGGCCGGGCTGCGCTCGCCGCTGCTTTCAGTTTCCGACACGAAAGTACACTCGGTCGCAAGAACGGTCGGGCCATTCAGTGCGTCGATCCGGCCGTTCACCGTGAACGGCAGCGAAACGCTGTGCTTCGTGAACGTGAACGAATTGCTTGGCTTTGAGATTGGCGACTTGAAGACCGGCAAAATGCTGCACCGCGTCGAGGTGCAGGGATTCGACCAGGGTCGCGTGAAGCGTCACGGTTGCCCGAGCCACGGAATCGGCCTGACGCCGAACGAAAAAGAAATCTGGGTTACTGACGCGCACAATCGCCGCATGCACATTTTCGACAACACCGTGATGCCGCCGAAACAGAAGGAGAGCATCGAACTGCGCGACGAGCCGGGCTGGATCACGTTTTCGATCGACGGTCGGCTGGCATATCCGTCCACCGGCGACGTGATCGACGTGGCGTCGCGCAAGATCATCGCCGGTCTGACCGACGAAAACGGCACGGCCGTGCAGAGCGAAAAACTGCTCGAGATCGATTTCCGCGGCAAGGAGCCGGTGCGTAACGGCGATCAGTTTGGCGTGGGGCGCAGACTCTCGCCCTGAGCAATGGGAGTGCCCCGCAGTCGAAGCAGCCTCTCCCGACGAATTCAGCGGGAATCCACCGAATCGATCGAGACGACGAATTCCCGACTCCTTATTCGTCGTCTCCTTCAATTCGTCGAAATCCGCGGCTGGAACGCCTGCGGAATCTACGGCTGGGAATCTCATTGAGTTTCGTTGCTCATCTGAGCTTCTTCGCCCTTCATAAGTATCCACGTCTTGTGCGGCCGCTTGCGCTGAAAGTCCAGCGGAACGGTCTGTCCTGTAATCTCGCGAATCAGCGCGCCGCGAATCTCCCGCTCGCGGAGTTGAAACTTGCGGCAATTCGTGGAGAAGTACACCTTGCCGCCGGCCACCATGCGGGCGAGCACGAGTTCGAGCAGGTGCGGATGGTCGCGCACGACGTCGAAGTCGTTTTGCAGACTCTTGCTGTTCGAGAAGGTCGGCGGATCGACGACCGCCAAATCGTACAGTCTGCCGCCGCGCCGCGCGTCGTTCGTGAGAAACGTAGCGACGTCGTCGCAGACGAATTCGTGCTCGCGCTCGGTCAGGCCGTTCAGGCACATGTTGCGTCGTGCCCAGTCGAGGTAGTTCGCGGACAGGTCCACCGTCGTCGTTGCGGCCGCGCCGCCTGCCGCGGCGTAGACCGTGAACGAACCAGTGTATCCGAACAGATTGAGGAATCGTTTGCCCGTCGCATCGCGCTCGACGCACGAGCGCGTGATGCGATGGTCGAGGAACAGTCCGGCGTCGAGATAATCAGCCAGATTGACCACAAACCGGTGGCCGCCCTCGGTGACCTCGAAGAATTCGTCCGTGCCCGCTTGCCGCGAATATTGTGCTTTGCCACGCTGCCGCTGGCGTTGTTTGAAGTACACTCGCTCGGGTGCGATCTCCAGGATCGACCGCGTCGTTTCCTCCATGAGCCGTAGCCATCGTTCGTGCTCGGCCTCGGAACGGTCGTGCGGCCGCACGAATTCGGCGATGTGCAGCCGGTCGCCGTACAGGTCGATCGCCAGCGGCACGTCGGGAATGTCGCGATCGTACACGCGAAAGCACTCGATCCCCTGCCGCCGCGCCCATTTTTTCCAGTGCTTCGACATGCGCCGCAGGCGATTGGCGAACATCTCTATTTGGTCATGCCACCGTTGAGGATGCGGCGCGATCGCATCGCGAGGCGGCAATCGGTGCTCAGTACTCAGTACGTTGAACTCAGTACTTGGCTGATCGCATGGCACTTCAGGGTGGTCATTGCCGGCATCGACTTCCGCGTGTGACGGCAACTCCGCATTGCGTTTGTCGCCGGCAACGCTCGTCGATTCGCCATGCTCAGTCGCGGTCCCGCGCGGCGGGTGGATTTCGTAGCGCAGCAGCCGGCACTCGATCGGGCCGTTGAAGAGCGGAATTCGCTGAGACGTCCGTAGTCCGACGTGTTTCGCCGCGTCGAGGTTGCCGGTGAAGACGTGCGCCGTGTAGCCGCCGAACCTATGTTTCAGCGTGTCGCCAATCTCGCGGTAGAGCCGGGCGATCGCGTTGACTTTAAGCCGCTCGTCGTACGGCGGATTCATCACGAGCACACCGGGCGGCGGCGGCGGATCGACCGCGGCGAATTCCGCCGTCTCGATCCGGACATCGCGCTCGATGCCCGCGTTGCGGACATTTCGCCGCGCGATCTCGACCACGCGCGGATCGCGATCCGATCCGATGATCTCGATTGCCGGCGACTCGCGTTCTGCGTCGCGGGCCTCCTTGTCTACCTCGCAGTGGAGCTGTCGGTCGTAGTCCTTCCACCGCTCGAAGGCGAATCGCCGCAGAATCCCAGGCGCGATGTTGCGGGCCAGCCGCGCCGCCTCGATGACAAACGTACCCGACCCGCACATCGGATCGACAAACGGCGTCGCGCGGTCCCAGCCGGTCAGCAAGATGATGCCCGCCGCGAGCACCTCGTTGATCGGCGCCTCGCTCGCCTCCGCGCGGTAGCCGCGTTTGTGCAGCGAGTCGCCGGACGAATCGACGTGCACGGTGACCTCGTTACGGTTCATGTACAAATTGATCCGCAAGTCCGGATCGTCGAGGTCCACAGACGGCCGCCGGCCGCAGCGCTCGCGGAATTGGTCCACGATTGCATCCTTCGCGAGCTGCGCGGCGAACAGCGAATGCGTGCAAAACGAATTCCGCACGACGGGATCGATCGCCAGCGACGCGTCGGCATCGAGATACCGCCGCCAATCGATTTGCCGAATGCCGTCGTACAGTTCGCGCTCGCTCGTGGCGGCGAATTGGCGAATTGGCGTGAGCAGCCGGATCGCCGTCCGGCACTGGAGATTCGCGCGGTAGAGCAACCTCTGGTCACCGCGAAACGAAACGATCCGGGTGCCCTGCGAAATCTCGCGGGCACCCAGCGCGGCCAGTTCCGCCGCCAGCACGCCCTCCAAGCCGGACAGCGTCTTCGCCTGAATCTCAAATGTATCGCTCATCAAAATCGAACATAAGCCGGATCAGTCGGCAGCGGAAGTGGCGGGCGCGAGGAATCCCAGTTGCAATCGGCGATCCGCCTACTTCGCCGCCTTGAGGAAGGTGATCAGATCGGCGAGTTCCTGCCGCGTCAGTTGCTGGTCGAGTCCCGACGGCATGACGGAGACGGTGCCGGGACGGAGTTCCTCGATGTCCTCGCGGGCGACGCGGGCGGTTTCCGTCGCGTTGGTGGCGAGCACGATTTCGTCGGGTGCGTCCTTTTTCAGAATGCCGCTCACGATGCGACCGTCCTTCGTGGCGACAATCACCGATTCGTAGCTGCGCACGAGACTCGCGCTTGGGAACGCGATCGACTCGACGAGGTCGCGGTCATTGCGCACGCCGCCAATGCGCGTGAGGTCGGGGCCGACGTTGCCGCCGCGGTAGCCCATCTGGTGGCACGAGAAGCACGCGGCCTTTTGGCCCATGAACACCGCTTGGCCACGGCGAATGTCGCCCGGCTGAAGCGAGCCGTTCGCGAGCGACGCGAGCAATTCCTCCAGCCGCTCTTTTTGCTGCGCGAGATTTACGTTGATCGCGGCGAAGAGTTCCTGCGCCTGTTCCAGCACGGCCGGGCCGCACTTGGCGATCGAACGTTGAATCGAGTCGGGCCGAAGTGCGCTGAGGGCGGGCGACTGCTTGAGGGCCGCGACGAGCTTTGCCCCGACCGTTGGGTCCGACGATTGCTCGAACGCGGCGAGCAGTCGATCGACTTCGAGCGGTCCGGCGGTCCGAAACGATTCGGTGAGCGAATCGAGTTGGGCGGCCGTGAGTTTTGCCTTCGAGACGACTTCGACTGCGGCGGATCGAGTGCCGACCGGTTTTTCCGGATCAAGATTGCCGCGCAGAAAATCAAACAAATCGGATTCGATCGAGGCCAGTCCACCTGGCACTGTGGCGAGCGCGTCGAGTCGAACTTGTGCCGACGTGCCGCTCGCGTGAGCCACCTTGCGCAACGCCGTGGAGATTTCCGCGACGCTGTCTTTTGCCACCGGCATCGCCCGCGTGGCCGCGACCGCCGCCGCGACATGCGACTCTTCGCTGCTCGAAAGTACGCGGCTGACCGCCGTCACCCACGGCTTGGGCATTTCTTTCAAACCAGCGCCGCCCATCGCGTGCAGCACGGTCAATCGTGCCTCGCGAGTCAGCGAGGCATCGTCCAAGCTTGAAGCGAGCAACTCCTGAATGGCTGCGCTCTTGCCTAACCGCGCGAGCTGCCGCGCGAGTTCTGCCTGGTCCGAGTCGGACATTTCCTCGGCCAGCCGATTCTTGAGAAACCCAGCCAGTTCGCCGCCCCACTCCGCATGACGGCCGACAATCCACGCCGCGGTTTCCTTAAACTCCGGCACGTTCGACGACAAGAATTTTGTTACGTCCTTTGCGTCGAGCCCGCCGCCTTCCATCTGATCCAGCACAATCATCGCCGCGCGGACCTGTGCGCTGTGCGAACTAAACCAGTACTTGCCATTCGTGATTTCCGGGTTGGCG
>Ga0247727_10017321_pt1 | contig 11490 bp, 7 predicted proteins | sample WisWelCaveWW1625_FD_202498 | JGI IMG/M metagenome (GOLD analysis project Ga0247727, IMG submission 202498) | Biofilm microbial communities from Wishing Well Cave, Virginia, United States - WW16-25 | ecosystem: Environmental > Aquatic > Deep subsurface > Groundwater > Cave microbial mat | place... | reverse complement strand
AGGGACGAGCACCAGCGAGCCCGCCGCCTATCTTCCGCGCTGATCGATGACACGAAGCTCGGACAGCGCGACGCCGTGGAGGTCGTACGAAGATGGACCGAGGCACCGCTCGATGTGTTCGGCTTCCACGCAGTTCTGTTTGAAGCTGCGGCTAGAGCGAACATGCGGGCCATCGAGGCGTCACATGAGTGGGCGAACGAGATAGACCAAGCTCAGAGGGAAGCTCGAGACGCCTTTCGGCGAGTTGCACATGCCGGTTCCGTCGTGGCGAGAGCGGCCACGCGATCACTGGGAGACGTGGCGTTACAACCACTGAGGATCGTAGAAGGCCAACCGATAATACGTAACGTGGACGAGAAAGAGCGCGATCTCGTTAGACAGGCCAAACTGAGACTCCGCCAGCTTGAACTGGATGTGGCGGAAGCCCTTGGCTCCAAGTCGGGTATGCTGCTCTTCGCCAAAATGGGTCGGGCGGTTCCCATGGCCGCCAGGCAGCTACTCTCGGAGCTACAAGATGAAGACGACCTCGTTGCCATCACCAGATTGGTGAAGGCGGGCCTCGTCGACGAGAACGGCGAAACCTTTTACCTAACCCCTCGCGGGGAAAAGCAGCTGCAGGCAATCGGATCCCTCTTGGCGTAAGGAGACGCCATGACAAGCAAGAGCAGCGAAGTCGGCAGCAATGAGCCGACCGAGGTGGGTTCGTACCCCGGTAAATTAGATGCCTATTTCAGGCAACAGGAAGCCACCAAGGTGGATATCTTGATATGGGGCCCCGGATCTCACCAAGGAGAGCTGTACGAGAAGAGGCAGAAGATCGTGACCGATCTTCGCGCCATGAGCCGTTACAACAGCGTCTTCACGAGCGAGGACCTCATCGAGAGGGACGCCCGGCTAAGGACGCTCCCCCTATACAAAGCCGAGGAACTTCAGATCGACATGGCAGACGTTGTCATAAGCCTATGGGTCGAGGCTTCTGGAGTATCGGGTCCTCCCGGAGAGTGGCTTCTATTCGGGCAGCGGGATAACCTGCAAGCGAAAATCAGGCTGCTGAGGCCGGCGAACTGGAAGCCGCCAGATTTCGTAAGCCGCGTCGCAACCGAAAGAGCGGATGACATCCTGCCACAGGCGCAGTGCTTTGCGTACTCAAAGCGACAGTTCCAAACCTGTCGGGACATCCGAACACGATGTCGAGCCTGGGTGGAAGCTGTCAGGGCCGCCAAATATCAAAGGCTGCTTCGAGAGCACGCATAGGCCTCCCCCTTACACCTCGCGGTACTCGCCCTCCACGGTGCCCTCTTCGGCCGGGGCCTCGCCTTCCGGGGGCGCCTCGCCGTCGGGGGCGGAGGCGCCGTCGGGGCCGGCCTGGCCGTACATCGCCGCGCCGATCTTCTGCACCGACTCGCTCAGCTCGGACAACGCCCGGCGCACGGTCTCGGCGTCAGGGCCTTGGAGGGCGGCGCGGACGGCCTGCACCTTCTCCTCCACCTCCGACTTGACTTCGGCGGGCACCTTGTCGGCCTGTTCGCGCAGCGTCTTCTCGGCGGTGTAGGCGAGCGAGTCGGCCTGGTTGCGCAGCTCGATCTCCTCGCGGCGCTGGCGGTCCTCCTCGGCGTGCGACTCCGCCTCCTGGCGCAGCTTCTCGACTTCGTCCTTGCTCAGGCCGGAGCCGGCGGTGATCGTGATCTTCTGCTCGCGGCCGGTCGCCTTGTCCTGGGCGCTGACGTTGAGGATGCCGTTGGCGTCGAGGTCGAACGTCACCTCCACCTGCGGCAGGCCGCGCGGCGCGGGCGGGATGCCATCGAGGATGAAGCGGCCGAGCGATTTGTCGTCGCTGGCCATGGCGCGCTCTCCCTGGAGGACGTGGATCTCGACGCTCGTCTGGTTGTCGGCGGCGGTCGAGAAGGTCTGGCCCTTGCTCGTCGGGATCGTCGTGTTGCGGGGGATGATCGGTGTGGCGACGCCGCCCAGCGTCTCGATGCCCAGCGTCAGCGGCGTCACGTCCAGCAGCAGGACGTCGCGCACCTCGCCCTTGAGCACGCCCGCCTGGATGGCGGCGCCGATGGCGACGACTTCGTCCGGGTTGACGCCCTTGTGCGGCTCCCGGCCGAAGAACTGGCGCACGGTCTCCTGGACGATCGGCATGCGCGTCTGCCCGCCGACCAGGACGACCTCGTCCACCTGGGCGGCGCTGAGCCCGGCGTCCGCGAGCGCCTGCTTGCACGGCCCCAGGCTGTTCTCGACCAGGTCGCCGACGAGCTGCTCGAGCTTCGCGCGGGTGAGCGTGATCGTCAGGTGCTTTGGGCCGGCAGCGTCGGCGGTGATGAAGGGGAGGTTGACGTCCGTCTGGATCACCGTCGACAGCTCGATCTTCGCCTTCTCCGCCGCCTCCTTCAGCCGCTGGAGGGCCATCCGGTCCTGCTTCAGGTCGATCCCCTGGTCGCGCTTGAACTCGTCGACCAGCCAGTCGATGACGCGCTGGTCGAAGTCGTCGCCGCCAAGGTGGGTGTCGCCGCTGGTCGATTTCACCTGGAACGTCCCTTCGCCCAGCTCGAGGATCGAGATGTCGAAGGTGCCGCCGCCCAGGTCGTAGACGGCGATCACCTCCTCGGCCTTCTTGTCGAGGCCGTAGGCGAGCGCCGCGGCGGTCGGCTCGTTGATGATCCGCAGCACGTCGAGGCCGGCGATGGTGCCGGCGTCCTTGGTCGCCTGGCGCTGGCTGTCGTTGAAGTAGGCGGGGACGGTGATCACGGCTTCGGTGACCGGCTCGCCCAGGTAGGCCTCGGCGTCGGTCTTAAGCTTCTGGAGGATCATGGCTGAGACCTCGGCCGCCGAGTAACTCTTGCCGCCCATCGCCACCTGGACGTCGCTGTTGGGGGCCTTCTCGATCTTGTAGGAGAGGAGGGTTAGGTCGCCCTGCACCTCGGCGTCCTCGAACTTGCGGCCCATCAGGCGCTTGATCGAGTAGACCGTGTTCTCCGGGTTGGTCACCGCCTGGCGCTTGGCGACGGTGCCGACCAGCCGCTCGCCGGTCTTGCTCACGGCGACGACCGACGGCGTGACTCGCCCGCCCTCCGAGTTGGGGACGACGACCGGCTCGCCCGCCTCCATCACGGCGACGCAGCTATTCGTCGTGCCGAGATCGATGCCGATGACTTTGAGGGCGTAGCCGGGCACCGGGATCAGGCGCTTGCCGAGCGGGTCGGCGGCGAGGCCGAACCCCTCGAGCGTGTAGGCGCCCAGCAGCGGCGCCGAGCCTTCGTCGCCGAAAACGACCATGGTGATGCGCTGCTGCCCGTCGAGGCGAACTCTCGTTTCGGCGACATCCCGCTCGATGGCGCGGCCATCTGCGGTCAAGAACTGCTGGCGGAACTCGGGCTGTACACCCAGCTTGGCCAGAACGTCCCTGGGAACCCAGGTGTAGGTGGATCCGGTATCCACCATCGCCTCGACGCTCTCATATCGCTGGCCTTGCGGGTCGCCGATGTCGATCGCTGCTCGAAACGTTCCCATCCCCTACCCCTCCATCGCGGCGACGCAGCTCTTGGTGGTGCCGAGATCGATGCCGATTACCTTAGCCATAATCCTAACTCCTTGATTTGCCTCGTGTGCTAAGAGGCACAGCATCTACCGCCACACCCCCGACAGAGAGCGCGAAGTCTGCCCCGGATTCCACGGGCACTGGTCCGTCCTCGAGGAAGCGAGTAATCCTTCTGATGCCCCCACCCGGCCTGCCGTAGTGGCTCTGAGCATGAAAGCGCCGCTGTGCATACGTCACATAGAGGTGGTGTTCTGCTCTAGTTAGTGATACGTAAAGAAGGCGCCGCTCATCTCCCACATTAGGAGGAGCTTGATTGCGACCCGGAATGAGCCGGTCTTCGCATGCCACGACAAACACTGCCTTTGCAGTCAGCCCCTTCGCCTTGTGCATCGTCATTATGTTTACTTTTCCAGTCTGTATGAGATTGTCAACGTCATCATTGGCTGATTGCAGGGCCTGGAAGAAGCTGTCTAGATCTGGAACATTAGACAGCCTGATGAGCGCCTCCAGATACTCAAGGAGTTCTTGCAGCTCGCCCGCGCCAGGCTCAATGGCCTTACAGATCCTTTGGACATAAGAGAGGAACTCTTCTGGGGACGGGCTCTCCTTCAACTCATTCAGTTGGGAAGCGACCTCGCCACTTAGGGTCCAGACCAAATTAGCGACGTCCGCGACGCGCTGCCCCTTGGCGCCGAGCAGTTTAGGATTAGCCGCCACCCTCCGCACGACAGATGAAAAGCTCTCGTCGTCCGCCCTAGCCAATGAGTACAAGCGGCCCAATGTAGTAGCTCCAATGCCAGGACTCAATTGCAGCAACGTGCGCAGCGCCAGATGGTCATCCTGGCTGTGCGCAAGGCGAAGGACGTTCAGAGTCTTGCGTCCTACGGACGAGTCAAGAGGTGTTTCGCCCGTTTGAGACGCGACAGTCAGAGCGGCCTCCGCGAATGCGTCATGTAGAACTTTGCTGAAAACACGATGACGATCTGAGCGAAGCAGAATCAGTAAGTCATGCGGGGCAAAGCCGCCTGCCTCAATAAGATGCCTCGCGATTCGTGCAACCCCGCTGGCTTCTTCGTACTGGTTCTCAAAGCGTAGAATTCGCACCTCTCCACTTCCTCGGCCATGCTCGCAACGAATCGCCTTGTCGATCCGGCTGTAATCCTGGCCCGCGACAAAAAGACCCAAGCCGAGAATGGATTCATCACAGCGCTTACAGACCGTTAAGGGAAGATTGCCGCATGGAACGTATTCCTCCGGGAATCGGCGGATTCCCAGAGGGAAGGCGTGTCTAAATCCATAGATGCTCTGATCGTCATCTCCTGCAACATAGGGCTCGGCGCCCTGCCCAACTAGGAAGGCGATGATGGACAAATCGCAGGGATTCAGATCCTGGTACTCGTCCACCAATAGGTGCGTTGCTGTGTCAACACTAAACTGCTTACCAAATTCCTCAATACAACGCTTGAGCCTGTACACAAGTTCTGCACGCAAGGAGTATCCGAGGATCCTTCGATGCTCTTTCCATGCAGCGAGGAACCGCGGATCAGGGAACCGAGCTTCCCAATCATTAGCCTCAGCGTTGAGGGTAGACCAATCCGCTGATAGAGCGTTGAATCGCTCCTGGGTGTAATCGAGGTCCCTCTCAATGAGGCCCTTGATGTCTTCTTCGATGATGTACCTTTGCTCCCAGTCGTCAGCGATGCGCAGTGGCTCTCCAAGATCGCGCATCTTGTCGTGGTTGCCCAGGAGTTGCCGCAGGGCAAAGGAATGAAGGGTTCCGATTCGCGCCAAGCCGCCTCCTTCACCCAGGCCTAAGCGAACTCTCTTTCGAAGCTCAAATGTAGCGGCGCGGGTGAACGTTAGTGCCAGAATATCGTTAGGTTCGACGCCAAGTTCCTGAACTAGGTATAGGACATGACGCGTCATTACCAGCGTCTTGCCCGTGCCCGGCCCAGCCAGCAAGCGGTGAGCCTGCCCATTGGATCTAGCGGCCGCCAGTTGTTGTGAGGTCAAACCTTGATCCCACGGGGTTTGTGCCTCCTCAGCCGAGAAGTCTCCAGTAAGCCCCGGAGCGCCGTCCATCAGGGTGTGAGATCTCCTCGTGTTTCTTGGCCCTCCTTCTGGCCTCCCGCGTCCCGCGTCTCGCCTCCCGCGTCCCGCGTCTCGCCTCCCGCGTCCCGCGCCTCGCCTCCCGCGTCCCGCGTCTCGCCTCCCGCGTCCCGCGTCTCGCCTCCCGCTTCCCGCGTCTCGTCTCCCGCCTCCCGCTTCCCGACGATCACCATCGCCGGGCGGACGACGCGGTCGCCCAGGCGGTAGCCCTTCTGGACGACCGAGACGACGCTGCCCTCGTCGCCGGGGGCCTCGCTGACCGCTTCGTGGACGTTCGGGTCGAAGGCCAGCCCCTCGGCCGCGATCTCCTGGACGCCGGCGTGCTCCAGCACCGCCTGGAACTTGCGGTAGATGAGCCAGATGCCGTCGATCCAGGTGAGGCCGACCAGCCTGGTGTCGACGGTTCGCAGCGCCCGTTCGAGGTCGTCCACCAGCGGCAGCAGGTTGATCACGAACGAGGCGTTGGCCAGCCGGCCCACCTCCGAACGCTCCTGCTCCACGCGACGCCTGAAGTTCTGGTGGTCGGCGGCGGCGCGCTGCCAGTTCGAGAGGTAGGCCTGCGCCTTCTCCTGCTCGTCCTTCAGGCGCGCCCGCCAGCCCTCGAGGTCGCCCGGCGGCGGCTCAGGGCCGGACGGCGTAGCCGGAGCGGCCTCTGCTTGCTCCTCCGCTTCTTGCTGCCGCTCCTCCGTCATCCTTGCTGGCCTCGAGTCGACGAAGCTAGTCGCGCCCTTCCGAGAGGAGTTCGCTCATCACGTTCGACAGGTAGCGTACGGTCGAGATCGTCCGCGAGTAGCGCATGCGCATCGGCCCGAGCACGGCCAGGACGCCCGAAGCGTGGCCGGGCAGGCCATACGAGCCGACGACGACGCTGCACTCGCGGAACGCCTCGCCGGCCTCCGCAAGGCGCGGGTTGTCGGCGCCGATGAACACCGTCACCCCCTCGCCGGCCAGCGCCCGGACCGTGCGGGTGAGCAGCCGTTGGTCGAGCAGCTCCAGGAGCGCCAGCACGCGGTCGCTGTGGGAGAACTCCGGCTGGCTGAGGACGTTGCGCAGCCCCTCGAGGTAGGCTTCGTCGTGGCTGCCCTCGTCGACGGAACGCATCGTGCTCGCGACCGCTTCCATCACCAGGCGCTCGTCGCCGTCCAGGTTGCCCAGCTTCGCCTCCACCTCGTGTGCCCGGAGGCCGGCGAACTGCCGGGTGAGGCGGCCGGCCAGCGCGCCCAGCGCCTCCTGGTCGCGCACTTCGTCGAAGTTGAGGACCTCCTGCTCCAGGCGGCCTTCGTCCAGCACGAGGACGAGCAGCGCGGCCGTTTCGTGGAGGCCGACGAGCTGGAGGTGCTTGATTCGGCTGACGGCGGTGCGCGGCGCCGTCACGACCGCCGCGTTTTGCACCGAACGCGCCAGCACGGCCGCCGCCAGGTGCATCGACGCCTCGGCGCCCCGCGCCTGGTGGAACTGGTGGCGGATGGTCTGCTGCGTGTCCCAGGGCAGGTCCTCCTCGCGCATCAGCCACTCGACGAAGAAGCGGTAGCCGAGCTCGGTCGGCACGCGACCAGCGGAGGTGTGGGGATGGTTCAGGTAGCCCTGGGCCTCCAGCTCTCCCATCTCGCTGCGCACGGTGGCAGGGGAGACGCCCAGGTCGTATCTGGTGCTGATGTGTCGCGAGCCGATCGGCTGAGCGCTGTCGACGTACTCGCCGATCACCAGCTCCAGGATGTGGCGCTGTCGCTCGGTTAGCATCGAAAATCCCACCTAAAACGGGCGATTGGCACTCTCACTGGGAGAGTGCTAATCCCTTCGATCACGGTAGCAGGGCCTTCGCGGGGCTGTCAAGGCGACGGGTTGGGAGCCCTTCCCTTGATCGTACCCTAGGCCGCTGGTACACTCCCGCTCGTTGGAGGCGCGGGCCTCCAAAACGTTTGTCTGCCTATGCAGGAGCGCATTCTTCAGGGAGTCCTCACATGCAACTGGTCTGGATGATCCCCGTCGCCGGCATTGCGGCTGTCCTCTTCGCCGCCTGGCTGGCCTGGGACGTGCTGCGGCGCGACACGGGCACGGACGCCATGCGAGAGATCGCCGACATGATCTTCGAAGGGGCGATGGCCTTCCTCCAGCGCCAGTACCGCACCATCGCCATCATGGCCGCCCTCACCGCCGTCGCCATCTTCCTCATCGTCGGCGGCGTCTCCGAGGGCGTGAAGGCGATCGTCAGCACAGACGAAGGGATCGGCTTCGGCGACATCGTCGTCGCGCGTTGGGAGGAGGCGACGCTCACGGCGATCGCTTTCCTCGTCGGGGCGCTGGCGTCGGGCATCGCCGGCTTCGTCGGCATGTACATCTCGGTGCGCGCCAACGTTCGTACTGCGGCGGCCGCGCAGCACAGCCTGAAGGAGGCGATCACCGTCTCGCTGCGGGGAGGCGCCGTTTCCGGCTTCCTGGTGGTGGCGCTGAGCCTCATTGGCGTCTCCAGCATCTTCGCCGTCTACAGCCGCCTGCTGGGCAACCCGGCCGAGATCGCGCCGTTTCTGATCGTCGGCTTTGGCTTCGGCGCCAGCTTCGTGGCGCTCTTCGCCCAGCTCGGCGGCGGCATCTACACCAAAGCCGCCGATATGGGCGCCGACCTGGTCGGCAAGATAGAGGCCGGCATCCCGGAGGACGACCCCCGCAACGCCGCCGTCATCGCCGACCTAGTGGGCGACAACGTGGGCGACTGCGCGGGCCGTGGCGCCGACCTGTTCGAATCGATGTCGGCGGAGAATATCGGCGCCATGATCCTGGGCGTCGCGATCTTCGCCGTGACGGACGACATTGAGTGGATCATGTTCCCGCTGGTGCTGCGATCGTTCGGCATCTTCGCCACGATGGCCGGCCTGCTCTCCGTGCCGTGGTTCGCCTCGCGCGAACCGAAGGACCCCATGCAGCCGCTCAACGGCGGCTACTTCGTCGTCTCGCTCCTCTCCGTGGCCGGACTGTTCATCTGCACGAAGGTGATGATGGGCGACGCCTGGCACTGGTTCTTCCTCTGCGGCCTGGTCGGCATCGGCACGGGCATCGTCTTCGTCTACATTACGCAGTACTACACGTCCGGGAGCTGGCGTCCGGTGCGTGACATCGCCGAGGCGTCGAAGACGGGGCCGGCGACCAACGTCGTCATCGGTACCGCGGTCGGCCTTGAGACGACGGCGGCGACGGCGATCAGCATCGGGCTGGCGCTGGTGCTCTCGTTCTGGCTCGGCAGCAACGCCGAGATCGCGGGCCTGGACAGCAGCTTCACGACGGGAGTCTTCGGGACGGCCGTAGCGACCATGGGCATGCTCATGTCCGCCGCCTACATCCTGGCGATGGACACCTTCGGCCCGATTACGGACAACGCCGGCGGCATCACCGAGATGTCCGGCGCGCCGGAAGGCGCCCGCCACATCACCGACGCCCTGGACACGGTGGGCAACACCACCAAGGCGCTCACCAAGGGTTACGCCGTCGCCTCGGCCGGGCTGGCGGCGTTCTTGCTCTTCAGCGCCTACCTGGACAAGGTAAAGGAGCGCCTGGGCCTGCCGCTCACCGAGGAGCTGCCCATCGACCTCGCCAACGTCGACGTCTTCGTCGGGGCGCTCTTGGGCGTGATGCTGGTCTTCTTGTTTAGCTCGCTCGCCATCCGCGCCGTAGGGCGCGCGGCCGCGACGATCATCGAGGAGGTTCGGGAGCAGTTCCGGAACGACCCCGGGATCATGGCGGGCACCTCGAGACCGAACTACCATCGCGCTGTCGACATTACGGCGCGGGCCGCCCTGCGCGAGATGGTGCTGCCCGGCATCCTGGCGGTGGGCACGCCTGTCACCGTCGGCCTCATCTTCCGCTTCACGCGCAATACCTATTACTTCGGCCTGGAGGACTCCGGCGGCTGGCTGGCCGTGGCCGGGCTGCTCATGGTCGGGACCATCGGCGGCATCATCCTGGCGACGTTCTTCAACAACGGTGGCGGCGCCTGGGACAACGCCAAGAAGTTCATCGAGGCGGGCAACCTGACGGACGAGACGGGCGCTGTTCTCGGCAAGGGTTCGGAACCGCACGCCGCAGCCGTCGTCGGCGACACGGTGGGCGACCCGTTCAAGGACACGGCCGGGCCATCGCTACACGTGCTGGTGAAGCTGCTCAGCACCATCACGCTCGTCCTGGCGCCGCTCTTCATCGCTTCGCCGTAGGTCGGACGACCGCTCCCCGCGAACGTCGCCATCGGGCCTCCCTAAGCGTCTGCCCCGAATCTCGTCTCGGAATCGCTGTTCCTTCCCTGGGACGCTGCACGCGTCCGCGCCAGAGGCCGATACTCAATTCGAGAGCTGGAGTGCCCCCATCCGAGAGCTGGACGCCCCTTGGGAGGATACGTGCCGAGCAGTCGTTCGACGGCTTCGCCTTCCGCCGCGTCTGGCCGCATTCAGCGGCCGGGGAGCAGCACCTGGGCCGGCCCCGCGCCGACGCAGGCCGAGCTGGCCGCCGCCTTCGCCAGGGCGCTCGATCTGGCCGAAGGGCGCCGGCCCGACCACGCGGCGCGCGTCTGCTACATCGCGCTCCGCCTGGCGCCGACAGCGAAGCTCAACCGCGACCAGCAGTCCTACCTCTACTACGCCGCCCTGCTCCACGACGCCGGCGCGTCGCCCGCTTCGGCAGAGCTTTGCCGCCGCGAGAACCTGACGGAGGAGGCGATCTTCGGCGCGGGCCAGGAGAAGCACCCGCAAGAGCTCGCACTGGAGATCGCCCCGGAGGCCGCGACGGACGTCGTCGAAGCGCTCCGGTCGCACCCGCAGTGGGGCGCCCAGGTGGCCCGCGACCTGGGCTTCGATGCGCCGGTGCAAGAGGCAATCGCCGCCCACCACGAGCGCTGGGACGGCCACGGCTACCCGAAGGCGCTCCGCGGCGACGCGATCCCGATCACCGCCCGGATCGTCGCCGCCGCTGACCTCGTTGAGTCGCTCATCTCCAGTAACGAGAACGCGCTGGCAGCGCGTCGCACCCTCCTCGCCGCGCTTGGCGAGCACGCCGGGCGCGTCCTGGACCCGCAGTTCGTCGGGAAAGCCCGAGAGCTAGCGACGCAGGACGCCTTCTGGCTGGGCCTGTATCGCGATGACCTCACCCAGGAAATCGCCTCCACCGCTCCGCGGCGCGCCGGGCCCGTGCGTCGCGACCTGGCCCACCTGGAGGCCTTCGCCCGGGTGTTCGGCGAGCTGGCGGACGCGAAGGGCGAGCACACCGCCCGCCATGGCGCGCGCACGGCCGAGATCGCCGTCCAGTTCGGCCAGGAGTTGGGCTTCCTTCCGGCGCAACTGGCGATGCTCCGCATCGCGGCGCAGCTCCACGATGTCGGGCTGCTGGGCGTGCCGGCGCGGATCATCGCCAAGCCGGACATCCTGTCGCTTTCAGAGATGCAGGAGATGCGCCAGCACCCCACGTATTCCCAGCTCGTCCTGGAAGCGCTGCCCGGGCTAGAGGAAGCCGCCCTCTGGGTGGGCGCCCACCACGAACGCCCAGACGGCAAGGGCTATCCGGAGATGCTGGAGACGGCGATGATCCCGGTCGAGGCGCGCATCATCGCCCTGGCCGACTCCTACGTCGCGCTCACCTCGACCCGCCCCTACCGGCAGGCGCTCTCGCACGAAGACGCCCAGCAGGTGCTGCTGGGCGGCGCGGGGACGCAATTGGACCGGAAGTTGGCGCAGCTGTTCTGCGCGCTCCCGCTGGCCGCTACGTCTTCTCGAACCGCTCGACGTTCACAACGAACACGATAGCGCCGCCGACGCGCACCTCCACGGGCTCCGCCAAGGCGCTGCCTTCGCTGAAGAAGGGTA
>Ga0247727_10017320_pt1 | contig 11491 bp, 9 predicted proteins | sample WisWelCaveWW1625_FD_202498 | JGI IMG/M metagenome (GOLD analysis project Ga0247727, IMG submission 202498) | Biofilm microbial communities from Wishing Well Cave, Virginia, United States - WW16-25 | ecosystem: Environmental > Aquatic > Deep subsurface > Groundwater > Cave microbial mat | place... | reverse complement strand
CCTTACCCAGGAGTCACAATGTGGAGGGCACTCTAGGAGACCGGGAAGAAGGTTGTCAAGTTCATTAATGTCCGTCGGCCCCTCCTCTGCTCATGCTCTGACAGGTGCGGGTTCATACCCATCGGCAAACAGAGCGAAAGACCGAGGCTTTTCAGGTCACCTCCCGGCATAGGCTTTGCTCACGTGTATGGTGGATGACTCTCGCAAATAGAATAGGATCTCACTTGAATTGCAGCCCAGCATGCGGCGTTTACTTATGTCTCTATGAAGCACCTGATCATTAGTCTCGTCATCCTCTGGGCCTTCTTCCAGATATCGAGCCTCATCTGGTCCTCGAAGGGACAACCTCCCAGCGCTACATTCACCCGACTCCTAGAGCCGCCGCCGCACCGTCTCACCAACCCGTATGAGAATGGCTACTACTATCTCCTCGGCTTTACTGCAGATGCTTCTCTCGATCCAGCCAAGGTGGGTTATGAAATGTGGCTGGAAACCACCGCCGCTCCAGGCGCTCGCGAATTCAATTATGACAAGCCGGGTCGCTCGGAACTACAGATTCAGCTCCCCATGGAACAGATCCTACCTTCCTGGAACTCTGAGAATCCAGAGAGTGAATTCCGAAAAATGCGCGCACGGCTCCAGACTTTGACCGGTCGCGACCACACATTATCCGGGCGATATGAGCGGTGGCTCATGATGCCTTTCGAGGATATGGGATTCGGGCACCAAGGCACACCCCGCTTTGTGGAAATTTTTGTCGGCCACCGTCTCTATATCGCTGACGGATTCTCCCGCCAGACAGCCCTGGGCATGCAGCGATTGAAGAAAGATATTCACATGTGGCGGAGCGTACTTCGATACGCGACGACCATTGCCACCAAAGTCATGGCGCAAATCGTCATCACCGACGATCTCCGCCTGCTTTCGACTTTGCTGTCGCAGCCCACTGTCAACAAGGCACTGTTGGCGATGGCCCCCAACATTGCCCCTCCACTCAACGCCGCAGAATCATCGCTCCGCTGGCCGCTTCAACATCAATTTACACTCGGCGTCCATGACAATCACACAGGTGAACTCACATTGGAGGGGGAGAGTGAACCTCTTAATACACAGGAACAGTGGTTGGCAAGCACCGCTCGTCTTCCCGAACAGGCCTTTCGCCGGATCACACATCCTCACGGACACTCGTTCCTCGGAATCTCGCTTAGGACGCGAGAGACCTGGGAAATTTATGCGACGTACTACAACGCGATGATCCATGCGGTAGAAGTAGGACAGAGCACCTTGCCAAAGCTTCACGACATTACTGGCATTACACGCCAAGGCATCGTGGGAAGTCTCGTCAGCCTAGACCTCTTCGAACCGGACTGGGATCCCTTCCACTATCAACTGAGGGAAACCGATGCCAGGCTGCGACTCGCATCGCTGCAGGTCGTCTTGCGGCGCCCGAGCGCAGAGACCACCGTGCCCAATCGACTCGCTCAAGTCGGCTCGTCCTACTACGATCCCTTTAGTGGATTACCGATGTTGTGGAGCCCGACGCAACAGAAGATCTATAGCATAGGGAAAGACCGATTCGACGATGGGGGTGACGCGAGTTTCGATCTCAGCGTGCCTGCTATTGTCTCCCTCGCGCCCCAGCCTAAAGAATCACAGGCAGCTACTCCAACCAGCCGCACTAACTGCCGTTAGCCCATCCCATTAACAGGATGCTCAAAAAGGCCGTCCAGCAAGGCCGCAGCGAGTGAAGATCCGAGGCGTACCCTTGGGGTACGTTGAGGGTCTGAACGATGCGAGAACGCCGCTGGCGGACTTTTTCAGCATCCTGTTAGGCTCGATAGCGCAGTTTGAGCACTAAGATCGCCCCTGTCAGAAGCAATGTGATGAAATTGGTCAGAATGATCGGCCAGGAATGCAGAACCAGTCCATACAGACACCACCTGAGAATATGGCTAGGAGCCTGTTCGATATTACCTTCGTGACGAGGCGAAGGAGATGTGGCCAGATGCGAGGCCGCAGGCCCGAAGAAACCGGAGGTGTATTCGCTGGAATACATTGAGGATTTGTTCGGGCTGAGAAAGACGCAGATGGTCGCGGATCATTCGCCGCAGTAGAACGGTCCATGTCGGACAGGCTCCTAACATACCCAGCGATACATCACCCGCAGACTTCGCGGTCCACGTCTTCTACAACTGGGGCCAGAAGGCACAGGTGGTCAAAGCCCCTGCCGCGAATCCCAGCAGATCGATTCCCGTCATCGTAAATCACCCTTCCGCAGGCCTGACGTTCCCAGGCCACGCCAGCCAAGCCCATTAAACGTAAACGTGCTTGTCAAGACGAATGGCCCTGTGCTACATTTCGACCTCTGCAATCTTGCATTGATACGACTAGATGAAGGAGTGTACCCGTGGCGTTCATATGCGATCTTTGTAACAAACGTCGCCAATCCGGCCATAACGTCAGTCACGCCAATAACAAGACCAAGCGGGTCTTCAAGCCCAACCTACAGCCAGTCCGGGCACTGATCGACGGTCAGCCAAAACGCATTCGGGTCTGCACCCGTTGTCTCCGTAGCGGCAAAGTTCAGAAAGCCGTTTAAGAATGCCGTGGTTTGGTCTGTTTCGTTTGTTTGGGTGAACTCCTCCCTGAGCTACAAAAAAGGACTTGGAAGCACAGGCCTCTCAAGTCCTTCACGTTTCAGAATCCCCTGTCGTGGGTATCAAATCCAGAGGGATCTTCCGCCTAACGTTTCACTTTTTACTTTTGACGTTTCACGTCTTATTTTTGGAGCGGGCGATGGGATTTGAACCCACGACAACTAGCTTGGGAAGCTAGGACTCTACCACTGAGCTACGCCCGCTCGCTGGGTCGAATCCTACGCTCGCTCAGGAGCCAAGTCAATCGTCAGCAGAATGCTGAAAAAGTCTGCCAGCGGCGTTCACGACACCAGTGAAGTGTCGTCCGTTTCCGGATTCGGACGTTTCACGAACGACGAGGTCGTCTTTTTGAGCATCCTGTATGGTCTTCTTCCATTGCCCAAGACGTATGGACCATCGAGTGTGCTGGTGTGTTAAAAGTAGTTCTTCAGCAGCCTGCTAAGGCCGGAATTCTACCAGGGCAAACTTTCGTCGGCCGACTTTCAGACGATAGGCTTTTCCCGACACAATCGGAAACAGGGCATTCGCATCGCTCTGTTTCTGCTCATCGACCTCTAAGCCCCCTTGAATAATCAGTCGCCGGGCCTCGCTCTTACTCGGCACAAGCCCCGTCCTGGTCACCAGATCGACAAGACTGATCGTCTTCCCCTCACGCAGATCGGCCAGGGTTAAGGTCAAGCGCACATCCGGCTCGCTCGGAAATTCACGCTCCTGAAATTTCTGCTGAAAGGCCGCCCTCGCCTGTCGGCCGGCTTCCACCCCGTGATACCGAGCCACAATCAACGCCGCGAGCGCTTGCTTCGCCTCCATCGGATGAGCGGCCTTCACGCCGAGCAAATCCTCCGTCGTGAGCAGCTCGTAGAATCGGAGCATCGACGAATCGCTGATTGACATGAGCTTCCCAAACATGTCGTTCGGATTGTCTTCCAGCGCGATGTAGTTGCCGAAGCTCTTGCTCATCTTGCGTACGCCATCGGTCCCTTCCAACAGCGGCATCGTGATGACCACCTGCGGTTCTTGACCGTAACCCCGTTGTAAGTCTCGCCCGACCAAGAGGTTAAACTTCTGATCGGTGCCCCCCAGTTCGATATCGGACTTGAGCGCTACGGAATCATAGCCTTGCACGAGGGGATACATGAACTCATGGACACTGATTGGTTTCTGCTCGTGGTACCGCTTATGGAAATCGTCCCGCTCGAGCATCCGCGCAACACTGCACTGCGCGCTCAGATGGATCAACGCTTCCGCCGTCATCGCACCCATCCACCGGCTATTGAATTCCACCAGGGTCTTCGCAGGATCGAGAATTTTAAATATCTGCCTCTCGTAAGTTTTGGCATTCTCTAATACTTTTTGTTTCGAAAGCGCGATGCGCGTCTCCGATTGGCCGGTCGGATCGCCGATCATGCCGGTGAAGTCGCCAATCAAAAAGATGACTTGATGCCCGAGTTCCTGAAAGTGTTTGAGCTTGTGGATCAAGACCGTATGACCCAGATGCAGATCCGGAGCGGTCGGATCGAAGCCTGCTTTCACACGCAGAGGCCGATTCCCTTTCAAGGCGCGTGTCAGCTTCGTTTCAAGTTCGGCCCGTTGAATGACCTCGACGACTCCGCGGAGAATCAACTTGAGTTGACGGGAGAGTTCGCTCATGTCGCTTTCTTCTGTCTTTCTATAGATATGGCATCCGACGTCACCGTGACCAATGGACGAATCCGCTCAAACTTCTGTTTCCCAATCCCTTTGACGGCCCGCAATTCATCAAGAGAGTGAAAGGCTCCCGCCGATTGCCGATATTCCATGATCCGTTCAGCCAATTTGGGACCGATCCCCGGCAGCGCGTCAAAATCCTGTTCCGTCGCCCGATTCAGATCGAGGAGGCCCCTGTAAGATCGTCTCGGAGCAGCAGCGATGGACCGCTGATCTGATAACGAGACGACAGGGGATGGACTCACCGTAGTTTCGCGTCCACTGCCGGAAGCCATCTCAGCCTTCGGCCCCTCAAACGATTCGGCGGCAAGATCGCGCGCTCGATCGAATGAGGTCGGCAGGGTCCACCCGATCCAGAAGACGACTCCCATGGTCGCCGCGAACATCACGAGTTTAACTAAAATAGAATAGAGCATAGTCATCAGGTCGATATCTTTTTTCTGATTTGATGAATCGCCTTCCCTTCGACATCTTCAGCCGCTTCCATCATCCCTTCGGAAAGCGTAGGATGGGCATGGATCATCTCCGCCATTTGCGTCACCGTCGCACCAACTTGCATCGCCAAGGCCGCTTCATGCACCAGATCGGCAGCGTGGGCCCCGACGATATGTACGCCCAGAATCCTGCCGCTCGATGACTCGGCAATGACCTTGAACAACCCCGTCGTGTCCCCTGTCGCTTGCGCCTTCCCCAACCCGGCATATCGAAACCGTCCCACCGTGACCGCCTGGTCGGAATTCTGCCCGGCAGCCTGAAGTCGTTCACGGGCTTGCTGTTCCGTCACCCCCACGCGACCGATTTCTGGCAGGGTGAAAATGCCGGCAGGGATGACGTCATAGCGAACCGTCGTCTGATGCCCCATGATATTCTCAACCGCGACTTTGCCCTGCGCCGAGGCCACATGCGCCAACATGGCCTTGCCGACGACGTCGCCGATCGCGTAGATCCCCGGCACAGTGGTTTCCATCCGCTCGTTGACGAGAATCTCCCCTCGCTGTCCCGTCTGGACACCCACCTGGTCCAGTCCAATGCCTCTGCTATTCAATCCTCGTCCCACCGACACGAGTAGCTTTTCAGCCACTACTTGCGTACCGTCTTTGAGATGCGCAGTGATGCTCGTCGGCGACCGCTCCAGTCTCTCGACGGTGGTCCCGGTCAGGACCGTCACGCCGCGTTTCTTCAGCTCCCGCTCCATCGTCGATGAAATGTCGTCATCCTCCAGAGGAAGCACGCGGGCCATCAATTCAACAATTGTGACCACCGTCCCTAGACCGCTATAGAGCGCCGCAAATTCGCATCCTTCGACACCAGCCCCGACGATCAGCAGACTGGCAGGAATGCGATCGAGGTCCAGGAGGTGCCTGCTGGTAAGCAGCTGCTGTCCGTCGATTGGAAACTGTGGCAGGTTCGGCCAGGACGACCCCGTAGCAATCAGGATCGCATCAGCCTGAATGTCCCGCCGCGTGCTATCGGCCCCGGTCACCGTGACCGTCTGCCGATCTTGCAGTGATCCGGTTCCCTGCACGTGCTCGATATCCCACGCCTTGAAGAGCGTGGCAATGCCCTTCACGAGGGCCGCCACCACCTTATTCTTTCGTGCGACCATCTGAGCGAGATCATACATGACTGGTCCTTGGACCAGTAGCCCCAAGTCCTCAGCTTTTTTGACCTTGTCGCCGAGTTCGACGACCGCCAGGAGGGCCTTACTGGGAATGCAGCCCCAATTCAAGCAGACGCCGCCTAGCGCATGGGACTCAATGACGGTGACGCGGGCACCAAGCTGGGCCGCTCGGATCGCGGCGACATAGCCACCAGGTCCAGCGCCGAGAACAGCGATGTGCTTTTGGGAAGTCATTGAGCCATCGGCTCATTGTCGATTGATTCATTGCGAGAACTCACCAATGATCCAATCACACAAAGGTTCAATGGTTCAATGTTTCTGGTCGGCAAGAAAGGCTTCATACTGTGATGCGGTCATCAGCTTGTCCACATCGCTCGCGCTCGATAGATCTATCACCACCATCCAGCCTTTACCATAGGGATCAGAGTTCACCACTTCGGGATGGTCTTTCAAATCGGCATTAATCTTGGCAATGGTGCCACTCACGGGCGTGTAGATCGTGGAGGTCGTCTTGGTCGATTCGACCTCACCGATCTGCTGCCCGGCCTTGACGACGGCGCCAGACTTCGGCATATCGATGAAGACGATATCACCCAACGCCTCTTGGGCAAAATGACTGATGCCGACAGTAGCTTGCGCGCCACTCACTCGCACCCATTCATGCTCTTGGTGGTACCGGAGGTCTATCGGAATCATGCGCGCGCCCCTTTAGCAGGATGCTGAAAAATCCCGCCAGCTTTGTTCTCGCATCGCTCAGAGACTCAACGTACCACAAGGGTACGCCTCGCCTCATCGCTCGCTGCGGCCGCGCTGGACGGCATTTTTGAGCATCCTGCGAGAGTGTTTTACTGTTGTGCTCACGTGCTAGCCATCGAATTTCCAGCGTACCAACATAGTTTTCCCGCAGCATGTTAGAGAAGGTCTAGATTGAGATCAAACGAAAGCCCGGCGCTTGCTTGTAGCTACTCACCCTGAGCCTCAGCCTCGACCTGCAAAATTGTATCGGCGGATCGTAGTGGTCCGGTAATCTTTTGTCAAGGAATTGCGGGCCCCTTCATCATCAGCAGATATGCCCCTGTTTTCCCGACTTTCTTTGCGATGGTGGCTCTCACGGCGGTGACGAGAGATGATGTATCCGATTCGCCCAGAGCCATACCTAGCCAGAGTTGCCGTTCGTCCCAAGCCGGTGGCGCCAATCGTTGTCGCACTGTTTCCATCCACGCCCCTTGCTCATCTGATCGTTCGGACATGCCCGGCCTTGGCCGGACAATCACGTGGAGCCCACGTTGCTTCGTCTCGAGTACATCTTCTCCGTACTCCGTCAAGGCATCCGCGGGCGAGAAGACCGTACGCTCATGAACGACCACGGCGACCAGGAGTCCTGGTTGCGTCTGTCGTAACTGCTGGGCTAATCGTGCCACGAATCCGAGATAGGTCCTCGTCTTCCACCCGGCCCAGCGCCATGCGTCCGGTGAAACAGACCGATCGTGGCTATCGATTGAAGGTCCAAAAACCCCCTCGAACATCCGTCGCGACGCCGGGCTCCATTCCTCGGCGAATCCCTTGGTCCTCCTCGCCTCAAATACCAGCCCGTCGATGTCCGTCCGCAATAAGTCCTGTGCAACCTCACTGACGAAACTCTGATATTCAGGATGGAGCACATCGACGTGACCGACCGGTTGGAACAGCTGGTCGGTCCTATTGGCCATGGTGACGCCCCACTCAGGATTCACAGTCGTCCACCCAGGCTCATGCAGATTGAGCGACGCCAAGACCGCCATCCCTTTGGCATGCGCTGCCGGCACGATCACCGTAAAAAGATCCTCGATGACGGGAGCCTTTGACGTCTGGAAATACACTCCCATGGGGCCTGGCTGCACGGCCTCACGAGCAATTGATCCTGCCTCGACAATCAACGATGTCACTCCTGCCTCAGCGAGTTGAGCAATCCATGACCCGACATCGGAAACTGTGAGCCAGTCCACACTCGTCACCCAGAGCGCGATCTGCCGCCGTTCCAACAAGGACGATGGACCGAGACTCCGGCGAAATACATCCAGCCGATTGAGAGCGTGAAACTCATAACTGCCGGCGAGCGGGGCGGATCGCGTTCCCTCCCCGACCACGGCGCGATAGGCAGACAGCGCCGCAGGGAGGTCCCCGCGCTGCTCATACGAGCGTGCAAGCCACCAACGAGCTTCACTTAGCCTGGGAGAAGCAGGATTGGAATCAACAAACCGTTGGAAGTGTGCACAGGCCAGCGGATAGCGTTCCTGCACATAGGCACGATAGGCTGACTCAATGAGCCGCGTCTGAGCGTCCAGCGCTGGATCAATACCCGACGTGCCAGGCGGCACTGAAGGAGGGAACCGGTGCGCCAGATCAGCGCACCCCGGAAGGACCAAAAGCAGCACACAGGAAATCCATCTCACAACATCCTGCCAACTATGAACGGAAACAAGCAGAGCCCTTCACACCTAACAATCATCCCTATCCGAGTAGATCCATTCCAGGGAAGAAATATCCAATCTCGAATTTGGCTGTCTCCGGCGCATCGGATCCGTGCACCGCGTTAGATTCGATGTTCGTCCCATGGGCCTTGCGAATCGTGCCAGCCTCCGCCTTGGCCGGATCGGTCGCACCCATCAGCTCCCGATTCTTCTTGATCGCGTTGTCACCCTGCAGCACCAGCACCACGACGGGACCGGACGACATAAATGTGCAGAGGCTATCGAAAAACGGGCGGGTCTTGTGCACGGCATAAAACCCCTCCGCTGTCGATTTGGAAACCTGCATCATGCGTATGGCCACTGGCTTCAGGCCGGCTTTGTCATAGCGGGCAATAATATCGCCGATCGCGCCCTTCTTCACCGCATCAGGCTTGATGATGGCTAATGTTCGTTCACTCATTACTTGAAGTCTTCTTCCGTCTCATTTGGAATATGGCAAAAATGACAGGCCCATTATAAGGATGGGCTGCTTGCCTTGCAAGGAAGCACTGTCCCTATGACGCGAATTGCCTAGCCAGATCCTGCGGGCGAAATACACCCCGCTCAGTAATAATCCCTGCAATCAATTCCGCCGGCGTCACGTCGAATGCAGGATTGTAGACCGCGGCTCCGGCTGGTGCCACGGGATGGCTGCCATGAATGGTGGTGACTTCTAGCGGATTCCGTTGTTCAATCGGAATGTCTGCTCCTGTGTGTGTCTTCAAATCAATCGTGGAATAGGGCGCGGCCACGTAGAAGGGAATCCCATGGGCTTTCGCCAGCACTGCGACTGAGTAGGTACCGATCTTGTTCGCCACGTCTCCATTCGCCGCAATGCGGTCTGCTCCCACGATACAGAGGTGAATTTTCCCCTGCCGCATGAGTGAGCCGGCCATATTGTCTGTAATGAGCGTCACAGGAATCTTGTCTTGCATCAACTCCCAGGCTGTGAGCCGCGCGCCTTGCAGAACAGGTCTGGTTTCGTCTGCGATGACTTGAATCTTCTTCCCCTGCTCCCAGGCAGCGCGAATGACACCCAATGCCGTTCCGTAGCCCGCTGTCGCCAGCGCACCGGCATTGCAATGAGTCAGAACCGTTTGACCGCTCGCAATGAGCCCAGCTCCATGCTGTCCTATCGCCTTGCAGAGGGCGATATCTTCATCGAGAATAACCTGTGACTCCTTCAGCAACGCAGCTTTGATGGACGCAATCGGCTGCGCGCGCAACGAGGCGAGCATGCGTTTCATTCGTTCGATGGCCCAAAACAGGTTGACCGCCGTTGGCCTGGTCGCCGCGAGATGATCGCAGATTAGGAGTACCGCCTTGGCGAAGGCCTCGTAGTCGGATGCCGTGACGGTCTGGGCACCGAGTGCGACTCCCATTGCCGCAGTCACACCGATCGCCGGAGCGCCTCTGACTTTGAGGCTGCGAATCGCGTCGGCGACGGTCTGGTAGTCCCGGCAGTCCAAAAATTGGACATACTCCGGCAAGCGGCTTTGGTCGAGCAGCCTTACTGCTCCGTCTTTCCATTCAACGGTAGGCACCATGGAAGAATCTTGTAGCGGGAACTGTGGCTCAGTGCAAGCCCCAATAGACGAAGAAGGTTATTTGGTTGATCTGGTTCGTTTAGTTTATTTGGTTGGTTTGGTTCATCTGGTTAGTTTCGTTCAACCAAACAAACGAGACAAACCAAATAGACCAAACAACGGTCAGTTCGGGTCTCGCCATTGCTTCCAGATCCGAGCCCAGTTCGCCTGCTCACAGGCCCACACACACGAGGCTCTGTCCGTCGGCTGCCACACCAACTCTCTCGCTCGGTGCACCTGAAGCGCCCTGTCGGAGACTGCTCCGGTAAACCATACTCCGCCGTCACGGTCGGTTCGCAACACCGTACTACCTTCCGACCCATACGCATCGAGAACGGCAGCGGCCGGGTGTCTGTAGGGATTATGGCGGCCGGCCGAAAATAAGGCATACTGGGGATGCAACGATGCCAACCAATCACGATTCAACGAACTCACCGCCCCGTGATGAGGCACCTTGAGTACCTCGATCGGATCGCGAGACGGTGAGCCGGTCATCCGCGACAAGCCATCTCGCTCGACATCCGCAGCGAAGAGCATCGTATGGCTACCACAAGTCAGACGTGTCACCACTGAACGATTATTCAACACATGCCCACCCGCATGGCTATTGTGGAGCAACACATCAGGATGTTCGTCGGCTGGTGGGTTGAGGACCACCAGCCGACAGGGGCCGGATGACACGATCTCCTGTCCTTCGCGTGCCACCCCTTCTTGCAGGCCTTGAGAAGTCAATGACTGCTGCAGTCGTCGATAGAACAGTTCTTCGCGGGTCTCTCCCGACCCCCAGTAGTTCTTCACAACAAAATGTCGGACCACCCAGGCGAGGCCTCCGACATGATCAAGTTGCGGATGTGTGCCAATTACCTGGTCGATGGTGCGAATCCCCCGATTCCAGAGAAACGGAGCCACCACCCCACGGCCCATGTCGAATCGCTCATACGTCGCTCCCCCGTCGATCAACACCACCTGTCCATCAGGCAGCTCAACGACCGCGCTATCACCTTGCCCGACGTCCAGGAACGTGACTCGGAAGTGATCCCCATCAAGAAACATCCGTGGGGACCAGCCCCACCACAGCAATACCAGTAGTACTCCGGTCCCTGCTGCCAACCGGAACATCTCGCTGCCCACTCGCTGCCACAGTAATACGAGACAGCCATAAAACAGCAACATGGTGAGAGCCGAAGGGGCCGCGACATGCCATTCCCCTGCCGGTAGCATCGACAGCAGCCGGATCGCAGCCACAAAGTGTTCGAGGAGCCACTGATTCAGCGAAGCCAGAGGCAACGTGGTTCCCCCAACCACGATCTGCCAGATTCCGGCACCAAGCCCAATCGGAACCAGCAGAATCCCCACCACGGGAACGGCCACCACATTAGTGAAAAGACCAAGCCAGGGCAATTGATTGAAATAGTACGCAACAAGAGGAAT
>Ga0247727_10017319_pt1 | contig 11491 bp, 12 predicted proteins | sample WisWelCaveWW1625_FD_202498 | JGI IMG/M metagenome (GOLD analysis project Ga0247727, IMG submission 202498) | Biofilm microbial communities from Wishing Well Cave, Virginia, United States - WW16-25 | ecosystem: Environmental > Aquatic > Deep subsurface > Groundwater > Cave microbial mat | place... | reverse complement strand
CGAGCGCCATGAGCGCCGACCCTGTGAACGACTTGGTCATCGATGCGATGCGGAAGACGGTATCGGCACCTGGCGCCGCGTCAGCAGGGTCGCGATCGGCGCTCCCGGCCTGGCCGACGCCCCCGTGGGCAGCGAGCTCACCATCGCGCACGAGCCCCCAGGCGACCGCGGGAGCATGCTCGCGCGTTGCCCACCGGGCGAAGACGTCGGCGACCGCATCGCCTCCACGATCCATGGCGCCTGAGCCTACGTGACGTCCTGACCTCTCTTGACGATCCGAACGTATGTTCGGTATGCTGTTCCGTCTCAGATCGCCGGTCCTCCCCCGGGACGGATGGTCAGCACCGATGGTCGGCCCGGAACCGCAGCTGCTCGACACGGATCCGCTGGTCGCGCGTGTCCACGACCTTCACCGCGAAATCTCGAGCTTGCAACGCCAATTGCTCGCCGCGTTGGCCGAGCTGGACACCCGCGGCGCCTGGGAAGACGACGGCGCGCACGACATGGCCCACTGGACCGCGATGCAGCTAGGTGTCACGTACTGGAAGGCCGCCCGTTGGGTCGACGCCGGGCAGGCGCTCCCCGACCTCCCAGCTACGGCGGGCGCGCTCGATCGCGCCGTCCTCGGCATCGACAAGGTGGTCGAGCTCACCAGGCTGGCAACACCCGAGGACGAAGACGCGCTGGTGCCGTGGGCCTCGGAGGTCGCTCCCGGGGCCATCCGCGCAGCGGCCGAGCTCGCGAGTTCACGCCGGCCCGAGACGGTCGCGGCCGACGACGAAGATCGAAGTGTGCGGTGGCGCTACGTCGAGGAGGGTCGCCGCTTCTCGCTCGAGGCCCACCTCCCGGCCGCACAAGGCGCCGTGGTCGCCAAGGCGCTCGAACGGCTCGCCGATGCCGTGCCCGTCATGCCCGGCGAAGGGTCGCCGCCGCTCGCGGACCTGCGGCGCGCAGACGCGCTCGTGGCGCTGTGCTCCGCGCGGCTCGCGAGCGACCCCGACCCCGATCGCGCGACCATCGTGGTGAACGCGCAGCTCGAGACCTTGCTCGACGGCAACGCCGATGCGCAGATCGAAGGCGGTCCCGTCATCGACGCTGCGAGCGTGCAGCGGCTGCTCTGCAACGCACGTGTCCAAACCGTGATCGAGGACGGCGGCGGCTCGGTGCTGGGACTCGGGCGCATGTCGCGCGAGCCGTCGACGTGGATGATGCGGCAGCTTCGCCATCGCGACGCCCGATGCCGCTTCCCCGGATGCGCCGCACGGAGGTTCACGCACGCCCACCACATCGACTGGTGGAGCAAAGGGGGTCGCACCGACCTCGACAACCTCATCTTGATCTGCTCGTTCCACCACCGGCTCGTCCACGAGCTCCGCTGGCGGGTCGAGCGATACCCCAACGGCGACGTCGGCTGGTACCGACCTAACGGCGACAGGTACAGGGCTGGACCGCGCGCCCCCAACCTCGCCGCATGAGATGCGATCGAAGACCAGCTAGGGTCCGAGGCGGTATGGGGTCAACGCGTGCCACGGTCCGTCCCCGGAAGGGGCGGCGTCTGCTGCGAGGCGGTGTGGGTCTTGCCTTGCTCGTCGTCGCTGCGATCACGATTCCGCTGGCGCTCGCGGGTGGCGGCGGTAGCTCCACCGGTGTGTCACGCGTCGAGCAGACCTTCGTTCGCGCCTGGTCGTACGGCTGCCAGCTCGACGCGTGTACAGGCGGACCCCGTCCTTTCCCTCCCATCGAGGTGGCGACCCCGGGGACGACACCAGAGGTCGATGTCGTGGTCACCGTGACGATGGAGCACAAGACCACGGCAGGCGACTACGGGCTGGTGCGGATGCGTTACGTGCCGACGTCAGGCCCGCCCGTCGCCATGGCACCGGGCGACTTCCGTCTCGACACGTCCGGGGACCGCACCACGACGACGCTCACATGGATCACCCGTGATCTCACCGCTGGAGGGAACCAGTACTCCTTCGAGCTCTTCGCTCTGCCAAGGTCCGGGAACGGTGACGGATCGTTCTCATTCTCGGGTCGTCGGTTCGCACTCGTGATCGAGATGTGGTCCGCCGGGTAGGACCGGCTATCGCTTCAGGGCGCGGTCCTTCACGATCTCGCGCACGCAATGGTGCCCCGGCAGCCCGGTGACCCCGCCGCCGGCGTGCGTGGCGCTCGATGCTTGGTACAGCCCTGCGATCGGGGTCCGGTAGTCGGCGTAGCCCACGGCGGGGCGCATGTGGAACAGCTGATCCACCGTCAGCTCACCGTGGAAGATGTTGCCGCCGATCAGGTCCCAGCCTTCCTGCATCTGCTTCGGGCCGATGATCTGCCGCGCGAGCACCGACGACTTGAAGCCCGGGGCCACGTCGTCGAAGTGCTGGATCAGCCGGTCCGCATAGGCCTCCAGCTCGGGCCAGTGATCGTCGTCGTCGTCGGCCCAGTCGGCCGGGACCCACTGGCTGAACATCGACACCGTGTGGATGCCGTCGGGCGCGAGCGTCGTATCGACGACGCTCGGGATCTCGGTGTCGCTGAACGGAACGCGGGCCGCCTGGCCGAACCGCGCGTCTTGGTACGCCTGCTCCAGCTGCTCGACGTCATCGAGCAGCTGGATCGCGCCGCCGTGGATCTCGGGGTCGAAGTCGGGGTCGGCCGTGAACGTCGGCAGCTCCGAGATGGCCAGGTTGATCTTCACCGTCCCGCTCCGCGTCTTCCAGTTCTCGATGTCGTGCACGAACGTGTCTGGGAGCTCCGAGCGCTCGAGGTGATCGAGGAACGCGATCTTCGGGTGGATCGAGGTCACGACGAGCGGGGCGCGCAGCTCGTCACCGGACTCGAGGGCCACGCCCACCGCGCGACCGCTCCGGGTCAGCACCTGCTTCACGGCGGCGTTCACGCGCACCTCGGCGCCGAAGAACCTCGCGCTGTCTTCGCACGCCTTCGCGACCGCGCCCATGCCGCCTTCGATGAAGCCCCAGCTCGCGACCTCTCCGTCGCCGATGTCGCCGACCGAGTGGTGCATCAAGACGTACGCGGTGCCAGGGGCGTCGGGGCCGGCCCACGTGCCGATGATGCCGTTGACCGACATGAACCCCTTCATCTGCGGGCTCTCGAACCATCGCTCGAGCAGGTCGGTCGCGCTCATCGTGAAGAGCCGGGTGATGTCGCCGACGGTCTGCTCGTCGATGTGCTTGCGGAGCTTCCACGCGAGCTTGCCCAGGTCCCACAGATCGCCGATCTTCTTCGACCCCACGTGCGACGGTGTCTCCATCAGCATCGGTCCCAAGATCCCGGCGATGTGGTCGACCCACCCATAGAACTCGAAGTACGCGTCGGCATCCTTCTTCGACACCTTCGAGATGGAATCGCGGGTGATGGCCTCGTCGGTGTGCTGGATCAACGAGCCGCCGCTGCGCATCGGCATGTACCCCTGGCCGAGCGGCAGCAGCTTGAAGCCGAAGCGCTCGAGCTGGAGGTCGCGCCGAACGCTCGGCGGCATCAACGACATCGTGTAGCTGAGGGTGTTGACCTTGACGCCGGGGAGCTCGTCGGGCCACGGCTCCATGGTGTCGGCCGCGCCGCCCGTCTTGTGGCGCTTCTCGAGCACCACGGTGCGGGCGCCATGTTTGGCGAGGTAGGCCGCGGCGACCAGACCGTTGTGCCCGCCCCCGATGACGATGGCGTCGTAGCTGTTCTCGCTGCTCATGGGCCCGCAGGGGTCTCCTTGAATCGCCGTTCAAACGGACGTGGGCAGCGTACACCCGGTTGGGTGCAGGTGGGTAACGGCCGGGCATCTGCCGCACACTGAGGAAGCGGAACCCGAGCGTGCGGAGGCCGAGCGTGCAGAACCCGAGCGTGCAGAACCGAGCGAAAGGAACGGACCGATATGTCTTCCATCCAGCGAGCAACGTTCGGCGCCGGCTGCTTCTGGGGCGTCGAGTGGGTGTTCCGCAAGGTACCGGGGGTCGTCGACGCTGTGAGCGGCTACGCGGGCGGGCAGGTTACGGATCCGTCGTACCGCCAGGTGTGCACCGGGCTGACGGGCCACGCCGAGGTCGTCGACGTGTCGTTCGACCCCGCGACCCTGACCTACGAGCAGCTCCTCGACGTGTTCTGGGCGATGCACGACCCGACCCAGGTCGACCGGCAAGGGCCCGACGTCGGCGAGCAGTACCGAAGCGTGGTGTTCGTGCGGGATGACGAGCAACGCCTCGCTGCCGAGGCGTCACGCGACCGCGCCCGGTCGACCTTCCCGCGACCCATCGCCACCTCGATAGAGGCGCTCGACGTCTTCTACGCGGCCGAGCCTTACCACCAGCGCTACTACGACCTGAATGGCCACGAGCCGTATTGCCACGTGTTCCCGGCCGACGTGGTCGCGAAGCTCGGTCTGGTCACGAGCTGACGGTTCGGGTTAGCCCTCGAAACCGACGACCTTGTGCGACGAGTCGCACACCGGTTGGCAGCGTGAGGCGCCGCAGCGGCAGAGCGACCATCGGTCGCGGCCCCGCTGCGGCGCCTCACCGTGGGTGATCTGGACGTCGCCGGCGATCCGCACCGGACCGCCGGGCTTCAGTGCGAGCCTCGGCGGCCCCGCGGGGTCGGGCAGGTCCCACGTAAACGGGCCAGGCTCGAGCCCGTCGGGTGGCTCCTCCTCGAAGCAGCCGTAGGGCTCGTCGCGGTCGCAGAGCGGCATCGAGCTTGAGCGGCCACATCGACACAGCGGGTAGTCGTCGCCGACGCCATCCACCGCGACGAGCGACCAGCCGCCGGTCGACCGTTCGAGGCGTTGCAGGGCGAGACCTTCGACGAGCATGGGGCCGCCGGGCACGATCTGGACACGCGGCATCGACCGCGAACCTAGCACCCGTGGCATGCTCGCCCGCGCCCATGGCATGCTCGCCCGCGTGACCTCACGGATCCCCATCCGCATCCGCTCGGGCAGCACACCGCCACCGTACGAACAGCTACGCACCCAGCTGCGCTCCCTCATCGAGCGGGGCGACCTGCTGCCCGGCGAACGTGTGCCGACCGTGCGTGGCCTCGCAGGCGACCTCGGGCTCGCGCCGAACACCGTTGCCCGCGCCTACCGAGAGCTCGAGCAGGACGGGTGGCTCGTGGGGCGCGGCCGCGCGGGCACGTTCGTCACGGCCAGGCTGCCGACGAGACCGACCGACGCGGAAGCGTCGCTCGAACAGGCCGCCGACGCGTACCTGCGACGGGCCGTGCAGCTCGGGTTCGACCACGGCGCGGCGCGGCGGGCGCTCCGGTCTTAGGGCGACCACCCCTCCGGTCTTAGGGCGACCTCCATACCGAATAGGTGGGCGGCCAGGCACCTCGCTCGCGGTAGACGGCGAGCATGGCTCGATCGATGCCCAACTCGAACAGCGCGTAGGTGGCGAGCCGCGGATCGTCGTGCACCTCCTCGCGGTATCGCTCGCCGATGCGAGCTCGGACATCGGCGTTCGTCTCTTCGCGCGCACGTCCCGACACCGTGAACTCATCGTCGACGGCCTCGGGAGGGAACGCGTGCAACGTGTACCGGCCGTCGCGATACAGGTCGGCCTGCTTCGGCGACGCGATCACGAACGCGTACAGGCCATCGTCGGTGACGACGGGGCAGATGGGATGCAGACGCGGAGCGCCGTCGCCGCGCACCGTCGCCAGGAACGCCAGACCCGGTCCGAACTGGTACAGGAGCCGGCGCCCGGTCTCGGCCATGGCCGGATCGGCTGCAGCGAACTCACCCCACGTCCCCATGGTGACCTCCCCGTCGCGTCAGGACGCCACGCTACACTCCCGAACGCATGTTCGAGGCCCTCGACCTGGACGATCCCCAGCGAGCTGCAGCGACCCACGGTGACGGCCCGCTCCTCATCGTGGCGGGCGCCGGCACGGGAAAGACCACCACGCTCGCGGCCCGGGTCGCCAACCTGCTCGGTCGCGGGGTGCGGCCCGAACGGCTGTTGCTGCTCACGTTCACCCGCCGCGCCGCACGCGAGATGCTGCTCCGCGCCGAGACCATGAGCGGCCACCCCGAGGCCGGCCGCGTATGGGGTGGCACGTTCCACGGGGTCGGCAACCGCCTGTTGCGGCTCCACGGCCGAGCGCTCGGCCTGTCGCCCGACTTCACCGTGCTCGACCAAGGCGACGCGGCCGATGTGCTCGGGTTGCTCCGCGACGAGCTCGGCCTCGCCACGGGCGATCGCCGGTTCCCCCGCAAGGAGACGCTCGCATCCATCTACTCACGCACCGTGAACGCGGCGACGCCGCTCGACGAGGTCGTCGCCCGGCACTACCCGTGGTGCACCGATGATGTCGGCGATATCCGTGCGCTCGTCACCGCTTACACCGAGCGGAAGCGGCGACAGCACCTGCTGGACTTCGACGATCTGCTGCTCTTCTGGCGCGCGCTCGCCACCTCGCCAGAGACCGGTCCTGCGGTGGCCGGCATGTTCGAACACGTGTTGGTCGACGAATATCAGGACACGAACGCGCTCCAGGCCGACATCCTCGACGGGCTGCGGCCACCGGGCACACCCCGGAACCTCACCGTGGTCGGCGACGACGCCCAGGCGATCTACGGGTTCCGCGCCGCGACCGTCCGCAACATCTTGGACTTCCCCGCCCGGTTCCCCGGCACCACCATCATCACGCTCGAGCACAACCACCGGTCGTCGCAACCGCTGCTCGACACCTCGAACGCGGTCATCGCCCGCTCACCGCAGCGCCACCCGAAGACCTTGTGGACCGAACGCACGACAGGCACCCGGCCCGTGCTCCGCGCGTGTCTCGACGAGATCGGCCAGGCCGACGCCGTCTGTCGCGCGGTGCTCGCCCACCGCGAGCTAGGCGTCCCGCTCATGCGACAGGCCGTTCTGTTCCGTGCCGCTCACCACTCCGACGTGCTCGAGGTCGAGCTGGCGCGGCGGAACATCCCCTTCGTGAAGTACGGGGGACTGCGGTTCCTCGAGGCGACCCACGTGAAAGACGCCCTCGCCCTGTTGCGCGTGCTCGAGAACCCGCGCGACGAGGTGGCGTGGTTCCGCGTGTTGCAGCTGCCCGCGGGCGTCGGACCCGCCACGGCGCGACGGCTGATGCAGACGATCGGCGTGTACGACGAAAACGCCGACCCTGTGGTCACCTTCATCGACTCTCAGGTCGAGGTCCCCGCCGGGAGCGTGGCCCAGGTGAACCAGCTGCGGAGCGCACTTTCCGGGTGCGCCGACGAAGGGCTGATGACACCGGCGGCGCAGCTCGAGCGGATCCGGGCCTACCTCGGTCCTGTCCTCGAACGCAGGTACGACGCCCCGGCCGCGCGCCTCGCCGACCTCGACCAGTTGGTGTTGCTCGCTCAGGGCTACGAGGCGCGCGGGCGGTTCCTGGCCGAGCTGACCTTGGACCCGCCCGCTTCGGCTTCCGATCTAGCCGGCCCGCCCTCGCTCGACGAAGACTGGCTGGTCCTTTCGACCATCCACTCGGCCAAGGGTCTCGAGTTCGACGTCGTGCACGTGATCCACGCGAGCGACGGCAACATCCCGTCGGACATGGCGCTCCGCGATGACGACGAGGTCGAGGAGGAGCGACGCCTGCTGTACGTGGCGCTCACGCGGGCGCGGCATGCGCTGCACGTGACCTACCCACAGCGGTTCCACCACACCATCCGGCGCGAGCGGTTCTCGACCGCGCTCGTGTCCCGTTTCCTCGATCACGACGATGTCCGCGCCACGTTCGACGTGGCTGGTCCCGACGTGGACGTACGGGAAGACGGTGGTCCCGCCGTCGCCGGTGTGGTGAGCGTCGACGAGCTGCTCGCCGGGCTCTTCGGAGCGCCGGGCGCCAGCTAGGCTCCAACCGTGACCGCCGCCGCCTACCTCATCGACCTCTACGACACCTTGGTCGTGAGCGACTGGTACCTGTGGCGCGACCGTCTCGCATCCCGCCTCGGCCTCGACGCACAGGTCGTGTCCGATGCCTACTCGGCGACCCGGCCCGCGCGGAGCGTCGGCGCCTACCCCGACGCCGAGGCCGACGTGGTCGCGGTCCTGCGAGCGGCGAGCGTCGAACCCGACCCGGCGCTCGTCACCGACCTCGCCCGCGAAGAGACCACCTACTTCACCCGGGCGACGAGGCTGTTCGACGACTCCCTCCCTGCCGTTCGAGCCCTGCGGACCGCGGGAGCCGCGGTGGCCCTCGTCAGCAACTGCTCGAACAACACGCGGCCTACCATCGTCCGGCTCGGGCTCGACGACGAGTTCGACGCGGTGGTGCTGTCGTTCGAGGTCGGCAGCCGCAAGCCCGAGCCGGCGATCTACCAGCACGCTCTCGACCGGCTGGGCGCGCGCGGCACCGACGCGGTGTTCGTCGACGACCAGGCCGCCTATTGCGACGGCGCCCGCGCGCTGGGCATGGACACGCGGCTCATCATCCGCCGCGGTGTGATCCCCCCTGAAGGGGTGAGCGACACCGACGGGCACCAGGTCATCACGGACCTCACGGCGTTGTTGTGAGCGCGGCCGCTCGGTCGCCGCTCGATCAGTGGCAGCGACCGGTGCCGGCGTCGAGGTACGCCGGCTGCCCGCCGGCCGAGACGAAGGCGAAGTCGTAGCCGCCTTCGCGGAGCGTGAGCTCCAGGAAGCCGAACGCCTTCGACTGCCCGCGCACGAAGGTGTCGGGACGCGTGTGGAAGTTTCCGAAGCCGTTGAGGTTCCGGCCACCGGTACCGGAGATGAACTGCACGATGCCGCGCTCGGGGTCGAAACGTCCCCGCTTGTCCATGGGCATCCACCGCGAGTAGTTGTGGTTGTGACCCGACAACACGACGTCGGCGCCGTGCCGGTACAACAGGTTCCACAAGGGCTTCGACCGCTCCAGCTCGAACTCCTGGGTCCAATCGGCGTTCTGGTACTTCAGCCAATCCCATCGCGGGTGGTGCCAATACGCGAGGGTGCACTCGGCCGCGTTCGCCTCGAGGTCGGCCGAGAGCCAGTCGTGTTGCGGCGACCCAGGCCCGCACTCCACGCCCCCGGCGCGGCAGATCGTGGAGTCGAGCGACACGACGTGCCAGCTCCCAAGGTCGAACGAGTAGTACGGGGCCGGGGCGCGGTCGCCGAAGTACGTGAAGTAACCGGCCGCTCCGTCCGTTCCGTATTCGTGGTTGCCGGGGGCGGGGTACGTGATCGGCAGCAGGTCACCGAAATACACGGCGTAGTTCTCTATGAAGTTCGCGAGCTCGCCGTATTCGTACTGGATGTCGCCCAGCGCCAAGAAAGCGTCGTAGTCCCCGCGCTCGATGGCGGCTGCCACGTCGTCGTACTGGCAGACCTGCCGGTTGTTGGCGGGCGGGTTCTTGCAGGCGATGTCGCCGACCGCCGCGATCACCGGGGCGCGAGTGCCTGTGCCGGCCTGCGCCTCGGGCACACGCCGCTCCTGGCTGGTGCCGAAGGCCACGACCAGCACCATGGCCGCGAGGGTGTACGCGAGACCCTTCTTGCGCATGGGCGCGACGCTAGCCAGTGTGCTCACCCGCGGTCAAGCGGCCGAACGGCTCGATCAGGCGCCGGCGTACACCGACACGAGGACGGCGTAGAAGCATGCCGCCGCGACGACCGTCGCCGCGTGCCACACCTCGTGGAAGCCGAACGTGCCCGGCGACGGGTCGGGCCACTTCGTCGCGAGCACGAGCGCGCCGATCGTGTACGCGAGGCACCCCGCGACCATCGCGGCGACCTGCGCCGGCGACAGCGCCCGAACCAAGCCCGGGAACGCGACGACGACCGACCACCCCAGCCCCACGTAGAGGAACCCCGACACGATGTGGAGGTCGGTTCGCCAGACCTTGATGCCGATGCCCGCCGCGGCGCCCGTCCACACGACGGCGAGGACGACCGCCGCCGTCGTCCCCTCCAGCACCGAGAGGCAATACGGGGTGTAGGTGCCGGCGATCAACACGAAGATCGCGGCGTGGTCGACGGCACGCATCCGCGCCTGCCCACGCTCGCTCCACCGGAACCGGTGGTAGAGCGCGCTGACCCCGAACGCGGTGAAGAGGCTCAGCCCGTAGATCGCGGAGCCCACCCGCTCGCTGCCTGGCGGAGCAAGAGCGACCAGCACGATCAAGGCGGGAACGCTCAGAACCGCAGCCACCAGGTGGAACCAGCCGCGCAGCCGCGGCTTCGGCCGCTCGTGCAGGGACGTGCTCAGCACAGGTCGTCGACCGCGTCGGCGATCGACTTGCGGATCCCCGTGACGAACGGGACCTCTTCCTTCGTGAAACGGCGTGCCTGGGTATCGCGGAGCGCGCGGATGCAGTCGACGATGCGGTCGAGCTGCTCGGCCTCGAACGCCAAGATCCACTCCCAGTCGCCCAGCCCGAACCCGCTCGTGGTGTTCGCCTGCACCTCGGGGAACGCACGTCCCACGACACCGTGCTCGCGCAGCAGCTCGCCACGCTCATCGCGAGGCAGGAGGTACCAGTCGGGCGTTCGGACGAACGGATAGACGCACAGGTATCGCTGGGGCGCGTCGCCCTTCATGAACGCAGGCTGGTGATCGGCTGTGAACTCCGCCGGCTTGACGACCCCCATGAACGACCAGGTCAGATCGAGGAAACCGCCGACCTCGGTTCGGCGAAGCTCGACGACGGCCCGCTGGACGTCATCGGCGCTCGCGCCGACCAACCAGAGCATCAGGTCGGCGTCGGGACGGAACCCGACGGTCGAGTAAACGCCCCGCACCTCGATCGACCCGTCCCAGGTCTTGACCAGGTCCTCCAGCTCGCGGACCGCGCGCGCCCGGTCATCGGGGTCGGCGAGCGCCTCTCGGAGCTGGGGCGCCGCGGTGAAGACGGGGTACAAGGCGTAGATGGTGCCGGGGTTCGAGCTCATCGGGCGATCTCCTGGTGGTCGGACGTGGGCGATGACGCGAGGTGGCCGATCACGGCCGTCGCGGCGTCGCCGGCGGCGCGGACGCAGTCGGGCACCCCGACGCCGGCGGATGCCTGGCCGCTCACGAAGATACCCGCAGGCAGACCCTCGCGGATGCGCGTGACCCGCGTGAGATGACCGAGCTCGTACCGTGGCATCGAGCGGGGCCACCGGACGACCGCCGACGCCGCGGGCCGTTCGGGCAAGGGGAGCGCGGCCGCGAGGTGCGCGGCGCACGTCGCGGCGAGGTCGTCGTCGGGCGCGTCGAGCAGATCCTCGGCGCCGTCGGCACCGACGAAACATCGGATGACGGCGCGCGTGCCGAACGCCTCGCTCGGCCACTTCGACGACAACCACGTGCACGCCGTCATGGGCGCGAGCCCGCGGGGCACGACGAACCCCGATCCGGGTGGCAACGCCCGTCCCGTCGCGTCACCGTAGACGAGGAGCACCACCGCCGTGCTCACCGACGTGATCGCCGCGAGGTCAGCGGCGGCGCCACCGGCGACGGCCGACAGCAGCCCTGCGCTCTCGTGCGCCGGCGTGGTCACGATCACCGCATCGGC
>Ga0247727_10017318_pt1 | contig 11492 bp, 9 predicted proteins | sample WisWelCaveWW1625_FD_202498 | JGI IMG/M metagenome (GOLD analysis project Ga0247727, IMG submission 202498) | Biofilm microbial communities from Wishing Well Cave, Virginia, United States - WW16-25 | ecosystem: Environmental > Aquatic > Deep subsurface > Groundwater > Cave microbial mat | place... | reverse complement strand
GTTGCAAGCCACCGACGCCGCGCCATTGGAAGAAGCGGAAGCGCTGGTGACGAGCGTCATCGCGTTGAATCGCCAACACCTGATCGAGAACGCTTCGGAGACTTTCGAAGATGGCGATTATGGCGCGCAGGTCGAAATCAAAAACTTGAAACTGCAAAAGGGGACGAGTCCAGCTCCCAATCAACGTCTGCTCACCCTGCAAGCCGAGATCGAATTGAAAGCCATGCGGGCGCTGCGCGATGACGAAGGCAAGCCTATTGAGCGCATCCGCACACCGGGGCGACCGGTGCATCCGGAGCGGAAAGTGGATATCGAGATTGAGGTGGAGGCGTGAGCGAAGGGGGAAGGGCGATGGGCGAAAGGTGAAGGGTGAAGAGCGAAGGGCGAAGCAAAGCTGAACAATATCTAAACTTGAAAGGACATAAATGGACGGCGGAGTACTGTCGCGTTTTCACGATCTCATCGAGGCATTGAAGAATAAGCGCGGCCAGCTAATCACGGGTTTCGACTATCTGAAGGGGCTGATTCCGCAGAATCCCGACGCGCTCGTTCAGCCGGTGCTCTCCGGCATTGCGTCGGTACTTCAAACCATTCCCGCTGATCCGGTCGCACTGCTCAATCCCTATGCAACCAAGCTTGATGACCTCGGCAAGCTTTTCCCCACCGGCGAGTTGCCCGCCATCAAAAACTTTAAAGAGAAGCTCGCGCAAGCATTGACAAACCTGCAAAAAATCAAAACTCTGCTTGATTCCGCCGCGAGCCGCGCTTTGCCTTTGCTTTCTCAGCAGGAAGTATTCACCACGACAATCGCTCGTTTCGAGCAACGGATTGCTGCATTGGTCGATGCCGCCAAAGGCGAAGCCTTGCGCCGGCAAATCGACAAAACCGCGGAACTTATGCAGCTCGCGAGTGAGAAACTCGAAAAAGTCAAGCTGTCAAACGCTCGGAGTTTTCAAGCAACGGAGAGCGCGCTGCTGGAAGCACAATGGAGCTTCATGGAAGCGCAGACTCGCCTGGATGAATCGGCAACGGAATTTCAGCGCGGACTTGCCGCAGTGGAGACGCAGACGTTGCACGAGCAGCGGCAGTCGCTGGCGGAGAACCTTGCCGCGCAACAAGCAAATTGGGAAGAAAAGTGCGAGGAGATTCTGCAGTTGTTGCAAGAGCTTCATGCCGTGGTCGAAAATCTCAGTTTGGAGGAATTACGGACAGCGATCACCGCGCCGTTGGAAAGTTTGCGCGGTGGGATTGAGAAAACCGACGCAGCGTTGCAAAAGGTCAAAGACGGTATTGGCAAAGTTATCGCAGCGCTTGGCCGTAACCTAAAAACTCTGGATAAAGCGACAACGGCGTTGGAAAACAACTTCATGGCCGAGTTGCTCGACAAATACACGGCGTTCATCGAAAACGGCGGGGGCGCATTGGTCGCGTTCAAAACGCAAATAGATGCGGCTCTGGAGCAAGTGGGAAATTTTTTCACCGACGCTAAGGACGCCTTCAAATCGGGTTCAGATCAGGCGGTTAGCACTTTGCGCTCCTTTCAAACGCAGCTTGAAAAAATCAATTTGCGCGAGGCCGCGAAGCCGGCATTTGACGCCGTGCGAAACCTCAAGACCCAATTGGCTTCGATTTCCGTTTCCGCATTGCCTGCTCCTGAAGCTGCAGCGTTTCGTCTTGGCGCCAATGTGCTCCGAGGTATCAATCTCGGGCCTATTCGCAATAAATTGCTCGCGGGGTATGATCAAATTGATCCGAGCCCGTTCGTTGCAAACATCGCAGGAAATTTACAGGTTTTTTTCAATCGCGTGAATGAATTTGATCCGTCCGTGTTGTTGGCGCCCTTAGTTGATCCCTATTCCCAAATGATACGCGCCGCACGCGAGTTTGATCCTGTGAGCCTGGTTGGCAAAGTTCTTGCGCCAATGAAATCGCTTCACGATGTTCTCCCACAATTGGCGTTGGACAAGTGGATGGCGCCCGTCATTCCACCGTTTGACGATCTGCAAACAAAAATGGCGAAGATGGCGCCAAGCACTTTGTTGACAACTGCGATGGCAACATACAACGACGTGGTGACGATTTTCGATGCGATCTATCCTGTCATCATGGGTTCAGGAAAAACGGGCGGCGGGCAGGCGCTGACGTTTGAACGGCAAATGATGTCGCCATTTGCAACGCGCGGGGAAGGGATGAATACGGCAGCGTCTCTCACCACGGTGCAGAAACAATTTGCCGCAATCGATCCGGCGCAGAACAAGCTGCTTTTGGCCGGACTGCGGCGTTCCCACAGCCGACTGGTCTCGGCATTTGCAAAAGTTGACCACGCCGGCTTGTCGGACAAAGCCCGGGAGAAATATAACCGGCTTGCAGACTTGGTGCAGTCGCTCGCGCCGAACGCCGTCGTTGCCGCCGTGCAACCTAAAATGAATGCGCTAAAAGCCGAGGTCGACCAGTTTGCAGCTTCATTTTCGTTCAGGCCCTCTGACGTTAGACTTCGGACATTTGACCTCGGACTTCGGACCTTATTTCAAGAAAATGATTTGGCAACGTTCCGCGCCGCTGATTCATGCACGGATTCAGTCAAAACTGAATTGCAGTATTTGAAGACCCAAATCGCAGGATTATCCTTACAGACGCTCACCACTGAGCTGGAAAGTGAGGTTTATAATCCCATCAGCGCCGCTTTGAGAAATGCCGGCCCTGCAGTCATTTTGAACGATCAAAACCTCAATGAAATATGGAGTGAAGTTGTCGCCACCTTTGATCATGCGCTCTCCGGCGTGTCCGCGCTCCACAAAGAAATGCAAACGAGTTGGGAAACCACTGTGAAAAACCTCAATCAGTTTGATCCCGAGGAGATGAAAAAAATCTGGTTGACCCAATTCAAGAATATACAAGATGCGGCAAAGAGTTTTGAACTGGCGCGCGCCGTGGATACAATGAAACGAATGTTGGATCGTGTAAAAGGCGACCTGGACGGCATTTTACGTGACGCCGAGAGTACGCTGAAAGCTTTGCTTGCCGCACTTCCGAATTAGGTTTGATTTGAGAACCCTGCCCGCAGTTTCCTTCCAAGAATTCAGCATGAAAATTCAAGGCAAAATCATTTCAAAAAAAGCTGTGGATAACTTTTCTTTTTGATTGTGTATTTGCCGGCGATTTGTTAAATTTAGTAAATTTATTTTTCAATAAAGTAAATAGACGCCCATGCTCCCAAACGTTGTAGCCGAAATTCCCGTCAACTTTTCCTTCCAGCCCGCGACGCTGCTGGAGGCTTTTGCCGCGTCCAATCACGACGGCGAGTTGCCGCCCAAACAAGGGCTGGCCGCTTATCGCACGAAACTCAATCTCTATCATCTCGCCTTGCTGCGCGAGTTTGACGAGCTGCTCTGTCTCGACACGCTGCACGGCATCGAGCGTTACTGGTATCAGATCGAAACCGTCAAAAAAGTGCTGAAGCATTTTCGCGGCCGCGTCTTGCTTTCGGACGAAGTCGGCCTCGGCAAAACCATCGAGGCCGGCATGCTCATCAAAGAATACCGGCTGCGCGGCCTGGTGAAAAAAGCGTTGCTGCTCGTGCCGCCGGCGTTGGTGTCGCAATGGCAGGGCGAGATGCGGGAAAAATTCGGCATGGATTTTATCACCAGCGACGACGTCGATATCAAGCGCCGGCCGGAATTCTGGGAGCAGCACGATTGGGTAATTGCCTCGCTGCACACCGCAAAAAATAAAACGAATTTCGACCTCGTCACGCAAATCAAATACGATCTCGTCGTGGTGGACGAAGCGCATCATCTCAAAAACAAAACGACGCTGTCGTGGAAGCTGGTCAATGCGCTGCAGAAAAAATTCATCTTTCTGCTCACCGCCACGCCGGTGCAAAACGATTTGATGGAATTGCACAATCTGCTCACGCTGCTCAAGCCGGGCGTGCTCAAAACCGAGGCGCAATTTCGCAAAGAATACGTGGCGCGCGGCGACACGCGGTTGCCGAAAAATCGCGAGAGCCTGAAAGAGCTGTTGCGCGAAGTGATGATTCGCAACACGCGCAGCCTGGTCGACGTCAAATTGCCGAAACGCTTCGCGACGACGATCACCGTTCAGCCCTCGCCGCTGGAAAAAGATTTGTACGAGCGCATCACGAAATTTGCGCGCGGCCAGTATGGCGAGAGCAAAGGGCTGGAAAAAATGACGCTGAATCATTTGCTCATGAAAGCCGGCAGTTGCCCTTTTGCGCTGGAAGATTCTCTGCGCAATTTAAAAGAGCGCATGAACGGCGCCGCCGGCCAGATCGACGACATGATGAGTCTGCTGCAGAACGTGCGCGAAACGGAAAAGGGCAAACAACTGTTGCAGCTCGTGCGCAAAAGTCCGGCGAAGAAAGTCGTCTTCACGAATTTTCTGGCGACATTCGATTATCTCGCCGGGCTTTTCCGCGCCGCACAGATTCCGTTCGTCGAATTTCGCAGTGGCATGACCAACGCGCAAAAAGACGCTGCGATTGAAGAATTTCGCGAGCGCGCGGATTTGCTGCTGATGACCGAGATCGGCGCCGAGGGCCGCAACTTGCAATTCTGCCAGACCATGATCAACTACGACCTGCCGTGGAATCCCATGCGGCTGGAGCAGCGCATCGGCCGCATTCATCGCATCGGCCAGACCAACGATGTGTTCGTATTCAATTTTTGCATCAAAGACAGCATCGAAGAATACATTCTATACATTCTCGACAAGAAGATCAACATGTTCGAATTGGTCATCGGCGAGATCGACAGTATTCTCGGCAATCTCGACGGCGAAGAAGAGTTCAGCGATATCGTGCTCGACATCTGGCTGCGCGCGACGAAAAAGGAAGATGTGCGACAGGGCATCGAAAATTTTGCCGACCAGATTTTGCAGGCCCGCGCCGAATATCAGAAGACGAAAGAGCTCGATGAAGCCCTCTTTCAAGAAGAATTCGAGGTGTGAACTCGTTGCTGGTTACTGGTCGCTAGTTGCTTGTTTCTTTTCCAGCACCAGCAACAAGGAACCAGCAACAAGCAACGAGCAACCAGCCTATGTCTACCCAATTGCTTGACACCGTCGCGGAGGTTCTCGATCTGTTCGGCGCGGCGGTGGAAAAAAACGGCGAATATCTCGAAGCCCTCGTTCCCGACGAGGCGGCAAAGATTCTTCACACGCCTGAGGTTGCCAAACTCTATTTCAACCCCGAGCGCGCGCAAAAGGACGGCGAGCTGGTATCGTTTCAATCGGATTTTGTGGATCGGCTGTTCGTGCTCATGAACGGAACCGGCAGCTACGCCCATTTGTCGTTGCAGGAGTTGTATTTGAAACAGAACACGAAGAGCGCCGCGGAGCAGCGCTTTGCGGCGTTGAACGGCCTCGGCCGCGCGCTGGATGCCGTCGAGCGGCGTCTATCGTATGCGTTGTTCAATTTCAAATACACCGCGGTTTCGGATGAGAAAAAAGAAGGTCTCGTCACCGCCATTATCAACGAGCACACGCTCGCCGAGGTTTCGGGAATGGCCGCGTATCTCGAATGGGCGGCGGCCGCGGAAAAATCGCACCACGCTGATTTGCCGTCGCAGCCGTTTGCCGGCGTTTATCAGGCGGCCTGTCGTTCGGTTGAAACCGCCATTCGCCGCGAGCTGGAGGAATTTTCCAAAAGTTTGAATCGCCGATTGCAGCGCGATATTGCGCGCCTGAGTGAATATTATGAAAGCCTGATGACGGAGATTCGGCGCAAGATTGCACGGCGAAATTTAGAAGGCAAGGAGCGCGAAGACGAAGAGTCGCGCATTCGCGCCACGCAGACGGAACTGGAACGCAAGATCGTCGATCAGCGCGAAAAATATGCGATGAAAATCAACGTTGAGCCGATCAGCCTCATGCGTATTTTCATGCCGGTGATGGCGGTTAATTTCGAAGTGCGCTTCCGCAAAGCCGCCCGCGAAATTCCACTGGTGTGGAATCCGTTGACAAAAGATTTCGAGGCGCAGAATTGTCAGGGTTGCGCGACGGGGCTTTATCATTTTTACGTCTGTGAAGAAAAACTGCACACGGTTTGCGCGGATTGTTTTAAATGCGCCGGCTGCGGCCGCGGCATTTGCCGCGCCTGCCATCCGCAGAAGTGCCCGAAGTGCGGCAAAGAGCCAGTGGTCAGTAACCAGTAATCAGTGATCAAGTGATCAGTATTCAGTATTTTGCCACCAGCAACAAAAAACCAGTAACGAGCGACTAGCGACCAGCAACCAGAGAAAGGCAAGTCATGTCCGAAAGAGTGATTCGCGTCGGTCACAGCCCCGATCCCGATGATGCGTTTATGTTTTACGGGCTGGCGAGCGGCAAAGTGAAGATGGACGGCATTCGCATCGAGCACGTGATGGAAGACATTCAATCGTTGAACGAGCGCGCACTGCGGGCGGAGCTGGAAGTCACCGCGATTTCGGCGCATGCTTTTGTGCACGTGGCGGAGCATTACTGGATCATGCGCACCGGCGCGAGCATGGGCGAAGGCTACGGCCCGATCATCGTCGCGAAGAAAAATTATCGTCTCGAAGAATTGCGCGGCAAAGTCGTCGCCACGCCGGGGCGGCTCACCACGGCGAATCTTTTGTTTAAAATTTATACCGACGGTATTGCGAATGTCGACATGCCGTTTGATGAAATCATCGATGCGGTGCAGGCGGGCGAGGTGGATGCCGGTTTGCTGATTCACGAAGGCCAGATTACTTACAAAGAAATGGGCCTGCACAAAGTGCTGGATTTCGGCGAAGTGTGGCAAAACGATTCCGGAGGGTTGCCGCTACCGCTTGGTCTCGACGTCGTTCGCAAAGATCTCGGCGAAGTGTTGGCGCGTCAACTTTCCAAAGCGCTGCAAGACAGCATTCATTACGGCTATCTACATCAAGACGAGTCGATTCCCTACGCGCTGGAATTCGGCCGCGGCATCGATACGGCGCTCGGCACGAAGTTCGTCAAAATGTACGTCAACGACGTGACCATCGACATGGGCGAACGCGGCCGGCAGGCGTTGCAATTGTTGTTTGAGCGGGCATTTCAGAAGAAGTTGATTTCGGTGAGGCCGACGGTGGAGTTGTATTAGCGCCGCAGAGGGCATGGCGCAAAGCGCATCGCGGAAGCCTTTTGAATATTGAGGCTTGATTTTGATTGCGGTTTTGTTAAATTATCCTTGTCAATATTCCGGAGCACTAAATATGCAAAACCATCATGACAAACTCATTCAACGCCTGCGGGAATTGGGTTTTTCCGACAGCCATATCGGGGCGTTGACGTATTCTTCCGAACGAACCGTGCAAAACTGGCGGCGCCGTCACAACGCGCCAAATCCGCTGGTTGTGCAGCAATTAGCCAGAGTCATTGAAATTGTCGAAGATTTGCGGAAGCTGATTAATCCGGTTGCTTTTACCGAATGGTTTTTTCAGTCCAATCAATTTTTAGGCAAATCTCCCTACAAGGCAATTATCGACGGGAACTATCGAAGAATGCAGGAACTCATGGGCGTTTTAGCAGGAGGCACTTTTGCGTGAGCTGCGTTTTTCCCCGTTTAGTGGATTGGTATGGCGATACACGCCGGTCGCGCAAACCCCTTTGGATACGCAGTTAAGCTTCATGTATGGAGGTCGCTTCAATCCAAAAGTTCTGTTTGGAATGCTTTACACTTCCACCAGCCTTCAAGGGGCTAAAGCCGAATTTATGAAAGCAGCAAGATTAACGGGGCAGACGCCGGAATTGCTTTTGCCGCAAATGCTCCATCAAATCGACGTCAATTTGCAAAGCGTTGCCGATCTAACCGACAAAAGAAATCTGAAATTTTTTGGCTACGCTTTGGAAGAGTTGTTGGGTGATGACTGGACGCCGACGCAGAAAATAGGAACCCAATTACATAACATTTGTGACGCCATTTTATCCTATTCCGCCGCCGATCCCAAACACAAAAATTTGAATCTCTATATCGTCAATCCCGCCGCCGTTTCCGTTGTCGCTTCAACCACGATTCGGACGATGCCTGATTGGGATCGGATCAAGCCGGCCAGGTGAAATACCCTGCTTGCTTTATTCGGCGGCATTTGTTATATTGGGGCGAAAAGCTTTGAAGCCGAAATCATGCCGAACCATTATCAAAAACTACTCGAGCGCCTGCAGGAGTTGGGCTTTTCCGATAGCCAGATTGCGGCGTTGACTTATTCTTCCGAGCGAACTGTGCAAAACTGGCGGCGCCGCCACAGCGCGCCAAGTCCGCTGGTGGTGCAGCAGCTCGCCAGGATCATCGAAATTGTCGAAGATTTGCGGAAACTGATTAATCCGGTCGCTTTTCCTGATTGGTTCTTTCAGCCCAATAAATTTTTGGATAAATCTCCCTACAAGGCAATTATTGATGGGGATTATAGAAGGTTGCAGGAACTCATCCTCGCTTTAGCGGGAGGTTTAGGTTCCTCGGCTTGAGCTGCGCTTTTCCAAGTTTATTGGAATCCAACTACATAATTTCTGTGATGTGATTTTATCCTGTTCCTCGGCCGATCCAAAACATAAAAATTTAAATCTCTACATCATTAATCTCCGTCTGGTTGCAGTGGTGGATTCGACGAAAATTCAAACGCTGGCTGAGTGGGATCAAATCAAGCCGGTCGGGTAAAAATTAAAAACGGGACTACCCAATGTTCCAATTTTTGTTGTGCAACAACCGGACGTTGGAGCCGTTACTGGCGATTGAGTTGGATGATAAAGGCCATCGCCAGTATGATCAACGGGAGACCAATGAGTTTAAAAACAAGGCGTTTGCGATTGCGAAACTGCCGCTGTTGCGCGTGCCAGTCCAAAAAACTTATCCGAGACGAGAACTGAGAGAGAAGATAATTGGTGAGCTCGACAAGAAAGCAGAAAAATAGTTTTGCTGATGTGCAAAAATTCATTTATGGAAAGGAAAAAATCAGATGAAAAAAATTCGTACAAATTGGTTCGTATTAACCGCTCTTTTCTTGATCAGCGCGATCGCCGGCGCGCAAACGTTGCCATATCCCCAAACGGCGAAAACGGCGCAGAGCGACGCTTATTTCGGCGTCAACGTGGCCGACCCGTATCGCTGGCTTGAAGATGATAATTCGCCCGAAACGGCGAAATGGGTGGAAGAACAAAACAAAGTGACCTTCGGTTATTTGGAAAAAATTCCGTATCGCCAACAGGTCAAAGCGCGGCTGGAAAAAATTTACAACTATCCGAAATATTCGCAGCCATTTCGCAAAGGCGAAAATTTTTTCTTTTATAAAAATGACGGCTTGCAAAATCAATCCGTCCTTTATGTGCAGAAAGGTTTGGAGGGCAAGCCGGAAGTGTTGATCGATCCGAACACGTTCAGCGCGGACGGCACGGCGCGGCTGACGACGTTCGCGCTTTCGAAGGACGGCAAATATGCGGGCTACGGCATTTCGCGCAGCGGCTCGGACTGGCAGGAATATTACGTGATGGAGATCGCCGCAAAGAAAACTTTAGCGGACACGCTGAAGTGGGTGAAAGTTTCCGGCATTGCGTGGCAGGGCAACGGTTTTTATTACAGCCGCTACGACGCGCCGGAAAAAGGCAGGGAGCTTTCGGCTTCAAATGATTTTCACAAAGTTTATTATCATAAAATCGGCGTGCCGCAAGCGCAGGACGAATTGATTTACGAAGACCGCGCCAACCCACAACGTTTTCACACCGTGCGGACGACGGAGGACGAGCGGTTTGCGATTTTATACATCAGCGATCGCGGCAAAGGCAAAGACGGCAATGCGCTTTATTACCGCGAGGCGGCTTCCGGAGCAAAAGCTTTTCAGCCGATCGTCGCCACTATCGGCGATCACCGGTTTAGCGTCCTGAATAACGTGGGCGAAAAGCTTCTTATTGAAACCAACCGCAACGCGCCGAACAGCAAGGTGATGTTATTTGATCCGAAAAATCCCGACGAGAAAAACTGGCAGGTGATCATCCCTGAAAAAGCGGAACCGCTGCGGGGCGCTACCACCAGTGGCGGGAAACTCTTTGCCACCTATCTCAAAGATGTTGCCACGCGCGTCTATGTTCACAGTCTCGATGGCAAGCTTGAAAACGAAGTGGCGCTGCCGGGGCTTGGCTCGGCCGGCGGTTTCGGCGGCGAGCAGGATGATAAATTTGTGTTTTATTCCTTCACTTCATTCACGTTCCCGCCGACGATTTACCGGTATGATATCGCGACAAAGAAAAGCGCGCGCTTTCGCGCGCCGGAGGTAGATTTCAAACCGGCGGATTATGAAACCAAACAGGTTTTTTATGCGAGCAAGGACGGCGCGCAAGTGCCGATGTTTGTGACTTACAAAAAAGGCCTGCAACTGACCGGCAATAATCCGACGCTGCTCTATGCTTATGGCGGTTTCAATGCCAGCCTGACGCCTTCATTCAATTCGCTGCTCATTGCATTTTTCGAGCAGGGCGGCGTGTATGCGCTGGCCAACATTCGCGGCGGCAGCGAGTACGGCGAGAAGTGGCATGAAGCCGGCATGCGGCTCAACAAGCAAAACGTGTTTGATGATTTCATCGCGGCCGCGGAATATCTCATCACGCAAAAATACACCTCGTCGCAAAAGCTGGCGATTCAAGGCGGCTCGAACGGCGGTTTGCTGGTCGGCGCGGTGATGAATCAACGGCCGGAATTGTTTAAAGTGGCGATTCCGCAGGTCGGCGTGATGGACATGTTGCGCTTCCACAAATTCACCATCGGCTGGAACTGGATCGCGGAATACGGCTCGAGCGAGAACGAGGCGGATTTCAAAAATCTGCACGGCTATTCGCCTTTGCACAATATTAAAGAAGGCGTGAAATATCCGGCGACGTTGATCACCACCGCGGATCACGATGATCGCGTGGTGCCGGCGCATTCGTTCAAATATGCGGCATCGATTCAGGAAAAACACGCGGGCGAGAATCCGGTGTTGATTCGCATTCAAACCAGATCCGGCCACGGCGCCAGCAGCACGGCGAAGCGCCTTGAAGAAACCGCGGATATTTTTTCGTTCATTTTCTATAATCTCGGCGTGACCCCGAAATATCAGGAGCAGAAGAGTTTGTAGATGTAAAACGTAAAGCGTAAAACGTAAACCCTGCACTTGCAATTACGTTTTACGCTTTACGCATTTGCCCCTATTAACTCAAATGCATGCTTTCCAATTTCTCGATGCGTTTTTCCATTGGCGGGTGCGTGCTGAACAGGCCGGCAATGGCGCCGCCGCTCAATGGGCTGACGATGAACATGTGGGCTGTAGCGGGATTCGCATGCATCGGAATCTGCTGCGAGGCGTTGTGCAGCTTGCGCAGCGCGTTGGAAAGATAACGCGGATTGCCGGCGATGCGCGCGCCGTCGGCGTCGGCAATATATTCGCGCGAGCGGCTGATCGCCATTTGAATGAGCATCGCGGCGAACGGCGCGAGAATGATCATCAACAAACCGGCAATGGGATTGC
>Ga0247727_10017317_pt1 | contig 11492 bp, 6 predicted proteins | sample WisWelCaveWW1625_FD_202498 | JGI IMG/M metagenome (GOLD analysis project Ga0247727, IMG submission 202498) | Biofilm microbial communities from Wishing Well Cave, Virginia, United States - WW16-25 | ecosystem: Environmental > Aquatic > Deep subsurface > Groundwater > Cave microbial mat | place... | reverse complement strand
GAGACTCGTCTCGACCCCTGCGGACGCTGAACAGCACAAGCGTCGGCATGAGTGCCGACGCGGCACGCTGAGAGCGTGCGCCACGTTCTGCGCTTCGAATGCACAGGTTATTTCATAACAGGCCCTTCATACACTGCCGGGTTCAGGCTGGTATCGAACCTGGCGCGGCCGCCGGTGGCCGCTCCGTTGGCGTAGCGCTGCCAGGTGCGACGGAAGGCGTCGACCTGTCGGATGGCGGCGGCGTGAGCGGGGGAGGCGGGCTGCCCCTGCTCGACGAGCAGAATAAACGCCATCGTCTTGACGTCGTTACCGAGGCCGTCGTCGTTTTCGTCACCCAGCGCCGGAACACGAGGGCCGACACCCGGAACCGCCTGGATGTTCGCCACGGACAGGTTGACGCGTTTGCCACAGAAAAACACGTCGTCCTGGGCGGCGAAGGACCGCGCGAACTCGAGGGAAGCTCCGGTAAACGCGCTGCGGGGCTCGTCGGCGTACCAGAATGGCCCCACGTCGGCGGCCAAGCGGAGACCCATCAAGTATTGGTCGAGTTTCGTATAGCCGTCCACCAGCTCGTCTGGCTGGGTCAGAAACGCCCTTTCTCCCGCTGCTGTGCAGAAGCCAAAGGCGCCCGGGCCCAGATCCAGAATGGCATTACCCTCGGCGGAGGAGGCCCGTGGGTCGCCCGGAAACTGCCCGGCCGGAACCTGCACGTTGAAGAAGAAACTCCAGTGGGAGAAATCCCTGCCGAGCAGATCGAAGCTGTCGAAACTCAATCCCTTGGTAGGGTGGTAGAAGGGGACGAAGGCGAGCCAGCGGTGGCCTGCTTCCTGGCCCATGATCGACATCGCCGAGTCCAAGCCCAGCGTGTAGGCTCCATAGAAGCCGAAGTCGCCGTTCAGGGTGCCGAACCAGCGGGCCCGGCGCGAGATCTGGTCCGCTCCCGGGGGTCCGCCCGCGCTGGCGGCGCCGGAGAAACGAAACTTCTTTATCGGCGGATTCTCCAGTTTTTGGGCGTCCGGCCAATAGAGACCGATGCGATTCATATTCAGGATGGACTCCAACTCTCCGCTGCTTCCCACTTCCGCGGTGAAGTCGAACGACGGAAGACCGAGGCCGAGGGTCTGATTTTTGACTGAGAGGTGGTAAGCGAAGGCGCCGAAGCCGATGTCGGCGACAAAGTCGGTGAAGTAAACCAGAAAGTCGAACTTATCCGGATGGGCATGGTAGAACTTCTGGGCCAAGGCGATCGGATCGATCTGCTTAGTCAAGATGGCCGGGGTGAACTCTTCGAAGATGGCGCCGGCTGAGAACGCGGCAGGAAGCTGGGTGGTGAGGTCGATCTCGTTGCTGGGCCCCTCGTCGTTGCCTTCGGCCAGGCCGATCACGCCGGTCTGAGCGGCCAGGTTCTGGTAAGTGAAGTGGATCGCGCCGCTGGAGAACAGCTTGATTTGAAAAGTGTTTGAGTTGCTGGCGCCAAACTCGGGCACCGCGGTCCAGGTGACCACGACGCGATCTGCCCGGATGTCAGCTTTGATCGAGCCGCCGGCGGTCACGTCGAGGTCGTTGAGAAGAGCCGCTGCGCGGGGTGGGCCGCCAATGAGGCGGGCGGCGTCGCGCGGTGTGCTGGCGCTGTCTCCGGCGCCGAAGGTGATGTTGCCGTCAGAATTGACGAAGATGGTGGGGTAGCTGATCCCCAAAAACGGAAAGCTGAACGGGAGCCCGATCGCGGCTGTGTCGTCGTCGCCGAGCAGGAGAGGGGCGCCGGTCATAGAATCGAGGCTCGCTGAGGCGAAGGCCGCCGCGAAGCCTCCGGACACGGGTGTGAAGCGGAGATCGGTAGGCAGCGTCAAGTCGATTGGCTTTGCTGGTCGGGGCTGGATGATGATGGCGCCGTTGTCCACGATGACGGCCACGTCGCCGACGTCGGTCGAGGCGGCCGAAAGCACGGTTGCGGCGCGAGCCGGATTGCGCCGGTGTTTCAACCGCTCGAAGGTGTTTCTGTGACGGCCGGAGCCGTCCACGTGTTCGAAGGGCCCGGTGTCAACCCAGGGGATGGATTTCGGTTGTTTTCTGGCGAAGCCGGACGGAGTGGCAAGCAAGAGGCCGGCCAGTGACAATAGCAGCGTGCTCCTCATGTTCTGTTTCCCTCCTGTGGAGAGCAGACTTGGAGAGCCTACGCGAATTGTGGAAAAAGTCAAGGGAAAAGCGAGTTGTGAATGGAAGGTCTTCTCACTCGATTCAGTAGTACTGGATCTACCAAGACTGCTTCGCAGGGGAGGCGCGTATGAGCGGGCGGCGTATGCCGCCGGGAAGTTGTCTGAAACGCTGTGTAAACTATCAAGGGGGGCGTTCCGACCTCTTGGACTTGCAAATTGCACGCAGCAGATTGCGCGCCGGCTCCGGCTTCGGCGTTTCCGCGCTGGGGAGAACGGCATGCTTGCTTGTTTTTCTGGCGGCGGCTGGGGAGGGGCGCATCACCTTCGACCTGCCGGACGCTGAGGGTCGCCGTCACACGTTGGCCGAGGCGGCGGGGAGCAAGGCGGTCGTGCTGGTGTTCGTTGGTGTAGACTGCCCGCTGTCGAGGCGCTCGGCTCCGGAGTTAATTCGCCTGTTCGGCGAGTACTCTTCGCGGGGGGTGATGTTTTACGCAGTGCACTCGGATCCCTCGGCTGAATCCGAAGAGGTCGAACGTCATGCGCGGCAGTTCGGGTACCCGTTTCTGGGCTTGCTTGACCGGAAGCAGGAGTTAGCCAGGCAGGCGGGGGCGACGGTGACACCGGAGGCGGCGGTGATTTCACCGGCCGGAGAACTTTTGTATCGGGGACGCATTGACGACCGGGTGGTCGATTTTGGGAAGAGCCGGCCGAAGCCGCTGCGGGAGGATTTGCGGGGGGCGCTGGAGGAAATCCTGGCCGGCCAGCCGGTATCCCAGTCGAAGACGAAAGCGGTGGGCTGTGCGATTCGGTTTCCGCGCGCACCGGAGCGAGGCGGCGTCACATTCGGGCGCGAGGTGGCGCCGATTCTGTATCGGCACTGCGCTTCCTGCCATCGCCGGGAGGGATCTGCGCCGTTTTCTTTGCTGAGTTACACGGACGCGGCTCGGCGGGCATCGCTGATCGCGGCGGTTACAGCCAGCCGATACATGCCGCCGTGGAAGCCGCAGCCGGGTTACGGAAAGTTTGAAGGCGAGCGGCGGCTGACGAATGCCGAGATCGCCACCTTGCAGGCGTGGGCGAAAGGCGGCGCTGGGGAAGGGGGTCAAGCCGCGCCGGCGCCGCCGCGATTTCCTGAGGGATGGCAACTGGGCGCACCGGACCTGGTGGCGAAGATGCCGGGGCCGTTCGCGGTTCCTGCCGGCGGAGACGACATCTACCATTGCTTTGTCATCCCGCTCGGCCTGCGCGAAGACCGTTATGTCCGGGCCATGGAGTTTCGGGCGGAGAACCCCAAGCTGGTGCATCACGCGCTGTTCTTCACCGCTCCGTCGGGGATTGCGCGGCAGAAAGCCGCCGCCGAGCAGGGGCTCGGCTACCCTTGCTTTGGCTCACCGGGTTTTCTTCCCGCGCGCGGGCTGGGAGGATGGTCGTTCGGCGCGGGTCCGATCCGGCTGCCGGCGGCGGCGGCGGCGGTGTTGCCCAAGGGCTCAGACCTGGTTTTGCAGCTCCATTTTCATCCGACCGGCAAGCCGGAACAAGAGCAGTCGGAGCTGGCTTTGTATTTTGCCGGCACGCCTCCTGTTAAGAGGATCGTCGATATTCCGCTGGGATCCAATCAAATCGACATCCCGCCCGGCGAGAAAGCCTACAAGGTGCGGGATCATTTTACTTTGCCCATTGCGGTCGACGTCATCGGGGTCATTCCTCATGCCCATTATTTATGCAAAGACATGAAGGGATGGGCGGTGCTGCCCGGCGGGGGGCGGAAGCGGCTGCTGTGGATCGCCGACTGGGATTTCAACTGGCAGGAGCAGTACCGCTATGAATCCCCTGTGCGCCTGCCTGCCCAGTCGCGGCTGGAGATGGAATTCACCTACGATAACTCAGAGGAGAATCCGCGGAACCCCAACCATCCGCCGCGCCGCGTGGTGTGGGGCCCGGAGCTCACCGACGAGATGGCGGGCCTGCACTGGCAGGTGATTCCCGCCAGGATGCCGGAGATGCCGGAGTTGGGAGAAGCCTTGCGCGGGAAGTTGATGCGGAGCCTGGGGGGAAGGGTTTTCCGGTAAGTTAGAAGCAGGATCGCCACGACGCAAGACCTTCTGGTTCGGACCGAGGCCTCTACGATCGGCTTGAGGATATCTCGTCCAAGCCGTGAACGCCTTCCTACCGCCTCCGGAGCTTGTAATCGAAATCCTGGCGAGCCGGCGCGGGAATGTGGAGCGCACCGAAAAGCACGATGACCAGGCGCGGGGCGGGATGGGCGAATATTGGATCGTCAACCCGATCGATCGGATTGATCGGATCATGGAGGGCTACCTGACTCCCCAAATTGACAACCGGCGCTGCGAGTGGTATTGTTAAGCCCCAAGCAACCGTGGGGAATCAGCATGTGCCGGACGGCGATTGCTTCTTCGCTGGCGGTGGCGGCGCTGTGGGCCGCTGATCCGAATTGCCCGGCATATCCGCAGCCGCAGCGAAAGGCCGATTTGGCCCGGATCGAGCTGGAGCGCTCGGCTCACTCCTACGCCCTGGGGCGACACCGACCGTCATTGCAGCCGGTCGCGGCCAGCGCCAACTTCGTTGATGAATTCCTTTTTACGAAGATGGCGCGGGACGGGGTCCGCGCGGCGCCGCTCATCTCCGACGCGGAGTTTCTCCGGCGGGTAATGCTCGACCTGACGGGCCGCATCCCGAAACCCGAGCAAGTCCAGCAGTTTTTAAAGGACCCCATCCCGCAGAAACGGATGGTCCTGATTGATTCGCTGATCGGCTCGGAAGCCTTCGTCGATCGCTGGACGATGTTCTTTGGCGATTTGTTCGAGGTCACCAGCGGTTATTACAACCTGATCGGCATTCCGGGACGCAATCTGTTCCACAACTATCTGCGGGACTTCGTGCAAAACGATCGCTCCTACCGGGATGTGGCGGTCGAATTGATCACCGCGACCGGCGATTCGCACCTGGCCGGGCCACCCAACTTCCTCGTGCGCGGCATGCAGCAAGGGGATCCGATCCAGGACACCTGGGACGTGCTGACCGACCGGGTGACGAGCACGTTTCTGGGGGTGAAGACGGAATGCGTTTCCTGCCATCACGGGCGCGGGCACCTGGAGCCGATCAATGTGTACCTGACCTCGCGCCGGCGCGAGGAGTTTTGGAGGCAGTCGGCGTTTTTCTCGCGAATGACTCTCACTTCGCTGCCGGCGGATGCATTCAGCCAGCAGTTCAAGTTGATCGTCAAGGACCGCCTGGCGGGCGGGTATCACGGGGTGGTGAATCCGGGCAATCCGGGCCCGCGGCCGACGCGCACGGGAGGGCCTTACGAGCCGGTTTACATGTTCACGGGCGAGCGGCCGCGATCCGGGGAATGGCGCCAGGAATTGGGGCGAATGCTGGGGGCGGACCGGCAATTCGCTCGCGTGGCGGTGAACTACCTGTGGGCGCATTTCTTCCGGGCAGGGATAGTGGACCCGCCGGATGGCTGGGACCTGTCGCGGATCGATCCCAAGAATCCGCCGCCGGCGCCGTGGACCTTGCAGCCGAGTCATCCCGAGCTGCTGGATGCTCTGGCGGATGAGTTCGCGCGCGGCAACTTCCGTATACGGCCGATCATCCGCCTGATCGCGGAGTCGAGCGCCTACCAGCTTTCGAGCCGGTACCCGGGAGAATGGAAGCCCGAGTACGCGCGTTACTTCGCCAAGCAGACTCCGCGGCGGCTGACGGCCGAGGAGGTCCACGACGCGTTGGCCACGGCGACCCTGACCGAGACGCCGATGTTTGTGGAGGGTTTTGAGAAGCCGCTGATGTACGCCATGCAATTGCCCGACCCGACCGAGCCGCGGAACAACGGGGGGATTCTGAACTTGCTGTCCAACTTCGGGCGCGGCAACTGGTGGCAAAACGCGCGGAGCTCGGGGACGACCGTGCTCCAGGTGCTCTACCTGATGAACGACAACCAGGTGAACTTCCGGACATTCGGAAACCGGGACAGCAGCCGCAATACGCGGGTGGCCCTGTTGATGGGCTCGGGGATCAGCGACCAGGCGGCGGTGGAACAGCTCTTTCTGGCCACCTTGGGGCGCTCCCCGAGCGCGGCAGAGCTGGGGGTGGTCAACAAGAGCAAGACCGGGAGCCGCGAGCAGTGGCTGTCGGACCTACAGTGGGCGCTGCTGAACAAGTTGGATTTTGTTTTCAACTATTGATGGGGATTCCCCCCTGGAAGGAGGCGCCGTGAAAACCTGCGCCAGTTGCGCGAAGATGAACCGCCGGGAGCTTCTGACCGGCTCGGCGGCCTGGGCGGCGTTTGCGGCGCTGGCCCGGCGGGGCGACGCGCAGGTGAACGCGGTCAATGTCGCCACGCGAGGCAGCGCGCGGGCCTGTATCTTCATCAATCTCAGCGGCGCTCCCAGTCACCTGGACACCTTTGACCCGAAGGACGCCGAGTGGAATCCCTCGGACGCCGATCTCAGGCAGTACCCCGGCGGCATTGTGCTGTCGCGCACCCTGTTTCCGGAGTTGTCGAAGATTACCGGGGATCTGTGCATCCTGCGATCTGTGTCGAGCTGGGAGGCAGCGCACGCGCGGGGGCAGTTTTACATGCAGACGGCGCACCCCTCCAATCCGGCCTTCGTGGCCGAGACGCCGCATCTAGGGGCGGTGGTGGCCCTGGAAAAGGGAGGGGGGGGCCCGATGCCGCCGTTTTTGGCGCTCAACGGAGGCGCGGGCCAGAGCGCCACATTCCTGGGAGGCCGCATGGAGCCGATGACGGCGCCGGCCAACGCAGGCGGGCTGACGACCATCGAGCACAACTATTTCGGCTCGTCGAGCCAGGCGCGATTCGGGGAGCGGTACAAGCTGCTGGAGGAACTGGATGCTTCCTTGCGCGCGGCCCCGCCCGACCAGGCGATGGCCGATCATGCCGCGTTTTACAAGACGGCCAGGGGGTTGATGTATGACCCGTCCATCTCTGCGGTGTTTCGTTTTTCCGCCGAGGACAACGCCCGATATGGGAACAGCGGTTTCGGCCGCGCCTGCATCGTGGCCCGCAACGCGATCCGCGCCAAAAGCGGCACCGTGTTCGTCAACCTCACGCAGGGCGGCTGGGACACGCACCAGAACATGTTCGACCGGCAGTACGCCCCCAACATGTACACGCTGTGCAACACCCTGGATGAAACCGTGGGGGCGCTGGTGGAGGATCTGAAGGCTACCGGCGATTTCGCGCAAACCCTCCTCGTCATGATGGGCGAATTCGGGCGCACGCCGGGGCCGCTGAACTCGCGGGGAGGGCGGGACCACCACAAGAGCGCCATGAGCGTGGTGATGCTGGGGGGCGGGGTGCGGGGAGGCCGCGTCCTGGGGGCGACCGACAGCCAGGGCGACCGGGTGAGGGATGCGGGCTGGCACAAGCAGCGCCCGATCGTCATGGAGGACCTGGCTGCCACGATGTACTCCGCGCTCGGTATTAACTGGACCAAGAGCCTGACCGACACGCCCTCGGGCCGGCGGTTTGAGTACGTGCCCTATGGGGATGTGGGGACTTACACGGCTGTGCAGGAAGTGTTCGGATGAACAACAGGGCTCAAAGCCGAATTGGGCTTTTGACTTTGGCCTGCTGCTGCGGGCCGCTGCTTCTGCACGCCCAGGGCCCTGCCTCGACCGTGCATGTGGCCTCGCCGCAGCCCCGCCTGATTTCCGGGCAACAGGTGCAGCTTTCGGCGATCACGCGGGACCAGGCAGGAATCGCGCGGCAAGGAGACGTACTGGCCTGGAGCTCGAGCAACAACAATATTCTCTCGGTGGACGCGCGGGGCATGGTGACGGCCCGCCGGCTGGGGATCGCCGATGTCGCTGCCGCCGCCGGCAGCCTGCGCGGAACGGTTCGCTTGCAGGTGCTGCCCCAGCGGGTGGAGGTCCTGCCGATTACGGCGGATCTGTTTGTGGGCGATCGCCTGCAATACGCGGCGGCGGCGTTTGACATCCGCGGGGCGCCGATTCCCGAGGTGGTCTTTCAGTGGCAAGCGACCGGGGCCAACGGAGTAGGGACCCAGGCCGCCAGTATCTCCAACGCCGGGTTGCTTACGGCGCGAGCGGTGGGGCCGGTCACTGTTCGAGCCCTCATCAATTATCCGGGCGTGGTCGGCCAGTTTGTGAATTCTTATGTGACGCCGGCGCGGGCGACGATCCGGTCTCGAAAGGAATTCCGGCTGAGCCGGCTGCTGTCGACCGAGGAGGTTCGCCATTCCTTCCTCCTGCGGGCGGCGCGCAGCGCGATGGTGGTGAACGACGCCGGGCAGGCGGCCTTCGCGGGCGCTTTGGATGGGCTGACCAACGGGTTGTTGTTGTACGAGAACGGTCGATTCGAGGTGCTCGCTTCCGCTGGGCAACCGGCGGCCTTGGCCGGCGGAATCATTTTCCAGTTCAGCGCGCCAGTCGCCATCAACAATCGCGGCGAGGTGCTGGCGAGGGCGCAAGTGATCGGAAGCAACTCCGGTCTGATGCTGGCTTCACGCAGGGGCGCGACGTTTGTGTTGGTGGACGGCCAGGCGGCGCCGGGGATTGAAACGCTGGGGACTTTCGAGCTTTCGCGGCATTCTCTCAACGACAACGGAGACATCGTGTTTTGGGCCAACGGATTCCGGCGCGCCGGCTCGACCACGACACAGACGGGCATCTACCGGCTTGCCAGCAGCGGCGTTTTGCAGTTGGTGGCGAGCCTCGGCGATTCGCTGCCGGGAATTACCGGCCCGGTCACCCTGTTCCGGGATTTTGGAATCGACGGGCAGGGGGTCGTCTATTTCCGGGCCTTCTCGGCAACGACCGGCGCGACGCTCTATCGCCAGGAAAGGTTTAACGCCCCCATCCGGATTCTCGGGCCGGGGGATCCCCTGGCGAACTCCCAAGTAAGGAGCGCAGGCACCCTGGCTGTCGCCGGAAGCGGGGAGGCGGCCTTTTCGGTAACTCTGCAGAATAACGCTCAGCAGATTTTGCGGCTGACCGGCGAAACGATATCAAACGCGGCGGTGCGCAGCGGCGAAGTGCTGGCCACCCACCCGGCGAGCGGAGTTTTGTTTCGCGGCGACGGGGGGAGCGGGTCGGGACTGTATCGCTGGCACGAGGAAACAATCTCCCCGGTGTTGCTGGTGGGGCGCCCGGCGCCCAATGAGCAGCCGATTCGAGCCTTTGATGCCGCGGCGATCACCTCGCAGGGACAGATTTTCGCCCAGGTTCGGACGGCGGAAAATGATTTCGTCATCATCCAACCCGGTGGACCGCAACCCCTGCTTGCGCAGCTCGGCGCGCGGGTGGAGGCGGCAGCCAACCTGGTGTTTAGCTCCCTGGTGGGCGGCGCTCGCTGGGGTCCCGCGCACCTGATGATGGGATCGGGGCCGGGAAGTGTGTTTGAGCTGGACCGGCGAGCGCTGGTCCCGCGGCTGGTTTTGGGGGACAGCCTGCCGGACTTGGTGCCTTATCGAGGCGCCTCCATCGCCACCAGGAACTCCTCCGGAGATTTGTATTTCGTGGAGAGCTTGTCCGGTACGCCGAGCACGCGGCGGCTCGTGAGTGGCAGCGTGGAGACCGTCCTGCGGAATTTCCGCGCCGAGGATGGGGTCAACGTCGGCACCCCCTACAACCTCGCGGTGAATGATCGGGGGGCGATGGTGTGGGCCGCCGGCACCGGCAGCAACCATAACCGGCTCTATTTGACGGAAGGCGGCCAGCACACCTTGCTCGCTTACGACGGGCGGGAGCCGAGGTGGGAAACGGCCAGCCCGGCGGGCGGAGTATTCATCACCTTTAATCAGCTTGCCGTTGACAGAGGGGGCCGGGTGATGATGTACGCGGGCGTGCGCGGCGGCCCTGCCGGGTACTTCTTGTACGCCAACGGCCGCTGGCAGGCGACGGCGCTGGTGGATTCGCAGATCGGCGGCGTGACGATATTCAACGGCGCGAGGCTGAAGGCGGTCGAGGACAGGTTCTACGCAATTTTCTCCGCGCGGGGGGGAGGTTCGCTGTTGGTTGAATATCGCGACCAGGTCTGGACGCCGGTGATCAATCGCTACGAGCCGGCGCCCACCGGGGGCCAGATCATCTTGATCGGGGACTACGATGTCAACCGGCGAGGCGACATGGTTTTTGTGGCCACGCTCAACAATGGGCCCAGCGCGCTGCTCACGCGATCGCCCGATGGCCTGCGCTTGGCGCATCTTCTCACGGAACCCACTGAGACGGGGGATTACCTGTTAAACGTTATTCAGGTGGACCTTCGGGACGATGGGCGATTCTATTTTTTCGGCATGGGGCTCGGCGACCGCTATTTGCTGTATTCCGCCGAGCCGCTGTTCTCCGGTTTGCCGATTCCTTTCCGCAGCCGCCAGCGGGGGCAGTGAGGCGGTTGCGCGCGAAGCGGAGTTGACCTTTCCCCGGGAGCAGCGCGGCAGGGCGCGAATCCCGCTTATCACCAAGCCACCAGGAGCACCAACAACAGCAGGGAAACTCGCGGCCGGCATTCCAGGCTAATTCAACAGCGGCAGGGAGTGTTGCTGGAGGGCTTGGGAGAGTTGTTCGATATCGGCATCGAGCGATCGGTCGCCGTCGAGAGATGCGCTGATCTGGCGAATCGCCTCATAGAGAGGGCGGGTGCCGGCGCCCAGCAATTCTGCCGCATTGTTCCCCGCGCCGGCGCGAAGGTCGATGGCCTGGGCCACCGACAGAAGGGTGATCGAGAGGGCGTCGCGCAGAAGACGCATCATGTCAAGGGCGGAGAGGGAGGCGTGGAAACCCAGGCTGACGATGTCCTGATTGAACTGTTCGGTCGGCAGGGTGTGAATCAGGCTGGAGGCAGACATCTGCCGGAGAGCGGTCACCAGGCTGGTGTGCACGATCTGCATTCCCTTGAATCCCTGGGAAACGCCCGGATGCGGGCTGAGGGAGGGCGGCAGGCCGTTGGAGAAGCGCTCGTCGATGAGCTGGGCGATCAACGAGTGGGTCCAGTTGGCCAGGTTGACCAGGTCGAGCTTGAGCCCGTCCATGACGCGGGCGACGTGGCCGCCGTAAAAGTTGCCGGTGTGATAGACGCGTCCCTGATCGGGGTCGATGAGCGGGTTGTCGTTAACCGAGTTGGCCTCTCGCTCGATGGTGAGGCGGGCTTGTTCGAGCGATTCGAGCATCGGCCCCAGGCCCTGCGGGGCGCAGCGCAGTGAGTATGGGCTCTGGATGGGTTCGGCGGCACGGGTCACGGTCCGCGGGCGGGCGGATAGCTCGGCGACTCGCCGGCGGATCTCCTCCAGCGGCACAGCCAGTTTGCTGTCCATCAACAAGGAGTGCAACATC
>Ga0247727_10017316_pt1 | contig 11493 bp, 6 predicted proteins | sample WisWelCaveWW1625_FD_202498 | JGI IMG/M metagenome (GOLD analysis project Ga0247727, IMG submission 202498) | Biofilm microbial communities from Wishing Well Cave, Virginia, United States - WW16-25 | ecosystem: Environmental > Aquatic > Deep subsurface > Groundwater > Cave microbial mat | place... | reverse complement strand
GAAATAGCTGCGCCACTTCCGCATTGATGCCCCGCACCCGCCGTCCGTGCTTGGCGTTGATGTCGCGCAGCATCTGCTCGATGAGCAGAGGAAGATCTTCCTTGTGCTCGCGCAGCGGCGGCAGATGAATGTGGAACACGTTCAGCCGGAAGTAGAGATCCTGACGCACCGCCCCTCGAGCCACGGCCCGCTCCGGATCTTTATTGGTCGCTGCGAGCACCCGCACATCCACTGGTGTTTCGTTTTTGCTTCCCAGCCGGCGCACCGTGTGGTCTTCCAGCACGCGCAGAAGCTTCGATTGCGTCGGCGCGGGCATCTCGCCGATCTCGTCCAGCAGCAGCGTGCCGCCGTCAGCTAGCTCGAAACATCCGATCCGCCGCTCGGCTGCGCCGGTAAATGCACCGCGTTCGTGGCCGAAGATTTCGCTCTCCATCAGGGTTTCGGGAATCGCCGAACAGTTGATCGCCACAAACGCGCGGCTGGCCCGCGGAGAGAGCGCATGGATGGTGCGCGCCACCATTTCCTTTCCCGAGCCCGTCTCGCCCGTTATCAGAACGGAGGCAGTCGAGGGCGAGGCCAACTCCACCAGCCGCATCACTTCTTGCATGGACTTCGAGCCTCCGATCAGCTCGCCCAACTTGCCGGCTTGCCGCAGGTCACGGCGCAGCAGCGTGACTTCTCGACGGTCACGCGCCTTGCCCAGCGCGCGCTCCAAAAGCGCCTGCAAAATGGCATTGTCCACGGGCTTTTCGACATACCAGAAGGCGCCAGCCTCGATGGCCGCTACAGCGCGCTCCTTGCTTCCTCTTCCGGTGATCACGATGGCGGGGACGTTCTGCAGCTCGTCGCGGAGCTTTTCGAGCAAGTGCAAGCCGTCCATTCCCGGCAGCTCTACATCCGTAATCAAGGCCGCGGGCCGAAAGTCACCAAAACGCGCCAGGGCCTCCTCGGCGCTGCTCGCGCCCAGGACCTCGTAGCCCCAGCGACGTAGCAGCGCCTCGTAGCCCTGTCGGGCGTTCTCCTCGTCTTCGACAATCAGAAGACGGTCGGAAGGGCGATTGTCGGCGTGCATCATTCAGGAGTGAATGTAGCAGCAGTGCCCGCGGATGCCAAGAGAACTGAGCCTTCCTCGTGCACTACCGGATGGCCACGTACAGGGGCCGTTCCAACTCCAGTTCCAGCTTGGTTCCCTTGGGCAATTCCAATTCTTGGCCCATGCCAGTAGAAATTAAGAAGCCAGATGCTGCTCCGATGGCGGCGCCCATTGCTGCGCCCTTTTTCCCATTTGCGGCGGCCCCTGTGACCGCGCCGATTGCTGCACCTGCAGCTGCTGCCTCGAGATCCTGGCGGCTCCGGCTCCTGCGTGATTCAATCTCACCTTCTTTGCTCTCTCCGGGTCGCACGCTGTGATCGCCGGGCACGCTGACCACCTCAGCGACGATGGGGAGCTTGCCCTGTTTTGTCTTCAACTCGTCGAACGTCAGCCATAATCGCGCGTGGCCGGTCAGATGAGCTGGTTCGATCCGGCTGATGTGCCCGCGAATTTCTGCGCCCGGCGGCACGACCAGCCCATTACCGGTTTCCAGCGGCTCCAGCGTCTTGGCTTTGAACTTCTTGTTGACTTTGTGCTTTCGAGTGCTTAGGTCATCTTCCAGCCGAACCAGAAACCTCGTGCCATTGGGAATGGCTGAGGCCGAGACGCTGGACGGCGTAGCCGAAGGTTGTTGGGCGATTGTTCTTGTCGGGGCCAGCCAACTTCCTGCCAGCAATGCTCCGGCCGTGCCCAGTGCGAGGGATTTCTGACCCATTTGTCTCCTCCAAGTACGCGGCGCAAATCCGCCGGTCAGGGTGCAATTCCAATGATGAGATGGCAGGGGCGCAGTTTGGGTGGCCTGCGATGCGGCGACCGTTGTCTGCCCTAAGTACAGTCTGACTCGCACTGTCCCTTCGACGGAGTTGCTCTTGTTCTTCGCCCTGACCCAGAGAACAGATTTGATGCCTGTGATTTTTTTGCACTTCCAGATAACCCCTTCGGCAATCTATTTACTTGGAGAGAAAGAGGTTGAAAATAGGCTTGGGGCTAGAAATAGTGTCTGGATTATAATCCAAACTGGTCTAGGGTTCCGCTGAGCAGTTAAGCGTGGGGGCGTCCAAGCCCGCTTTAACTGCGTCTTATCTTGAAGTCTTGTAGGGAATTACGTCTGCCCGGACTCGCGTCCCCGGTCGGGCAGCGCATTCTTCCTGTGCGCGGTTGCGTGCGTGTCCCGAGTGCTTGAGGAGGTAGCGATGAGAATGCCCAGGCGAGTCGGCGCTGCACTGGCTCTCTCTGTGCTTTTGGTGCCGGCAGGATTCGCGGATACTCCCGGAAACTCCGCTGCAAAGAGCGTGGCTAATGCAGACGGGAAGGCCACAACAAAGGAGACTTTGGCCAGACCCTCAAACCTTGCACCGTCGAAGCCGATTCCACTCGCTCGAGTAACGGTTGTTTCCCCTGTTCCGGTTCCCCGGCCCGCCAGCTCCTATCTCGAAGATCCGGCCTGGACGCCGCTGGCTGCTACCAGCGGCACAATCGGCTTGTTCACAGTTGAAACCGGAGAAACTCTGCCTCGCCACGGGTTTTCATTCTCAACCTACGCTAACAAGTTCTCACGCATGCCTGCCAGCGTTTCAGTTTTCAATCTCGGATACTCAGCGGGCTATGGCATTGCGGATTGGCTGACACTGTACGGCGTTTTCGAGCCTTACCGCCATATCCACGTCGGCCGGGCCGGTCAATTTAGCTTCAATTCGCCTTTGGACAATCCACCCTTCCCCAATGCCACCAACCCCACGATTTACCGGCGACTCACAAAGATTCCGCCTACCTCGAACCCTGGATACGTCGAAGATTATCCCTTTGCCGGGACGAACGATGGCGGAGTGGGTGAGGTCACATTGGGCCTGAAGTTCGGCTTTCTCTCGGAACGCAAGGGTGACCCTGTCAGCCTCTCATTGCGCAACGATTTTATTTTCCCCACGCGGCGGCGCCTGACTGATCTCCTCGGCAACTCCACCCAAAGCGGCCAGTTCAACTATCAGCTCGGCCTGGCGATGAGCAAGAACTGGGGCCGGATTCTCACCAGCACACTTAACTGGGGCTGGCGCTTCACGCGCGACCCACGCTCGAGCGGGGTTCGTGCCATGAACCAGGCCGACCAGATGCGTGTCGGTGCAGGGTTCATACTTCTTCCGCAAAGTCGCATTCAAATCCTGCAGGAGTACACCGGCTTAGTCTTTTTAGGCACGCACACACCCAACACCACCTTTGATCGTCGCGACCCCGTAGATGGTGTCTGGGGCCTGCGCATCTACCCGTTGAATTTCGTGGCCCTCGACGTTGGTTACCGCTACATGCTGAATCTGCGAAACGCCCAGGATCGCCACGGTTTCGTCGTGAAGCTGGCCACCACGTATTGGCCCGCCGAGCCGAAGCCAATCAATCGAAACCCCATGGCATCCTGCTCGGTGAGTGCGGGATCTGTGTATGCCGGCTCGGGAGACGCGATAACCGTGCGGGCGACGGCAAGCGATCCTGACGGCAATCCTCTCACTTACGATTGGACGACAACCGGAGGGAGCGTCAGCGGAACCGGCTCCGAAGTCCGCTGGAGCTCGGCAGGTACTGCCCCCGGGACCTATACAGTGACAGCTCGTGTCTCCGACGGTGCGGGTGGCTCGGCGAGTTGCGCCGTGGACGTGCGCGTTGAACCCAAGCCGAATGCTCCGCCAGCTATGAGCTGCTCTACCGATCGTGCTTCCGTCCTGGTGGGTGAACGCGTACGGATCAATGCGCGCGCCAGCGACGCCGATAATGACCCGCTAACTTATTCCTGGCGCTCCAACGGCGGCCAGATTCAGGGTTCGGGGGCCTCAGTTCAATTGGACACCTCCGGCTTAGCGCCGGGCCGTTACACCGTGACCGGCCGCGTGGACGACGGGCGAGGCGCGGCGGCCGACTGCACGACAACTGTGGATGTGCAGGCGCCTCCGCCTCCGCCGCAGGCCACCAAGCTTAACGAATGTTTTTTCAAGGGTGTCGGCAGCGCACGCATTGACAACGTCTGTAAGCGCATCCTCGATGACGTCGCCCTGCGCATGCAAAGCGACGCCAGCGCCAGAAATGTAATTGTCGGCTATGCCGATCCACGTGAGCCCAGGTCCGCCAGGCTCGCTCAGCAGCGCGGCGATAATGCCGTCAACTACATCGTCGGCAGAGGCGTGGATGCCGCTCGCATAAACGTCCGGCCAGCCGGTGGGCAGGCCGGGGCGGGGCAGCAGAACCGCCGCATCGACATCATCTGGGTGCCGCAGGGCGCCACGTACTGAGTCGGCCTCAGGCGGGTTTCGGGTCGGTCATCGGCAGGCGGGGCTCTTTTATTCCCTTTTCTAAGCCCGCGTCCTCGGTCTTCTTTCCGCGGTTGCGTAATCCTTGCGTTCTCATTAGTCCCACACTACAATTCCCCCCGCTCGCGGTGCGAGTTGCGCCCCTTGTGGCCTTCCTGGCCCGGTCGCTGAGCGATGTCCGCCCGGGCAGCCGAACTGGCGATTCTGGCTGGCGTTGCGTATTCCTTCTCAGAGGAGATCAAGATGAGGATTCTTGTTCGAACGATGGCCGTTCTGGCACTCATAGGCCTCCTTGTTCCCGCGAGCTTCGCCGATGATCCGCCGGCCAGCACTTCGCCCGTGAGCGGCAAACTGGTGTCGCGAGACTTTGCGACCCTTGCGGCCGAGCCTCGGCCCCGTAACTCCTCACTTTTTCCGCCAGCTCCCCGCCCGCCGCGGCCGGCGCAAGACTTGATGGGGACGGAAGCGCCCAAGGTGGACCTCTTCTTTGGTTACTCCTATGTGCGGGCCATTCCCGGTGATGGTTTAGATGGCTTTGATAATCATGGTGGCACCGCCTCCGCGGCCTTCAACCTAAACAGATGGTTTGGCGTCGTGGCGGATTTCGGTGGCTATCGCTTTACAGAGGTTCTGGGCGTCCCTGTGCGGGGTAATATCTTTACCTATCTTTTTGGACCGCGCTTCTCGTATCGCCAGAACAACCGTCTTACTCCCTTTGCGCAGATTCTTTTCGGTGGTGCGCGCATCAGTGCGACTTTCGCGGGTATCTCCGGTTCGGAAAACGCCTTCGCCATGACGGCGGGGGGCGGCGTGGATCTCAACGTTCATCGCAACGTCGCCATTCGCATCGTCCAGACGGAATACTTATTGAGCCGTTTCACCGGTCTTTCCGGCTCCCGGGAAATTCAGAACAACATCCGAATGTCCACCGGTATCGTTTTCCGGCTGGGGGTTTCCGCGCCCCCGCCGCCGCCGACCAATCGCCCACCGGTGGCCACGTGTTCGGCCAGTGCCACCTCTGTCTATTCCGGATCGGGTGACTTCGTGACCATCACGGCGACGGCCTCAGACCCCGATGGCGACTCGGTGATGTACGCCTGGTCCGCCACGGGGGGAAGCGTGGACGGCTCCGGCAATCAAGTCCGTTGGAATTCCTCCAGCGTTACCGACGGCACGTATTCCATTACGGCTCGCGTCTCGGATTACAAAGGGGGTACGACCTCTTGCGCGGTGAACATTACCGTGGCGCCGCGTCCCAATCGTGCGCCCACGATGGCTTGTTCCGCAGACCGCAGCTCGGTTCTCTCCGGCGAGCGCGTTCGAATTACTGCCACTGCCAGTGACCCTGATGGCGACAACCTTTTGTACGCCTGGCGCACCAGCGGCGGTCGGATCGATGGCTCCGGTGCGACCGTACAACTCGATACGTCCGGGCTCGCCGCTGGGCGCTACACCGTTACCGGCCGAGTGGACGATGGTCGCGGTGGGGCCGCGGATTGCGCGACCTCGGTCAACGTTACCGTGCCACCTCCGCCTCCGCAGGCTGCCAAGCTGAACGAATGCATTTTCCGTGCCTCGGGCAGCGCCCGTTCGGATAACGTCTGCAAGCGCATCCTCGATGATGTGGCTCTGCGCCTCCAGAGCGACCCAAGTGCTTCTGTGGTTATCGTCGGCTATGCCGACCCCAGGGAGCCCAAGTCTGCCAGGCTGGCACAGCAACGCGGCGATAATGCTGTGAAGTATCTGACCGCAAAGGGCATCGACGCCAGCCGCATGGCGGTCCGGGCCGCTGGCGGACAGGCCGGCGCCGGCCAGCAGAACCGCCGGGTCGACATCATCTGGGTGCCACAGGGCGCAACCTACTAAGCGACGCTGCGCTGCTTCCTGCAGGCTCTGTGCCATCTCCGGCACGGAGCCTGCTTTTTTCTTCTGCCCAGGTTGCCCTCGCTTCGTCCTCAACATACAATAGGGCTTGTAGGGATCATGCGTCGGGTCGCCCCTCTCGCTTTCCTCTTGGGTTTTGCCCAGTTGACTGCCGCGCAGGACTGGAGGGCTATGGGTCCGCCCGGCGGCGACGTGCGTACGTTGGCACCTGATCCCCACGACCCGAAACGCATTTATCTTGGAACCGCTGATGGTCATATCTTTTCGTCCGGTGACGCTGGCGAGCACTGGAAAATCCTGGGTCGTGTGAGCAGTCGCTTGGACACGGTGATCACCGCAATCTTGGTGGATCCGCGCGACCCGCGTACCCTCTATGCCTCCGCGTGGACCCAGGACCCGGCCGCTGGCGGAGGCGTATTTCGCTCTCTCGATGCCGGCCGCAGCTGGCAGGCAAGTGGCCTGTTTGGGCATGCGGTGCGCGCCCTTGCGCAGGCGCACTCCAACCCAGACGTGCTCATCGCCGGTACACTCGACGGTGTGTATCGATCACGGAATGCAGGCGGCGCTTGGGAGCGCATCTCGCCCGAAGGACACGAAGAAATTCGGCAGCTCGACTCTGTCGCGATTGATCCACGCCATCCGGACGTCATTTATGTGGGTACCTTTCACCTGCCATGGAAGACCACCGACGGTGGTCGCCGCTGGTTTCCGATTCACCGCGGGATGATTGACGATTCCGACGTCATGAGTATCCTCGTGGACCGCGCCAACCCCCAGCGCATGTTTGCCAGCGCCTGCTCGGGAATCTATCGCAGTGAAAACGGCGGCGCCCTTTGGAAGAAGATCCAGGGGATTCCCTTCTCGGCCCGGCGTACCCACGTCATTCGCCAGGACCCGCGCCGCGCTTCAACTGTTTATGCCGCTACCACCGAAGGTTTGTGGAAGACCACCAGTGGCGGCGCCGCCTGGCAGCGCGTCACTCCACGAGACTGGGTGATTACATCGGTTGTCCTTCCCGGTGGCCCTACCGAACGGGTCATTATCGGCACGGAGCGTCTGGGAGTGCTGGTTAGTGACAACGGCGGGCAGCACTTTAGAGCCGCCAACGACGGCTTCTTTCACCGCCAGATTGTCTCGCTCACGCTCGACCGCGAGCGCCCGGGCAGAGTCCTTGCCGTGCTCACCAACGCGCCTGAACCGCTTCTTGCCACCGTGGATGGCGGCCGCACGTGGTCCCCCCTCGGTCCGGGATTGAAGATGGAGGGTTTGCGCCGCATCTACGCCGCGCCGGACACCTGGTGGGCCGCACTCGAGCGGGGCGGCCTGATGCGGTACGACCCCGTCAAGTCGGCCTGGTTTCCCGCTGGCAAGGTTGTCGGGGAGGCCGCGCCGTATGCTCTGGTGAAAAGGGATCGTGGGAAGGGTAAGGACTTGTCTCGTGCGCCTTCCTCCGGGCGGCTCAACTCCCCAGTGGCCAGCCTCAGGCACGTGATCCATGATCTTGCCTTTAGCCACAACTCCTGGTTTGCTGCCACGGATCGTGGCCTTCTCTCCTCCACCAATTCTGGCGTAACGTGGAGCATTCTCCCCGTGGGGCCCATGAGCGACCTTCCGGTTCATTCGGTTCACGTTTCGCCCAATGGAAGAATCTTGTGGGTTGTTTCCATGCGCGGCCTAGTTTTCTCCCACGATGGTGGAAAGTCTTGGTCGTGGCACGACCTGCCGCGTGAAGCTGGCGGCGCGCTGCGTTTGGATGTTGCCTCAGACGCTGGCGGCGTACATACCCTGGTTGCCACCGCGCGGAATGGGCTCTACCTTTCCCGGGATGGTGGCCGTACCTGGCAGCAGGCGGCCTTCGGCCTGCCTGCCGCGCCGGTTCAGGATGTGGCTCTCGTCGGTGACACGTTTTTGGCCTCGATGCAGACCGGCGGACTTTTCATCTCCTATGATCGTGGGCGTAACTGGGCACGCATCGAGGGTACCCTTGCCGAAGGCCATTTCCCCGTTGTTACTACTGCAGAGTTCTCCTCAACGATCTTTGCTGCCTCGGCGACCGAAGGTCTTTATGCGATTGAATTTCGCTTTCCCTCTCCTACTGCGGGAGCCACTGGGTCCACCCGGTAGAGAAACTATCCCTGCGAAACACCATCCTTTTCCGTGAATTTTTTACACGCAGAATTCAAATTCCTTTTCAGCATCATCTTGTTTTTCTGACACTTACCAAGGTGTCCCCTGGTAACCAACGTGCCCCTCTGATGGCTGCAATAATGGAGGTGCGCTATGAATGTGTCCAGTCGCAGGCTCTCGCTCTTCTCGGCCCCCGCACTTGCCGTCATCTTCCTGATGGTTGGTTGTTCGTCTTCACAAAACGACACCCATCAGGCTGGCGGGCAGCAGGATGCGGAGAAATCCCGTGGGCTGCTGAGCGGCTTGATGGAGAGCTCCACGCCCGTAACGCTTCCAGTTGGCACTCCGTTTCAAGTTACGCTTGATCAAACTCTCGCCAGCAACCGCAATCGCCCAGGCGATGATTTCGAAGCCAGCCTGGCACAGCCGGTAGTTTTCGAAGGCAAGACCGTGATCCCCAAGGGTGCGCGAGTCCGCGGCATCGTGGTCGATGCGGTGGAGTCAGGACGGCTCAAAGGAGTCGCTCGTCTGCAAATTGAGCTCCGACAGGTGGAAGTCAGATCCAAGTCCTACGATGTGGAAACGACCTCCATTACCCGCAGGGGCAGCAATCACAATAGGCGCAATTTGGGCTTCATCGGCGGCGGCACTGCCGGCGGTGCGCTGATTGGCGCTATCGCGGGCGGCGGCAAGGGCGCGGCTATCGGCGCAGCCGTCGGGGCGGGAGCAGGTACGGCTGGCGCAGCAGCAACTGGTAAGAAGGATATCCTCATCCCCGCAGAAACATCCCTTTCCTTTAAGCTCACTCAGCCGGTGACCATCCAAGTGAAGGGATAGCAGCTCCCTGGGGCCAGGCGGACCAGTTCCGCTAGGCCCCAAAGCTTTCTCTGATTCCCACATTGGTACGCACCCCTTTCCCAATTCTGCAAGTCGTTGCCACAACCTATCTTGTCGCTTTCGGAAGATTCGCCGCGTGACACTATTTCCCGTTGCGATACTTGCGAGTCTGTTATAATCCGTCGCGAGCAAGTGCCAAGGCCCTTTCTGGTACGGGCTTACCGCACACTCTCGATTTGGCACAGTTCGTGCTATCCAGTTCGGAAAGGGGTTGTAACCGTGGGAGCTCGCGGAGAGGTTGCCACCGAGAGTCAACTCTCAGAGCGTAGTTCGTCCGCCTATACCGTCCTGATCGTCGATGATGAAGCTGCCACTCGCGACCTCTGCAGTGATGTGGTGCGTGAATCGGGCCTGCGCGTCCGTGTCTCGGCCACCACCGAGCAGGCCTTGGAAATCCTCGAACAATCCCCCGTCGAAATCGTCATCACCGACCTGCAAGTTCCCCAGTTGGGGGGCATCGAGTTCCTCAAGCATCTACGGGAAAATCAGCCCCAGATTGCGGTGATGGTTCTGACTCAGTACGGCACGATTGAAACCGCTGTCGAGGCCACCCGTCTCGGCGCCATGGACTACATTACCAAACCTTTCCATGTGGATGAGCTCCGCTCCAAGATTGAGCGCATCGTTCATGCCATCGAGCTGGACCAGGAAAACCGCGTTCTCCGCGAGCAGCTTCGCACCCGCCCCGGGTTTGGCGGTCTGATCGGAGTTTCAACCAAGATGCAGCGCGTCTATAAACTGATCGAAAAAGTCAGCCAGCATAACTATCCCGTCTTGATTCTCGGCGAGAGCGGCACGGGCAAGGAGCTGGTGGCGCGTTCCATCCACTATTCTGGGTCCCGACGCAATAAGCCGTTTGTCCCCGTCGAGAGTTCCGCGCTGGTGCCTTCCCTGATCGAATCGGAGCTTTTTGGCTATGTGAAGGGGGCTTTTACCGGCGCCCTTCACACCAAACAAGGTTTGCTCGAATCGGCCCGCGACGGCACTCTATTTCTTGATGAGATTGGCGACCTTCCCGTTGACCTCCAGGCCAAGCTTCTCCGCACCCTCCAGGAACGTGAAGTCAAGCCTGTTGGCTCCACGGAGCGCATCACCCTCAATCATCGCGTCATCTCTGCAACCAATCGTGACCTGGAGGCGGCGGTTCGGAACAACACCTTCCGGCAGGATTTGTTCTTCCGTCTCAATGTTGTTCAGATCAAGGTGCCTCCGCTCCGCGAACGCAAAAGCGACATCCACTTGCTGGTGAGTTTCTTTCTTGACAAATTCAGCGACCCGCAGCGGCCCGTTCGAACCATTTCTGAGGACGCCTTGCGCCGCCTGACTGCCTATGACTGGCCCGGAAACGTGCGCGAGCTCGAAAACGCCATTGAGCGTGCTGTAGCGCTGGGGTCCGGCCCTATACTTCATGTGGGCGACCTCCCCAGTAATCTTCAATTCTCCTCCGCCGATCGCCTGCCCGAGCAGGATGAGGTCGTTCCTCTGGAAGAGCTGGAACGCCGCGCCATCATTCGGGCCTTGCGCGAAACCGCCGGCGACAAGCTCGCTGCCGCCCGCTTGCTGGGAATCGGCAAAACTACTCTCTACCGGAAACTCAAACAGTACGAAAGCGACCTTACCCGACCTTCCTAATCCGCTCGCTCGCCAACCCTCACCACGACCCTTCTGATTCGAACTGCCACGCATCTTCAATCGTCGCCTGCTAAGCTCGCGCTTCCCAACCTGGAAACAACCCGAATGCCAGTTTCGGAGTGGGAATCGTCGCCTCCTCCCGATTCCGAACTGACCATGCAGCATGCTGATTTCACACACTTTACGGAACCCAAGCTCTGGCAATTCTAGTGCAAGACGATGTGAGTGGAGGGCCTGTGAACTACCACACCCCGATCCTCTCTCGCAGAGTGCGTCATTTGCTCGACTATGTGGTTGCCGCTTTGAGTGCAGTTTTCTTCAGCTATTTGATCCTCCAGACGCGTTGGTAGAGCTATGGCACAAACCGGATGGCTGCGGTTCAGCAAGGATGATCCGAGTCAGAATTCCTTGGCTTCGGGAGCCGTGGAACTGTCGCCGTCTGCATTTCGCGCGCTGCTGGAGACAACCACTGATGGCATCTTAATTTTGGATAGACAGGGAGTGATTCGCGACGCCAGTCGCGTAGCCCGAGAGCTTCTGGCAGTGGAATCCACCCGCCTGGGCCAGATG
>Ga0247727_10017315_pt1 | contig 11494 bp, 10 predicted proteins | sample WisWelCaveWW1625_FD_202498 | JGI IMG/M metagenome (GOLD analysis project Ga0247727, IMG submission 202498) | Biofilm microbial communities from Wishing Well Cave, Virginia, United States - WW16-25 | ecosystem: Environmental > Aquatic > Deep subsurface > Groundwater > Cave microbial mat | place... | reverse complement strand
CAGAGCTATTGTCCCACCTTATTCCCATTTCAAAACTTTCAGTCTCTCTTCATTCTATATACAACCCGGAACTAGAATTAAATTGAATTGGTTAATTCAAAATCCTAACAGCAGTTGTTCCATTACCGCTAAAAAGATTAGTAACAACACTTCTATCACCAACTTAACAGGCTTATTCGATGGTACAGAAGTTTCATTGCCCATTAATCAAAATAGTAATACAAGTTTTCGTGACTCTATACAAGGTGGCGGTGGAAAATCTACAGACACCAGCATTGACGGTGGTTTTACTCGCAACGGTAATTTTTCTACCATCATAAATAATTCCACGCGTTTTATTGCTAAATGTACAGAAACTAAATTTCCAGGCACAGCCCTTTCTGGAATTCACACCATCACCAAAGATGTTTATGTGATAGGGGAAGGGGAGAGGTAGGAAAAAATAAATTTATGTCGAAAATATTTTTACAAAGATTATTAGCCTTGATTTTAATTGTGATAGTTTTTATTTTAGCTATACCTAGTGTTTTTAAAGATTTAATTATAATTATTTTAGCTGTAATTTTATTTTTTTCAACTTTTGATTTCAAAAAGAAAAAGAAAGAGGAATCTAATAGTCTTTTATAATTTTTGTCCGCCAGAGGCGGACCAGTCCCTGGCTGGCAAAATATTGCTGGTTTAGAATTTTGTTTTCAATTATATACATAACACAAGAATAATTTAGTTTTATAAGAATGGTTCAGAGTCCCGCCGAAGGCGGGACTCTGAGAAAATGTTTTGATTTTGCTAAATTATTGTAATTAATTTTGAAACTTTGGAAATTATTTGTGATCTTTGTTTTGTATTCATGTTAAAATATTGAAATGCTGGTTAAACCTTATAAAAGAAATTTTTCCAAAAATAAAAATGGGAAAATGCGGTTTTCATATTATCGACTTATTATTTTAATTTTCATATTTTTTTTAAGCTTATTTTTTGTAATATTAGTGATTTACAAAATTAGTTTATTTAGTTATTTTTCTTTAATTAATTTTTCAAATAATTTATCTGAAAAATATAATCATAAAATTAATTTAGAAAATTCTTCTACATCATCATCTTTTACAACAGCGTCATCATTATCATCTTCTACAATCACATCATCTTTTACAACCTTATCTTTACAGTCAAATTCTGCTAATTTAATTTCTGCTATTAATCATACTGACACAGAAATTTTAAATTTAAATCAAATTATTTCTTCTAATACGGGAATTATTTCTCATATAACAGCGCCGGAAAAAGTGCGGGGAATTTATATGTCAAGTTATGCGGCTAGTAGTAAAATGTTTCGGGAAAATTTATTGAAATTTTTAGAAAACACAGCTTTGAATACTATTGTGATAGATGTGAAAGATAATCATGGAGACATTATTTGGGATAATAAAGTTAGAATGTCATCTACAACTTTGAGAAGTTTTATTCGACTTTTACATGAAAAAAATATTTATGTTATAGCTAGAATTGCGGTTTTTGAAGATCCTAAATTTGCTGTAGAAAATATTTCTGAAGCAGTAAAAAATAAAAATGGTTTACTTTGGAAAAATAAACGTGGTCTAGCTTGGGTTGATCCGGCAAGTCAGAAAATGTGGAATTATGTTTTAGATTTATCTAAAAAATCTTATTTTGAATTTGGTTTTGATGAAATTAATTTTGATTATATTCGATTTCCCACCGATGGAAATATGGAAAATATTTTCTTTCCAAAATCAGAAGCCAGATTTAATTTAAAAAATGCGCCTGACACGGCGGTTCAGAAATTCACGAAAAGAAAAGTAATTCAAAATTTTCAGGAGTTTTTAAATCAAGAATTAAGTGAAAAAGAAAAGATAAAAATCTCGGCTGATTTATTTGGCATGGTGGCTGTAGCCACTGATGATTCTGATATTGGGCAGACTTTAGAAGATGCTTTAAAAAATTTCGATTATGTTTCGCCCATGATTTATCCTTCCCATTTTTATGCGGGAACTTTAAATTATAAAAAACCAGATTTACACCCGTATGAAATTATTTATTATGCTTTAGGTAATTCTTTGTTGAGAAGTTATTATCAAGAACATGATTGGCAAATCGCTACCAGCACTTATCAAAAAATAACTGATTTACAAATTTTGAAAAAAGAATTTGAGAAAATCAAGATTTTATCTGAGAAAAATGCTGAGACAAATACTGCAAAGAATTTAAAAGATTTGCAGAAAAAAATTCGACCTTGGTATCAAGATTTTGATTTAAATGGAATTAATTATGATATTCATGCAGTCTCTCAGCAAATTCAGGCTGGTAATGATTTGGGTATAAATTCTTTTTTACTGTGGGATGCAAAAAATAAATACACAAGAGGCGTTGATTATGATAAGATTGGGCAATAGGATTATTGACAAGAATTTTTTTTGATTTGAATCTATTTTTATAACAGCTTAGAAAGCTGTGTGATACCCGCCGGCGGCGGGTATCAGGAGTAAAAATTTATTATTTTATTTATAAAAGAACCATGATCGCCCGCGACGCGGGCGATCATTAGGTTTTCGAAAGAACATCTATGTAGAGCTAGAATTTCTTATTTACACCCAAGTAATAACTGTTATAGTTAGAATTAAATGTGGTGATTTAATAATTTAAAAATATAAAAACATGCTTAAAAATATTTTTGAGAAAGTTTATACAGAAAGGGATTTGGGGAAATTAAAAAATTTTATAGCTAGAGATTTTAATCTTTATTCTTTTTATTCTACAAATTCTAGAACTCCAACCAATGCAGAATTGTCTATATTGTTTGAAAAAAGATTGCAGGGAAATTTAGAAAATAATTTAAATGAAAAAAGAATTCAAGATTTGAAACAACTTTTAAAAAATTCTAAAGTCAGAAGTAATTCTGGAGTAGTGACAATTTCGGTTTTAACTAAACCTTATCCTTGTCCGGGTCGATGTATTTATTGTCCGACTGAAGTGAAAATGCCGAAAAGTTATTTGAGTCAAGAGCCGGTGGCGGCTAGAGGCTTGGCTAATAATTTTGATCCATTTAAACAAATGCATTCTCGTCTCAAATCTTTGGAATTAAATGGACATCCTATTGATAAATTAGAAGTGATTGTGATTGGTGGAACTTTTGATTATTACGAAAAAAGTTATCAAGAATTTTTTATGCAAGAAATTTTTCGCGCTGCTAATGAATATAATTTTGAAGCTAAAAAGAAATTAGAAATAAAAAATAAATCTAATTTAGATTTAAATTCTTTAACTTTGTTGGAATTGCAAAAAATAAATGAAACTGCCAAGTGTAGAATTGTGGGTTTATCAGTGGAGACTAGACCAGATTGGATTAATTTTGAGGAATTAAATTGGTTGCGTTATTTAGGTGTGACTAAAATTGAAATCGGGGTGCAACATTTAGATAATCAGGTTTTAGATTTTAATGGCAGAGATATGACCAGAGAAAAAATCGCTGAGGCTACAGAATTAATGCGAGCTGCGGGATTTAAATTTGTTTATCATATGATGCCAAATTTACCGGAATCTAATGCTGAGATGGATGTGCAAATGTTTAAGGATTTATATAATACTAAAGATTTTCATCCTGATATGTTGAAAATTTATCCCTGTGTGATTTTAAAAACTACTTTATTATATAAAATGTTCACCAGAAAAATTCAGAAAGTTAAAAATTTAATCACCGGCGAATATCAAGAAAAAGAATTTTCTTATCAACCTTATACTGATGAAAAATTAATTAAAGTTTTAGCTGGCTGTGAAAGAGAAGTAAAAAATTACACTAGAATTATTCGCATGATTCGCGACATTCCTGCCACTTATATTTTAGCTTCTTCTAAAAAATCTAATCTCAGAGAATTGGTGGATGCTTTTCATAAAAAAGAAAATTTTTTTCAACAAGATATTCGCGCCAGACAAATTCGAGATACAGAAGTCAATCTGGAAGATTTTTCTTTGCGTCAAACGATTTATCAGACTAATCATGGTAAAGAATATTTTTTGGAATATATTAATATTCAAGATAAAGATAAAATAGCCGGATTTGTGAGATTAAGATTGCAAGATGATTTTTTTGATTCAGAACTTTCTAAATATGAAAATTTAAAAAATCTAACCGATAAAACCGCTGTAATTCGTGAACTGCATGTTTATGGAAAATTAAAAAAAATTGGAGAAGAGGGAAATCAAGTTCAACATCTGGGTTTTGGTAAAAAATTAATGTTAGCTGCTGAAAAAATAGCTAAAGAAAATAATTATAAAAAAATAGCTGTAATTTCTGGAGTAGGTGTTAGAAAATATTATGAAAAACTCGGTTATCACTTAGAAAATACTTATATGGTAAAATATCTGTAAATGCCAAATTTAAAACGTTTGAAAATCAAATGCTGTAATTTTTTAGCTAAAAGATTTACTGATGATGGAGCGGGGTGGTTATTTTTACAGCAATTAATTATTGCTCCCATGTCTTTAATTACTACGGTAGTTCTAGCTAGAATTTTATCTATTTCTGATTACGGATATTATAAATATATTTTAAATATGAATGCTATTATTGCCATGTTCGGCCTAACCGGTATGTATGGCATAGCGTCTTTAAATATTCAAAGAGGTCAAGATAATTTTTTTGATTTAGCTTTTCAATATAGAAAATTTTTACGTTGGTTACCAAGTTTTATAGCACTTGTAATTTCTTTGTATTATTTTTATTATCAAAATAATTTTTTAGGACTGTTATTTTTAATCAGTATTTTTTTTCATTTTTTTGCCGATGCCTATTTAATGTATACGGCCGGATTATCCGGTAAGGGGGCTTTTAAAATTTTAGCAATTTTGGAAATGATTAATTATTTTATTTCTTATTCTCCTCCAATTTTAGCAGCTTATTTTTTTAAAACAGATGTGAACGTCGTGGCCATAGTTGTGTTAATTACTTTTGTTTGTCAATTTATTTTCCGTTATTTTGCTTATCATTATGTGAGAATTTATTTTGGTTTCAAGAATAATCTATCACAAGCTTCATTAACATCTTCAGAGACAAGTCTAGAGAATTTAAATTTGATGAGAGATAAAAATTTTGAAAAAGAATCTCTAGATTTATCTGTGAATACTTCCTTGGGTGGTTTAGGAAATAATGCGGCTGGAGTTGTAGTTTTTAATCGTCTTGGTTCCGAAGATAAAGCGGTTTACAGTTTGGCTTTAACTTTTGCTGATTTTGCTTCTTTATTTATTACAGCCCCTATGAATAGAATTATTTTGTGTTTATCAAAAATGACTAAAGATAATTTTAGTGATAGAAAAAAAATTAATTATATTCGATTGCAATTTAAAAAATATTTTTTACCCACTCTTTTGTTAACCCTAGTCACTATGTTGGCCTTACCTTTAGTTTATAAATTTTTATTTCCTAAATATTTTTTCTCTTATCAATATGCGGTAGTTTATAGTCTATCTATTTTAGCTGTGATTTTTTCTCCTGCAGTTTCTTATTTTTACGAAAATCGACATTTTAAATTATTAAATATTCTACAAATTATTGCTTTAATTATTAATTTACTTTTATTATTTATAGTCACTAATTATTTTGGTTTATGGGGTGCTATTATTATTAGTATAATTATAAAATTCATTACTAATTTACTTTTTGTTGGTGTGATGTATGTGAGAAAATAAAATATAAAATATATGTTATTGGGTTATATAAAAATCATTTTTTCTTTAATAACTTTTTGTAAGAATTGGTATTTAGTAGTCTTGTCAAAATTATTTAATTTAAAAATAAAATTTTTAGAAATCAATGGTGGATTAAAAATTTATCTGAATTCTAAAATTCCTCCAGCTTCTATTTCTATGTTGAATGAGATATTTGGATTAAAACTTTATAATCCTAAGGGTTTTGGAATAAAAAAGAATGATATTGTTTTTGATATTGGAGCTAACGTAGGATATTTTTCTTTATATGCTGCAAGTTTAGAAAAAAATATTAAAGTTTACGCTTTTGAACCAGTGCCTAGATTGTATCAAATGATTTTAGAATCTAAGAGAATTAATAGTCTAAATAATCTTTTTGTAAACAATATTGCTATTTCAAATAAAATAGGAGAAATTAATTTTAATGTTTCAGAAATCCATGACGGATGTCATTCTCTTTATATTAGGGATAGTACAAATCAAAAGATATCTGTACAGACTAATACTTTAGAAAATTTTTGTTTAGAAAATAATATAAATAGAATAGATTTTTTGAAATTAGATTGTGAGGGGGCAGAATATGAGATTTTCTTAAATTTAAATTTAGATTTTTTAAAATCAAAAATTGTAAAAATTTCCATGGAATATCACGACGATATAGTAGAGGGTATGAGTCATGAAATTTTAGAAGATTTTTTCAAAAGACATAATTTCGAAGTCAGAATTGATGCCGGTTATCTCTACGCTAGAAATTTAAATTTATAATTTAAATGTATCAATATGCAAAATAAATATTTTATAAATTTTATTCACGGTTATTTTAATTCTTTACATGATTTTACTTTATCTGAAAATTATCATTTACATACTTTTTTAGTTGCTAAACAGGCTGGTTATAATAAATTTATTTGTATAGTTAAGGGTGGCTGTCAGCTTATGAAGCAAGATTTGAATTTAAAAGTTTTACAAAAAAATGGGATAGAAATTTTGATTTTAGATTATAAAAATATACTAAATTTTATTTTAATTTTATTTAAATATTCTTTCCTGGCAATTTTTAAGAAAACACTTTTTTATTTTAATTCTCATGAAATTATTACTTATTTTGCAATTATTTTTGTAAAAATATTTTCTGTTTGGCAAATTAAAAATATTTTTATGGCCCATACCCAGAGTCAAAGAAGTACTGAGTTCAAAAATAAAGTTCAAGATTTTATTTTTTATTTTGTGGATAGAATAAGATTAAATAATTTTGCAGAACAAAAGTTTTTAGAAAATAGAAATATAGATTCTAAGGAACTTTTTATTGTACCCCTGGTGGTAGATAATAATATTTTTAAAAAGACAAATTTTGATTATGAGAATAGACATGATCTGGTTTATTTCGGACAAATTACTAAAAAGAAAAATTTAAATATTATTTTAAGAGCTTTAAGGATGTTGCTTGATGAAAATGTGAAATATAAAAATCTTAAATTAAATATCATAGGCAAAATTGGTCAAGATTATGATCTGGAGAGAGATTTGATTGATCTGGATTTACAAGAAAATGTAGTAAAGTATGGATTTGTGAAGCAGGATGAAAAACTAAATAAACTTTTAAATAGTTTTTTAATTTCTGTTAATTCTTCTAAAGATGAAGGGCAGTGTTTAACTGTTTTTGAATCTGCCATGTCTGGTTGTGCTTTGTGTTTACCCAAAATTATGAGTTTTGTCGAGATTTTCCAAGACAAAGCACTTTTTCATAATGCTAATGACGCGAAGAAATTGGTAGAGAATATTTTATTTTTTTTGGAAAATAGAAATATTATCCCAGAGCAAAATGAGAAATCTATTCTGATGATAGAAAAAGAATATGACAGAAATACTATAGAAGAAAAAATGAAAGAATTGTTTAGATTTTAATTTCAGAAAGTATGTTACAATTTGTTAATTAATTGAAAAAATATGGAATTTAAAAGTGAAACAGCTCCAGTTGCTCTTGCTGGTGAATACACTAATCAAAAAATAATAGATTCTATTTTTCAAAAAATTATAAAAAAAAATATTTCAGAATGTTCTATTTTAGATCTTGGCACTGGTAATGGTTATAATATTTGGCTGATTAGGGAATATTTGAAGAAAGACCAATTTACAAATATCAAAATAAATATTTCTTGTTCTGATATTGACTTGTCTCAGTTTAAGTTAAATAAAGAGAACATATCTTTGCATACTTTAGATTTTGATAAAACATTTAATATTGGAAAATTTGATTTTGTGATAGCCACAGAAATCATAGAGCATTTAGAAAATCCATATTTCTTTTTGAGAAATTGTCTTTCTATTTTAAATAAAAATGGTTGTTTATTTTTGTCTACCCCAAATGTTATAAATATTTTTTCTTGTTTTAAGATATTTTTAATTTCTAGGCCATATTTATTTTCTGATTTAGATAAATATGGGCATAAGATGCCTTTTTTTCCATTTATGCTTGATCATGTGATTAAATTTGAGGAAATAGATAGAGGATACAAATTTTTTGTAAAGAAATATTTTAATAAGAATATTTTGAAATTACCTTTTAGAAAAACTATTAAAATTTTTGGAAATAACAGATGGTTTGGTGATTCTGCAATGTTTGAAATTGAAGACATTTCATCACAATTATAAATATGCAATTTAATAAAATTATTATTTGGGGATTGAAAAATAAATGGCACACTCATAGATTTATTCATCAGGCCTTTTATGAAAATGCTAAGAAATTAAATTATAAAGTTATTTGGGTGGAAGATGAAAAAGCCAATAGTAAATTTATAGCAGTTGGAGATTTAGTAATTTATAGTGAAGTTGTGGGTAAAATGGTGCCAGAAAAAAATAATTTTGAGGATTACAATTTGCCAATTATTGAAGGCGTGTATTATTGTTTGCATGCCGTGAAAGATATTTTTTCTACAAAAATTAATTCAAAACACCTGCTTCATTTAGAAAAATATCAAAATGATTTTGATAATCTGGTCGGCAATGAAATTTGGCGGGCAGCCGTGATTTATAATCATAATTCTCAGACGTTATATCAACCTTGGGGTACAGATCTTTTATATTCTGAATTTAAGCGGCCGGTTTTTAGAAATAATAATTTTATTTTTTGGGTTGGTTCGGTTTGGAATAATAAATTTAATCAAGGTAATATTTCAGCGATTGTAGATTTCAAAAAAAGTTTACTGAAATATAATCTCAGATTTATTCAACTCAGATTTATTCCCAATATTTTAAATATATTTTTTATTAGATTATCTCGCATTGCTCCAGCTGTAGTTGGTGATTGGCAGGCAGAATTTGATTATTTACCCTGTCGAATGTTTAAAAATATTTCTTACGGACATGTGGGTTTTTCTAATGTTAAAAAATTCAAAGATATTTTATCAGGTGCATGTATTGAAGGAAATATAGACGAGATGTTAGAGAAAGTTTTGAAATTAAATGAATCAGAATATAAAAATTTAGTTTTCAGACAGCAAGAATTAATTAAAAATTATACTTATCAAAAGGCTTTGGAAAATATTTTCAGAGCATTTGATATAATACAAAATAAATAAAATATATTTATGCCCTCAGAATCTTTAGAAGACTATTCAGATATGAAATTAACCAATACAGATTTTTGGGATAATGGATATGCCGTGCAGAAATTCAGTGCTGAAGACGCGAATTATCCTATTGTTAAAAAGCTCCATTCTTTTTTTAATCAAGATAAATTTAAAAATAAAACTGTATTTGAAATTGGATGTTTTCCTGGGAGATTTTTATTTCATTTTGGAAAAATCGGTTTTAAATTAAATGGTATAGATCAGACTCAGTATTTACCAAAAATGATGGCTTGGTTTGAGAAAGAGAATTTTTTAATTGGTGATTTTGTGAGAGAGGATATTTTTAATTTAGATTTGAATCATAAAAAATATGATGTAGTTTTTTCTTCTGGATTTATAGAACATTTTAGAAATTTCGATGAAGTTATTAAGATTCATGTAAAATTAGTGAAAGATGATGGATATATTTTTATTAGCACCCCAAATTTTGCGGGCTCAGCGCAGAGTTTTTTACATTCTATTTTAGACAAAGAGAATCTTAAAGCTCATTATTTACCAAGCATGGATTATCAAAAATGGAAAAAGATTTTATTAGAAAATAATTTTGAAATTCTGGAGGGTGGATATATTGGAGGATTTGATTTTTGGTCAGCTAATAAAAATATTCTGGCTAGAATAATTACTAAAATAATTAGAATAATTTTTGGTTGGAGATTTTTGCCAAATAGTCAGATTTATTCTCCCGAGATTTTTATAATTGCTAAAAAGAAAAATAAATAAATATATGGGCATAGAATATAACGCTGTAAGAATTTTAAAATTAGCTAAATCAAAAAATATTATTTTTGATAAGGTGGCTACTATAGGCAGACAGGGTTTGCATATTAAATTAAAGAATATAAAAAAAATATTAGAAGGTGATTTATCTAGTTTAAAAGATCAGCCATATTCTGAAAATCTTTTTAAAATCTTGGGCACCAAAGAAATTAATTCTTTTGATTATTCTAATTATGAACACTGTACTTTTGTCTGTGACATGAATAAAGACATAGATAACAAGTTTAAAAATAAATATGATTTGGTTTTTGATGGTGGGACATTGGAACATGTTTTTAATTTTCCTGTAGCCATTAGAAATTGTATGGAGATGTTGAAGGTCGGTGGACATTTTATCTCTGTGACTTGTTGTAATAATTTTTCTGGCCATGGATTTTATCAATTCAGTCCAGAATTATTTTTTCGTATCTTTAATCAAGATAATGGTTTTGAGATGTTAAATCTATTTATTAGTGAAAATAATATTTGGTATGAGGTTAAAGATCCAGAGGATGTAAAGAGTAGAGTGATTTTTAGAAATAACCATGAAACTTATTTATTAATTCTTGCAAAAAAAGTGGCCGAAAGAAATATTTTTCAAATTAATCCTTATCAAAGTGATTATGTTTCTCTGTGGAAAGATCAAAATATTGAAAAAATAAATTTATTTAGAAAAATTATACGAAAATTTAGAGATTTATTTTATAGATATTTTGTAAAATATGATAAAAGATTTTTTACCAAAATCAATTGAATTTATGAAAAAAATATGAAAAAAATCGGAATTTTATATATTTGTACTGGTGGTTATGATATTCTTTGGAAAGATTTTTATTTATCTACTGAGAAGTATTTCTTAAATGATTTGGATGACAATGGCAGAAAGAAATTTGAAAAATATTATTTTGTTTGGACTGATGTTCAAGAGATTTTTGGAGAGAAAGATAATTTGCAAATGGGGGAAATAAAAAATGATAGAATAAAAAAGATTTATCAGAAAAATCTAGGTTGGCCTGGAAATACTTTGATGCGATTCCACATGTTTTTATCACAATTAGATGAATTACAAAAAATGGATTTTGTATTTTTCTTTAATGCTAATGCTTTAATCTTAGAAAATATTTCTGAATTAGGGTTTCTACCATGTCCCAATAAACATGAATATTTGTTGGCCGCCTTACATCCTGGTTTTTTTAATAAAAAAAGAGCATCATTTACATATGATCAGAATCCAGATTCTTTAGCTTGTATAAATAAAGGTGAAAATCCAGACGGGAAATATTTTATGGGAGCTTTACTAGGTGGTGTCTCTAAAAATTTTTTAGAAGCTTGTGAAATTATGAATAATAACACTAATCAAGATTTACAGAAAAATGTGATAGCCAAATTTC
>Ga0247727_10017314_pt1 | contig 11495 bp, 10 predicted proteins | sample WisWelCaveWW1625_FD_202498 | JGI IMG/M metagenome (GOLD analysis project Ga0247727, IMG submission 202498) | Biofilm microbial communities from Wishing Well Cave, Virginia, United States - WW16-25 | ecosystem: Environmental > Aquatic > Deep subsurface > Groundwater > Cave microbial mat | place... | reverse complement strand
ATGAAGCCGATCTTCGACTTGCACGCGGCGGTGTTGACGACGCGGGGCTCGTGAGCTACGACCCGTCATTCGCCAACACCGCCGCGTGCAAGTCGAAGATCGGCTTCATCGACGGCGGCAAAGGCATCCTGCGCTACCGCGGCTATCCGATCGAACAGCTCGCCGAGAAAAGCTCGTTTCTCGAAACCGCCTACCTGATCGTCAAGGGCGAACTTCCCAACCAGGAGCATCTCGATGCATGGACGCACAACATCAAGATGCACACGATGCTCCACGAGAACACCAAGCGCTTCGTCGAAGGCTTTCGCTACGACGCGCATCCGATGGGCATCCTGGTAGGAACCGTCGCGGCGCTCTCCACCTTCTATCCCGACGCCAAGCACATCGAAGATCTCGAGTCGCGCCGGCTGCAGGCGCGCCGGCTGATCGGCAAGATGCCCACGATCGCCGCCTTCGCCTATCGTTACTCGCTCGGGTTGCCCTACGTACAGCCGGACAACGACCTGGGCTACGTCGGCAACTTCCTGTCGATGCTGTTCCGCATGACCGAGCCGCGCTATCGGACGAACAAGGTGCTGGAGAAGGCCCTCGACGTGCTGTTCATGCTGCACGCCGACCACGAGCAGAACTGCTCGGCCAACGCGATGCGCGCCGTCGGCAGCTCGAAGGTCGATCCGTACTGTGCGACGGCGGCGGCGGCAGCGGCCCTTTACGGCCCGCTGCACGGCGGCGCCAACGAAGAAGCCGTGACGATGCTGGAGGATATCGGTTCGGTCGATCACATTCCGGCCTTCATCAAGAGCGTCAAGGCTGGCGAGCGGCGGCTGATGGGCTTCGGCCACCGCATCTACAAGAACTACGACCCGCGCGCGAAAGTCATCAAGAGGATCGCCTACGAGGTCTTCGAAGTGACCGGACGCAATCCGCTGATCGACATCGCCACCGAGCTCGAGCGCATCGCGCTCGAGGACGAATACTTCGTGTCGCGAAAGCTGTATCCGAACGTCGATTTCTACTCGGGCATCATCTACCAGGCGATGGGATTCCCGACCACGATGTTCCCGGTGCTGTTCGCGATCGGCCGCACTCCGGGCTGGATCGCGCAGTGGACCGAGAACGTCCGCGACGAGGACCAGAAGATCGTGCGTCCGAGGCAGATCTACATCGGCGAAGGCGAGCGCAACTACCTGCCGATCGCGGATCGGCCGGTGCCGTTGTCCGCCGAAGGCCGGCTCAGCCGCGGCCGCCTCTGAGCCGTCCGATAGCCCGGGACCGGCACGGGTATTTCGAGAACCGTCCCCGATCTGCATGAGCGAGGCTCTTCCACCTTTCGACGCCGTGTTGCTGCTGTCGTTCGGCGGCCCCGAAGGCCCCGGCGACGTGATGCCGTTCCTCGAGAACGTCACGCGCGGGCGCGGCGTTCCCAAGGAGCGGCTCGACGAAGTCGCCGCGCAGTACCTGAGCCTGGGCGGCCGCAGCCCGATCAACGACGAATGCCGCAGCCTCGTGCGCGCGCTGTCGGCCGAGCTCGAGCGCCGCGGGCCGCGGCTTCCGGTCTACTGGGGCAATCGCAACTGGCATCCGCTGCTGGCGGGCACCGTCGCGCAGATGGCGCGCGACGGCGTGCGCCGCACGATTGCGATCGCGACCTCGGCCTACAGCTCGTACTCGTCGTGCCGGCAGTATCTCGAAGACATCCAGCAGGCGCGCAGCACGGTCGGTGCTTCGGCGCCGCTCATCGAGAAGATCCCGCCGTACTGGGAATCCGCCGGTTTCATCGACACAATGATCGAGCACACCCGCGCCGCGCTCCACGAACTTGCGGCGTCGAAATCGGGGTCAGACCCCGACTCCCTGCGGCTGCTGTTCACCGCCCATTCGATTCCGTCGGCAATGGCGGCTTCGTGTGACTACCTTTCGCAGCTCGAGGAAGCGTCGGCGATCGTCGCGGCTGCGGCCGCACCGGGGCTCGAGTGGGATCTCGTTTTCCAGAGCCGCAGCGGCCAGCCGTCGGTGCCGTGGCTCGGCCCCGATGTCTCGGACTACCTGCGCACTCTCGCCGGCGACGGCATCCGCGGCGCAACCCTGGTGCCGATCGGATTCGTCGCCGATCACATGGAAGTGATCTACGACCTCGACATCCGGGCGCGCGCGGTGGCCGACTCCCTCGGCATCGCAATGACGCGCGCGGCCTGCGTCGGCTCCGCCCCCCTCTTCGTCGCCGGCCTGCGTGACCTCATCGCCGCGGCTGTACCGGCTGAGGGCGGCCAGTCGCGCTGTCGGCCGGATTGCTGCCCGGCCCCCTCTCGCCATTGAGCCTGGCAGCCGGCAGACTGCCGTACACACCATGAGCGGCCCCCGGCAGAACATCGCGGCAGCTGCGGCATTCGTGCTGCTGCTCGGACCCCGCGTCGCGATTGCCGGTTGCGATCGGGCCCCGGCGCGGGCTCCAGCGCCACGAGGCGCGCGGCCGCAAGTCATCACGGTTCGGCAGTACGAGGACGGCGGCGCTTCGCGTGCCTGTCCGGTGCAGCCGCAGAGCACTTGCGAGACTCCCGGCAGCGTCCGGCTCGTCGTAAGGAACAGCCTCGACAGCACCAAGGATTCCCTGGTCTGGAAATGGCGCCGGGGCGACGCCTTCGAGCAGGCCGACATCGGCAATCCTGCGGGCAAGGCCAAGTACGCACTTTGCCTCTACGACAGCATCGAGAGCGCGCGAGTGCTGAGTGCATCGCTCGTCGTGGAGCCCGGCCGCGGATGGACGCGCGACGAGGCGAAAGGCTGGCAGTACAAGGACCCTCGCGGCAAGTCGTCCGGCGTGACGGGTCTGCTGCTGAAGAGCGGGGAAATGGGCAAGACCAGGGTGCGGCTGGCAGCCAGCGGACCAGAGCTTCCGCTGCCGCCACCGGCGAGCGGCTCGCAGTTCTTCCACAAGGACGGCAGCGTCGTGGTTCAGCTCGTCACCAGCACCAGCGGCCAGTGCTGGACATCGACGTTCATGACCGCGAAGGAGAACAACGCCGCGTCCTTCGTCGCACCGTAGCCACTGTTCTACTGCTCCCGCTGCGACGCCAGCGCTCGAGCTCGAGAGATCATTCGTCTTACTTCGGAGTTGGTGTGAGTTGCGAGCAACTCCACCTCGGGGTGCTGGAGACCGAATACGCGGAAGACCTCATCGGCAAATGCCTGTCCGATCGTCGAGACTCCCGAGAAATCGAGCATGACCACCTTGAAACGATCGAACCGGGTCAGCAGGCGTTTGGCCTGCGAGCGAGATACCAGATTGTCGTCGCCATACTGCGTCAGCCGAACCGGCACCTCCGTCTTGGAGAATCCATAGTCATCCTCCGAGGAGAACTTGTCGAAAACCTTCGTCGTCGTGCGCGCAGTGTGGTTCTGCAAAACCATTCGGATGAACGTGCCGCTGGTCGTCGTGCTTGCTTGAAGGACCCAGTCGTCCGGCTTGTCAAACTGGTGGGAAAAGTACACTCCGCCCGAGAGGATGACGAACTCGTCGAACATCCGTGAGGAGAAGAAAATGCCCTCGCCGGAGTGTCGGCTCGGATCGGTGGTGAATTTCCCTTTGGCCAGTTCCAGCACCGCATGTCTTTCATCACTCAACTCGAGTGCAGACTGGATCTTCCTGAAGATCCCGATACCGTCGTCGTACAACTGCATCTCCGTGGAAGCGGCAGTCTTCTTCACGGAGACGGAAACGATCGCGCCACCGGAGTGGTCGATCGCCTTGTTGAACATCTCCGTGAAGCCGTACTGTCAGATGCCCGCCACGTTCTCCGGCAGGTTCCCTAGAGTCGGCGCCACGTCCTCTCGCCACACCCGGTCTTCGCTTACGTCGTGGCCGAGTACATACTGCCGGTTCCAGGTTGCCAACGGCGCGAGGCGATATTCCTTGTTGCGGGTCTGACCTTCGCGAGTGATGGCGCCCCCGGCAACGAGCCGCTGCAGGTGTTTGTGAACTGCCTGCCGCAAGCAGCCAAATTTCTCCGCCGTCACACGCGCGATGTCGCGAGGGTGGGCATCGAGATTCGTCACGATGAACTTGCGGACGGCTTCGCCACGCAGACGGACGGTCGGCATGGCGGCGATTGTCAACCATGCCGGCCTAATTTGTCAGCCCATGGGCCCCGGTTCGTCAACCTGCGGGACCAGAGGCAGGATGTACCGCAGCGCAGCACCGGCGATCTTCAGTTATTCCGATGGGCCACCCCGGCGCACCGGCACCGTCTTCCAGTCGTAGCGAATCGCCGCGACGCGAAGCGCGAAGATCAGCGCTGCGGCGACTGTCCCCGCGACGGCACCCGGAAGCGGCGTGAAGATCCGCAGGGCGGCGAAGACGGACGCACCCGTGGCCGCCACCAGCGCGTAGAACTGGCTCGGTTGGAACAGCAGCGGCTGCTCGCGTGCGAGCACGTCACGCAGCAGGCCACCGCCGACCGCGTTGATCGTACCAATGAGAACCGCCGCCGGAATCGGCAGCGACAGCGACAGCGCCATCTGCGTGCCGATCACCGAATACGCGGCCAGGCCGGCGGCGTCGAGAAGGTTGAAGACGACCGTGACGCGCTCGAGACGCTCGTAGAGGCCTGCGCCGACGACGCTCGCGAGCAGCACCACCGGGATGTAGTGCCAGTCGCGCATCACCAGCGGCGGCTCGATGCCCAGAAAAACGCCGTCGCGCAGCAGCGACCCGCCAACGCCGGCAACGAACGCGAGCACGAAGACGCCGACGATGTCGTAGTGACGGCGGCTCGCCGTCAGCGCGCCCGTCAGCGCAAAGACGAAAGTGGCCGCAAAGTGGAAGAACGGCGGAAGATCGAAAACTGCGGCGGAATCAGGCGTAGATCTTCATCACTTCGGCGAGGACCTCGAGGGCGTCTGCCTTGCCGCGCTGGAAGCTGTTGCGTCCGATGATGGATCCGAAGCCGCCGCCGGCGCGAATCGCCCGGCACTCCTCGAAGATCTTGTCGTCGCTGCCCCTGGCGCCGCCCGAGAAGATCACGATCCGGCGTCCGCCGAACGACGACTGCACCACGTGCGCGACGCGCTCGGCCAGCGTCGCGACCGGGATCTGCTCCTTCTCGTAGACCTTCTTCGCTTCGGCCTGCTCGAGGTGCGCCGTCGGAAGCTTTACCTTGATGATGTTCGCGCCGAGCTGTGCCGAAATCTGCGCCGCGTAGGCCGTCACGTCGATGGCGGTCTCTCCTTCCTTGGAAAGCCCGGAGCCGCGCGGGTAGGACCAGACCACCACCGCCAGACCGCAGGCTTTCGCTTCACGCGTCAGCTCGGCCAGCACCTCGTACATGCCCTGGAACTGCGCCGAGCCGGGATAGATCGTGTAGCCGATCGCCGCACATCCAAGGCGCAGCGCATCCTGCACCGATCCGGTCAGCGATGGCGTCGGGTCCGAGCTATCGGGAGCCAGCGAGTCGTGGTTGTTGAGCTTGAGGATCAGCGGAATGTCGCCGGCGTGCTCTGCAGCTCCGGCTTCGAGGAAGCCGAGCGGCGCAGCGTAGGCGTTGCAGCCGGCTTCGATCGCGAGCTGGAAGTGGTAGCGCGGATCATAGCCGGCAGGGTTCGGTGCGAAGCTGCGCGCGGGGCCGTGCTCGAAGCCCTGGTCGACCGGCAGGATCACGAGCCTTCCGGTTCCAGCAAGCCGCCCGTTGTTCAGCATCCTGGCCAGGTTCGCCAGAACTCCGGGGTTCTCGCCCGCGTACCAGCTCAGAATCTCCTTTACTCTCGCAGTAGCCACAGTGGGGTCCCTCTTGGTGAAGTGCTCGCGGCGCTCCGCGCCGTCCCGGTGATGGAAAAGCCGCTTCTAGGCCCGCTTCCGCAAAGGCGCAAGTCGCTCAGTGCTCCCGCGCGTCTTCCGGCCAGCCGGGGACCGTATGGCTCAGGGACTGTCGCTTGGCGAGACTTTCCTTCAGGTTGGCCAACGCGCGGGAAACGCTCGGCCAAGCGGCGAGGTAGACGTCGATTGCGCGGCCTGCGGTCGCGTAGCGATGCGCGGCAAGAAACGACGCGTTGTCCAGGCCCCCGTCGCGCAGCTCGGCAGCGAACTCCTGATCGGCCAGCTCGATCCGCCGGAGAACGTCCTGGTAGACCCTGGCGCGCGCGACCAGCATCTGCGCGCGCCCCAGCTTGTCCTGGTGCGCGCGCGCGAAGAACTCCTCGAGGGTCGCGGCGGCAGAATCCAGCGCGTCGCTGCGCGCGATCCAGCGCTGGCGCGCCAGCGCGACCGGATGAGCCCGCGCAGGATCACCCTTCGACGCCCAGTAGCGCTCGGCGAGGCGCCATGATGCCGCCGTTGCGAGCGTTTCGTTGAAGGCCACCTGGCCGGGCGCGAAGAAGGTCTGGTGCACCAGCTCGTGCAGCACCGTGACGACGACGGCACCGTCACCGCGGTCGATCACGCCCGACGGCAGAGGATCGTCGAACCAGCCGAGCGTCGAATACGCCGAAGCCTTTACCACCATCGTATCGAGCCCGCGCTCTCGCAGCGTTCGCGCATAGCGCTGCGCGGAGTCGGGATCGAAGTATCCACGATACGGGATCGCGCCGACCACCGGGTACCACCAGGTGTAGGGCTCGAGCCGGTCCACATACGCCGCCGTGACCACGTCGAAGGGCGCCGCCGTCGTCGCGACGCTACGAAAGCTGCCGCCGACATCGAGGCCCTCGCGGGCAGCGAAGTCGCGCGCGTCGAGCAGAGCCTCCAGCGCGCGCCGCCGGTCGGGATTCCCGGCGCTTGCGAGCAGTTCGGTGGCCGGTGTCGCACCGTGAAGGTAGCGAGCTTCCTCCCACGCGAGGCGCATCAGATACGCACCGCGACATCCGACGCACAGCATCATCGCGAGCGCCGCCACTGCAATGATGGCGGGAAGCCGCGACCGTCCATTCGCGGATCGCCGGACCTCCGCTATAAAGGACAGGTTTCCTCGATGAACCGCCTCTGGAAGTACATGCGGCGCTACCGTGCCCGCTACGCGATCGGCGGGCTGACGCTGTTCGCCACGGCCACCCTCGTGATGGCCATCCCGAAGCTCACCCAGAGGGCTTTCGACGTGATCGGCTCGGCGGGGGGATCCACCGGCGACAAGGTCGGCAGCGTGGCGGGATACGCGGCCCTGATCATCGCGATCGCGGTCCTGCAGGCGATGGTCCGGACCTGGTCGCGCGTGCTCATCTTCAACGCCGGTCGCGACGTCGAGTACGATCTGCGCGGCGAACTCTACGACCACCTGCTGAAACTGCACCAGGGCTATTACCAGCGCCAGCGCACCGGCGACCTGATGTCGCGGCTGGTCAACGACATCGGCGCGGTGCGCATGCTGCTCGGCCCCGGCTTCCTGACCTTCGTCAATACGCCACTGTACTGCATCTACGCATTCTCGCTGATGCTTTGGATGGACGCGCGCCTGACGCTGGCCGCACTTGCACCATTCCCCGTGATGCTCGTCTTCATGCGCCGCTACATGCGCGCGATGATGGACGCGTCCGTCCGCACGCAGGAGCAGCTCGCCGGCATGTCGGCCTTCGGCCAGGAAACCCTGGCCGGGATCCACGTCGTCAAGTCGTTCGGCCGCGAGGAAGCGCGCGCCCGGCGCTTCATGGAGCTCAACGACCGATACAAGGTCCAGGCGATGGAGGTCGCGCGGCTGCGCGCGAAGATTTTTCCTGCGATTCGCACGGTGTCCTCGCTCGGCGTCGTCATTGTGCTCGGCTTCGGCGGCAGCGAAGTGGTCCACGGTCGCATGACGCTCGGCGCGCTGGTCGCGTTCATGGGATACCTGCAGATCCTGGCGTGGCCGATCATGGCCGTCGGCTTCATGATCGCGCTGTGGCAGCGCGGCAAAGCCGCGCTGATCCGCCTCGGCGAGATCTTCGACACGATGCCCGAGATCGCCTCGCCGGACGGCGCCTACGCACCCGACCACGTACGCGGCGACGTGCGCTTCGAGCACGTCGACTTCACGCACAGCGGCGACGACAGCCAGATCCTGCGCGACATCACGATCGACATCCCCGCCGGCACCACGCTCGGCGTGCTCGGCCGCACCGGCTCCGGCAAGTCCACGATCGCCAACCTGCCGCCGCGACTCTTCGACGCCAGCGCCGGGCGCGTGCTGGTCGACGGCGTCGACGTTCGCGAATGGGACCTGCTGCACCTTCGCAGCGCGATCGGTTTCGTGCCGCAGGATCCTTTCCTGTTCTCGACCACGCTGGCTGAGAACGTCGAGTTCGGCCGTGACTCGATTGCTGGCGACGAGATGCAGCACATCCTGGAGACCGCCGGTCTCGACACCGACCTTGCCGGGTTTCCGTCGGGCCTTGCCACTCCGGTCGGCGAGCGCGGCGTGACGCTGTCGGGCGGACAGAAGCAGCGGCTCACGCTGGCAAGGGCGGTGGCGCGCGATCCGCGCATCCTGATCCTCGACGATTCGCTGTCGAGCGTCGATGCCGCCACCGAGCGGCGTATCCTCGACAACCTCGACCAGCTGCGCAGGGGGCGCACCGCCATCGTGATCTCGCATCGCGTCTCGTCGGTCACCAGGGCCGATCGCATCGCAGTGATCGACGAAGGGCGCATCGTCGAGCAGGGCACCCACGCCGAGCTCGTCGGCCGCGGCGGCCTCTACGCCGACCTTTGGAAGCGCCAGCGCCTGGCGGACGAGCTCGAGGCGATGGCATGAGCAGTCCGGCCGCACCCGAGGCGCAAAGGAGCGAGCTGCCCGATGGGCGCGCCGGTGGCATTGCCGACGAAACGACCATCCTCGGCACGCGCGACCTGGCGATGGTCCGCGCGATGTGGCGCTTTCTCGCGCCCTACAAGGGATTGTTCTTCGTGTCGATGGCGCTGCTGCCGCTGATCTCCGCGTGCCTGCTCGTGCAGCCGTGGATCGTCAAGCAGGCGATCGACCACTGCATCTCCAAGGGCACCACCACGGGTTTGCTCTGGTGGGTCATGGCCTACACAGCCGCCTTCGCCGGCGAGTTCGTGCTGCTGTACTGGCAGAACATCTTCACGATGCTGCTGGCGCAGAAGAGCCTGGCCGATTTGCGCGTGGCGGTGTTCCGCAAGATCGAGTCGATGGACACCGCGTTCTTCGACCGCAACCCGGTCGGCCGGCTGGTCACGCGCATGACCACCGACGTCGACGTGATCAACGAGATGTTCGCCGCCGGCGCGATCACCATGCTGATGGACGCACTGACGCTGGTCGGCATCGTCGTCATCATGTTCATGCTGCACGCCCGGCTGACGGTGGCGGCACTGGTGACACTGCCGCTGATGCTGATCCTGGTGGACTTCTTCCGCCGCAAGGCGCGCACCTACTACCGGCGCATCCGCGACCGCATCGCGCGCATCAACTCGTACCTGCAGGAATCGATCAGCGGCATGGCGGTAGTGCAGCTCTTCGCCAACGAGGCGCGCATGTCGGCCGAGTTCCGCGAGCTGAACTCGGCCTACCGCGACGCGAATCATTGGTCGAACATCTACGAAGCGGCACTGTTCTCGATCGTCGAGTGTGTCAGTGCGATGTCGACGGCGGCCATCCTCTGGTACGGGGCGCACCTCGTCCTGGGTGAGCCTGTCTCGGCATCCTCCACGGCCGGCGTCGCCGTCAGCTTCGGAACCCTCGTCGCCTTCATGGAGTACATCAATCGCTTCTTCGTGCCGGTACGCGACTTCTCGACCAAATACGCGGTCCTGCAATCGGCGATCACCGCCTGCGAGAAGGTCTTCGGATTGCTCGAGCTCGAGCCGGCGCTGAAGAGTCCGGCGCAGCCGGTGCCGGCGCCGCCGCGCACCGGCACGATCGAGTTCGACGACGTCTGGTTCTCCTACATTCCGGGCGAGCCGGTGCTGCGCGGCGTTTCCTTCCGTGTCAGGGCCGGGGAGCACGTCGCCATCGTCGGCGCGACCGGCTCGGGCAAGACCACGATCACCAAGCTGCTCTCGCGCTTCTACGACGTCGAGCGCGGCGGCATCCTGGTGGACGGCGTGGACGTGCGCGAATGGGACCTGCGCGACCTGCGCCGCCGCATCGTCACCGTGCTGCAGGATGTTTTCCTGTTCTCCGGAACCGCTTCCGCCAACATCCGCCTCGGCCGCGACGACATCAGCGACGAGGAGCTGCGCGCCGCTGCCCGCGCCGTCCACGCCGATCGTTTCCTCGAACGCCTGCCGGAAGGCTATGACGCGGTGGTGCGCGAGCGCGGCAACAATTTCTCGACGGGCCAGCGCCAGCTGCTGTCGTTCGCAAGGGCGCTCGCGTTCAAGCCCGACATCCTGGTCCTCGACGAGGCCACCTCGAGCGTCGACCACGACACCGAAGAGCTGATCCAGGATGCCGTGGCGCGGCTGCAGGAAGGAAGGACCTCACTGGTGATCGCCCACCGGCTGGCGACGATCGAAGGCGCGGATCGCATCGTCGTGCTCCACCACGGCGTGTTGCGCGAGAGCGGCACCCACGATGAGCTGATCCGTCTCGGCGGCCTCTACGCCAGGCTCTACCTGCTGCAGCGCGACGACGAGGAGCACGCCCGTCATGTGGGCGAGTCGCCTTCCATAGCCACCGCCGGCTGACGCCGCCTGCTCCGCGACCGCTGGTGGATGCCGGCGCCTACGGTTTGGCGGGCGCGTTCGGTGGCGTCTTTGCGGAAGACTTCGCGGCCATCTCTTCCGCTTCCTCTTCCGCCTTCGCTTTGGCCTGACGCTCGGCCCGCGCCGCCTGCGGATCGGTACCGTCGCAGCGGCACCACTTCTTTTTCCGCTCGACTGGAGCTTCGACCGCGGCTGGCTTCTTCGCCGGCGCGTCGACTTTCTCGCTCGGCTCCACGGGGAGCTCGACGTCGGTGGCCTCGTCACCGGCCTCGGTTTCCTGCGCAACGCTGCCTTCGGGTTTGCCCGCCGTCGCACCCGCTTGCTGCTGCTCCCGCTGTTTTCTTGCTGCGATCGCGCGGAGCTTTTCCTTCATGTTCTGGCGCGCGCGCTCGATCGGGTCGATCGCCTTGCCGTACTGCTTCTCCAGCTCCCTGGCCGCGACCTGCAACAGGCCGTTGACCGAGTACTTCTGGTTCTCGGGTTTGGCGTAGAGCTCGTCGAGCTTGGCACGCCACACGGGCGCCTTGACCTGCGGAAGATGGGGGTACCTCGAGTCTACCCAGCCTCCCGGCTGCAGATTGCGCGCGAGGTTGGCCATCGAGAAAAAGCCGGCCACGTAGCCGATCTTGTAGTCGTCGTGGACGGAGGTCCAGGCTTTATAGCCAAACGCTGCACCCGCCACTGCGGCGGAACCCACGATGACGCCGAGGAGAACCCCTGCGCCGAATGCACGAATCGATCGTAGTCTGCTCATGCCCGGCAGTTTCCGTCAGGCTCGAGTCGGCCGCAACGTCGCCGACGGCGAGCCGGAGTGCGGCTGTGGCGCCGCTGCGGCCGGCGGGCTAGCCTCGCGGTCTCCGGATGAGCG
>Ga0247727_10017313_pt1 | contig 11495 bp, 10 predicted proteins | sample WisWelCaveWW1625_FD_202498 | JGI IMG/M metagenome (GOLD analysis project Ga0247727, IMG submission 202498) | Biofilm microbial communities from Wishing Well Cave, Virginia, United States - WW16-25 | ecosystem: Environmental > Aquatic > Deep subsurface > Groundwater > Cave microbial mat | place... | reverse complement strand
GTCCTCGCCCACGATCAGGACGATGACAGCGACAACGGCAACGGCACCTCCGAGAGTCATGGCATCGTCGACGTCGAAGTCGATGCCGAAGGCAATCCGATCGCGACGCCGACCGCCGAGATGGTCGCGCGCGTACTGGCGCAGTATCGCGGCGGCCTGGTCAAGGTGGCCGACGTCCTCGGGCGCAACAAGCGCAGCCTGATGCAGCTCCTGGATCACTTGAACCTGATGCAGCACGCCATCGACTTACGCAAGAACGAGCGCCGTCGCATTCTGGCGGCGCCGTTGCGCGAGCGCTTGAGCGATCTCCTGTTCCGAGAAAAACTCCTCGAGGACCTCGACTGCTTGAAGGATGTCGACGAGCGCACACGCACCGATGTGGTGACGCGTCTGGCCGCCTTGGCGCGCGGCGCCGAGACGGTCGAGGACGTGCTCGCCAAGCTCGCCGGCGAACTCGGGCTGGAGGATTCCGGCATGAAGCGCTTGATCTGGCGCTACGATCTTCGCCGTCAGCTTCGTGATATGAAGCTCAAGAGCGCGCCGATGACACGCTTGCGTCACTGAGTTCGACCCCTCGATCGCTTATCTTTCGGAGGAATTCACCTCTCGCCCTGGAGGTCGTGATGCGTTTCGCCTCGATCGTGGTTGCGCTCGCCCTCGCTTCGAGTGTCGTCTGGGCACAGGAGCATCCCAAGGAACATCCGGAACACCCGAAGGGTGGCAACGAGAAAGCCGCGCTCACCGTCGCGGAGCTGGCCAAGGCCATCGACGGCTACATTCGCGCCGATGCCGCGCTGAAGGGCGGGTCGTTCCTCGTCTTCGACACCGCCGACAAGAAGGTCCTGCAACTGTCGCTGGTGAAGGTCCATGAGGACAAGCTGGCGCATCTCGGCAACGACGTCTATTTCGCTTGCACCGACATGAAGGCCGCGGATGGCGTCGTGTACGACCTCGATTTCATGATGCAGAGTTCTGCCGACGGCGACCTGCACGCGAGCGAGATCGTCGTGCACAAGAAGAGCGGCGTGCCGCGCTACGGTTGGAAGGAAGAGCAAGGAATCTGGAAACGCGTCAAGCCCTAGATTGATCCGGCGACGCGGTCGCGGCCGGCCCGCGACCGCGCGCCGATTCGTTCGAATCCATTCGCGCCGCATGGGAGGAGTCGGAGCATGCACCGCTTCGCGATCATCTCTGCCGTCGTCGCATTGGCCGCCGCACCTGCCACTCGAACGGCAACCCCGCCAGGTTCCGCCGCGCCCGTGGATGCCGGGTCGCGCACGTTCAAGTTTCACTACGGGGTCACCATCCGCGACATCCCGCCCGACGCCAAGCATCTGGCGATTTGGGTACCGATTCCGCAGACCGATCGCCATCAGACGGTGCGCGACTTGAAGATCCAGTCGCCGTTGCCGTATCGCACCGAGACCGAGCCGCGCTATGGCAACACCGTGTTGCACTTGGAAAGTGATTCACCGTTGCCACCGACCATCGATCTGGTGCTGGACGCGGTGGTCGAACGGCAGGCGTATCGTGTTCTCGGGGACGGCGCCAAGGACACCAGCCCAGGCGACGACAAACCCTCGAAACGCGATCTGGAAGCCGATCGTTTAGTGCCCATCGACGGCAAGATCGCGGTGACCGCTGCCGAAGTCACCCGCGACGCCAAGACTCCGATGCAAACCGCGCGCGCCATCTATGATTACGTGACGCAAGAACTGAAGTACGACAAGTCGGGACAGGGTTGGGGACGCGGCGATGCGATCTACGCTTGCGACGTGCGCAAAGGCAACTGCACCGATTTCCATTCCTTGATTATCGGCATGGCGCGGGCGAGCGGCATTCCAGCCCGCTTCGTCATCGGTTTCCCGCTCCCCGATGATCGCAAGCAAGGCGACATCTCCGGCTACCACTGCTGGGCCGAACTCTACGTGAAAGGTGTCGGTTGGCTGCCGGTGGACAGCAGTGAAGCCAGCAAGCATCCCGAAAAACGCGAGCAATTCTTCGGCGGCTTGGACGCGAATCGGGTCACGTTCAGCACCGGACGCGATCTCGAGCTGCGCTCGGCGTCCGATCCGTTGAACTTCCTGGTCTATCCGCACGTCGAGGTGGACGGCAAACCGTTCGGCGGCGTCGACAAACGCTTTTCGTTCAGCGACCTCGGGACCTGATCGTGCCGGGTTCCGGTTGGCGAAGCGTGCGGCGCGCAGGATGGCCACGCGTGCGGCGGGCCGGCGCGATCGCGTGCTTGGTGGCTCTCGTCTCTGGTTGCGCGGTGTCGTCGCCGTGGATCGCGCCGGAGTTCCTGACGCAGCGAACGCGGGAGGAAATCCCCGCTTCCGACGCTACGCTCATCCTCGTCGGCGACGTCGGCGCGCCGCGTCTCGACGCTCCGGATCCCGTCCTCACCGCGGTGCGTGATGCGGCGGCGCTCGCGCCCGACCGCACCCTCGTCGTCTTCCTGGGTGACAACGTCTATCCGCACGGATTGCCGGCGCCGGGTGCGCCCGATCGCGCACACGCGGAACAGGTGTTGCGCGTGCAAGCCGATGCGGCACTCGCCGCCGGTGCGCGCGCCGTGTTCGTGCCCGGCAATCACGATTACGCCGGCGATGGTTGGGCGGGAATGCAGCGCGCGCGCGCCTTCCTGGAATCACTCGATCCGGGGGTGCTAGCGTTGCCCGGCGACGGTTGCCCCGGCCCGCAGGTGCTCGATGTCGGCGCGAAGCTGCGCTTGGTGGCGCTCGACAGCCAGTGGTGGCTGCAGGACGGCGACAAGCCGCGCGATCCCACCTCGTCGTGCCCGCACGATTCCGAAGCGGAAGTTCGCACCGCGCTCGAACGCGCCGCCGCGGAGGCGGCCGGACGTCGCGTCGTGGTGGTGGCGCATCATCCGTTGGCGACGCATGGTCCGCACGGCGGCTTCTTCACTTGGGACCAGCACCTGTTCCCGCTGCGCGAAGCGCATCCGTGGTTGTGGGTCCCGTTGCCCGTGCTGGGTTCGCTCTATCCGCTCGCACGACGGCTCGGCATCACCGATCAAGATCTGTCCGCCGGGCGCTACGAACACTACGCGCGGGCGGTGCGCGTTGCATTCGCCGCGCACCCGGTCGACGTGTATGCCGCGGGACACGAACACACGCTGCAGATCCTGGAATATCCGGGGACGAACCTGCAGGTCGTGAGCGGCTCGGGAAGCCCGACCAAGCTCAAGCCGGTCGGACGCGGCAAGGACACGCTCGCCGTCGCACCCGGAGCCGGCTTCGTGCGTCTCGATATCCTGCCCGACAGGCGCGCGCGCATCAGCATGCACACGGTCGCGAACGGCCACGTGTCCGAAGTCGTGTCGAGCTGGCTCGGTCCCTGACGATCACAGCCACGTCGCGCCCGATCCGTCCCGGGGCTTGGTGAATTCTCGCGTCGTTCACGCGTGCGGTGCACAGGTGCGGAAGCCGGCGAAAACATCACGTCGGTCGCGCGGGTAGAAGTTGCGCCAGGTGTTGCGCAGCAGGCGCGCGCGCGTCGCCCAGCAGCCGCCGCGCAACACCATGTGACGGCCGTCGAACCATGGCTGCGAGTACTCCGCGTACGGGTCCGCAATGAAGCCGGGATACGGCGCGAACGCCGTCGACGTCCACTCCCAGACGTTGCCGAACATCTGCCGCACGCCGGCCGGCGTATCACCTGCAGCACATGCATCGACCGAACCGACGTCGAGCTGCGCGGCTTCGAGTCGCGCCCGTGTCGGCTCTGGGACCGCATCACCCCAGGGGAAGCGCCTCGACACCGGCGCGGCCGCGTGCGCAGCGCTCGCGGGCGTTGCGCTCGCATGCGCTGCGGCGCATTCCCATTCGGCTTCGGTCGGCAGCCGCCGCCCCGCCCAACGGCAGTAGGCCTGCGCTTCGAACCAATTGACGTGGATCATGGCGTGGTCGGCGGTGAGCGGTAGCCAGCGATCGAACACCCGACGCTCCCACGCGACGCCCGCGCCACGCCGCCAATAGACCGGCTGCGTCGCGGCGGCCGTCTGCCGCCATTCCCAGCCGTCGTCGCACCAGAGATCGCGACGCGCGTAGCCGTCGTCATCCACGAAGGCGGCGAACTCGCCCTGCGTCACCGCGGTGCGCGCCATCGCGAACGGCGCGACCTGCACCGGGTACGCCCACTTCTCGTTGTCGAACGCGAAAACCTCGTCGCGCGCCGCCCCAAGCATGATCAAACCACCGGCAATGGCGACGTCGCCGCGCAGGCGCGTCGCGGGCGACTGCGTCGCGACCTCCCATGCCGCATCGACCTGCAGCCGCGGCGCGGGAAATCCGAGTGTTTGCCGCGTGTAGGTGAACGCTTCGTCGTGCATGTCCTCGTGGAAGGCGGCGAGGCGATAGAAATACGTGATCTCCGGCCGGTCGCCACCGTCGTGCAGCGCCGCCAGCGAGCGATCGAGGGTTGCCTGCATGTACGCGAGCGTCGCCTTCCGATCGGGAAGCGGTAGATCCCAGCGCGTGTCGTGCGCCACCTTCGCCGAGTCGTACAGGCGATCGCCGTCGGGCCGCAGGGGCGCGCGACCGCGCGCGTGACACCACACCCAATGTTCCTGGAACCACGCCACATGACCAATCTCCCAGAGCATCGGGTTGACGATGCTCAAGCGCGGCCCCATGAGTTGGTCGTCGTCCAGATCGCGCACCAGATCCAACGTGCGCCGGCGTGCAGCGCGCAACATCGTGTCCAGATCGGAGGTGATTGCCGTCATCGCATCCCCGCTCTCACTTCGCTGCGTGCCCGCCCATCAATTCCATCACCGTCACCGCGAACAGCTCCACACCGGCCCGAATCGTCGGTTCGCGCACCGGAGCGAAATTCGAATTGTGCGGGCCCGGCGGCAGCGTCCCGGCGGCCTTCGCCTTCGCCAATGCCTCTGCTTCGCACGCCCCGATCCGAAATTGGATCGACGGCGCTGCCGCCACGCGCCCCAACATGCCGAAATCCTCCGATGTCGTCACCGGTTCCGCCGGAACGACGCGCTCCTCCCCCAGCACCCGCCGCAAAGCACTCGTCAGCCGCGCCGCGAGCTCAGGGTCGTTCACCACCACTTCCGATGCTTCTTCCGCGATCACCCGGACATCCGGCGCGCGATTCGCACCCGCCGCCGCGGCCTCGGCCCTTGCGATCCGCTCGATCGCCCCGAGCAGCTTCTCTTGTAATTCCGGCTTGTACGACCGCACCGTCAACTCGAGTCGCGCCTCATCGGGAATCACGTTCCGCTTCGATCCCGCGCGCATCACGCCGACCGTCACCACCGCCGCGTCGAAGGGGTCCACCTCGCGTGACACGATCGTCTGCAGCGTGACCACCGCGCGCGCCGCGATGACCACTGGATCCACCGTCCGATGCGGCGTCGCGCCGTGCCCTCCCTTGCCGTAGAACGTGATGTCCACCGCGTTCGACGCCGCCGACGCCGGTCCCGACACCACCCCGATCGTGCCCGCCGGCAGCGCGTTGCTCACGTGAATGCCCAACACGTAATCGGGCTTCGGAAATCGCGTGAACAGCCCGTCCGCGATCATGCGCTTCGCACCCTGCACGACCTCTTCCGCCGGTTGCCCGAGAAACACCAGCGTCCCATTCCAGCGATCCTTTGCCGCCGCCAACACCGTCGCAGCGCCGACCCAGGACGCCATGTGCGCATCGTGCCCGCATGCGTGCATCACCGGCACGTTCTCTCCGGCGGCGTTCTTCACCACGACGCGGCTCGCGTACTCCAGCCCCGTCTCTTCCCTGACCGGCAGCGCATCCATGTCGGTGCGCAGCATCACCACCGGCCCGGCCCCATTGCGCAACACGCCGACGATTCCATGTCCACCGACCTCTTCCGTGACTTCGAACCCGGCCTCCCTCAACCGCAGCGCCAGTTTGGCGGCAGTGAGTTTCTCCTGCGTCGAAAGTTCAGGGTTGCGATGGAGGTCGAGATACAGCGCATCGAGGGTCGGGTAAAGAGCGTCGAGCCTCGGAACCGCGACCGACCCGGCCGCGACGGCCGACCCCGCACCGAGCACGGCCGTCGCCACAACAACCAGGATCCAAGCGCTGCACCCGACCGGGATGCGCCGTACCACACGCGCAAATTCAGCCATGTTCGAGAACCTCCACCTCAACCGCGCAACGGAATGCTCGTGGCGGTCTCACCGCTGCACAGAGCGCAAACGGTGCGACGCACCGTACATGCGACGCGATCGTCCTCGACGCGCCCGCGGGCGCATTCTAAGGTATCGGACATGCGGATCGTCATGGTCAGTCCGGCGGCGCCGGGAAGTCGCACTGGCAACGCCACCACCGCGGCGCGATGGACGCGCCGCCTGCGCGAGCTGGGACATCGCGTCGCCGTACGCACCGCGTGGGATGGCGACGCCTGCGATCTCCTCGTCGCATTGCACGCGCGCAAGAGTGCGCGCTCGGTGGAGCGGTTCCATCGCGCGCATCCCGGCCGGCCTATCATCGTCGTGCTGACCGGAACGGATCTCTACCGCGATCTGCCGCGCAACGCCGCGGCGCGGCGCACGCTTGCCGCCGCGACCCGCCTCATCGTTCTGCAACCGTTGGCGATTCGCGCACTCCCGGCGACCTGCCGATCGAAAGCGACGGTGATTTTGCAATCGGCGACGTCGCCACGACGTGGCGTACGCCGACCTCGCACGAAGTTCTTCGACGTCGCGGTGCTGGCGCACTTGCGCGCGGTGAAGGATCCGTTGCGAGCGGCACGCGCCGCCCGGCTCCTGCCCGCCGATTCCAGGATTCGCGTCGTGCACGCGGGTGCCGCGCTCACGCCGGCCGACGCCGCTCGTGCGCGCGCCGAAATGCGTCGCAACCCGCGCTATCTGTGGCTCGGATCGGTTTCGCCGGCTCGCGCACGCCGGCTGCTGCAGCACGCCGGCGCTCTCGTCCTGTCGTCCCGCCTCGAGGGCGGCGCCAACGTCGTTTCGGAAGCGATCGCATGCGGCGTCCCGGTTCTAGCCTCGCGCATTCCCGGCACGGTTGGACTGCTCGGGGCGCACTACCCGGGATACTTCACCGTCGGCGATACACGCCGGCTCGCGCGGCTTCTGCAACGTTTCGAGAGCGACGCGCGCTTCCGCACCCGATTGCAACGCGACGTGCAACGCCTCGCCCCGCGCTTCACCGCTACGCGCGAACGCGCCGCCTGGCGCACGCTCTTTGCGAGCCTCGCATGACCCCGCCACGACGCGCGGTTGCACGCGACCCCGCCGGAGCCTAGACTCGCTCGACGCGCAACGGAGGTGTGATCGTGGCCGATCTGAGCATCCAATTCGCCGGCGTCCGCTGTCCGAATCCGTTCTGGCTCGCATCCGGACCGCCCACCAACTCGGGCGATCAAGTGCGGCGTGCATTCGATCTCGGCTGGGGCGGCGCCGTGTGGAAGACGGTCGGCGAGCCCATCGTCAATGTGTGCTCGCGCTATTCGTCGGTGGACTATGGCGGCCAGCGCATGATGGGCCTCAACAACATCGAACTGATCAGCGATCGCCCCATCGAAGACAACTTGCGCGAAATCGCCGCGGTCAAGAAGGCCTACCCGCATCACGCCGTCGTCGTATCGTTGATGGTGGAATCGAAGCGCGAAGTCTGGCACGACATCGTCAAGCGCAGCGAGGACACCGGCTGCGACGCGCTCGAACTCAATTTCGGCTGCCCGCATGGCATGAGCGAGCGCGGCATGGGCGCCGCCGTCGGCCAAGTGCCGGAATACACGTCGCGAATCGTCGAGTGGGTCAAGGAAGTGGCGCGCACACCCGTCATCGTGAAGCTGACGCCGAACGTCACCGACGTGCGGCATCCGGCCCGCGCCGCGGTCAAGGGCGGCGCCGATGCCTTGTCGCTCATCAACACGATCAACAGCGTCACCAGCGTCGATCTCGACGACTTCGTGCCGCGCCCGAAGGTGGCGGGCAAGTCATCCCATGGCGGCTACTGCGGCCCCGCGGTCAAACCGATCGCGTTGCACATGGTGTCGCAGGTGGCGGGCGACCCGGATTGCCAAGTGCCGCTGTCCGGCATCGGCGGCATTGGCACCTGGCAGGACGCGGCCGAATTCATCGCCCTCGGTTGCACCAGCGTGCAAGTGTGCACCGCCGCCATGCACTACGGCTTCCGCATCGTCGAAGATCTGTGCGATGGGCTCTCCAATTGGATGGATGAACGCGGCTTCGCGCGCATCGAAGACTTCCGCGGCCGCGCCGTGTCGCGCGTCACCGACTGGGGCAACCTCGACCTCGAATACAAGATCGTGGCGCGCATCAACGCCAAGACATGCATCGGTTGCCAGCTCTGCTATGTCGCGTGCCAGGACACCGCGCACCAGTGCATCTACGTGGACGATCCGGTTGCCGTCGCCGGCACCGATGGTGGAGCCGCGAAAGGCGCCGCCGCATCGGCTGGCCACGCACCCAGCTTCGTGCCGGAGGCCTTCCAAATTCGCGGTGAACCCATCACGACGCTCACCACCGGACACGGGTTGCTCGGCCCCACGTCGCATCCCGCCCGCATCCCGTGGGTGAAGGAAGACGACTGCGTCGGTTGCAACCTGTGCATGCTCGTCTGTCCGGTGCCGGACTGCATCAGTATGGTGCCGCTCGACACCGGCCGCGCGCCTATGACCTGGAAGGAGCGTCAAGCACGCGGCGGCGGTGCATGACGCCCGAGATCCTCGAAACGCAGACACTCCCATGGCGCGACTTCGAAGACGCACCGGGCGTGCGGTTCAAAGTCCTGCGCCACACCCAAGACCACCGCGGCATCACGCTGCTGCTGCAGTTCGATGCCGGCGCGCACTATCCGGCGCACCGACATCCCGAGGGCGAGGACTACTACGTGCTCCAAGGCACGCTGCAGGATGGCGCTCGCACCTACGGCGCGCACACCTTCGTGCATCACCCGGCCGGATCGGTGCATCGCCCGGCGAGTCCAACCGGCTGCACGTTGCTGGTGTCGTTACCGGCGCACATCGAGCGCATCGCGTGAGCGACCGCGCGAAGCTCGACTTCGGCGCACTGCTCCCCCACGTCGGCGTATTCGGCGGCGTGCGGCGCTTTCTCGAGATCGGCAACGCACTGGTGCGCCGTGGCCATCGCTTCGTGCTCTATCACCCCGCTGGAACATGTCCCACGTGGTTGCCATTCGCGGGCGAAACGCGTCCGCTGGCGGAGCTCGCGACGGTCACACACCAAGTCTTGATCTGCGGTGAACCGACGCTGCGCCCACAATTCGAAGCCGCGCACGCGACGTTGAAGTTTTTCTACTGCGTCCTCGAAGACTTCCCCGACGAGCGCCGCATCGTGCGACATCCGGGCTGGGTGCTGCTGGCGAATTCGTCGGGCATTCGTGACCGCCTGAGCCGGCGGTACGGAGTGCTGGCAGAAGACGCGATCGGTGGCGTCGACCTCGAACTCTTCCACCCGCAGGGACCACCCCGACCCGATCGCCCGGAGCCGTTCCGGGTCTTGGCCTACGGCCGGATTTCCAGGTCCCGCAAGGGGACGCGGCTGGTCGTGCAGGCCACCCAGCGCCTGGCCCGGGGTCTGCGTCAGAAGTGGCCGGCTTGGGCGGGCGCGGTCGCGCACCCCGTTCAGATGGTCCTCTTCGACCACCTTGGATCAGGGAACGAGGCCGATCCAAGGTCGGAGATCGAGGTCGATCTCGGGACCGAGCTCCCGATCGAATTCCACCTGGGGCTTGGTCAGACCGACCTCGCGGCGCTCTACCGGAGCTGCGACGTCTTCGTAAGTGCCGAGCGACGTGCCGGTTGGAACAACACGGTGGCAGAGGCCATGGCTTGCGGTACGCCCGTCGTGTGCACCGCGAGTGGGACCCGCGACCTCGCGGTCCACCGAAAATCGGCCTGGCTGGTCCCGATGCGCCATCCGTGGTTCTTGGCTCGCGGACTTGGCGCGCTCCAACGCGACCCGCAGCTGCGAAATCGATTGCGATCGGGGGCCGCTCGCCAAATCGCCCAATTCACCTGGACACGTGTCGCCGAGCGGATCGAATCGATCGCGCACACGCACCTCCTGCGCCGCGGGTGAGCCCGTATCGCCCCTTTCCCGTTTGACTTACGTCATCGCCTCGACTAGAGTCTGCGCATCGTCAGCGACTGGGTCCCCCGTCCCTGCGGCACAGAGTCCGGTCATTCCGGTATCGAATGCCACTTGGCAAACCCAAATTCGCGACAGCAGCATTCGAAGTCAGAGCAGTGATCGTTCGGTCGAAGGTTCGCATCGGGTGTTCACAGCGACCGTCTGTGCACCGCCGTGCAGTTGCCCGTGCATCCACTTAACGTTGCGCCAACCGCCACGAGCTCTGCCTGCGAGGTGGCGGCGGAACGAAGGAGGGATCCCTCTTCATGAAGAAAACTTCCTTGCTTGTCGTCGCGGCAGCCTTGCTGTCGGCGGGGGTTGCCCAAGCTCAGAATGCCCTCATCGACTACCAGGGTTACGCGTGGGAGACCGGCGGCTTTCCGCCGAGCAACGCCGGTGACGAACTCAAGTTCGTCGGCGTCATCGACGCGCTCGATTCGCGCTTCGGGGTGAATCTGGCAACGAATGAAGTCACGATCTACGTGCACAGTCTGCTTTCCACCGGTCAAGTGGACATCGGTGGCGGCGTGCTGTCGATCGCGTACAACGGCGGCGACATCGAGCTGTACGACGAGGCGGCGGGCACCCACGACTACGGCACCAACCCGCCGAACCCGCCGGCCACACCCAACTCGTTCATCAATGGTGTGCCGTTCCTGATCGGCACGTTGAGCAATTTCTTCCTGTTCTTCGATCCGAGCAGCGGGCAGGGGGCCTACGAAGGCGATTGCGCCTTTACGTCGGGTTCTGGACTTGCGACGTTGAATCAGTTGAACGCGAACGGTTACACGTTCGGTGGCGTCCTCGACACGAACGCATCCGGTGGCAACGTCCCGGCGGGTTACGACCTGCAGGTGGACGGCGTCATCGAGGTCGAGGTCATCGTCGGAGTCGAGGAAAGCAGCTGGGGCGCCGTCAAGGGTCTGTACCGCAGGTAAGCGGCAGATCGGCGCGAACGCCTGAAACAACATCACATGATGCCGTCCCGGAGGTTCCCATGAAATTGAAGGTTCTCGCGACTTCGGTGGCACTGGTGGCGACCCTGTTCGGGTCCGCTGCCCAGGCAGATCCACCGAACTTCGACTTCTTCGGTTACGCGAACGTGCCAACGCTCGTCGGCGGCACGTTGACCCTGCGTTCGGTGCTGACGAACAACGGCGTCGTTCCGACGCCGATTGCGCTCGACTTCACCAACAACCAGTACACCCTGGTGGTGACGGGAACGCTGGCGAGTATCGTCGGGATCAAGGGCTTGTACAGCCCGGCGACGATCTCGATCTACGAGGATCCAATCGGCGGCGGTACCGCGGCCGACTACACCGTCCCTTCCACGTTCACCGATGGTGGAAA
>Ga0247727_10017312_pt1 | contig 11497 bp, 10 predicted proteins | sample WisWelCaveWW1625_FD_202498 | JGI IMG/M metagenome (GOLD analysis project Ga0247727, IMG submission 202498) | Biofilm microbial communities from Wishing Well Cave, Virginia, United States - WW16-25 | ecosystem: Environmental > Aquatic > Deep subsurface > Groundwater > Cave microbial mat | place... | reverse complement strand
ATGCTCGGCATGCCTTGTATGTGGCTGTGACACGCGCGGCCCACCAACTCTTGCTTACCTCCGTTGGTCAGCCGAGTCCGCTGGTCGAGAGTTTACCCGCCGGAACATTGGACCGCTCTGGCTAGGGTGACGACAAAAAGGAAGGGGCGCCGACAGTATTCAATCGATGGGGGTCTCCACGGTTGATGTGAGTAAGGTAAGGGGAGAGATCATGAAAATCTTTATGACGGGGGCAGGGGGATTTGTTGGCAGCTGGGTTGCGGAAAAGCTTGTGGCGCGAGGTGAACGCCCGATTTGTCTGTTGCGGAATCGACGCAAAACCAGCTGGATCGATGGACTCGCCATCGATCCTTGTGCAGGGTCGTTAGCTGAGCCGGCGTCTTACCGCGAGGCCTTGCGAGAGGCAGATATTGTCTTACATATTGCGGGCGTGACGAAGGCGTTCGATCGCCAGGGCTATTACGAAGGAAATGTCGCTGGAACCGCACGGCTGATGCAGACGATCCTCGAGGTCGCACCAGCTGTCAAGAAAGTTATTCATGTTAGCAGCCAGGCCGCAGCTGGCCCCTCCCCAAACGCAGACGGGATTGACGAAGATTTTCCGAGCCGGCCACTGACCGATTATGGGTTGAGCAAATTAGCGGCCGAAGAGATCGTGCGAGATTATGCGAGGAGATTACCGGTCACAATTTTACGTCCGCCGGTTGTTTACGGTCCTCGTGACACCGATTTTTTTGAGGTCTATCGTTCGGTTAAACGCGGCGTCAATCTCAAAGTGGGATCGCATGATACGTGCGCCAGTATGATTCATGTCTTCGATTTGGCCGATGGCATTATCGAGGCGGGTCTGCATTCTGCGGGTGTGGGGAAAACCTATTTCATCTGTGACGATGATTATTACCGATGGAGCACCATCGTCCAAAAATTAGAGGCCATGTTTGGGAAAAAGGTTCGTGATGTGCGAGTGCCTTACCGGGTTGCCGTAGCTGTCGCGGGTGTTGCGGAATGGGTCGGACGCGTGCAACGTAAGCCATCGATCATCAGTCGACAGAAAATGCGGGAGGTTAGTCAGCCCTATTGGATCGCTAAGAATGACCGCATCAAGCAGGACATGGGGTATCGATCACGGCTTACCTTGGACGAAGGCTTGCGATTGACTTACGACTGGTATCGCCACAATAGTTGGCTTTAATGAGTTGGGTTTCCTTTTTTACATCCTCCCCCACACTACCCGCGTTGACCGATTCCGACGAGATTGATCAGCGCTTCAGGCATAAACGAATTTTGGGGCTGATCGCGATCACGGTTTGCTACGGGTTGGCCTATACCTGTCGGTTGAGTTTTGCGGCGGCCAAGAAGCCGTTACTCGATGCGGGGGTGTTTGATGCCAATGAATTGGGACTGATCGGCTCAGCCTTATTCTATACCTACGCGTTCGGGAAGCTGACGAACGGATTTTTGGCGGATCATGTCAATCTCAAACGCTTCTTTTCGGTCGGCGTCATTCTTTCGGCGTCGATCAACCTAGCGATGGGGCGGACGCAGTTGCTCTGGATCTGGGTTTTGCTATGGGGGATCAATGGATGGTTTCAAGGGTTTGGCGCACCGACCGCCGCCGTCTTTTTGGCGCGATGGTTTGGGAATAAAGAACGTGGGCGGTATTATGGAACCTTCAGCTTGGGGCATCCGACGGGCGAAGCGTTATCATTTGTGCTGCTGCCGGCGTTAGGGGTTGCTTTCGGCTGGCAAGCGAGCTTTTGGGGGCCTGGCCTGTGGTGCATCGTTGCGGCGATCTTGGTCTATCCGTTGGTGACCGATCGACCGGCATCGGTTGGGCTGCCACCCGTTAGGGTATGGTGTGGAGAGACAACGGCGGCGGCCTCGTCGACTCCCGCCACGCCATTAACCTGGCGGGAGCAGATCCGAATTCTAAAAATCCCAGCGATCTGGATCGTGGGCTTAGCCAGTGCCAGCATGTATGTCACCCGCTATGCGATCAATAGCTGGGGCTTGGTCTATTTTCAGGAAGCCCGGGGCTTTAGCGCTGGTGGTGCGGGGGGCCTCTTGCTCGTCAATACGTTATCGGGGTTGGTTGGATCGTTCACCTTTGGTTACGTATCGGACAGATATTTTAATGCGCGACGCCCTCCCGTTATTCTCATCTACGGCATGCTGGAAATCATCGCGCTGGCGATGATCTTGTTTGGCCCCCCCGGAAAGACCGGTTTTTTAATCGCGGGGCTGGTCATTTATGGGTTTGCATTGAACGGATTATTAACCGTACTGGGTGGCCTTTTTGCGATCGATATTGCTCCAAAGCGAGCGGCCGGCGCCGCGATGGGGCTAATGGGGGTCTTTAGTTATATCGGCGCTGCGATCCAAGAGCGGGTGAGCGGCTACCTGATCCAGAAGGGGACCGCGATAGTCGACGGGGTCTCCCACGTCGACTATCATGCGGTCGCCCTCTTCTGGTTTTTCGCGTCTGTGTTATCGCTGCTCTTATCCGTCTCCCTCTGGCGAGTTCGTGCCGAGGGGTGAGTCCATGTCGCTCCATTTCACCGACGGAATACATTTCTTGTTTCGAAGTAGACTAGGTCGCTTGGCAAAAGGGCGACATTGCGGGCAATAATTTTCCCCAATGTAACGTTGTTCAGCTGATTGATTTCCGCCTCAGAAAATCCAGCGGATCGATACTGATAGAAATTCGGGTCTCCGTCACGCAATCGGCGGAACTGCTCGGCCACAACCGTGCGCATCAGTTCTCCAATTGCGGCATCTTTTAGCACGGGCTCGGCCAACATCCCAACAAACAGGTCAATTTTTTCGACCGACCCATATTCCCGTTCGAGCCTTCGGGCGAGCTCCAAAGCAGCCCGGCGGCGATTGCTGTCGTTCTCAGGAATTTGACCAACCCCCACCAGGTCTTCGAAACTGGCCGCAGGTGCCAGGTTAAAGGCTCGACGAACCTCGTTGTAGGGGGGCAACCCATGATCTCGACCACGTTGGATATTTAAGCTGACCAGGTCAAGCCCGCCTTGGCCCGGAGGACCGAACAAAAAATTGCGCAAGCCATCGACGACTTTGGTGTCTGCTTTTTCCATTGGGGTGAGTGCTAAGCCGGCGGCAATTCGATCGATCAGAGTTTGATCGGCGGCAATGGTCTCAGGACGGAAAAATGCGTTTTGCAGCGATATATTCCCCGTCCAATCGCCGGGTCGAGCTGGAATGAAAACCGGAACGGCATTGGGAATCATCGAGTGAAAACGGAATAGCGCCGCGGAAAAGATCGTCATGATTGACGGATTGATCTGGGGGTTTCCAACAGACGGCGCTGGGGCGAGTGCCTGAGGTCCAAGGAATGTCGGCAACCATTCGTTGTAGACAATCGCTTGTATTTCGGCGATCACGATCCGGCGGGCTTCATTGAAGATGTAGTCATCTTTCTGGTCAGGCGTGTAGCTGCGATACCGGGGATCGTTAGCAATTCGGGCCGCGATATTTCGCGCGATACGGTTATGTTCTCTAGCGAACAACGTATGAACGGTGATTAGCCCCAGTTGCTCATTGACGCGGATATCACCCGCGACAAAGAAATTTCCTGGGCGTGGCTCGCCGTTCGGCAGCTTGTCGACGTTGTATGGCAATAGTTGTCTGCGTGTGTCGTTCGTCTTTAAACTTCCCTCTTGATTGGTCTTCAGTTCGCCGCTGCCATCTAACAGGCGCAGTTTCTTCGCCCGCTCAGGGTCAGCGCCATAGACCATTGAGCCATCAATCCAAGCGGTAATTGCATTCGGATGCTGGCGTGGGTTTCGTTCGTCGGTGCCGGTATTCGGACCGATGACACTACGGCTAAAACGGATTCCTGCTGAAAAAATGTCACCAGCTACGGCCGGGATGTTGGCGGGTTCCGCATCATTTGTTAGCGTTAAATCAAGGTCATGGTCGATCAGTTGACCGAACTGCCAAACCCAGTTGGAGAAGCGAAAATCGGCATCCGGGGTGTTCTGGCTGAAAATCGCATTGCTGATCTGCCGCGGGTTCGGAAGGTCGGTACGAAGGGTACCGCCAGTCCCCGGCTGATAGAAAGCCGCCGCCGGATGTCTGTCTAAGAGGCTTCCCGCAGCGCCAAGATAAAAATCGATCGGGCTCGGGTGATGCCCGGTACCATCGAAGCGAATATATTGGTCCAACGGGCACGACGGTTGCCCCGCGCCGGATACAGCGGTGGCCCGCTCTCCGCCCGACGGCGGCCAATTGACGACCGGTGATAGTTCCGTCGAGACGGTTACTTTTTTTGATGCGTCAGTTCCCATAGAATTCCCCCCTCGTCAACAATAGCATTTGGCCGATAGTTGAGAAGGCTCTCGGCTTCTGTGATGGGGAATATCGGGAGTAGCCAAGATTTGTTTCTTATATTTGTGCTGATCGAATCTGGATAAGGCATTGCCAGGCGCGATACGGTTTTAAAATCTAACCTATGCTGCTCGTGTTACATAAATGGGGACAAAGCCGAACGATTGGGAAAACTGGTCAGATGGAAAGCTGTCTTGAAGCCGTTCCTGATCGATAAATGCATGAGAGGAGTGCCTGGCTATGTCTTCCACCCGAGTAAGACTTTGCCTTTGGCTTGGCGTGTTTCGAGGTAGCGATGAGCGTTGGCGGCTTCGGGGAAGGGAAAAATTCGATCGACATGCGGTTTCACCGGATATTGTGTAATCGCCGCGAGGCGGGGGCCCAACCAGGCCGGTTTTTCGAAGAGGCGCAACACATTCAATCCAAAAACCCCTTTGTTCTCATCAAATAGTTTGAGCAGCGAAATCGTGCGCATCTGCAATACCGCTTTAAGCAATCTCGGGATTGAGCGTTTGCCATCGGTAAGGCCGCTCGACATACCGATACAGACGATTCGACCTGCCGGCGCAAGGCGGCTCAAATGGTGTTGAATCGAAGCTCCTCCTTGAGAATTCAGAATAAGATCGAACTCGGCAAGCGCCGGATCGGAGGTGAACTCATCGTGTGTGTAGGCGGTAGCCCCCAACGCTTCGATAAACGCTTTTTTCTGGCTAGAGCTGGTTAATCCGACGACGGTCGTCGACAAATTCTTGCAGAGCTGGACCGCCAAGGTACCAACGCCGCCACTTGCGCAATCGATCATGACCCGATCACCCTTGACGATACGCCCCATACTCACCAAGGCGACATAAGCGGTCACAAAGTTGACTGGTAAAGCAGCGCCCTCTTCAAGAGACAATCCGGGTGGAAGCGGCAACACTTGCCAGCTCGGCAATCGAACAGCAGAGGCATAGCCGCCGAAATAGCTGCCAGCCATGACCCGGTCGCCAGGCTTGAATTGGGTAACGGCCCGGCCAACGGCGGTCACGGTACCGCTCACCTCATATCCAGGGACGAACGGTTTGGAGGGGGCATCCGGGTATAATCCAAGTCTCATCATCGTATCGGCGAAGTTGATGCCGGAGAAATGGACATCGATCAGAACCTCGTTGTTATTGTCCTGAAGGCGCGTATCAAAAGGGGTCGACCGAACGACCAACGTTTCTGCAGGACCATTCCGTTCGATGACGATCTCCGTCGCGCTATCGAGCATCGACGTGTCCCTCCCTCTGCAAAAAAAAAGTATAAGAGAAAGCCACTATCCTGCGTCTGGTGTACCCAAATCAAGGGCGTCTTGTTTCCATCCTTGCCAGCCTGTGTGGTAGTCGATAAATAAGGCTTTATTAGCAAGCCGCTAGTGATTGATGGCCGAATCAGCCCGATGCGGTCGAGGTCTAAGGAGGGAATCGATGCAATTTTTTGAGATTCCAAACGAAGCGACGAATCAGCCACCACCGATTGGGCCGATCAACCTTTTTCAATCTGACCGTCTGCTGCGCGATGCGCTGAAACCGTATGATCTGGGTTGGGCCGAAGACCGATTAACCGCCGTTGGCGAGATAGCCGGCGGCCCCGCGATGGAATGGGGTGAGCTTGCCAATCGAAATCCGCCCAGTCTGCACACCCATGATCGATATGGGAACCGGATCGACGAGGTCGAATTTCACCCGGCTTGGCATTCGTTGATGCAGGTTTCGGTGGAGCATGGCATCCACGCGTTGCCGTGGCGGGAGAATCGACCGGGGGCGCATCTCGCGCGAGCTGTGATGGCGTTCCTGATGAGCCAGGCTGAGGCTGGTCATGGTTGCCCGATCTCGATGACCTATGCGGCGATGCCCGTTCTGCGGTTGGAACCGGAGCTAGTGGCGGCTTGGGGACCAAAGTTGACATCTTGCGTTTACGATCGGCGCTCGATTTCTCTAACCGAGAAACATGGCCTGTTGTGTGGCATGGCGATGACGGAAAAACAGGGCGGATCTGATGTCCGTGCCAACGTCACGCGTGCTGAGCCGATCGGTTCGAACGGCCTCGACTATCAGATCTTTGGTCATAAATGGTTCTGCTCCGCGCCGATGTGTGATGCCTTTTTGGTCTTGGCACAAACGGACCAGGGGTTGAGTTGCTTTTGGCTGCCACGATGGCAACCGGATGGCACGCGGAACCGGTTTCACATCCAACGCTTGAAAGATAAGCTCGGGAACCGTTCGAACGCATCGTCGGAGGTCGAATTCCATGGCGCGTGGGCCAGGCGCATCGGTGAGCCAGGACGCGGCGTCCCGACGATCATTGGGATGGTTCAACATACGCGGTTGGATTGCGTGATCAGTTCCGCCGCACTGATGAGACAAGCACTGATTCAGGCTACCCACCATGTATCTCATCGATCGGCTTTCGGGAAGAGGCTGATCGATCAGCCGTTGATGAGGCGGGTGATTGCCGATCTAACCCTCGAAGCCGACGCGACGGTGCGTTTGATGTTGCGTTTGGCACACGCCTACGATCGAGCCGCAGCCGATCCAAGCGAGGCTGCCTGGATGCGAATCGGAACTGCCGTTGCAAAATATTGGATCTGCAAACGGATGCCGTGGTTGATTCTAGAGGCGATGGAATGCCTGGGTGGCAATGGCTATGTGGAAACGTCGATTCTTCCACGGCTATTACGGGAGAGCCCACTCAACGCGATCTGGGAAGGATCGGGGAACGTGATCTGCCTCGATCTGCTGCGGGCGATCTCGCGCGAGCCGGAGGCCTGGGAACAGTTAGTTGCGGTGTTGAAGCGTGCCGAGGGGCAGCATCGTCTCTATGACCTCTATTTAGAGCGACTGCTTACGCGGATTCGCCGGAAAGCCGACCTCGAGCTGGAGGCACGGTTTATTGTCGAACAACTCGCGTTGGTCTTGCAGGCAGCGCTTCTTTTGGAGCAAGCTCCCGCAGCGATCGCCGCCGCCTTTTGCACGACACGGCTTGGCGGGGAGGGAGGGCGACTTTTTGGGGCAATTCCGGCCCAGGTAGACTTCGACGATCTGGCTGAACATGGGAGGCTTGTGTAAGACTATACGGTATGATCTTGGCGGTTCCGGTACTGATTCTAGCGACGGTCGTTTTATTGGTCATCCCGATCGAACTAAACATCGATAGTTTCGGGCGACATGGCCGACTGTCGATCGCCGGTCTTACGGTTTGGCAGTCACGCGGCGCTAGGAAACGGACAGGTAAAAAACAGGCCGCCCTCCAGCGCGGCTCGAAGGCTAGGCGCCCCGGGTGGTTAAAGCTCTGCTATCGAGAACCTCGGCTGATTTATCTGGTCTTCCGTACCGTTGTCGATTCGTCGCGACTGATCTGGAAAATGCGCGGTTTCGTCGAGTGCCGTCTCTTTTTTTCCAGCGATGATCCGATGGTCAATGGTGTTTGCTATGGAATGGTTTCGGCGCTGTGTAGGGTCCCTCGAGTCGCGATCGATGTCAATTTCGCCGGTTATAATGGAGTTGTTGGCGCGGTGGCGAGCCCGGTATGGTTATTAGGGATCGTTGTGGGGCGAGGGATCATTCAGTTTCCCTGGATCCGCCTAAATGCCGCGTTACGACGGCATGCCTAGCCGAGCGGTCTTTTGCCAAAGAGTGAGCGGCATGTGTTAGAGCTTGCCGGAGCGGGACGGGAATCGTTTTGTTACGGACTTAATTTTCGAGAGGAAATATCAAGACCCCCGCAAGGGGCATTGGGACGACAGATGCACAGTGGGTAGACGGAAAAGGTGACGGGTTCGAGGAACAAGGAGCGCATGATGACGGATTTGGGCGAGAGCGTCTTAACAACACTTTTGGATCGTTTAAAGGCGATGGCAACAACGGAGACGGTTGTCGGGGAGCCGATTCGCGTCGATGCGATGACGATCATTCCGGTTTGCCAGGTGTCGATTGGTCTTGGCGTCGGGGTGAGCGCTGACAAAGCCGGGCCCGTTGGGTCGGGCGGTGGGGGTGGCGGCGGTATGAAAGTGACACCGGTCGCGTTTTTGGTCGTACAGGGGGGTGCCGTTTCGTTGCTCAATATCGGCGAAGGCGGAAGTTGGACCAATTTAATCGAAAAGGTCCCTGATCTGATCGAGAAGGTTGCCCTCGCCGTGACAAAGCGGAAGGCTGACTAGGTTAGCGTACGGCGACATCCTCGATGGTAATCGGTTCGAGCGGCACGTCACCGGGGAATGGACCTCGGGCTCCGGTTTTTATACTGGCGATCGCCTGTACAACCTCCATTCCGCCGGTCACTTTACCGAATACGGCATAGCCATGGCCGCTGGTAGTTGGTTCGCGAAAATCAAGCGATACGTTATCTCCCACATTGATATAAAACTGGCTGGTCGCCGAATCGATGACGCCCGTTCGGGCCATCGCAATAGTACCGACCTGATTGCTGAGGCCATTATTCGCTTCGTTCTTGATCGGTGGATCGGTGGATTTTTGTTTGAGATCTGCTGTAAACCCGCCACCCTGAATGACAAAACCGGGGATGACACGATGAAAGACCGTTCCCCGGTAATGCCCGCTGTCGACGTAACGCAAGAAATTATTGACCGTTTGTGGAGCCTTATCACGATAGAGCTCGAGCTGGATCATCCCGAGTGAGGTTTTGATTTCGATCGGGATGATTGGGCGCGAATCAACAACCTTTTTCGTGCATCCCAATAACCCGATAAACAGACAGGCCATCAGTCGGATCGAAGATCGCCTACGCATCGTGCCCCCTTTCGCTAAAAAAGCCCATCCGGAAAGTGCGTCAATCTTCCCCATGGCGAATAGCGAAAACTTAGCCTAAAAAGTGGGCGATCGCTACGGCGATCTCGTGCGATCGACCGGCTTCAGGTTTATCGGGGTAACGGCAATCGTGCTGGGTTGCACCAGAGATATTGGGCGACGAAGCTGCGTAAGATTGTTCGGCGGGAGAGGGATGTGAGTAGCGGTACACCAAAGCAGCAGAAGCCGCAGACCATTCGCGTAACCGGCGAACTCGTGCAGCAATTCGTCCGTTTGGACCGCTTGCTCGCTCATACCTTAGGCGTGGGAAGGCGTGCAGTTGGACGGCTTCTGCAGCAGGGATTGGTTTCACTAAACGGTCGAACGGTTCGACGCACGATGCCACTGCAGGGCGGGGATTGCGTCACCGTGACGGTCATCGATGTGGCATCGCTCCCTATCGTCGATCAACCGCTAGCGCTCTTGTATGTCGATGAGGATATCGTTGTTGTCGACAAGCCACCGGCCATTTCGAGCGTCGGACAACCTGGGGGCGACCGCGATACGGTTGCCGGACGATTGTTACGGATCTTTCCGGAGATGTTCGGTATCGCCGGGCGGTCGACTGACGGGGGAATGATCCATCGGCTTGATCGGGAAACCACGGGTCTGATGATCGCAGCGAGGCATGGTGCGGCCCATCGCTCCATCCGCCACCAATTTCGGCAACGAACGGTATGTAAGGGATACGTGGCCTGGGTTGATGGACGCCCCGCGGGCGATGAAGGTTGGATTACCCATCGGCTAGAACCGATAGGCAAACGCGGTTCACGGATGCGGGTTACTGGAGAGTCGCGCGGCGTGGCGGCGCTAAGCTGGTACCGCGTCTTGGAATCAACCCATGGACAAACACTTCTTGCGGTGTTCATCGTTACGGGGGTGCGCCATCAGGTCCGCGTGCATCTTGCAGGGATCGGCCATCCGATCGTGGGAGATCGCCTTTATGGGACATCGGAGAAATGGTCAGCCCGGCTTCTCTTGCACGCCTGGTACCTTGAGGTCTGCCACCCCAAAACGCATCGAAGAATCTGGTGGAAGTCGTTGCCCGATGAGGTGTGGTACAAGCCGACAACGGCGGCGCTCGACACACTACTATCGGAAAAGAGAATTGTATCGCCGTCGCACGCGAGTTTTTCACCGCCGCTGTAACCGTGAAAAATCGACACTTATCACGTCGGGGTTCAAGCAGTGCTAGAAATTTTTTTCTTAGTGATCGGTGATTCTAGATCTTGGGGGTGGGGAGTCAGATCCCCCTAGATCTAGAATCGGTTATCCACAAATTATTGGAGCAGGGTTGTGGCCGGCGATTCGGCAACAGATTTGCTACGAGAGACCAACAGTTGTATCTATCTATTCAATAACAATAGGAAATTTTTTTATCCTTAAGAAATAACTGAGGCTTGTTACAGTTTATTAACGCAGCGCGCTTCAGGACTAAACAAGATATTCACAGAGTTATCCACAGGGCCCGAAAGAACGCGAATAAGCGGTGTGGCGGGCGATTTGGAAGGTTTTCGGGCCGGTGGCGATCGGGGTTGAGGAGCGCGTGCTTAGAGGCGCCTCCAAAAATTGAGCCAGGATTCAATCGGCTTGTGAGATCGCTGCTCGACATCCGATATAGGCTTGAAGCGGACGACCTGGCAGCTGTCGAATTTTTGGTATTTGGGATATCGATGGCCGCTATGGTGGTCCGTGTGGCGAGGAGAAACCCAATGTCCAACCGACGGTTGAGAGATGACCAACAACTTGAAAAGGACCAAGCATTTATGCATCTCGCTTTAATAGAGGCGCGCCTGGCGGAAGAAGGTGGGGAAGTTCCGGTGGGGGCTGTGCTGGTAACAGAAACCGGGCAGCTCTATAAGGGGCGAAACCGACGAGAAGAAAATCGTTCGCCGACCGCGCATGCCGAGCTGATAGCGATCGAAGCGATGAGTCGAACGTTAGGTATTTGGCGGCTGTCGAACACGACCTTGTATGTCACGCTAGAGCCATGTCCAATGTGTGCTGGGGCGATCATGCAGGCTCGCATTCAGCGGTTGGTCTTTGGGTGTCGAGATCCGAAAGCCGGTGCGGTACGGAGCCTCTATCAGTTGTTGGAAGACCCTCGATTCAATCATCGCGTGTCCGTAGACGAGGGGGTTTGCGCTGACGCCTGCGCGGCGCTACTCACGCAATTTTTTCAGTCGCTTCGTCAGACCAAGCGAAGCCCGGAGTGAGGCCCTGTCAGGGGATGGAGTGTCCCCGGTTTTATAGGATTCTGCAGCCCCCCACCCGCCGAACGTTCGGGAAAACGATTCCTAAAATAGCGCTATTAATGA
>Ga0247727_10017311_pt1 | contig 11497 bp, 7 predicted proteins | sample WisWelCaveWW1625_FD_202498 | JGI IMG/M metagenome (GOLD analysis project Ga0247727, IMG submission 202498) | Biofilm microbial communities from Wishing Well Cave, Virginia, United States - WW16-25 | ecosystem: Environmental > Aquatic > Deep subsurface > Groundwater > Cave microbial mat | place... | reverse complement strand
CGACACCGACGCTGATGGTGAACGGCGGACAGTCGCCGGCCGCAGCGAGGTTCTCTCGAAGGGCGGCCTGGAGGCACTCGCCGTAGCCGACCGCCGCGGCCATGCTCTGACCCGGCAGCGCGATCTGAAACTCGGCGCCGCCCAGCCGGCAGATGACGCCCCCGCTCGCCAGATCGGCCAGCAGCCCCGCGAAGCGGACCAGCGCGTCGTCGCCCGCCTCGTGGCCGAACGAGTCGTTGATCTTCTTGAAGCTCGTCGATGTCAACGACGAGCAAGGCCGCCCGGCCCCGCCCCTGACCTCGACTAGCAAGCTGCTGTGGGCCAGCTTCACGTCGCGCTCGCTGCGTAGCTGGAAGACGGTGCGCCAGTACGCGACGGTGCAGCACGCCTCCGCCACCAGGAGCAGGAAGAACGGGAAGGGCATGGGGATGCCCAGGAGCCACAGCAGTCCACAGAGGCCGACGAAAAGCGACAGCACCGCCAGGCGCGCCAGCGCCTCGGGCGTTTCTCTCGCCGCTTGGCGTCCAGCTTATCGATTAGGGTTTCGCCTTGACCCGCCCTCGGGGTGTCCCCTATCCTGCCATCGCCCCATGAAGGCGGAACTCATCTCCATCGGCACCGAGCTCCTCCTCGGCGAGATCCTCGATACCAACGCGCAGTACATCGCGGCCCGCCTGCCGGCCCTCGGCATCGACCTCTTCTACATGTCGAAGGTAGGCGACAACCTCGACCGCATCGCCGAGGTGACCGAGCGGGCCTGGGGCCGCTCCGACTTCGTCGTCACCACGGGCGGACTCGGCCCCACCGAGGACGACCTGACGCGGGAAGGCATCGCGCAGGCGCTCGGCGAATCGATGACCGTGGATGCGGAGCTCGCCCAGCAGCTCCGGGAGTTCTTCGCGCGGCGGGGCGCGACCATGCCCGAGCGGAACCTGAAGCAGGCGGCGCTCATCCCCTCCGCCCGCGCCATCCCCAACCCGCGCGGCACCGCGCCGGGCTGGTGGGTGGAGCGGGAGGGTCGGGTCATCGTCGCCATGCCCGGCCCGCCTTCGGAGATGGAGCGCATGTGGGAGCAGGAGGTGGCGCCGGAGCTGGAGCGCCGCCGGCCCGGCGCGGTACTCGTCGCCCGCACGCTGAAGACCGCCGGCCTGGGCGAGGGGCACATCGACGAGCTGGTCAGCCCGCTCCTGAAGTCGACGAACCCCACGATCGGCGTCTACGCCCGCGCCGACGGCGTTCAGCTCCGCATCGCCGCCAAGGCAGCGACGTCCGAAGCGGCGCGGCGCCTGATCGAGCCGGTGGAGGCCGAGGTGCGGCGCTTGTTGGGGACCATCGTCTGGGGCGCGGACGGCGACACGCTGGAGAGCGTGACCGGGGAGCTGCTGGCGCGCTACGGCCTCACCCTCGGCACGATGGAGTCGTGCACCGGCGGCCTCCTCGCCAACACGATCACGAACGTGCCCGGCAGCTCGGCCTACTTCCGGGGCGGCCTCGTCTCGTACGCGACTGAGATGAAGGTGGCCTGGGGCGTCGATCCGGAGGTGATCGCCGAGCACGGCGTCATCAGCGCCGAATGCGCCGGCGACATGGCCCGCGCCGCCCGCGAGCGGCTCGGCGTCGACGTGGCGATCGGCATCACGGGCGTCGCCGGGCCGGAGCCGCAGGAGGAGAAGCCGCCGGGGACGGTGCACATCGGGCTGGACGCCGGCTTCACCGTGCCACAGACCATCAGCTATCACTTCGCCCAGGGCCGCGAGGCGGTAAAGCGACGCGCCGTCACCACCGCGCTCGCCCTCCTCCGCCGGACGCTCGTCGACTGGAAGGGCCAGGCGGTCGTCTAGTCGCCCTGCCCTCGCGCCACGCATGTTCGCCCGCGCGCTCACTCTAGTCCTCCTTGCGACCCTCATCGCCGCCTGCGACGGCGGTGGCTCGCCCGAGCCGACGCCGACGGCGACCCGCGCGGCCCGCCCCACCCGCACGGCCGTCTCCCCTAGCGCCACGCCCACCCAGCCCCAGGCCCTGGCCCCGACGCTGAGGCCGATCGCCTCGCCGCGGCCGACGGCGTCCCCCTGCGCCGACCCGCGCGCCGTCCGCCTCCAGCCGTCCGGCACGCCGCCGGCGCTGGCCCGCTACCAAGCGCTACCGTTCGTGAACGACCCGGCGCTGGAGCAGACGGTGCGCCGCTCGCTGGGCGAGCACGCACCCCGCGTCTCGGTGGTGGTCAAGAACCTCGCGGACGGCCGGGGCGTCGCGCTGGACGCCGACCGTGTCTTCTACGCCGCCAGCCTGTTCAAGACCTGGGTGATGCTGGAGGCGTACCACCAACGGGAGACGGGGCTGCTCGATTTCGACGAGCGCTACGTCGTCGCCGACCACTACGGCCAGTTCGGCCTGAACCCGGGCGAGCTGGCGCCCTGCGACGAGGTGACGGCCGGCGACGCGCTGCGGGCGATGATCGGCACGAGCGACAACGTAGCCGCGAACCTGCTCACCGACCGCGTCGGCGCGGGCAACACGCGGACCTCGCTGCGCAACCTGGGCCTGACGTCGACGACGTTCGCCGGCGGCGGCTCGCTGCCGGCGACGGCGCGCGACATGGCGCTGCTGCTGGAAGCGATCGGCCGGCGGCAGGCGGTCAGTGCGCAGGCCAGCGACGAGATGCTGTCGCTCCTCGCATCTGAGTACACGCGCGACCGCCTGTCGGCGCTGCTGCCGGCCGGCGTCCGCGTCGCCCACAAGTCCGGCAACTGGTCGAACGCCACGCACGACGTCGGCGTCGTCTTCGGGCCGCGCGCCAGCTACGTCATCGCCGTGCTCAGCGACTTCGGCTTCGGGCCGGAGGGCGCCCGGGTCATCGCCCGCCTCTCTCGCGCCGTGTACGACTACTACCACCCGAGCTGAGCCCCCCTGCGCGCGCGTCGAGGCTAGCTTCGGCCTGTGCTATCATTGGGATGGTCTACCAGACAAGCGCCTGCGGCGTGGAGTCGGGCCAGCTGGGACCGCGGGTCCGGGCCCGGCCCGTACCGGTTCAGGCGAAGTGGTTGGCCCGGCCGCGGGCGGCCGGCAGCACGATGGAGGACGCGGTGTACCAGGACTTGCGCATCTTCAGCGGCAACGCCCACCGAGAGCTAGCGCAGGATATCTGCCACTACCTGGAGCGGCCCGTGGGCGCCTGCGATGTCTTCGAGTTCAGCAACGAGAATGTCTTCGTCAGCATCAAGGAGAACGTCCGCGAACGCGACGTCTTCATCGTCCAGCCCATGACCTCGCCGGTGAACACCAGCATCATGGAGCTGCTGATCATGATCGACGCGATGAAGCGAGCGTCGGCGGGGCGCGTCACCGCGGTGGTTCCCTATTACGCCTACGGTCGCAGCGACAAGAAGGACCAGCCTCGCGTCCCGATCACCGCCCGCCTGCTGGCCAACCTGATCGAGACGGCGGGCGCGAATCGGCTGCTCACCGTCGATCTGCACGCCGGCCAGATCCAGGGCTTCTTCAACATCCCCGTCGATGAATTGACCGCGCTCTACGCCATCAGCCACCACTTCAAGGAGATGCGCCTCGACCACCCGGTCGTCATCTCCGCCGACGTGGGCTTCTCCAAGCGCGCGCGCAACGTGGCCGTGTCGCTGGACGCGCCGCTGGCGATTATCGAAAAGCGACGCGTGAGCAACGACGAGGACGCAGAAGCGCTCAATTTGATCGGAGAGGTGGCCGGCTGCCCGGCGATCATCGTCGACGACGAGATCCAGACCGGCGGCACCCTAATCGAGGGCATCGACCTCCTCCGCGAGCGCGGCGCGACGGCGGTCTATGCCGGCATCACCCACCCCGTGCTCTCCGGCTCGGCGGTGGCGCGCATCCGGGAGAGCAGCCTCGCGGAGTTGGTGGTCACCGATACCGTGCCGCTACCGCCGGAGAAGCGAATCCCCCAGATCACCGTGCTCAGCGTCGCCCACCTCATCGGCGAGGCGATCATCCGCATCCACACCGGCCGCTCCGTCGGCGAGCTCTTCGAGGAAGAGGAGAGCACCCTGCCGGCGGAAGCGCGGGCGGGAGTGTAGGGAGCTAGAATGGCCGTTCGGACCAGGCCTGGAGTGATCGTCATGATCGTCACGAAGGAAGACGATTTCTACCTGGCGCGGGCCGAAGAGCTGAGCATCTTCACCGAGGCCGGGTCTCTGGACGAACTGAAGACGAACATACGAGAGGCGGTGGCACTCCATCTGGAAGACGGCGAGCACAAGCGTTACGGCCTTCCAGCAACGCCTACCATCGAGGTGGTATATGATTTCTCCGAGACCCTGTGAGTTCCCGTCGCTACCCGGTCATCGGCGCTCGCGATCTCACGCGGAAGCTACGCAGGGAGTTCGGGTACGAAATCATGCGCCAGCGGGGTAGTCACATTCGGATGAGAACCACATTGCAGGGTCTGCATTCCATTACCGTCCCTAACCACAACCCAGTTCGTTTGGGCACCTTATCGGGTATCGTCAGGGACGTAGCAGGACACTTTGGAATCGACGAGGAAGCCGTGCTGGCACGACTTCGCGACAGCTAAAGGGATCAACGCGACATGCTGAAGTTCCTCTCCGGCCTGCTGGGCGACTCCAACGAGAAGGAGGTTCGCCTCCTCGATCCCATCGTGGCCGAGATCAACGAGCTCGAGCCGGAGATGGAGGCGCGCTCCGACGACCAACTCCGAAGCGTCAGCGACCAGCTCCGCGAACGCCTGGCCGCCGGCGAAGCGCTGGACGACCTCCTGCCCGAGGCGTTCGCCGCCGCGCGCGAGGCGTCGCGCCGGCGCACCGGCCTCCGCCACTTCGATGTGCAGCTCATCGGCGGCATCGTGCTCCACCACGGGAAGATCTCCGAGATGAAGACCGGCGAGGGCAAGACGCTGGTCGCCACGCTGTCCCTCTACCTCAACGCCCTGGAGGGCGGGGGCGCCCACCTGATCACGGTGAACGACTACCTGGCAAAGCGCGACGCCCAGTGGATGGGCCCCATCTTCGATGCCCTCGGCCTCACCGTGGGCGTGCTCCAACACGACGCCGCATTCCTCCTCTCAGCCGAGAAGGTGAGCGACGCCGCGAACATGGAGCACCTGGTGCCGTGCACGCGCCGCGAGGCCTATCGCGCCGACATCACCTACGGCACGAACCACGAGTTCGGCTTCGACTACCTGCGCGACAACATGGCCCCCGATCTGGGCCGCTGCGTCCAGCGGGAGCTGCGCTACGCCATCGTCGACGAGGTGGACAACATCCTCATCGACGAGGCGCGCACGCCCCTCATCATCAGCGGGCCCGCGCAGGAGAGCACCCAGACCTACGTCACCTTCGCCCGGCTGGTGCCCCGCCTCGAGGAGGCGATCGACTACACCATCGACCGCAAGGGCCGCTCTGTCAGCCCGACCGAGGACGGCGTCGCCAAGATCGAGCGCTGGCTCGGAGTGCAGAACATCTACGCTCCGGAGAACTACCGCCTCACGCGCTACCTGGAGGCCGCCCTCAAGGCGCGCGCCATCTTCCAGCGCGACCGCGAGTACGTGGTCAAGGACGGCGAGGTGATCATCGTCGATGAGTTCACCGGCCGGATGATGCCGGGGCGGCGCTGGTCGGACGGGCTGCACCAGGCGGTCGAGGCGAAGGAGGGCGTCAAGGTCCAGCAGGAGTCGCTCACCTACGCGACGATCACCCTCCAGAACTACTTTCGCCTGTACGACAAGCTGGGCGGCATGACCGGCACCGCCGTCACCGAAGCGGAGGAGTTCTACAAGATTTACAAGCTGGACGTCGTCGTCGTCCCCACCCACCGCGAGATGGTCCGTGGGGACGGCACCGACCTCGTCTATCGCAACGAACGGGCCAAGTTCGAGGCGGCGGTCGAGGAGATCGAGGAGATGCACGAGGAGCAGCGTCCTGTGCTGGTGGGCACCGTCTCCATCGAGAAGTCGGAGTACGTCTCGGAGCTGCTCAAGCGCAAAGGCATCCCTCACCAGGTCCTGAATGCCAAGTTCCACGAGAAGGAGGCGGCCATTATCGCCGACGCGGGCCGGCTGGCCGCCGTCACCATTGCCACCAACATGGCTGGCCGCGGCACCGACATCATCCTCGGCGGCAAACCCGACGAGCACCGCTCTCAGGACGACTGGCAGCGCGAGCACGACCGCGTGGTGGAGCAGGGCGGCCTCCACATCCTGGGCACCGAACGCCACGAGGCGCGCCGGATCGATAACCAGCTCCGAGGCCGCGCCGGCCGCCAGGGCGACCCCGGCAGCTCTCGCTTCTTCGTCTCGCTCGAGGACGACATCATGCGTCGCTTCGCGCCCGAATGGCTAGGTGGCATGCTCGCGAAGCTAGGCATGGAAGAAGACATGCCCATCGAGAGCAACATGGTCTCCAAGGCGATCGAATCGTCCCAGACCAAAGTCGAAGGCCACAACTTCGACATCCGCAAGCACCTGGTCGAGTACGACGACGTGATGAACACGCATCGCGACGTCATCTATACCGAGCGCCGCAAGATCCTCGAGGGCGCCGACCTGAAAGAGAACGTTCTCACCTACGTCCGCGACGAGATCACCGACCTCGTCGATCTCCACGTCCCGGAGCGCCGAGAAGAGGAGTGGGACCTCCCGACGCTGCTCGCCGACATGAAGGCGGTGGTCAGCCTCCCGCCCTCGTTCACCGCCGCCGCGTTCGAGGAGCTGTCGCGCGACGAGATCCTGGAGCAGCTCCTGGCCCACGCCGAAGAGGCGTACGAGCAGCGAGAGCAACAGCTTGGTCCGGACGTGATGCGCCAGCTCGAGCGCGTTCTCCTCATGCGCACGATCGACACGCTCTGGGTCGAGCACCTCACAGCCATGGACGAGATGCGCCAGGGCATCGGCCTGCGCGCTTACGGCCAGACCGACCCCCTGGTGGCCTACAAGAAAGAGGCGCACGACATGTGGGGCCAGCTCCTGGGGAACATTCGCCACCAGGTGACGCGCGCCATCTACCACGCCGAAGTGACTGCCAGGCAGACGACGCCCGCCGCCCCCCGCGCCACGCCCAATCGTGGCCCGGAGGCCGCCGAGCCGGCCCGCGAGCCTGTCGCCGCGGGCGCGGGCGCCGCCCCGCGCGGCAACGTCCGGCTGCAGGCTGGCGGCAACGGCGGTCAGGCCGCCAGCGCCGGCCAGCCGCTGCCGAAGGCGCGCAAAGTCGGCCGCAACGAGCAATGTCCCTGCGGCAGCGGCAAGAAGTACAAGAAGTGCCACGGAGTCGTCGGATGACGGCGGAGAGCGCCGCGCTGGCAGGCTTTCGCGATTCCATCGAGCGCGGCGACGACTGGTTCGACGCGCTCCTCGAAGCGATCGCGTGCTGGGAGGCGCCGGGCGAAGAGATCGGCGGCCGCAGCTATCGGTACCTCCTGGCTGGCGAGGCGTTCGACTGGCTCCTCCTCGCTGAGCGGCTCTGCGAAGAGGCCAACGGCGCCATCCCGGCCGGCGAACGCGAGGACCTCCTCTTCTTCGGACGCCTGCCCCGCGATCTGGACGAGGCGGAGTTCAAGCGGGCCATCGGCAGCGAGAAGCACCGCGCCCACCTCAACTTCCTCTACGGCGTGACCACGGAGGAGGCGCTCCAGCTCACCATGGAGGAAGAGGTACTGAAGGAGCAGCGCAACCGCGCCTGGGACCAGGGCGACGTCGAAGACCTGGTCTTTGAGCGCCTCTACGGCCGCTCGTGCGAACAGCTCCTGGCGACGTTTCGGCAGGAGCGGGCCCTGGCGGACGGCGACGACATTTCCTACGGCGAGCTGCGCGAGTTCACCTACTGGCTCTTCAAGTTTCGCATGCGCGAGCTGGACCCGGCGCGCGTCGCCTCGGACACGCGCAAGGCGCTGGCGCGCGTCTCGGAGCTGGAGGCAGCCGCCACCCGCCGTCGCGCCCAGCTCGACCGCCCCGCGCCAGCCGACGCCGCCTTCGTCCTCGACGGCGAAGTAGTAGCGCACCTGGCATGACCCAGGCCGCCACGCGCATTCGTCAGGCGGCCCCGAGTCATCGGGGTCGAACTGTGTACGGAGGAACCAGGAACAAGGGACAAGGAACTAGCAGCGTGCTGAAGAAGGGGGAGTGCAGAGGGGCGCAGCCCTTCTGCCGGGGATCTGGGGGGTGTCCCCCAGATTCATAACTTCTCTGGGCGGGTGAGTGGGAAGAAGGGCGTATCGTTTTCAGCGCCCTGCTAGCCTGGCGAGGTAAGGTATTTTCCTGATGACCATCAGCCCACGAAGCCCGTGAGGACTCATCATGAGCAGTGACCCAACGACCGCAAGCCAACCCGGCGAGGCGATGCCCAAGGCCTACGACCCGAGTTCAGTCGAAGACCGGCGCTACCGCGAGTGGGAAGACGGCGGCTACTTCAAGCCGGCGGAAGGCGACGGCGAGCCGTTCACCATCATCATGCCGCCGCCCAACCTCACCGGCGAGCTCCACCTGGGCCACGCCCTCATGGACACCGTCGAGGACATCCTCGTCCGCTGGCGCCGCATGCGCGGCCAGCCGACCCTTTGGCTCCCCGGCATCGACCACGCCGCCATCGCCGTCCACACGCTGGTCGAGCGCGACCTGACGGCCGAGGGGCTGACCCGCTACGACATCGGCCGGGGGCGGTTCCTGGAGCGCGTCTGGGACTTCACCAACCGCAGCCGCGCTCGCATCTTCGACCAGCACAAGCGCCTCGGCGCCTCGGCGGACTGGTCGCGCGAGAGCTTCACGATGGACCCCGGCCCCGCGCGGGCCGTTCGCGCCGCCTTCTACGACCTGTTCCAAAAGGGGCTGATCTACCGCGGCGAGCGGCTGATCAACTGGTGCCCGCGCTGCGGCACCGCCCTCTCCGACCTGGAGGTCGACCACGAGGACGAGCAGGGCCACCTCTGGCACGTGCGCTACCCGGTCATCGACGACGCCGGCAGCGAGACCGGCGACTGGATCACCATCGCCACCACCCGCCCCGAGACGATCGTCGCCGACGTCGCCGTCGCGGTGCACCCGCAGGACGAGCGTTACCGGGCGCTCGTCGGGCGGAAGGCGCGCCTGCCGATCATCGGCCGCGAGCTGGCGATCGTCGCCGACGAGGCGATCGACCCGGCGTTCGGCACGGGCGCGCTGAAAGTGACGCCCGGCCACGACCAGGTCGACTTCGAGATCGGCCAGCGCCACGGCCTGCCCACGGTCAGCGCCATCGCGCCCGACGCGACGATGAACGCCGAGGCCGGCCCCTACGCTGGCCTGGACCGCTTCGCCTGCCGCGAGGCGATCGTGCGCGACCTCGACGCCCAGGGCTTCCTCGTGAAGACCGAACCGCACACCCACGCCGTCGGCCACTGCGACCGCTGCCGGACGATCGTCGAGCCGCTGATCAGCGAGCAGTGGTTCGTCGCCGTGAACCAGGAGTTCGCGCCCGGCCGTTCGCTCGCCGGCGAGGCGCTCCAGGTGGTGCGCGACGGCCACATCCGCTTCGTCCCGGAGCGCTTCACCAAGGTCTACACCAACTGGATGGAGAACCTGCGCGACTGGTGCATCTCCCGCCAGCTCTGGTGGGGCCATCGCATCCCCGTCTGGTACTGCGACGCCTGCGACGCCGTCACCGTCCCGCCGCCCGACGTGGAGACGCCCGAGCGCTGCGACGGCTGCGGCGGCGCCGCGCTCCGCCAGGACGAGGACACGCTCGACACCTGGTTCTCGTCCGCGCTCTGGCCCTGCTCCACGCTCGGCTGGCCGGACGACAGCGACGATCTCCGGCGCTTCTACCCGACGAGCGTGATGGAGACGGGCTACGACCTCATCTTCTTCTGGGTGGCGCGCATGATCATGATGGGCCTCCAGTGCATGGACGGCCTGCGCGAGCGCATGGACGAGCGCATCCCCTTCCGCACCGTCTACCTCCACGGCATGGTGCGCGACGAGCACGGCCAGAAGATGAGCAAGACCACGGGCAACGTCATCGACCCGGTCATGCTGATCGACAAGTACGGCGCGGACGCGCTGCGCTACAGCCTGATCACCGGCGGCGGCACCGGCCAGGACCAGCGCCTCTGGGAGGAGAAGGTGGAGTCGGGGCGTAACTTCGCCAACAAGCTCTGGAACGCCGCCCGCTTCGTCGTCATGCAGCTGGAAAAGCATGGCCCTGTCGATAAACCAACTGTCACTGACGAAACGCCCGATGTGGACCGCTGGATTCTAGGCCTGACCCACGTCACCATTGGCGGCATCGAATCGTTGCAGACTTTCGAGCGGACGAGTACCTGGGGCGAAGGCCGATGGGCACCCGGGTTCAAAGGCGTAAATCAACTACTGAACGAATTTCAACTAGGGGAAGCTGCTCAACAGTTGCACAGTTTCGTCTGGCACAGTTTTGCCGACTGGTACGTCGAAATGGCCAAGCTTCGGCTCCGTAAGGGCGATGAGTCGTCTTTGCCGGTCTTAGCGTCTGTGCTAGATATTGCTCTTCGCATGTTACACCCCTTTATGCCCTTCGTAACGGAAGCGATATGGCAGAGACTTCGCCCTTACATCAGCTGGTCGGAATCTTCAGCGCTAATCGTCGCTTCTTGGCCGATCAAGGAACCTCAGATGGAGCACGTCTTCTGGAGTGCGAAGGAGGACATAGATCTCATTCGGGGCATCGTACAAGCGATCCGCGACTCGCGAACGCCTACACTACCCCGGGTAGTCGTGGAGCTAGCACCAGCCCTGAAGTTCGCTGAGTCAGCGCGGAAGGACCTTGAACAATTGTCCCCGTCGGACGAGGACGAACTAGGTCGGCGGCTACTGCAGTCCCACGCGCGAGCCGCAGAACGAGCGCGGCACGCCATTGAGACCAATGCCCACATCATTACGGGCCTTACGGGAGTCGAGCAACTCGAGATCGTTGAACATCTAAGCCAAGAGCTACAGCAAGACGAGGAGTTCCTTCCCCAGAATGCAGGCCTCGTAAACGTTCACATCCGCAGCGGTGGCTCCGTCGATGTGGAAGCAGAGCTCAGACGTCTAGAGAGGGAAATGGGTGAGACCGAAACCTACCTGCAGAAGTTGGAGAGCGAGCTAGCCAACGAAAACTTCCGGGCCCGCGCGCCACGAGAGGTGATCGAAAAGAAAGCGCAACGACATCGGGAGGCTAGAATGCGCTTGGAGGAACTGCGCCGGGCCCGATCTCACCTGCGATAGCATGCCCTGGGACCCTAGCGCTACGAGCAGTTCGATTCCCACGCCCCGCGCGACGTGGTAGCTGCGGAAGAAATGCGGTTGGCGGACGCTAGGAGCAAAGTGGAGAGGTTGCGTATTGCCCTTGAGAGGCTCGGGGAGGCAGGATGATGTTGGTCTAGACTCGTCGGGAAACCACTGGGAGCAATCTGACGACGCAGGTGGCGCGAGGATCGCCCTGGTCGGCCAAGTTGACTCCGCGTGAGTTCCCTGTTAGGCTCGCGATTGCCATGCTGCGCGCCATGG
>Ga0247727_10017310_pt1 | contig 11497 bp, 8 predicted proteins | sample WisWelCaveWW1625_FD_202498 | JGI IMG/M metagenome (GOLD analysis project Ga0247727, IMG submission 202498) | Biofilm microbial communities from Wishing Well Cave, Virginia, United States - WW16-25 | ecosystem: Environmental > Aquatic > Deep subsurface > Groundwater > Cave microbial mat | place... | reverse complement strand
TGCACTCGCCAGTAATATTGAGTTCTCGTCCGCAGGCCGGAGACGCTAAACGAAGTGTCACAAATGCCGCTTTGATCAGCCACGGTGGCGGCGAAACTGGAAGTGGTGGAAACTTGCAACTGATAGGCAGCCGCGCCAGGAGAATCATTCCAGGCTAAAGTTGGGCTGGTCGAGGAATTAGTGGCGCCGTTAGCCGGCGCGACGAGAACCGGAGGTGGAGGCGCAGCAAGAGCAACGGCGCCGGTGTAAGTAATTGTCATCTTCAACTTGTTGATGATGCCTGGATTATTCACGACGAAACTCCCCGCTCCGGTCATCGCTTGATTGACCACGACGCCGCCCAATAAATCCTGCAGCAATCCGGTAACGCCGGCCGGCAAATTCCAGTTGATGCTAATGATCGTGCCGGCGCCGGGCTGATACTGCAGCTCGTGCGTTTGCGTGCTGCGAAAATTTTTATCGCCGGCTCTATAATCGCGATAACTTCCCAGCCCGAGCTCCGGCACGCTTATATCTGCGCCGATGAATCTGGCTTCAAATATTCCGGCTGGCGGAAGAGGGGGCAATTCGCTTTCGCACAATCCGGCGGCAATGCCGTTGGTTGCCGAGGGCGCCAGCCCAAATCGCAGGACTTGCCTTCCTCCGGCGCCGTCCCTGAGCGTGGGCCGGAAATCAACGGTCTGAGTTTGCGCCTGCGCCAAGCCGCTAGCGAGCAAAAGCGCCAGAGTAAATGTTAACAATTTTCGCATGATGTTACCTCCAATGATGATGAGGGTTAAGATTTATTGCCAGGGTTATTTTACCGGAGTTTTAAAAAAGGGACGGAACCGGCGATCCCGCCCCTTGAAGCTTGTGGCGTCAAGCTGAAGCTTGACACTCCGCAGACTTCGGACTTTTGACCTCAGACTTCGGACCTTATTTGACGATCAGCATTTTCTTCAAATCCCTGAAAGCGCCGGCTTCCATCACATAAAAATAAACGCCGGAGGCATAGCGCAACGCATTGAACTCGGCTTGATGATAACCGGCCGGCAATTCCTGATTCACCAGCTCCACCACTTTTTCACCCAGCATGTTATAAACCGCGATCTGCACGCGCGCTTTTTCCGGCAGCGCAAATTTAATGAGGGTCGTCGGGTTGAATGGGTTCGGCTGGTTCTGGCTCAAGGCGTAGCGCAGCGGGATTTGATTTTCCGCCAGAATGATTTTGCTCAACGCCGTCGTAACGATAATTTCTTTTTCTTCTGCCAGCGTTTCGTTCAACACGCCTTCGCCCGAGCCTGCGCTTAAACTGAGTATGCGCTCTTTAAAACCTTGCGCTTTGATCCGAATGGGAAACTTTGCCGAGCTGATTTGAATTTCATGCCGGCCGCTCTCAAGGCTTTCGACCTCTTGATTGCTGCTGAATCTAACGTCGAAGATTCCGGACGGCGGCAACGGCGGCCGCTCGAAATTGCCGTTGACTTCTTGTTGTGGCGCCAGGTAGAGCGTGCCGGTATTTCCCTCGCTGTCTTGGATCACGATTCTCGGCCACGAGTTGGCCGTTTCCTGTTTAGGCGACGAAGATTCCGTCGCGATGATCTTGGCATTGGCGCCGCCACTCGGCAGGCGAAGCGTTCCGGCCTGGCTGGCTTTCACCCAATAACCTTTCCCGACCGCCAGCGTGGTGGCGGCGATATAACCATTATTGTAGCCAAAGTAGGAAGAAGTAACAATGCCCGCCGGCACACTGGTGATGGCAGCGACCGCCACTTCTGACTCAAAGGGGCCGATGATATTCCAACCGGCGTTGACCGCAATATCGCGATTCGTTGCCGGCATCCCAGTGACCGTGAAACTCGCGGGATTATTGAATTTTAGCCAATATCCTTTGCCGTTGACGAGAGTGGTCGCGGCAACGTAACCATTGTTGTATGCAAACGCCGATGAGGCCGCCCCCGGAAATAAACCGGCCGCGCTCATATCGGTCGCTAAAGCCGGCACCGACAGGATGTTCCAGCCGCTAGCGACGCTGACAATTCGCGTGACCACGGTCTGTCTCGAAAATTCAATCTTTAGAGAAGTGATTGCCGTAATGGTTAAAATGTAACTCCTCTGGGTCTTCATGTTGACATTGACCAGCGCTCCGGTGACCTCGTCTTTGAGAAAAAAGCTGCCGTCCGGAAATTCAGCCGAACTCCAGAAAAAATTCATGGGGCCGGTTGCGCCGGGTTGAAATTTGATTCGCCAGCTAATCGTTTGTTCGCTGTTCGGGCGGAAATCATCGAGCGAAAATTTGGCCGGCAAAACCGGCAGTTCCAATCTGGCGTCAAAACCGCCCGTCGGGGGAACCGGCGGTTGCTCTGCTTCGCCACAGCCGGCATCCAAATTGTTGGTGGCATTGACGCCCTGCCCATAAGACAGGGTTTCTTTATTGCCGCCCGCATCCCGCACGATGAGAGTGGATTGCCATATAAGCGGACAGGCTCCGGCTATCCGGTGGGACTCCGCGACATAAATGAACCCGGCTTTCAGCGAATATAAGGAATCATTGCCTTCGCCGATGGCCGGCTCGCCGACGGCAAAATCCAGCTGGAAACTGCTGCTATCGCCCAACACGCCACCGCCGTTGCTGAAGATGCTGTTGAGCAATTCGTATTGCTGCTGTTGAGCTGCGGCTGGCTGCTGGAAACTGAAGATCGCCGCTAACAACAGCAGCATCGGATTCAATTTGGTGTGATTCATATCATGCTCCTATAAATATTTTTTGCGGAGATGCATTGGAACGTTCACTCGTCACCGCCAACGGTTTTGCCTGCGGCTGACGGCCTGGCAGCCGCAAGTGATTTTAGCGCGGCTTTCAATTCGGCAATTTCTTTTTGCTGTTCTTTGACGGCTTCGATCAAAAGCGCCACTAAACGGGCGTAATCCACCGAAGCGGCGTCTTTGCCGTTGGCTTCATATTGCACGACTTCCGGAATCACGGCGCCGACTTCTTCGGCGATCAGGCCGATATCGTGTTTTCGATTTTCCTGCCAATCATAATAAACGCCGCGCAGACGCTGGACTTTATCCAACGCATTGGGGATCGGCGTAATGTTGGTTTTCCAGCGCCGCGAGCTGTAGATGGTCCACGCATCGGCGATGGGATCAGTTGCGGAATTTTGTACGACGGCCAAGATGCGCGCCGGCGTGGCGGTGCCGATGCCGAGATTACCGTCTTTTGTAATCCGCATTCTCTCGGATAAGGCGCCAACATTCGTCGTATGAAAGGACATAAAACCGGAATTGATGACGCCATCCGGATTCACTTGAATCTGCCCCAAGCGATTATCTTGAGGGAAGACAACGGCCGTATTCCTAAAAACCAGGGCGCCAACCCCTCCCGAACCGGAAGTATTGTTGCCCTGCAATTCGACTATTGCAGCCTTATTACTTACAGATGGCCCAATCGTAAGCACCGGGCTCCATGAGATCTCGTTTGAAGGGTTGGGACGAGCCGTTCCGATGCCGACATTGCCGGAGGTGTAAACTCTGCCTTCAAAAAATCCCGCATAACCTGGCGATGCATTTGCTTTACCATAAACACCGTAGCCGTTTTCGCTAATACCCATCACGCCGCTTCCCCCTTTTTTCACAATTCCCAGCACCCCGGCTCGAGGCGGCTCTGTTGGAAATTCGCCGCCACCACGAGTGGTGGTTCCGTAGTTGATGCCGAGAACACCCGCAGAGTATGCTCCGGAGTCCTCGTCTCTTGTTATGCCCCACACCCCGGCAGGGCCGCCATCTGCGATGGTGCCGTCTGCTTTCGAATGGGTGCGGCCAACCAGAGCCGGGTTAATATTGCCGGCGTGGGTAGCGACAAAAAGCCCGGCCGCACCAGTCCCATTGGTATTGGCTTCAAAAGCAGCCCGGTTATTGCTGGCATTTGAAATGACGAATCGACCTGCTGCCCCAGCTCCGGTTTGGGTAATATCAAATAAAGTTGGGGCTAGTATGATCCCGCTCGACGTCGTGGCAACGCTAGCGGCAAACGGCAGAAACAAGCGCCGGGAATTGAGCGCATAAGGCGAGGCGCACAACGGAATTCGTTGCGACAGCTCTGCCCCGCCATCAATAGATATGCCCAGCCAATAGGGTTTGTCAAAAGCAATGATCAAAGGCCTTGCAGGTGAGCGCGTGGGATCACCCAAGATGACATTAAAGATACCTTGCACAACCCGCACACCATTGATCGTTTCATCCCAGAGAGAACTGCCGCCAGTTGCAACGTCATAAATTTTGAAAGTGAGATTGCGGGTGCCGCCCACCAAGGCGCCGCCGTTATTCCGCAAAGTTCCCTGAAAATTCAGGCACTGTGGAATCTGGGCCCAACCAGCCTGTCCGAATAAAATCAAAAACAGCGCGTAAAGCAGTCCGTTGCAAAAAAGTTTGTGCTTCATTGTTTGTTCCTCCGTGATTGTTAGCGCTGCAACAGCACCGGTAAATCATAAGCATTGATCGTCAGCGGTTTGGTTATTGTCGCCGGAACCGTGTAGATCATGCCGTTGGGAAACGGCATTCCGCGTAAGGCTAGCATTCCCCGGTTCGGCGTGGCGTTAAAGCCCTCATCAAAAGTATTGTAAGGATGCGTGAACGTGCCGTCTTCAACGTCGATGCTCCACAGATCGACGTAGACCAACGGTTGGCGCTTGAGTGTGCGTTCGTACAAGCCGCGACCAAAAGTGGCCACCACCAGCTTGTCATTGCCGCCGCGGGTGCGATCAACGATATAGCGCAGGTCGGTGCATACAACGAGAGGCAGCCCGCTCTGAAAAGGCTCCCAGGTTTCGCCGCCATTTAGCGTTCGAAACATGCCAATATCCGTTGCCGCATAAATTTCCTGGGAATTGAACGGCGCGGCGACAATCGCGCGCACGGCGCCAACATTCGTTAGTGAGCCGGTGATGTCCGTCCAGTTCCGCCAGTAATCCGTTGTGTGTAAAACCTTTGGGCCTCCAACCCCGCCTCCTAAACCGGCCCAGCTTTCAGCAAGCCGTTCCGTCGACGCAAAAACCGTAGCGATGTTGCGGCGGGCGCCAAGAACGGCATAAAACGGACTCCAATTCGTCGTGTTTTTTTGCAGCACGATCAAAGTATCCGTTCCCCAGTAATTATAACCATAAATGGCATTGCCGATGACATAATTTCCTGCGAGGTGAGTCGCACGGCTGTTCAAAGCAATTTCTTGTTGCCAGGCCAAGGTTCCAGTAGCAGGGCTGGAAATGAGCCGAAAGGGCGTTCCATCGGCGTTGACGCTATACATGCGATTCCTATAGCGATCGAAAAATAGTCTGCGATATGAATCCGCGAAAGGATCGCTGATCGCTTGTTTCGCGCCGCTAAAAGCTTGGCGGAAAGCGCGCCACGGCGGGTTCGGACTGAAAATCCCGGCGATGTACCAGAAGAGCGAGCCGATATCGTCGATGATCTCAACTTCGTCGCCGTCACAACAAAGGATTGGGCAAATTATCGCCCAAACTAGTCCAGACTGGCCCGGTTGAGCCGCGTGCGCGCCAAAGTCCGCCGCTGCTTCCGCCGACATAGACGTAATAATCGCCAATGATTGCCTGAATATGCATGGAGCGAATGCGCCCGATATCGTTTTGATCGGTCGTATTAAAATTACCGGTTGGGCCTATCGGCGTCCAACTCGTATCGCCGAGTGCGCCGAACTTTTGCAGCGCCTGAATTTGCCCGGTTGCTTGCAAAGCCCGCATGTAATCATCCGGCGACAGCGAGGTTCGCCAAAAATGCGTGATGCGCTCGGGATCTTCTTTGTTTTCTTCTTCAAGCTTTTGCGCTGGCGCCCACGAGGCCATCAGCGCGGCGCCAATAAATAAAACGAGACCGGCGCGGTAAAGAGTAACGTTGGGGTTCGTTTTCATGTTAAGGTTCCTCGCTATTTAGATTACTGAAGTGTGACGAGCACCAGCACCAAACCCTTGCCTTGCGCCAATCCGGTCATCGCTTTGCCAATGATCGCGCCTTGGGATTTGACATGATCCGTGACTTTCATCGCATGGCCGGGCGTATCGGAAGTGGTGAGCAAATCACCAGGTTCAATTGTGTCCTGCGAGGCGTCGGCCCAGCAATAGACGCGGCCGGCAAGCGCAACGGGAGTGGAGCCATCCGCTGCCGAGCCGTTCTGTCCCATCAGCATACCGGTGGCAATGCCGCCCGCGCCGCTGATGATGCCTGCCACTTTGCGGTCATAGGCCTGGCTGCTGATCACCAACTTGCCGGGATTTTGCGCGTCAATTGAAACTAACATACCCGGCGGAATGGCCTCGGGCGAAACCGGATTACTCGATTCGGTAACTTCAAACTGTTCTGACAGATCCGCGCCACCGGTGATCTGCAAAACCCTGACAATTGCGGTGCCATTATTCTCAATGCGAAATGCCTCTATGCTGTTATTGTTACCAAAGCCTTTGAGCAGGGGGCCGCTTCCTTTATTTTCAAGCACCAGTGTTGCATCCGTTCCTCTCGTCTCAAAATAACCGGCAATACCTGAACTTGTACTCTGGTTTTGCGCCCGAATCGTTGCGCCTGGAATGCCAGCGCCGTTGGTATTCGTGGCTTGAACCGCCGGACCTGTACCGCTGTTGGAAGCGCGAACCCCGGCGCCACTACCGTTCGTGAAGCCGAAAACTCCCTGGCCAGTGCCTGAACTAAACCCTGCTACACCAGTGCCGCCGCTACTATAACCGGAAACGGCTTCACCAGCACCAGTATGAAGACTATAAATACCGCTTTGGCCTACAGTAGAAGTTTCAGTTCTCATACCGCGGCTGCTTACTGCTCCCTGCACATCCAGCTTGGCGCCCGGGGATAGCGTCCCAATGCCGACGTTGCCTTCTATCGGGAAAACATTGGAGGTGCTCGTATTTCCCCTCACGGCTTTGGCATTGAAACTGTAAGGCGAGGCGCACAAGATGACGCGGGGCGTGAGCTCAGTTCCACCATCAATCGCGATGCCCAACCAATACGTTCTGTCAAAAAGAAGATTCAGGGGAGCGGGCGGCGTGCGACTGGGATCACCCAGGAGCACGGTGAAGACGCCACGGCTAAATGCGACGCTGGGAATCGTCTCCGTCCAGATCGCAGTTCCTCCGGTCACCACATTATAAATTCTAAAAGTGACACTATGGTTGCCCACCACCAAGACGCCGCCAGTCCGCAAGGTTCCCTGGTAGCTCAAGCATTGAAATTGCGCCGAAGCGAGCTGGGCGCTTGCAACCACCAGCAAAGCGATGAAATAAGCTGCGCGTTTCATGTTTTCCTCCGAGGAAGTTAAGGTTTGAAGGTTATCAAAAAGAGTTTCTTGTTTGCCAGGTTTTGCGTTTAACGGCGTTCATCCAAACTGACTGGACAAATTTAGCTTTTTATTTAATCGGCGACAATACCTCGTTTGAGGTATTTATTTGATCACCTCCATGCGTTTCATTTCACTGAAGCCGTTTACTGACAGGCGATAGAAATAAACGCCCGAAGGCAAACCGGCGGCGTTGAAGTTGGCAACGTGTTGGCCGGCAGCGAGGTTCTCATCCGCCAGCGTGGCGATTTCCTGGCCAAGATAGTTGAAAATCTTCAGCGTCGTCCAGCCGGCTTCTTTCAGCTCGAATGTGATGGAAGTCGTGGGATTAAATGGATTCGGAAAATTTTGACGCAGGGCATAATTCTCCGGAAGCGAGGAAACCAATTGCGCCTTCTCCGCCGCTGACTTGAGAACGCCGGAACCGGCACCGCCGGCAGCGACGATCTTGCCGTCGGGCTGCAGCGCCATCGCATACGCCTCGGCGTCAACCGTGGTAAAGGCCGTGAAAACCAGACCGTCGCCGTCAAAAGTATTATCGAGGCTGCCGTTCGTATTGTAGCGCGCCAAAGCGAAATGATAACCGAGGTTGTACCCCAGCCCGGCGGCAACGATTCGGCCGTCGGTTTGCACGGCAACATCATAGACCGCGTCGAAAAGGCTCGGAACGAAATTGGTCAGCACCTTGCCGTCGCCGTCGAAAGTGGCGTCCAGGCTGCCGTTGGTATTATAACGCGCCAGCGCAAATTGCTCATACCCGCTGATTCTCGCGGAGCCGCCGGCGACAATCTTGCCGTCGCTCGGCTGGATGGTCACGTCAAAAATGAGCTCATACGAACTGCTCGAAAAATCGGTGGTGACTTTGCCATCGCCGTCAAAAGTGAGATCCAGGCTACCGTTGGTATTGTAACGCGCTAGCGCAAATTGCGGGTTGACGCCAACAGAAATATGTCCAGCCGCCACAATTTTGCCGTTCGTTTGCAGCGCAATCGACCAGGCGACCTCGCCCGGGCTCGAAGAGAAATTGGTGAGAACCTTGCCGTCGCCGTCGAAAGTCGCATCCAAACTGCCGTTGCTATTGTAACGCGCCAGAGCAAACACGACACCGGCGCCGCTCATAACGGCATACCCGGTCGCGACGAGCTTGCCATCCGGCTGGATAGCGAGGCCGTAGACCTGCTCCGGTGATGATCCGGTCGAGAAATTGGTCAGCACTTTGCCGTCAAAGTCAAACGTCGCGTCTAGGCTGCCATTGGTGTTATAGCGCGCCAAAACCCAATAACTGTCGGACAAACTGGAAATCGCTCGCCCGCCGACAACGATCTTGCCGTCGCCTTGAATGACCAGGGCTTGCGCCTCCGCATGGTTCCAGATCGCCGTTGTGAGGCGGCCGTCGAAGTCGAAGCTGGCGTCCAAAGTGCCGTCTTTATGATAACGCGCCAGCGCGATTTTTTTGACGCTGCTTTCCACCACCGAGCCGGCCGTGACGATCTTGCCGTCCTTTTGCATAGCGACCGCTTCCGCGATTTCATACGTGCTGCCCGGAAAATCCGTGATAACTCGGCCGTCAACATCAAAAGTATTGTCGAGGCTGCCATTGGTGTTGTATCGCGCCACGGCAAACTGGTAATTCAAGCCAAACTGCGCCGTGGCGACGCTGCTGCCGAGAGTCGCCAGCAAGATGGCCGCGCCAATAAACCGGCGTTGGTGAAACCACCGGCAAGGCTTCGCCGCAAAATTAAAATTGGCGCCAATTGCCGTTGGATTGTTCATCTGGCGGCTTGCCGTCATGCGCATCATATTGATTCGTCTTTTCATTGCCTTTCCTCCGTGGAAACGAGTTGGGTTAAACCGGAGCTTATCGCGCCCGAGTCCGGCTCCTGCCTCTGCAAGAAAACACTTTGTCGCGAGAAATACCATACCTCGTTTGAGGTATTTTTCGGCCTGGCGTTTTGCCGGCAGCATTATAGATCAACTAAAAGCTCAACAACGCCAACCGCTCGCCCTTGTGGCGTGATCACCAAAACACTGATGAGATAACGGCCTCTTAACCATCGACAACTGGGATTGGATCTGAATGGAACGAGGTCGAGCGTGTAAACGCCGGTTGATCTTGTTTGCACGGCAATGAGGTCCACCAAGCAACCCGACGCCGGCACGAACTCCGTCGACAAAGTAAAATTAAATATCGTCAGCCCGGCAACCGGCCCGCTGGAAGAATTGACCGCCACGACCAACGCCGCCAAATCCGTATCGCCGGCATCTGCCAGCCGCTCGACGCCGGCAATATCAATGTGCAAGCCGCCACTCGTGGCCGCGGTGCTCTGAACGGTGCCGTCCGGAAATTTAAAACCGCCCAAAGTGGATTGTATGGCGCCGTTCACCGTCAGCCTTTCAGATGGCGTCGTGGTGCCGATGCCGACATTGCCGGTTTCGGTAAATACCACTCTGTGGCTGGTTGTGTTCGTCGTCTTAAACCCCAAGTATTGGTTGTTGGAAAAAATGTGCCATTGAAAGCTTTCCAAAGGCGGCCCGCCAAGAAACATGCCCGGCCCGCCCACGAAACTGCCATTGGTAACGACATTCTGGGCGCCAAAGTTAGGAGAAATTTTCGTGCCGGAGATGGCGGCGCTGGAGCTTACATCCGCATCAACGATGGCGTTATCCGCAATCTTCGCGGAAGTCACGGCGCCATCGACAACCGTTTTGGAATTGAAGGCGTAAGGCGACGCCGTCAAGGGCGTGAGCGGGCTAAGCTCGGTTCCCGTTCCCACCGTGATGCCCAGCCAATAAGGCCGGTCAAACGGCAGCGTCAAGGCGGTGGCGCTGCCCAAAACTACATTAAAAATCCCGCGCCGAACCGCCCGTCGCTGCGGTATAAATTCTAAACGTGAGATTCTGGTTGCCGTTGATGAGAGTTCCACCGGCATCCCGCAAGGTTCCCTGATAATTCACGGTCATGGGAATTTGCCCCAGCGCCATGGCGACCATCACGAGCAACGTCGCCAGAGTATGCTCAAAAAAATTTTTCATGCGTCACCTCGCTTGTTTGGTTGTCGCTTGTCCTTGTTGTGTTGAGAACAGTTTCTGCCCGATACAAAAATAATCATCGTTCGTTCGCGCCGCAATACCTCGTTTGAGGTATTTTGGTGGAGGAATTGGATGGTTGGATTATTGGATTGTTGGGTTCCATTACTCCAACAATCCAGCACTCCAATTTTAGAGCAGATGCTCTTTCAGCGCCTTCGCCACTGCCTCGCTGCGGGAGTGCACGTGCAGCTTGACGTAAATATTTTTCATGTGCGTGGCGATGGTGAACGGGCTGAGAAAAAGCACCTCGGCAATTTGCTTTTGCGGCTTGAAGGTGAAACCCGGCTCGGGCAGCACAATGCCGCGAACCTGAAAAGCGTTTTCTCGAGCCGGGTTTTCACGTTCATTCGCTACCGCAACAGGCTCATCTTCCTCACTTGCGAAAAGCTGCCCGCGCGAAACTGATAGAGATACACGCCGCTCGCCACGAAATTGCCGGCTTCGTCCTTTCCATCCCAACGCACGAGATGATAACCTGCGGCGCGCTTTTCATTCACCAGTGTGCGAACCTCGCTGCCCAGCACATCGAAGATTTTCACCATCACGTGGCCCGCCTCCGGAAGTTGAAAACGAATCTCAGTCTCCGGATTGAACGGATTCGGATAATTCTGCTGCAGCGCATAGCTTTCCGGCAGCGCCACTTCGTAGGAACTTTCAACTGAGGAACCTTCGGAAATTTTCGCCGAGGCGCCGCCGCAAGTGCCATTCACCGTATAAGCCGGACCATCATCGATGGCGGGATTTCCATTTTGACTCTTCGGCACCGTCACCAGGCACGTTGCGGTGCCGGTGTTGCCGTTGCCGTCTTGCACCGAGAGATGAATCGTGTAAACGCGTCCGTTGCCGCTGCCCTGCCGCTCGCTGCGCAGTTGCACGGATTTGCAATCGCTCGCGATCACGATGTCGTTGACGGTGTTGCCATCGCCGCCACCATTGACATCTTTCGGTTCGTCGCTGGTCACTTTCGTGATGCCAACATTGCTCGCCGGAATGCTGCCGCGGCAGCCATCTTGCACTGAAACCACGCATTGGCTCATCGCAATCGTCACGTACTGATGATTCGGTGGCCAG
>Ga0247727_10017309_pt1 | contig 11497 bp, 12 predicted proteins | sample WisWelCaveWW1625_FD_202498 | JGI IMG/M metagenome (GOLD analysis project Ga0247727, IMG submission 202498) | Biofilm microbial communities from Wishing Well Cave, Virginia, United States - WW16-25 | ecosystem: Environmental > Aquatic > Deep subsurface > Groundwater > Cave microbial mat | place... | reverse complement strand
GCCTGCCACATGCCGAACTGCGCCTCGAGCCGGGGGGTGAGATCGCCCGCGTTCTTCTTGATGGCCGGCAGCGCGCGGCTGAGCAGTCGCAGGCCCTGCAGCGACGTTGCCTCGGTCGCCGGGTTCGCACGCGGGTTGCAGTAGTGCTCCACCGCGTGGTCGACGGCGCGGATGCCGGTGCAGAACAGCAGCCAGTCGGGCGTATCGAGAGTGGCCGCGGGATCGAGGATGATCGAGCGCGGCGCGAACAGGCGGTGGCGGAAGGACTGCTTGGTATTCGTTGCCGACTGCGTGATGCCCGCGTTCTCGGTGAACTCCGCCGCCGACAGCGTGGTCGACACGGACATCATGCGGATGGGATCGGCAGGCAGCGCGAGGGCGGCGCTGCGGGTGCGCTCGAAGCCCGAGCAATAGGGCTCCATGGCCTCCGGCGTATCGAGGCCGAGCCAGAGGCAGAGCAGCATGCCCTTGGTGGCGTCGATCACCGAGCCGCCGCCGACAGCGACCAGCAGGTCGGCCTCGGCCGCGCGGGCGGCGTTGGCGCCGGCCGCCACGTCCTCGCGCGGGCTGTGCGAACGGATCGCGGCGTAGGTGCCGGCGTGGGCGGCACCCAGCGCCCGCTCCAGCCGCTGCAACGGCCCGCTCTCTTGCTGCGCCAGAGACCGTGTCGAGGTGAGGAAAACGCGCCTTGCGCCGTACCGCTCGGCCTCGGCAACCACCGCCTCCTCGGCCGGTGTGCCGAACAGGATGCGCTCCTGCGCCGTCACAGTGAAGGTTCCGGCACCAAGCTCGGCGTGGGTCATCGTTGAGGCCTAGTCCTGGTCAGGTTTGGCGGCGGTGTCGCCCCCTGCCGGCGATGGAACGCCGTCGTGATCGGCGCGCGGGGCGCTGGCGCGCACCGATGCCGACGCCGATGCGCCGCTGGCGCCGAGCAGGTTCACCAGCAGGCCCCTTGGCGAGCTGCGGCGCGAGGATATGTCCGCCTCCGAAAGGGTTCGGTGCCGGCTGTTCGCGGCTCCGTCGGGGCGTCCGTCGGTCATGGCCCTCTCCAGTCATTTCGCAAGAACATGCGGCGCATTCAACTCCAGGCAACTCCAGGGACGTCATTCAAATTCGATCAATCGATCGCAGAGCCTGTTATCGTAGCGATCTGCGCAGCCCGCGTCACCCGGGGAAATCCCTTCCATTCCCGCCGGCAAGCACTTCGGCGTACTGATTCTCTCGCCCGACCTCGAACAGGCGCGCTTCTGGTATCTGCGGGCGCAGGAGCTGGCGCATGCTCGCGCCTGTTACTATTTGCAGCGGCTCGGCCCGCCGAAGGCACCAGGGCCCACATCTCCCTGACTTGGACCGCTCACCTCACGCCGTGATCTGTGGCCGCACGATCACGGTCTGAGCAGTCGAGCTCAGCCCACGCATGGAAGCTATGGCCACGCCTCCCGTCTCGCGCTATCGATGCGCAGAGTTTTGCGTGGGAGCCGATCCATGTTCTGCCGACGGTCGATGATCTGGGTGAGTCAAGCGTGCGCACTTTTCGCGATGCTCGGCGGTTGCGCGACCACGGACGAGGCTGGAGGCGCCAAAATAGCGGGAACCAAGACGACAACCGCTATCCCTGCGAACTATCGGCAGCTTGTCGCGCGCCACATCGCAGCGAGCAGGGACCTCAAGACGGTGCTCAAGGCCGAAATCTCCCGCCCAGGCGAAGGATGGGTGGGCATCTTCGACGGCGGCAATCGGCCAATTGCATGCGCCTCGGTGACATTCCAGGGTCCGCTCATCCAGCAGGGCTACACCGTGGCGTTCTTGTTCGAGAACGGTCAGATCGCAAAGGTATTCTACCCCGGGGGTTACAATCCTGCGATTGGCGCAGTCGGGGCCGCGCTGCAAGAGGGGCTGAGTTGCGGCCAGCTCTCATATGTCCCGTTCCCGGAGATCGTGAAATCGAAGAGGTAGAATGACGCCGTCGTCCGCCTGTAGGACCGCGTTCTCTTCTCTTCCTCGAGCGCTTCTTTCGCTCGCAGGCATGCTCGCCTGCAAGCTTGCGCGCTGTCCCGTCTTGCGCTCGCGCCGAGCAAGCGGGAGCTCAGACCGGATGCTCGGCCGGCGCCGGCGGCGTTGATGGACCCACCTTGATGGTGGCATCGACCGGGCTGTCGAGATCGCGGCCGGAGCGCTCGAAGCCGGCCTTCCAATCGCGCAGGTGCCGGTCGACCCACAGCCGTCCCTTGTCCCGGTCGCGGCGCTTGATCGCGTCGAGAATCTGGGTGTGCGCCTCGATCAGCCGCGGGATGCCTCCGGGATTGTTGGAGATGATCAGCGCCGTGGTGGGCCGCACCAGCATGCTGGAGGGCTCCTTGGCAAGCTGCAGCACCCGGTTGTGCGTGGCTTTGCCGATCAGCTTGTGGAACTCCGCGTCGAGCTCGGCGACCGCCGGCGCATCGCGCTGTTGGCTGCGCGTCTTGGCGAGATTGGCTTCGAGCGCGGCGAGGTCGTCCTCCGTCCGGTTGTCCATGGCCAGATCGACGGCTGCCGGCTCGAGCGCGCGCGAGGTGTGCCACAGCTCGCGGAAGGTCACCTGCTGCAGCACCAGCGCGCGGCTCATGCGGGTGGCAAGCCCGTGGTAGTGCGGCACCGCGACCGACAAGCGGCGGCTCGACTCGCGCGCGACGAGGCCCGACTGCTCGAGCAGCCGGATGCCCTCGCGCACTGTCGAGCGGTTGACGCCGAATTGCTTCACCAGCGCCGATTCGGTGCCGACCGGATCGCCCGGGCGCAGAATGCCCGCCATGATCTTGCGCTCGATCGCCTCCGCGACCAGCTCGTAGGCCGGCCTCGCTTTGATGCGGTCGAACGTGGCGGTGATCTCAGTCATGGCATGTTCCTGAGCGGCAGCTTCCTGAGCGGCAGCTCCTCGGCGTGCACTGTGGGTGAGCGTCACGCCGGCCGGCTCGTTCTGAGACATTATTCTGCATATCGGGCAATCGTCTGACAATCGGACAATTATTTGACGCCGCGTGCCGGCGGTGCAACAGTCATTACTGCAACGCGGCCAAGCTGGAAGGAAACATGATGGCTCAAGGGGGCTGCCTCGCGGGCAAGGTCGTCGTCGTGACCGGCGCCGGGCGCGGCATCGGCAAGGAGATCGCGCTGCTGGCGGCCGGCGAAGGCGGCAAGGTGGTCGTCAACGATCTCGGCGGCTCGGCTGAAGGCGAAGGCAGCGATCTGAGCGTTGCCGACGAGGTGGTGGGCGAGATCCGCAAGGGGGGCGGTGCGGCGGTTGCCAGTGGCGACAGCGTGGCCGATCCGCAGGGAGCCGAGCGCATCATCAAGACGGCGATCGACAACTTCGGCCGCGTCGACTGCGTCGTCAACAACGCCGGCATCCTGCGCGACCGCATCTTCCACCGCATGAGCGCGGTGGACTGGGATGCCGTCATCAAGGTGCACCTCTACGGCGCCTTCTACATGTCGAAGGCAGCGGCGCCCTACTTCAAAGAGCAGGAGTCCGGCTCCTTCATTCACTTCACGTCCACCTCGGGCCTGGTCGGCAACTTCGGCCAGGCCAACTACGCGGCCGCCAAGCTGGGCATCGTCGGACTGTCGAAGTCGATCGCGCTCGACATGGCCCGCTTCAAGGTGCGCTCCAATTGCGTGTCGCCCTTTGCCTGGTCGCGGCTGATCGGAACGATTCCAGTCGACACCCCCGAAGCGAAGGCGCGCGTCGAGCGCATCCAGAGCACCATGACGGCGTCGAAGATCGCGCCGATCTGCGTGTTCCTGGGCAGCGACCTCGCCAAGGACGTGACCGGCCAGATTTTCGCCGTGCGCAAGGACGAGGTCTTCCTGATGAGCCAGTCGCGCCCGGTCCGGGTCGCCCACAAGGACGGGGGCTGGACTCCGCAAGCCATTGCGGAGACCATGCTGCCGGCCTTCAAGGGCGCGTTCTATCCCCTCGACCGCTCGCAGGACGTATTCAACTGGGAGCCGCTGTAGCTGTAGGTTGGGTCGAGCGAAGCGAAGACCCAAGTGCGCCGGAGATACCGGCAAGGAGTACGTCGTCCCGCTGGGAGTCGAGCATATGACCGCTGCGAGCGAGGAGTGCTGGGTTGTGTTGGTGGAGCCGGCGGCGACCAAGCACACGGGCGACACCGTGACCGACGTCGCCAGGTCGATCGATCGGCAGACGGCGCACGTGCGAGCATCAGCGTAGGTTGGGTCGAGCGGCAGCGATGACCCAACATCGTGAAGTCGTGAAGTCGCCAAGCCCCGGATCAAGTCCGGATCAGGGTCCGGGGCGGGCTTCACGATCTCACAACTTCACGATTTCACTCAGACAGCGTTGGGTCTGCGCTTCGCTTGACCCAACCTACGCAGAGACACCGTATGCCAACCGAAATTCTGATGCCCGCGCTGTCGCCCACCATGGAGGAGGGCAAGCTTGCCAAATGGCTGGTCGCGGAAGGCCAGGAGGTGAAACCCGGCGACATCATCGCCGAGATCGAGACCGACAAGGCCACCATGGAGATTGAGGCGGTGGATGAGGGCAAGGTGGCGAAGCTGCTGGTGCCGGAAGGAACGGAAGGCGTGAAGGTGAACACGCCGATCGCTCTGCTCGATGGTGGCGCCGCCGCGCCTCCCTCTCCCCGCTTGCGGGGAGAGGGTCACGGCGGAGCCGTGCCTCCGGCACGAGGTGAGGGGCAGCCGCAAGCTCCGACGTCGGCGCAAGTTGCTGCCCCTCACCCTAGTCCTCTCCCCATGCCGGAAGAGGCATGGGGAGAGGGAACGACCGTCACCCAGACCATGCGCGAAGCGCTGCGCGACGCCATGGCCGAGGAGATGCGGCGCGATCCCGACGTGTTCCTGATGGGCGAGGAGGTAGCGCAGTACCAGGGCGCCTACAAGATCAGCCAGGGCCTGCTCGAGGAGTTCGGGGCCAAGCGCGTCATCGACACCCCCATTACCGAGCAGGGCTTTGCCGGCGTCGGCGTTGGCGCGGCGTTTGCGGGGCTCAAGCCCATCGTCGAGTTCATGACCTGGAACTTCGCCATGCAGGCGATCGACCAGATCGTCAACTCCGCCGCCAAGACGCTCTACATGTCCGGCGGCCAGGTCGCCTGTCCGATCGTGTTCCGAGGCCCCAACGGCGCCGCCGCCCGCGTCGCCGCCCAGCACAGCCAGTGCTACTCGGCCTGGTATGCGCACGTGCCGGGCTTGAAGGTCGTGGCGCCATCCAACCCGGCAGATGCCAAGGGCCTACTGAAGGCGGCGATCCGCGACCCCAACCCCGTGCTCGTGCTGGAGAACGAGGTGCTCTACGGCGCATCGGGCCCGGTGCCGAAAGGCGACTTCCTCGTGCCGATCGGCAAGGCGCGCATCGCGCGGGCCGGCACCCACGTCACCATCGTCTCGTTCGCGCGCGGCATGGTCCATGCGCTGGCCGCCGCCGAGCAGCTGGCCAAGGAGGGCATCGAGGCGGAGGTGATCGACCTCAGGACGCTGCGCCCGCTCGACCTCGCCACCGTCGTCGCGTCCGTGAAGAAGACCAACCGCATCGTCACCGTCGAGGAGGCCTGGCCGGTCTGCTCGGTGGGCTCCGAGATCAGCGCCCAGGTGGCGATGCAGGCCTTCGACTATCTCGACGCGCCACCGGCGAAGGTCTCGGGCGCCGACGTGCCCATGCCCTACGCCGCCAACCTCGAGCGCCTCGCGCTGCCGAGCACGGAACAGGTGGTCGAGGCGGCGAAGGCAGTGTGCCATAGGTAACATCATGCCCCAGATGCTAGCTCGCCCTTCACGACGGCCCGCAACCTATGAGGATCTGCTCGCAGTACCCGAGCACCTCGTGGCCGAGATCCTGTTCGGCGAACTCGTGACCCATCCACGGCCCGCACCGCCTCACGCTGTCGCTGCTAGCGCGCTCGGCCATGAGCTTGGACCACCGTTCCAGTCCGGGCGCGGTGGGCCGGGTGGGTGGATCTTCATGGACGAGCCGGAGCTTCACCTGGGCGAGCACGTGGCCGTGCCGGACTTAGCGGCCTGGCGCCACGAACGTCTGCCCGCATTGCCCAAGACGGCTTGGATCGAAACGCCTCCCGACTGGGCCTGTGAGGTGCTCTCACTTTCGACAGCAGTATATGACCGCGATGAAAAGCGGCTTATCTATGCGCACGCCGGTGTTGCCCATCTATGGCATGTCGATCCTATCCTAAAGATGCTGGAGGTGTTCGAGCTCAGAGACGGCAAGTGGCTGCTGCTGAGTGTGTTTCGTGACAACGCGGATGTCGCGGCGCCTCCGTTCGCTGAAATCACCTTCTCGTTGGGCATGCTGTGGCCGCTCGATGTTTCGCCTTCGGCGCAGACCGGAGATTGATGCGACGTTGAAGGCGCGGCGTGCGGATCGCGAACGCGAAGCAAAGGAGTTGCCCTCGTGTCCGAGGCCGAGATCGTGCAAGCGCTACTGGCGTCGATCCAGGTGGTGGTCGGCGTGTTCTCGATGTTCTTCGCCATCGTTTGCGCCTACATCGCCGGCCTCTACTTCTTCCTCAGCCGGGCTCCGGTCGGGCTGAGGCTGCTGGCCTTCTTCCTGCTTTCCATCGGCCTCGTCTTCCTCGGCGGCTCAGCGGTGATCCAGCAGCGCCTGCAGGAAGAGCTGTTCGCCGCCTGGGCCAAGCTGCCCGCACGAACGATCGCCGCCGAAATGCTCCGCAACCCGTTTGCAGTGGCCCCGCCGGGCTGGTCGCTGCAGGACATTGGTGTCGTCGTTGGCTGGATCACGGCGGTGGGCGTGTACCTGGCGCTCGCTTACCTTACCTTCCTCTACCGCTGGCAGCCGAGGGGCGATGCCGCGCGCGATGCAGCAATGGCAACCTGAGATGGACCGGGCGCGAACCTATTCCGGCACCTGCCACTGCGGCGCGATCCGGGCGAGGTTGCACGCCTCGAGGGCGGCGGCCGAGCTGCAGGTGCGGGCGTGCCAATGCTCGTTCTGCACGCGGCACGGGGCCATGACCGTGAGCGATCCGGAGGGGCGCGCGGTGTTGGAGATCGACCGCTCGGCGCTGACCAGATACCAATTCGAAACGCGCACCGGCACGAGCCTCATCTGCAGCAATTGCGGGACCTACGCCGGGGTCATCCTGGAGCAGGGCGGAAAGATCTGGTCCGCGATCAACGTGCGTGGCCTTGCCGTTCCCGACTTCAACGGGCGAACCGCAGAGCCGGTCAGCTATGACGGCGAAACGCCGGATCAGCGCATCGCCCGCCGCGAGCCGAAATGGACGCCGACGGAGATCGTGTGGCGGTGAATTGTAGGTTGGGTCGAGCGGCAGCGATGACCCAACGCCCCGGCGAATGGCGAATGGCCAATCGCGAATGGCAGTATCCATTCGCCACTCGCTATTCGCCATTCGCGTAATTGTGTTGGGTCTGCGCTTCGCTCGACCCAACCTACGCAGAGAGACCGATGCCGACCGAGATCCTGATGCCCGCCCTGTCGCCCACCATGGAGGAGGGCAAGCTCGCCAAATGGCTCGTCAAGGAAGGCCAACAGGTGAAGGCCGGCGATATCATCGCCGAGATCGAGACCGACAAGGCGACCATGGAGGTGGAGGCGGTCGACGAGGGCAAAGTCGGCAAGCTACTGGTTGCCGAAGGCACCGAAGGGGTGAAGGTCAACACACCGATCGCGGTGCTGCTGGGCGACGGCGAAAGTGCGGGCGCGGCGCCCTCGGCGAAATCGCCGCCCGCCTCGCGGGCGACCGGGAGCCCAGCCTCGCCGCCGGCTGCGCCGCGGCCAGCCTCCATGCCTGCGAAAGGTGCCGCCGGCAGCGGAGCGGCGGCAGCTGCCGCGGTTGCGGGGGCCGCAGCCGCGAAGCCGCAGCGCGCGCCCGGCCCGGAGACACCCAATGCGCGCAGCCGCATTTTGGCCTCGCCGCTGGCGCGCCGGCTCGCCAAGGCAGCCGGGCTCGACCTGGCGGCTCTGGCCGGCTCGGGGCCGCACGGGCGCATCGTCAAGAGTGACATCGAAGCCGCGGTCGGGAACGGCGGCGCACGTGCCGCACCCAAAGCCGGAACTGCGGTAGCGGCGGCGCCGGGCGCGGGGCCGGCCGCGATGGCCGACAACAAGATCCTGGCGCTCTACGAGAAGGGCTCCTACGAGATCGTCCCGCACGACAGCATGCGCAAGGTGATCGCCCAGCGCCTCACCTTGTCGAAGCAGACCATCCCGCACTATCGCCTCAGCGTCGACTGCCGCATCGACGAGCTGCTGCGGGCGCGCGAGCGCATGAACGCGGCCGCTCCCAAGGACGGGGCGCGCGCCTACAAGCTGTCCGTCAACGACTTCGCCATCAAGGCGCTGGGCATGGCGCTGGCGCAGGTGCCGGCGGCCAACGTCACCTGGACGGAGGCGGGCACGCTGCGCCACAAATATTCCGACATCGGCGTGGCCGTCGCCGTCGAAGGCGGGCTGTTCACGCCCATCATCCGCCATGTGGAATTGAAGTCGCTGTCCGAGATCTCCAACGAGATGCGCGACCTCGTTGCGCGGGCGCGCAAGCGGCGGCTGGCTCCGCACGAGTATCAGGGCGGCACGACGTCGATCTCCAACCTCGGCATGTACGGCATCAAGAGCTTCGATGCCGTGATCAATCCCCCGCATGCGACCATCCTGGCCGTTGGCATGGCCGAGAAGCGTGCGATCGTGATCGGCGACAAGGTAGAGGTGGCCACGCTTGCATCGTGCACGCTCTCTTGCGATCACCGCGTCGTCGACGGGGCGGTGGGCGCAGAGCTGCTGAGCGCCTTCAAGACGCTGGTCGAAGACCCGGTGCGGATGCTGGTGTGATCGCGCGGCGCGCTTGTGCAGCGCAGCAAGCGTGGGCCGGAAGACAACCCTGCGAGCAAGCCGGCGCGACAGTGGCGCGGAGGTCACGAGAGGCGCATTTCCACAGATTCGCGCCCCTGCGATCCAAGCTCTGAACTTGCCAATGGGCGCGATTGCTTGCCGCTGCCCTAAATCGGACCTAAGAATCACAAGGAATCACAAAGGAAAGTAAGCGCGCCGCGTCAGCATGAGTAGAAGGCAAACACTCTTCGGGGGTTTCTGGTTCATGGCAATCTTCAAGCGTGCCTCCTCGCAGGCACTCGTACTCGCCGGGCTGCTGCTTGCCGGGTGCGCGGTCGAAGGTTCAGACGGTCTCTTCACCACGGGGTCGCTAGTCGGCCCGCAAACCGCCGATCAAAAGGCCGATCCCGCCTGCCTTACGCTTGCATCGAGCATCGATGCTCTGCGCAAGGAGGGTATCCCGGACAAGATCGAAAAGGCCGCCGCCAAGCGATACAAGATGACGCAGGCGGACCTTAAGAAGGCCGATCAGCTGACCAAGGCGAATGCCGACTTCCAGGTGCGCTGCTCAACGGTCACGCCAAAGCAGACGGCCGACGCTGCAGCCGACAAGGCCGCGGCAAAGAAGGTGGCCAAGACGGCGAAGTCGCCTGGCCCGGGCAAGACGACGCCCTGACCGCCAAGGCTATCGCCGCCCGTCTGCCGGAGGGGTGCTTTGGAGCGGGAAAGCGTTGCGTCCTGCATGGCGGGAGGTTTGTTGCATAGCCAGGGGCCAGGCGGTTGCCGCTTGAGGTCCGGCGAGCCCGCAGCGGGCGCGTCGGTGCCTCACCTCGGGCCGCGGGCCAAGGGTTGCGCGGGCACTGTTGTCACACCGCCGTTCCCGATGGTTGTAAAGCGCTCCGCGATTGTGTTTCCTGATCGCGCGGCGACTGGTTGGAAACGAGGGAGGCGTTCGTGGTTCACGCGATGTCGAGGAAACTTGCAATACTGAGTGCGCTAGGTGTGGTTCTCGCCGGATGCGCGAACGGCAACCTCGGCGGCGATCCCGGGCCGATTCCGCTGGCGGCCGGGCATTCGTGCGGCTCGATCCAGCAAGAGCTCAACAAGCTGCTCGGCAAGGGCGTGCAGTCGAAAGTGGAGGCGGCGTCCGCTGGCAAGAAGCTCGCCCCCGCCGCGCAGGCCGATGTCGACCGCTACAACGGTCTCCTCAACCAGTATCTGGGCGCCCGCTGTCACGTCTGAGGCCTTCCAAGAGGGGCCTCGGAGGGGACGGCTGCCGCCGGGACCTCGGAGCACCGCTGCGTAAGACTGTGCGGCTGATGGTCGGTGTCAGACCCTCCGGGTCTGACGCCTCGGCCTGACACAAGACATACCTGTCCTTCCCGAAGCGATGTTGGCCGACGAGATCACTTTGTTTAACGTCGGCCGCGAAAGAGCATGCCCAGGGAGGGTGGCGAGGGGGGTGGAACGATGATGTACCGCTGTCCTTCGGCTTGAGCCCACACTACAGGCCATCGGTCCTTGCGCCATTCAAGGTTCGCAACTTCCGCATCCAGTGGCCGTCCGATCTCCTGACCTCGTGCGCCTTCGAGATGGAGACGCTCATTCTGGGCTGGTACGTGCTGGTCGAGACCGGCTCGGTGCTGCTGCTGTCGCTGTTTGGGGCTCTGCTGTGGGTGGGTACGCTCGTTGCGCCCATGTTCGGCGTCGTCGGCGACAGGATCGGCCATCGCAATCTGCTGTGCGGCATGCGGGCGTTCTACACGGTGCTGGCGGCGACGCTGATGGCGATCGCGTTTGCCGGCGCGCTGAGCCCTCTCGTGGTCTTCATCATCGCCGGGCTCATGGGCCTGGTGCGCCCCTCCGATCTCGGCGTGCGCGGTGCCCTGGTTGCGAATGTCGTGCCCGCCGAGCAGTTGATGGGGGCCGTGGGCATCTCGCGCACGACTTCCGACGCCGCCCGCGTCATGGGTGCGCTGGCGGGCGCCGGCCTGTTCGCCGGTTTCGGCATCGGCGCGGCCTATATATTGGTGACGAGCCTCTATGCGCTGGGCCTGCTGCTGGTGTTGGCGATGGACAATCCGACGCGCCCTGGCGCGACGGCCGCGCCGGTCGGAGTTGCGCGTGCGTCGCACTGGCGCGATCTGTGCGAGGGGCTCGCCTTCGTCTGGTCGAGCCCGCCGCTGTTCGCGGGCATGTGCCTTGCCGTGCTCGTCAACCTGACGGCGTTTCCGGTGTCCATCGGGCTGCTGCCCTACGTTGCGCGAGACATCTACGGCGTCGACCAGACAGGGCTCGGCTACCTGACTGCCAGCTTTTCCGGCGGCGCGTTGATCGGCTCCGTGGCGGTGAGCATGTGGCGCGGGATCGCACCGGCGCGCACCATGATCGTATCGGCGCTGGCCTGGCTCTTCTTCCTCCTGCTCTTCGCCCATATGCAGACCCTGCCGTGGGGCGCGCTCATGCTGGCGCTTGCAGGTTTCGCGCAGAGCCTGTGCATGGTGACGCTCGCGGTCGTGCTGCTGCGCATCGCGGGCGAGAGGTTCGGCGGCCGCATCATGGGCGTGCGCATGTTGGCGATCTACGGTCTGCCGCTTGGTCTGCTTGCGGGCGGTGCTCTGATCGATGTTGTGGGCTTCCCCGCCACTG
>Ga0247727_10017308_pt1 | contig 11497 bp, 8 predicted proteins | sample WisWelCaveWW1625_FD_202498 | JGI IMG/M metagenome (GOLD analysis project Ga0247727, IMG submission 202498) | Biofilm microbial communities from Wishing Well Cave, Virginia, United States - WW16-25 | ecosystem: Environmental > Aquatic > Deep subsurface > Groundwater > Cave microbial mat | place... | reverse complement strand
CGTGCGAATGGTTCTGCTCGCCCTCATGACCGCGGCGCTGGTGCCGGCGCAGGAAACCCGCGCCACGATTCTCGGGCGCCTCACCGATGCCAGCGGCGCGGTCGTCGCCGGCGCCGAAGTCCGCGCCACCAATGCCGCCACCGGCGTGTCCGCGCTCGCCAAGAGCAACCAGTCGGGCAACTACACCATGCCGTACCTGATTCCGGGAATCTACACCGTCCAAGCGGAGCTGGCCGGATTCAAGAAATTCGTGCGCGAAAGCATCCAGGTGCGTGTCAACGACACGGTCGAGTTGAACATCGAGCTGGCCGTCGGCAGCATGGCCGAAGCGATCGAGGTGCGAGCCGAGACGCCGCTTCTCAGCACGGCGGAATCCTCGCTCGGGCAGGTGATCGACCAGCGGCGCGTCCTCGAGCTGCCTTCGTTCGGCAGCAGCCCGATGGTGCTTGTGCAGCTCGCCCCCGGCGTGATCAACTCGACCGATCTGCGGCTGGCCAAGGCGGGCTCGTTTTCGATCAACAAGAATTCGCAGTTCTCGACCGACGGCGCCGGCACTTATAACAACGAGTTCACCCTCGACGGCGTCTCCAACACCCAGGCCCAGGGCACCTCCGCGCGGGTCGGCTTCATCCCGCCGCAGACGGCGGTCGCCGAATTCAAAGTGCAGACCGCCTCCTACGACGCCAGCATCGGTCACACGATCGGCGCCGTGGTGAACGTCAGCACCAAGGCCGGCGGCAACGATCCGCACGGAGAGCTGCACTGGTGGGTGCGCAACCGCGTGTTTGACGCGCCGACTCTGTTCCAGAACCGCTCCGGCCAGAAACTGGCCGTCTACCAGGACAATCGCTATGGGATCTCCGGCGGCGGGCCGGTGTGGATCCCGCGCCTCTACCAAGGCCGCAACCGGAGCTTCTGGTTCTACGCTTTTGAAGGAAACAAATTCGGCATCCCGGCGCCGTTCACCGGTACCGTGCCCACCGATGCCATGCGGCGCGGCGATCTCTCGAGCCTGCTGCGGCTGGGGACCAACTATCAGATCTACGATCCGGCGACGACGGTGGCCGCCCCAGGCGGGCGATTCCAGCGCCAGCCGCTTGCCGGCAACCTCATTCCCGCCAACCGGCTCGACCCGGTGGCGCAGAACCTCCTCAAGCACTGGTCGCCGCCCAACCAGCCGGGGACGGCCGACGGGCGCAACAACTTCTTCACCAACAATCCGGCCCGCGAGGACACCTGGGTGCACCTGGTTCGGGGCGACCACGCGTTCCATGAGAATCACCGCGTCTTCCTTCGCCTGAACACGGATTTCTGGGAGGAACACAAGAACCGGCGGTTCGACACCGAAGCCACCGGCATCGTGCTCAACCGCGAGAATCAAGGCGCCTCGTTCGACGACGTGTACGTCTTCACTCCGACCTTCCTCATGAACGTGCGCTACGGGATCACGCGGGCGACGTTCACCGAGCGCCGCTCGAGCCAGGGCTTCGATCTGACCTCGCTCGGCTTCTCCCCGCGACTGGCCGCGTTGCCGGATAAAAGCCTGGCGACCTTTCCCAACGTCATCGTCGGCTCGCTCACACAGCTCGGCAACTGGGAGACCGGCGACGGCGGCAATTACTCGATGACGCATTCCCTCGCCGCCACCTTCACCAAACTCAAAGGCGACCACAATCTGCGCTTTGGCGCCGATTACCGGGTCTATCGGGAGAACCTGGCACGGTTCCCGCTGGACACGGCGCCGCAACTGGAGTACTCGACCGCGTATACGCGCGGCCCGCTGGACAACTCTCCGTCGCCGCCTGTCGGCGGCGAGCTGGCCGCGTTCCTGCTGGGAGTGCCCGCCGGGCAGATGGCCCGCACGGCGACGCTCGCCGAGCAGGACAAATACTTCGGCGTGTATGTGCAGGATGACTACAAAGTCGCCACGAAGCTGACACTCAACCTCGGGCTGCGCTATGAAGTGGAATCGCCGGTCACTGAGCGGTTCGACCGTTCGGTGGCCACGTTCGCGTTCGGCCAGCCGAGCCCGATCCAGGCGCAGGCGCAACAGAATTATGCGCGCAATCCGATCCCGGAGATTCCGGCGGCCGCGTTCCGGGTTGCCGGAGGCTTGACCTTCGTCAATACCGGCGGTAACCCGCGCGCCTACTGGCGCGGGGAAAGAAACAATTTCATGCCCCGCTTCGGGCTGGCCTGGCAACTGCGGCGGGCCACCGTGCTGCGCGCCGGTTACGGCCTGTTCTTCGATACCATCGGCGTCAACCGGTCGAATTCGATCCAGACCGGCTTCAGCCAGTCGACTCCGATTCAGGCTTCGCTCGATAACGGGCGGACCTACGTCGCCACCAACGCCGATCCGTTCCCGGGCGGCCTGCTGGCGCCACTGGGCGCCGCCGGCGGGCTGGCGACCAATCTCGGCCAGGGGATCAGCTACTTTCCCGAGCGCCGCAAGCAACCCTACGTCCAGAGATTCTCCTTCGGCTTGCAGCAAGCCTTGCCCGGCCAGTTCCTCGCCGAAGCCTCCTACGTCGGGAGCCGCGGCACCCGGCTCGGCGTCGATCGCAATCTGAACCCGACGCCCGAGCAGTATCTGAGCCGGCTGCCCGTCCGCGACACGGCGACCATTAACTTCCTCAGCCAGCAGTCCCCCAATCCGTTCTTCGGCGTCCATCCGATCTACACCCAGAACACCTCGCGCGGCGCGCTGCTGCGTCCCTATCCGCAGTTCGGGAACGTGACCGTCAACGAGCCGATCGGCTATTCCTGGTACCACTCGTTGCAGTCGCGGCTTGAAAAGCGATTCTCGCGCGGCTACACCTTCCAGTTGTCATACACGTTCTCGCGAACCCTCGAGGCCGTCGAGTTTCTCAACGCCACCGACCCGCTGCCCTACGAGTCGGCTTCCACGCTCGATCGCCCGCACCGGGTGGTGATGAGCGGCATCTGGGAATTGCCGTTCGGGCGCGGCCGGCGGTTCGGCTCGCGCTGGCCGGCGCCGCTCGAGTTCTTCGCCGGCGGCTGGCAGTTGAACGGGATCGTGCAGCGGCAGAGCGGCGCGCCGCTCGGCTTCGGCGACGTCTGGACTTTGTTCACCGGCAATCCCGACAACGTCAAGCTGTCCAAAGACCGGCGCAATGTCGACCGCTGGTTCAACACCGACGCCGGCTTCAACCGCAACAGCGCGCAACAGCTCGCCAGCAACGTACGGGTCTCGCCGCTGCGCTTCAGCGGCCTGCGCGCCGACGGGCAGGCGCGCTGGGATTTTTCGGCGATCAAGAGCTTCCGCCTCACCGAGCGCGCCCGGATGCAGTTCCGCGCCGAGTGCCTCAACGCCTGGAACCATCCGAACCTGATGGGACCGCAGACGAACCCGACCAATACCTCCTTCGGCGCGATCACCGCGCAGGATGTGCCGCGGTCCTGGCAGTTGTCGCTGAACCTGACCTTCTGAGGCGCCGATCCTTGAGCGCGGTCCAGGAAAAACCGCTCGGCATCAAGGCCTACGGGCACATCGGCCATCTCCCCAACAGCCGGATGGGGCCGGGCGACCATCACTGTCACCAGGGGCAGGCGCGGATCGCGACCGAGAAGGCACGCGACCGGCACGACCAGATCATCGTCACCGAAAAAGTCGACGGGAGCTGCGTCGCGGTGGCGCGCAAAGACGGCGTCCTGATCCCGCTGATCCGCGCCGGCTGGCCGGCGGCGCAATCACGCCATGAGATGCACCACCTGTTTCACCACTGGGTAATGGCGAACCAGCAACGCTTTCTGGACCGACTTCAGGACGGAGAACGCCTGGTCGGAGAGTGGCTCGCGCTCGCGCACGGGACCCGCTACCAGATGGCGCACGAGCCGTTGGTCATCTTCGATCTGATGACCGGCGCGCGGCGGCTCCCGTTCCGTGTTCTCCACGAGCGGCTGGGGGGACAGGACGGGTTCACCTCTCCGAAGCTGTTGCACGCCGGCGGCCCGATCGCCGTCCCGGCCGCGCTCGAGCTGCTCGGGCCCATGGGTCATCACGGCGCCATCGAGCCCACCGAGGGAGTCGTCTACCGCGTCGAGCGCCGCGGCGAGTTCGACTTCATGGCCAAGTGGGTGCGACCGGACAAAGTCGACGGCTGCTACCTCCCCGAGGTCAGCGGCCAGCCGCCGGTGTGGAACTGGCGCCCGGGCCGATCCGGCTGAGCGCGCCGGCGGCCGCGCGGCCGCCTGCGCTACGCTGAAAGTTTGACGCAAACGCACGTCTCCGGCGCGGCGTCCTCGGCCCTCTCGCAAACGTTCCGGGCGCTTCGCCATCGTAACTTCCGGCTCTTCATTCTCGGCTACGTCGTCTCGCTGGTCGGCACCTGGATGCAGGGGCTGGCGCAGAGCTGGCTGGTCTACCGGCTGACGGGTTCGGGGCTGATGCTCGGCATGACGGCCTTCTGCACGCACCTGCCGGTGCTGCTGCTGGGCCCGCTGGCCGGTGTCGCCGCCGACCGCTATTCGCGCTACCGGATCGTCGTAGTCACCCAGGTGCTCTTTCTGGTGCAGGCGGTGGCGCTCGCCGCGCTCACGCTGAGCGGCGTGGTCACGGTCGGCCACGTTTTGGCGCTGGCGGCTTTTTGGGGCATGGTGAATGCGTTCGAGATTCCGGCGCGCCAGTCGCTCTACATACACATGGTGGGTCGTGAAGACCTGGTCAACGCCATCGCCCTGAACTCGGTGGTGTTCAATGCCGGCCGCATCGTCGGGCCGTCGGTCGGCGGGCTGGTGGTGGCGGCGGTCGGCGAAGGGGCCTGCTTCGCGCTGAACGCCATCAGCTTCCTGGCGGTGATCGGCTCGCTGGCGGCGATCCACATCCGGCACGAGCCGGCCGCGCACGACGAGAGCCCCCTCGAGCACTTGCGCGAAGGCCTCGGCTACGCCTGGAGAACGCGCCCGGTGCGCGCGCTGCTCGCGATGACCGCCGCCATCAATATTTCCGGGGCGCCGGCGTTGGTGCTGGCGCCGCTGTTCGCCGACGCGATCTTTCAGCGCGGCTCGAGCGGCTTGGGATTCCTGTCGGGCGCCATGGGCGTGGGCGCCGTGCTGGGCACGCTGGCCTTGGCGCGCCGGACCGGCACCCGAGGACTGCCACGGACGGTGATTCTGAGCGCGCTCATGATGAGCGGTGGCCTGGCGGTGTTCGCCGGCTCGCCGCGGTTCGCCGTGTCGCTGGCGAGCGTGGCGCTGATCGGCTTCAGCGTGATGCGGCAGAACGCCTCGGCCAATACGCTCATCCAAAGCCTGATCCCGGACGCGTATCGCGGCCGCATCATGGCGATGTACTCGATGACGGTGGTGGGCATGCTGCCGGTCGGCGGCCTCCTGGCCGGCGGGCTCTCGGAAACGCTCGGCGCCCGGGCGACGGTGCTGTGTGGCGCGCTGTTGTGCGGCGCCGCCGCGTTGTTCTTTCGAAAGCGTATCGCGGCGATCGATCGCCCGGGATGGGAAACGTGACCGCCTGGGTGAGGGCCCTCGGGCGAGTGGCGGCGCTCGCGCTGGTGGCGTCGCTCGTCGCCCAGGAGCGGCCGGCGGGCCGCCCGCATTCCGCCTCCGAGCGCGACAAGCTGTTTGCCGGCATCGACGCCATGGCGAAGGAGCTGGCCGAGATCACCGGACTTCGGCTGCGCCAAAAGCTCCGCTATGCGACCATCACCCGCGACGAGGTGAAGAAGTTTCTCGAAGAGCGCATCCGCGACGAGGTCAAAGACGAGGAAATCCGCGCCGAAGAGCTGGTGCTCAAGAAATTCGGTTTCGCCCCGGCGGATTTCAACCTGAAGAAAACCACGATCGAGATGATGACCGAGCAGGCGGCCGCCTTTTACGACTTCCGGCGAAAGAAGCTGTTCATGCTCGACGGCGCCCCGTCGCTGCTCCAGGAGGCGAGCCTGGTGCACGAGGTCGCCCATGCGTTGGCCGACCAGCACTTCCGCCTCGACCGGTTCATCCAAGGCGCTCGGGAAGACGACGACGCCTCGCTGGCGCGCATGGCCGTGATGGAGGGGCAAGCCACCTGGCTGATGTCGGAGTTCCTGGCGCGGAAAATGGGACAGAGCCTCAAGACCTCTCCGGCGCTTGTCGAGATGATGCAGAAAGCGGCCGGCGGCGCCGACGGGCAGTTTCCCGTATTCGACGCGGCCCCGCTCTATCTGCGCGAGTCGCTGATTTTCCCTTATGCGAAAGGCATGGCGCTCCAGCACGCCGTCTATCTCAAGTCGGGCACGGCGGCGTTCACCGAGATGTTCCGCCGGCCGCCGGCCACCACGCAGCAGGTCCTGCACGCGAGCCATTACTTTGCTCCCCGCCGAACCGTGACGCCCCAGCTGCCCGAGCCGCCCGCCCGGCGCGGCTACCGTGTCCTCGCCGAAGGATCGATGGGAGAATTCGATCACGCCGTCCTCATCCGGCAGTACCAGGACGCGGCCCAGGCCGACGCTCTGGCGCCGAAGTGGACCGGCGGATTGTACCGGCTGTGGGAACACAGGAAGGACAAACGCGCCATCCTGACCTACGGCGCCTGTTGGGAATCGGATGGGGCGGCGCGGGACTTCTTCGCATTCTACCTGGGCGTGCTGCGAGCCAAGTGGAAGCGGTTCGACCTCGACCACGAAGACGCCGGAGCGGCGGCCGGCCGCGGCGATGACGGCCGGTTCCGCGTCGAGCTGGTTTCTCCTCCCCGGGGGGAACCCCGTTGCCTGACCAGCATCGAAGGTCTGCCGGAGTAAGCGCCTTCCCCGACGACTTGAAGGCGGGCGCGTTTTCACCGATGATGTGAAGCGGAACCCCATGGAACTGACAGCGGTGCGGCTGGAAATCCCCGAAGGGGGCAACGTGATCGTCGGCCAGTCGCACTTCATCAAGACGGTCGAGGACATCTACGAAGCCATTGTGAATACGCAGCCGGCGATGAAATTCGGCGTCGCGTTCAACGAAGCCTCCGGCGCCTGCCTGACGCGAGTGGATGGAAATGACGACGCACTGATGGCCGCCGCCGCCCGCAACGCCCTCGCGATCGCGGCCGGCCACAGCTTCGTCATCGCGCTCAGCGACGGCTTCCCCATCAATATCCTGCCGCGGCTCAAGGAAGTGCCGGAGGTATGCGCGATTTTCTGCGCGACGGCGAATCCGCTCGAGGTGATCGTCGGCGAGACCGCCCAGGGCCGCGGCATTCTCGGCGTGATCGACGGCGCCCCGCCCAAAGGTCTCGAGAGCGGCCCGGACGTCGAATGGCGGCGCGATCTGCTGCGCAAGATCGGGTACAAGCGGTGAAGATCACATCGCTCTCCGATCTCGAGGAAGTGCTGTCGCGGCCGGCGGAAGCGGACCGCGACGCGATGCGCCGGCTCGGCGGGGACCTGCTGGTTCTGGGGGCCGGCGGGAAGATGGGACCGAGCCTGGCGCGGCGCGCCCTTCGCGCCGCCCGGGAAGCGGGCGTGAACCGGCGCGTCATCGCGGTCGCGCGGTTCTCGACGCCTGGGGTGCGGGAGGATCTCGAGAAGGACGGCATCGAGACGCTCACCGTGGAACTGCTGGATGAGTTGCAACTCGCGGCGCTGCCGGAGGCGCCGAACATCATCTTCATGGCGGCGCGGAAATTCGGGTCGACCGCCGACGAGCCCTACACCTGGGCGATGAATACCTATCTGCCGGGACGGGTCGCCGACCGGTTCCGCCACAGCCGCATCGTCGCGTTTTCGAGCGGCAACGTGTATCCGTTGGTCCCGGTCTTGAGCGGCGGCGCCACCGAGGCGACGCCGGTCGGCCCGGTGGGCGAATATGCCATTTCCGCCCTGGGGCGGGAGAGAATGTTCGCGCATTTCTCGCGCCTTTACGGCACTCCGGTCACGCTGCTGCGTCTCAATTATGCCGTCGAGCTGCGCTACGGCGTGCTGCTCGACATCGGCCAGAAGGTCTTCGAGCGCCGCCCGGTCGATCTCGCCATGGGCGGCGCCAACGTGATCTGGCAGGGAGACGCGAATTCGATTTGCCTGCAATCGTTCGCGCTGTGCGCGTCGCCGCCGGCGGTGCTGAACGTGACCGGTCCGGAGACCTTGTCGGTCCGCCAGGTCGCCCGCCGGTTCGGAGAGATTTTCGGCGTCGAAGTCGAGCTGAGCGGCGAGGAATCGCCGGCGGCGCTGCTGAGCAACGCGGCGCGCTGTTTCCGGCTGTTCGGCTATCCGAGCGTCTCCGTCGACCAGGCCATCGAATGGACGGCGGACTGGATCGGGATGGGAGGGGCGACGCTCGGCAAGCCGACCCATTTTGAAGTGCGGGATGGGAAGTTCTGATGACGTTGCGGGAACGCCTGTTCGCCGGCGGCGTAATCCCGGCGCATCCGCTGGCACTGACAGCGGCGCGGAGACTCGACGAGCGCCGCCAGCGGGCGCTGACGCGCTACTACCTCGAGGCGGGCGTGGCCGGCATCGCCGTCGGGGTGCACACCACCGAGTTTGCGATCCGCGATCCGGGCGTGGCGCTGTTGCGGCCCGTTCTGGAGCTGGCGATCGAGGAGATGCGCGGAAGCGAGGCGATCAAGGTCGCCGGGATTTGCGGGCCGACGAGCCAGGCAGCGCGGGAGGCGGAGCTGGCGGCGGGCCTCGGCTACGACGCGGGATTGCTCAGCCTGGCGGCCCTCCGCGAGGCCGGCCCCGGGGAGCTGGTGGCCCACGCCCGCGCGGTCGCCGCCACCATCCCGCTGTTCGGATTCTACTTGCAGCCGGCGGTCGGCGGGCGCGTGCTGCCATACGAATTCTGGCGGGCGTTCGCGGAAATCGAGAACGTGGTGGCGATCAAAATCGCGCCATTCAATCGCTACCAGACGCTGGAGGTGGTCCGCGCGGTGGCTCGGTCGGGGCGTGCCGGCGAGATCGCCCTCTACACCGGCAACGACGACAACATCGTCATCGACCTGCTCACCAGCTTCCGCATCGGCTCGACGTGCCTGGCGATCCGCGGCGGGCTGCTCGGCCACTGGGCGGTGTGGACACGCCGCGCGGTCGAGCTGGCCCGGCAAGCCCGCCTGGCCCGGGAATCGGCGGAAAAGCTCGATCCCTCCTGGCTGACGCTGGCGGCCGAGGTGACCGATTCCAACGCCGCGCTGTTTGACGCCGCCAACGGGTTTCACGGGTCGATCGCCGGGATCCACGAGGTGCTCTGCCGGCAGGGGTTGTTGGCCGGACGCTGGTGTCTCAATCCCAACGAAGATCTCTCACCGGGGCAGATCGAGGAGATCGACCGAGTTTGTCGCGCCTACCCGCACCTCCAGGACGACGAGTTCGTCGCCGGGCGCCTGGACGCGTGGCTCCGTTAGAGCTAGACGGGTCTGATATACTGAACCAAGGAGTGGGTTTCCGTACTGGGCGCCCCACATCGATCCTTATGAATCGTCGCTTACAGTTTTTCGTGGTCACTTCCTCGACCAGCGTGCTCGGGCTGTTATTGGCGGGATCGTTTTTCAGCAGCAGCCGCGCCGCCAATGACGCCTATCGGCAGTTTGCCGTCTACACCGACGTGTTGCAGAAGATCAAGAGCGAATACGTCGAGGAGCCCGATATCAAGAGCGTCACGCTGGGAGCGCTGACCGGTCTGCTGGAGGCGCTGGATCCCTACGCCAGCTACCTCAACGCGGATCAGTACAAGCAGTATTTGCAGAGCCAGGAATCGCGCAAGGCCGGCGTCGGGCTGGTGCTGGCGCGGCGCTACGGCTACGTGGGCATTGTCGACGCAATCCCGGGCTCTCCGGCAGCCAAGGCCGGCTTGAGCACCGGCGACCTGATCGAGTCGATCCGGGGCATCGCGACGCGGGACATGCCGCTGGCGTTCGCCGACATGCTCCTCCATGGCGATCCGGGATCGGCGGTCGAGCTCAGTGTGTTGCGGGTGCGGCGCGGCGCCGAGCCGCAGAAACTCACGCTGACCCGGGAGGCGATTCGGTTTCCCGAGGTTGCCTGGCGGACGCTCGCCGGCGACACCGGCTATCTTCAGGCGGCCAGCCTCGATGCGGGAAAGGTCCAGGACGTTGCGCGGCGGTTGCGGGAGCTCGAGAGCCGCGGCGCCAGGCGGCTGATCCTCGACCTGCGAGATTGCGCTGTCGGAGCCCCGGAGGATGGAATCGCGCTGGCGAACCTGTTCCTCGAGAAGGGTCTGATCGTGTATCTCGAAGGGCAGAAAGTCGAACGGCGGAACTTCGAAGCCGATCCTTCGAAGGTGATGAGCCGGCTTCCGCTGGTCGTGTTGACCAATCGTGGAACGGCCGGCGGCGCCGAAGTGGCCGCGGCCGCGTTGCTGGACAACAAGCGCGCCGAAGTGGTCGGCGAGCGCACCTGGGGTGATGCGGCGCTGCGCCGGGCGGTGACGCTGGAAGACGGCAGCGCGGTGATCCTGTCGATCGCCAAATACTACTCGCCGCTGGGCAAAGCCATCCAGGATCATGCCGTCACGCCCTCGGTTCCGGTCGTCGAGGCGGAGGCGCTCACGGAAACCGACGATGAGAACCTGGCGCCGCCGGCGCCGAAGCCGGAAGACGATGTTCTGTTGAAAAAAGCGATCGAGGTGTTGAACTTTGGCGCGCCGAGGGCGGCCCGCAACGCGCAGGCTTCGGAGCCAGGCGATCGGGATCGGACCAAACCCGAGATGCCGACGCCGCTGATTCTCCGTCCGCTGAGGTAGTTCTCATCCATGCCTCGTTACGAGTATCGTTGCGAAGATTGCGGCCAAGTTTTCGAGGTGCAGCAGAAGTTCATCGATTCACCGCTGGAGATGCATGACGGCTGCGGAGGACGCCTCGAGCGGCTGATCTCGGCGTCCGCCATCCAGTTCAAGGGCAGCGGCTGGTACGTTACCGATTACGCGCGCTCAGCGGCGGGGCGCAAGGACACCGACAAAGACTCGCCGGCCAAGACCGAGTCCAAGGACCCGGCGAAAACCGATACAAAAGAATCGGCCAAGAACGGGTCGGACACCCCTTCGAAGCCCGAGTCGAAAAACGTCTCTAAGCCCTCTTCCGATAAATGAGGCGGCCGGCCGTTTCGGCCATCCCGCACAGTCCGAGTCCCGCCAGCACATCCACCAGGTAGTGATACCGCCCATAAACCGTCGCGGTGGCGATCAGGATCGCCAGAATCGTCAATCCCCGCCCGATCCAGCGCTTCTCCGGCAACAGGCGGAGCATAGCCAGCGCCGCCGTCATCGAACCGGAGACATGGGCGCTCGGAAAAACGCTGGTATGGATTCCGTATCCACCGAGCAGTCCCAGGTTGAATCGCCGGAAGGGCGTAACCATCGACGGAAGGTCCTGGCCGGCAAACACCGTGCGGGGCGGCTCGGAAGGAAAGAATGGAAACAGCACATAGGCGCTTACGACTCCCAGCAGAAACGAAAACAGGAAGGCGTCGACCCGCCGTCGCCGCCCGCACACGTACAACGCGGCCAGTGAGAAGGGAGCGACAGCGTATACGAGCGAGTAGGA
>Ga0247727_10017307_pt1 | contig 11497 bp, 8 predicted proteins | sample WisWelCaveWW1625_FD_202498 | JGI IMG/M metagenome (GOLD analysis project Ga0247727, IMG submission 202498) | Biofilm microbial communities from Wishing Well Cave, Virginia, United States - WW16-25 | ecosystem: Environmental > Aquatic > Deep subsurface > Groundwater > Cave microbial mat | place... | reverse complement strand
TTGCGCGCGCCCGGTCAGCCGCTCGACCCTGCTACCCGCGCCGTTATGGAACCGCGTTTGGGGCATGACTTCAGCAAGGTGAGAGTATATGCCGATGAAAAAGCGGCGGAATCAGCGCAGGCCGTGAATGCAATCGCTTATACGGTCGGGCAAAAGGTGGTGCTCGGCGGCAACCGATACGCCCCCGAAACGCGCGAGGGACGCCGGCTTATCGCGCACGAATTGACGCACGTTGTGCAGCAGAAAGGCCTCGCCCGCGAAGAGGGCGGCGCGATCCACGTTGGGCCGGTCGATTCACCACAAGAACGCGAAGCCGAGGCCATCGGCGGCCACGCGGGTTCTGAAAAAACTCGAGCGCAAACCGTCCCCGGCCTGACAACGTCATCGCTTCTCTTGCAGCGCGAAACGCCGTGGCAACGGTTCAGAAGAAACGTGTTGGATGAGTATAAAATAGATCTCACGATCCAGGCCCCGGTGGATATACCAGGAATTGGCGAACCACGTATTGGTGCGCGCCGCAATACTGATGGCTCCTGGACGGTTATCGTAGGCAATGAAGAGCATATTGTCGGAACAGATGAAATTTCTGACATCTTGCGTGAGTTTGGTCGCCAAGGGCAAACGGGGAGCGGCTCGGCATCTAGGGGGCCACAAATACCTTCTCTTCCGTCAATTACCGATTGCCGTCCTGGAGAATTTTTTGATTTCATAACGCTGCGATGCAGACGAGAACAGCCCGCGCCCGCGCAGCCTGAGAGAGAGTTCCAGCTCACCATGCCGGACTTTTCCGTGCCTCGTCGTGGGCTGACGGTATTGGGCATGGAAAACGTCACGATCGATCACTTCGCTCTCGATAGCGCAACTCTTCCCGGCGGCTCAAGAACTCAGTTGGATCGTTTGGTAACGTTGCTCAACGCCAATCCCGACGCTGAAGTTCATATTGACGGCCATACGGACAGCAGCGGCACGGAGACGCACAACCGAGGTTTGTCAATACAGAGAGCCGAGGCCGTGAAGCGTGAGCTCATCCGCCGCCGGGTGGTCAATCCACAACGATTTCAAACCCAAGGCAAGGGAGAGGGAAGTTTAATCAACCCCGAAGAACGCAGCGCTGAGGAGCGCGCCCAAAACCGCCGCGTGGAGGTGTGGTTCGTGCTCCCGCCTGGCGAGGTTGCCGAAAAATTTAGACTGCGTATGCCCGAAATAGCGCCACCGCGTTTAACCGGCGAATAAAGGATGGAGTAGCGCAGGCATCCTGCCTGCGGACAAGAGGTCTACGCTACGTTTTCCAACGAAAAAAAATGAACTCTCTTACTACGATTCCTGACCTCTCAGGAAGAAAAATGACCAAAACCGCGAGCGTGTTCCTGCAGCGCAAATGCGCGTGCGGCGGCGGCGCGGGATTGGATGGTATGTGCGAAGCGTGCCGCGACAAACGCTTGCAACGCCGCACGAGCAACTTTAATGAGCCGTTTCTTGGGTTGCCGATGATGCAAGAAGCATTGCGCTCGCCGGGACAACTGCGCGATGAGGCGATGCAAACATTCATGCCGCCGCGGTTCGGACACGATTTCAGTAAAATCAGCGTATATCCCGCCACACCCAGAATTGTACAACCCAAGCTGAAAATCAACCAGCCGGGTGATGAGTATGAGCAGGAGGCAGACCGGGTGGCCGAGCAGGTGTTGGCAGCGCCGGCGCATACTGAAGTCAGCGGCGCAGCACCACACATTCAACGCTACGCGGGGCAACCGAATGGAGAGGCGGAAATGGCGCCCGCCAGCGTTGACCGCGTCCTTTCTAGTCCTGGCAGACCGCTGGATTGGACGCTTCAGCAGAACATGGAGCAACGCTTAGGCTACGACTTTTCCAGGGTGCGGGTACATTCGGGCGCGGCCGTCGAGCAATCGGCGCGGGAGGTGAATGCCCATGCCTACACGGTGGGACACGACATGGTGTTTGGTGCGGGCCAGTTCGCGCCGGGGACGCACGAGGGACAACGCTTGATTGCCCACGAGCTGACGCACGTGGTGCAACAAACAGGCGCAACGCACCGGCCCCCGGCTTTCGCTCATCTTCAGACAAAAGCTTTTACTGCCGAGCGGCTCAACGCCCCGATCATCATGCGTGCGCCGTTGGATGAATCACCAGGCGGGAAAAGACGCTTTGCCGTTTCCTTGGCGAAAACGCCGGCTCCGAAAGTCGTGCGAACGAAATTGGGCGCGCAGCTTACGGTTTACTTTGGGCAAAATATTTCTTCTCTCAACTATGAAAGCTTCGCGGAAGTCGAAAAATTCGCGAAAGAATGGGGCGGCCTCGGCGAGGCCATGGTTTTCGTGGAGGGCTTTGCTTCGACGGAAGGAACGGATGAGCATAATCTCGCGCTCTCGCGGAAACGACGGGAAGAAGTGATCGCCATATTAAGCTCGAAGCTGTCCGGGGAAACACAATTTAACGGTGAAGGTCATGGTGAGAAGGACGCGGCAGTTGAAGAAACCGGCAGTCCCGGCAGCGAGGAGCTTGAACAGCAGAGGTCGCAAAACCGGCGCGTCCAAATCTGGATCTCCCGCAAGAAATCTGAGAAACCGAAGAGAGATTTCATCGATCTTACTCTCTCGGAAAGCCAGTTGGAAAAATTCGCGACGCCCCGCAGGAAGGTTCCGTGTCAGCCTGCATCGTTTACCGGTCTTTATGACTCTCAGCCGGAAGCCTTAAAGGCTGTCATCGAGGCCTCAGTGGGACAAGCTTTCTGCGGAAAAGAGCGGGATGCCGCGGCCTGCTTCAATTTTATGAACCCGAAAATCAAAAGTGCGTTTATCCGAATTTACAATAGCCTTTGTGAATTCGGTCTATGGCATCATGTCCAGTCGGTTGAAAAGTTTGCGCCAGGTGAGAAACCTGTCAATCTCGGCCTCTTAAAATTTGAGGCGCCCGGGCTTGCAGAAAACATTCATTTCTTTTCTTACGATACGGCGGCTTTGCACTCCGCTTTGCGTATGCATAAGAACTTTTGTGAAGACAGCGGAATCGGAGGCGTGCTGCATCCGGGGCAGTCCTCAATACGTCAGGTCAATTCCCCCGGTGGCAGTAGCCTGCATTTGGCATTGGATAAGTCTGAGGGAGCTGGAATGCGTTTCGATGCCCATATCGATCGCTATTCACCGGTTGAAAAAAGACTCCAAAGCGGCGCATGCCCGGAGGATATTGGCATCGGCACGCAGATGCATTGGTTCCGTGAGCTCTTCCCAGAGAAGGTCAGATCGAGTCCATTTTTCAGATTGGCGGTGGCGGCTGCCTTATATTTTTTCGACTCGAAAGTAGGAGGCCCGCTGCATTCCAGGATCAGTCTCGGAGATTGGTTGATCGCAAGTTTGGTGTCGCCGGTGCCGGGATTTCAGATTTTCCCTGAGGACCCGTCACGTTCAGCGCAAGACCGGCTGCAATTGCCGCCTTCTTCTCAACGAGAACTACAAGAGTCCATGTTGTTCGGTATCACGCTTTCCCATGATCTGTTTAGCGGTAAAGCCTCTTCCGGCAAATCCCGCCAACGCTTGACGCCTAAGGCGGAAGATAAACGAGTATCTCCGCCAACGGAGCCGAAAGAAGCCGAGACTTTTAATAAAGCCGCCAGGGCCATCGATGAGGAGGTTATGAAAAAAGTCGCGCCTCATGCGCTGGCGCCATCGGAAGAGCTGGGGCGGCTACGCTTGGCGGAGCAAACGTCGGAATACGCGCTGCCCGAGGAAGAAGCTCTGGCAACTGCCGGGCTAAGGGATGCGCAAATGAGAGTTGAGAGTTATGCCGATCCCCTACCCGTTGCCCAAGAACTGACCCGTCGAATGTACGAGGCTCACAAAAACGGCAGACCGGTTGTCGAGCTTGAATTAGGGACGCAGTATAAAGGACTAAAAGGGAAGCAAGCTATTGCGAGCACGATCGAAAGAATCGCTTTGATCATTCGCGCTCGCCTACCGCACCGTGCAGAACCCGTTCACTCCGTCTGGGTTTATTTCGGCAACAAAGGCGGCGAATCCCGCAGAGGCGCAGACGAAAAAGTAGAGATTAACTTGACGCCAATTGCAGCGCAGCCGTCTGAACAGGAAGCATCCACGGAATTGGAAGCCTCGGAAATCCTGGAATTGTTGAAACGAAATCGCTTTTTTATTGGGCCGTGAATTTTTTATAACCCCGGCTTGGCGTATTAAAGCAACATAGTCGCGGCACGGCAACTTGCCGCAACCAAATCTGTCAACCGCGAATTAACGCTAATCAACGCGAATAAAAAAATTAGCGCGCATTCGCGTAAATTAGCGGTTCGTTAAAAAATCTTCGCCGTCGCGATAGTTTTTTCATGGCAAGACTATTAAGGAAACCAGGGCCATGCCCACGTTCCCCAACGCTCCGCGCCTGTTCAAGGGCGCGCTCGCCTTGTTAGATCCTGACAGCGGCAGGCTGCAACGCATCATTGCTTTGCAGTTCAATCCGGAAACTCTGACGCGCACGCTGCAGGTGCAAAGCGTGCAAGGCGAAGGCGGCGATCGCATGGAAGCGCTGCGCCTCACCGGGCCGCCGGTGGAGACCATCAAATTGGATGCGGAGATCGACGCCACCGAGCAATTGGAGTTTCCCGGAGAAAATCTCACCGCGGCAGTGAGCGGCATTCATCCCCAGCTCGCGGCGCTGGAGACTATCGTCTATCCCTCGAGCAGCCGCATTCAGCAGAATAACAGTCTCGCTCAGGTTGGAACGCTCGAGATCATACCGGCGCAGTCTTTCTTGACGTTGTTCGTGTGGAGCGCGAGCCGAATTTTGCCGGTGCGGCTGACCGAGATCAGCATCACCGAAGAAATGTTCGACAAATCGCTCAACCCGATTCGAGCGAAGGTGAGCCTCGGCATGAGAGTCTTGACGGTCAATGATCTGAATTTCTCGCATCGCGGCAACAACCTGTTCATGATTCATCACCAATTGAAGGAGCGCCTGGCCCAGCTCAATCAAGCCGGGGCCTTGAGCGCCGCAGTCACCAGCACCATTCGATGAGACAAAATATAACGGATCACGCATTATGCGAATTAGAGAATCAAACTTAGAGCGTGTCTGAAAATTAGGGCAACCAAACGATTCCCCCCTTGAGGGGGGCGAGGGGGGTGTTTTTATGGACGACCATTGCTCCACTTCGCTCACGATACCGAGCGACACCCCCCTAACCCCCTCAAGGGGGGGAATTTTCAGACACGCTCTTAGAATAAAATTCTAACTTGATGAGCGAGCAGCCATGTTTCCCATTACCAGCCGTTACTACCAAATTGAAAAAGCCGAGTTCAAGGATGAGAAGGGCAGGATCATCGTCTATATCCGCCGCCGCTTCGTTCCGCCGCCGGAGCGCTTCGATCTGCTCCAGGAACATACCGTGACCGAAGGCGAAAGGTTGGACAACGTCACGGCCAGATACTTGGAAGATCCCGAGCAGTTCTGGCGCATCGCGGACGCCAACAATGCCATGCAGCCGGAGCAATTGACTCAAACCCTCGGCCGCAAATTGCGCATCACCTTGCCGGAAGGCATACCAGGAATACCGAATGCTTAAGAGCATACATTTGACATTGCTCATCGGTCCCACGATCCCGCTACCAGCGCCGCGCGAGGTGATTGAAGCATTGACCGGCGTGCAAGTCACGATCGGATCCGGGCAAGCCGGTGGTTTTCAATTGAGCTTCTCATTGAGCAAAAAATCGCTTTTGAATAGAGTGCTGATCCCGGCGGGCTATTTCGATCCCAAAATCCGGGTCATCATCATGGTCACCTTCAAAGGCATTCCCCATGTTTTGATGGATGGCGTGATCACGAACCAGGAGGTGTCAGCCAGCAATGAGCCGGGGCAATCCACACTAAGCGTCACCGGCTCTGATTTGACGGTGCTGATGGGGCTCGAAGAAAAAAAGCTGCCTTATCCGGCCTTTCCAACAGTTGCGCAGATAAACGTGATCATCGCGCAATACGCCATTTTTGGAATGATACCCCTGGTCATACCGCCTATTGTAGTCGACGTTGAAACGGCGTTGCAAAGATGGGATACCCAGGTGAATACCGACTTGGAATTCATCGAAGAAGCAGCCAGCCAAGCGGGCTACGTTTTCTATCTTGATGCGGGTCCTCTGCCGGGCGCGAATATCGCCTACTTTGGCCCCGAAGTGAGAGTCGGCATTCCGCAACGGGCCTTGAATATCAACATGGATGCTGAAACAAATACAGAATCCTTGAGCTTCAGCCTCGATGGATTGTCGCGGAAACAGCCAAGGCTCCTGGTACAAATACCTTTTACCAAACTATCCATACCCATTCCGGTGCCGGAGATCAACTTGTTGAAACCGCCTTTAGCTTTAAGGTCGGCGCCGGCCTTGAAAACAGAAGATATCAAGGATGTGGCCAAGCTCAATCCCATCAAAGCGACTCTACGAGGTCTCGCTAAGGCTTCGGAGTCATCGGATGCAGTAACCTGCTCCGGACAACTCGATGTCTTGCGTTATGGCCGTATTCTCAAAGCCCGGCAGTTGGTGGGTGTGCGCGGGGCGGGTCTCGCATACGATGGGTTTTACTACGTGAAAAGCGTGACGCACGACCTCAAGCCCGGCGAGTATAAGCAGAGCTTCAATCTTGTCAGAAACGGCCTCATTTCCATAACACCGAGAGTTCTACCATGAACGGCGACGACAACAAATTCTATGGCAAATATCGCGGTACGGTTTTCAACAACATCGATCCTTTGCAAATGGGCCGTTTGCAGGCGCAAGTACCCGACGTGTTGGGAATCATTCCCTCCACGTGGGCGATGCCCGCCGCTCCACTCGCAGGAATTCAAATGGGTGTGTATGTCGTTCCGCCCATCGGCGCGGGAATTTGGGTTGAGTTTGAACAAGGGGACGTGAATTATCCCGTCTGGAGCGGATGTTGGTGGGGTTCTGCGGCCGAAGTGCCTGCGTTGGCGCTGGCAGCGCCCCCGGCATTACAGAACATCGTTTTGCAAACCACCGGGCAAAATACCATTCTTATAAGCGACGTGCCTGGACCCACCGGCGGCATTCTTCTCAAAACCCGAGCCGGCGCCTTTCTCTCAATCAGTGATACCGGAATTATAATTTCCGATGGCAAAGGCGGAATGATTACCATGACCGGCGGGGTGGTGACCGTGAATCAAGGCGCGCTGTTGATCAAATAACAAGAACTGATTGGAGTTGGCTCATGCCTGGTTTTCTTTTGCACGTCAATATGCAAGCAGCCTGTCCACATTTGGGCAGAGTTTCCGTGGTCTCGAGCAACACCCGAGTCTTCGTCAGTACACAACCGGTCGCAACTATCGCGGATCAATCTCCCATTGCCGGCTGCACCTTTACCTTGCCCGGGCCCAAGCCTTCGCCGTGCCTCCGAGTGCAATGGGCCGCGCCGGCAACCCGAGTGTTTGTCAATGGCCTACCGGTTCTATTGCAGTCCAGTGCTCCTCTCAGTTTTTGTTTAAGTCCCGAGCAAGCACCGCAAGGCACGCCGGCTGTGACTGTGACGCAGACGAGAGTAACGGGGACATGAGTTAAAAAAGATAAAAGGAAAAAAAAGATAAAAAGAAACTGACAACTGAAAGCTGACGGCTGAAAGCTAAAAACTAATCCTGTGAACCCTATGACCAATCTCGACTTTCCTTTCGATTTTGACGACGCCGGCCGCACGGCGACCACGGATGATGACGACCATATCCGCGATATGATCGAGCAATTGCTCTTCACCAGCCCGGGCGAGCGCGTCAATCGTCCGAATTTCGGCAGCGGTTTGCTGCAAATGGTCTTCGAGCCCAACAGTCCGGAATTGGCGGCGACGCTGCAATTCACCGTGCAAGCCGCGCTGCAACAATGGCTGGGCGACCTCATCGAAGTGCAAGCTTTGGAAGTGCGCAGCGAAGACGCGACTCTGCGCGTGACCGTGCAGTATCGCGTGCGGAGGACGGAGGAGCAAAGAAGCGATACGTTTGAAGGGATTAGTGTGTGAGTCACTCCGCTTTCAGCTAATAGCTGATAGCTAAACATCAAGAACCCAAAATGAACTCTCCTACTTTAATTTGCCAAAACGAGAAGCGCCGCCATCGAGTGCGCGAGTCTGATGAGTTGAACGGCCTCGATTTTTTGGAGGTCGGCGCGGATCAGCGCACGTTGACGGTGTTTTTGTTGCAAAAAGCCTCCGATGATCTCCGGCAACGATTCGCCGCGCCCAACGCCGTCGCGCATATTCGCATCGAAGGCGGCCGGCGCACTCGCGACGTTCGGGCTGAAACCGCCGAGTTGCGCCATCTCAACGATCCTAGAAAAGACGATTACCTCGTCATCGTTCTCAATCACTCGGGCGACTTCTCGCGATACACGCTACGCCTGGCGGACCTTGACTCGCCATCGAATCCCATGCCGGGCATCGACCCGCGTTATGCCCGGCTCGAGTTTGGTTTCAAGGAAGGCTGCCCGACTGATTTGGATTGCAAAACCTCGAAAGCTTGTCCGCCGCCGGAGCGGCCGCAACCGGAGATCAATTATCTCGCCAAGGATTACGCGAGCTTCCGCCAACTGCTTCTCGATCGGCTGTCTCAAATCATGCCGGCTTGGAAGGAGCGCCACGTTCCCGATCTCGGCGTCACGTTGGTGGAAATTCTCGCCTATGCCGGCGACTATCTGAGCTACTATCAGGACGCCGTTGCCACCGAGGCCTATTTGGACACGGCCCGGCAGCGCATTTCCGTCCGGCGTCACGTTCGGCTGGTGGATTATCATATGCACGAGGGTTGCAACAGCCGCACGTGGGTGACCGTGAGCACGGAAACCGAGGAATCGCTCGACCCCAATAACGTCTACTTCATCACCCGCTTCGACCAAACAACGCCCTCGGGCGCGGTTCTGCTCGACGCCGAGTTGGATGACGTTCCCCTAAGCCGGTATAAAGTTTTTGAGCCGGTGGTTGACGATCCCGCAAGCCATTTGACTCTTTTCCCCGGCCACAATGAGATTCACTTTTATACCTGGGGCGACGACGAATGTTGTTTGCCCAAAGGCGCAACCTCCGCCACGCTGTTTGATTCCGATGGTGCGATTGAACCGAGATTGCACTTGCAGCCCGGCGACGTGCTCATTTTCGAGGAGATCGTCGGTCCCAAAACCGGCAATGCCGCTGATGCGGATAAAACCCATCGCCATGCGGTGCGGCTGACCAAAGTGGAGCAGTCGATTGATCCGCTCAATAATTATCGCCTGGTCGAGATCGAATGGGCCGAGGAAGATGCTCTGCCTTTTCCGCTCTGTATTTCAGCAATCGGCCCGGCGCCGGGCTGCGAGCTGCTGCAAAACCTCAGCGTGGCGCACGGCAACGTGATTCTCGTCGATCATGGCCGTCGTCTTTCGGATAATCTCGGGCAGGTGCGGCTCAAAGCGCAAACGCTCGCGTGCGCGTGTGAAGGCCGGCCCGAGGAAACGATACTCGAGCCGGAGTCGTTTCGGCCGCGCTTGCAAAATGGCCCTTTGACCTTCAGCCAACTTTTGGCCGCGGGGACGCCGGCTTCTCAGTCTTTGCAACAAGACCCGGCGCAAGCCCTGCCGCGAATCTTGTTGAGCTGCTCGTGCATCGTGCCCGGCGGCGTGGTCAACACGCCGTGGTTTGTCCGGCGGGATTTGCTGCACAGCGAGCGGGAGGATTATCACTTCGTGGTGGAGATGGACAACGACGGCATTGCGCATCCGCGCTTTGGCGAGGGCGAATCCGGACGCAGGCCTGAGGCCGGTGAAAATTTTACCGCCGGCTATCGCGTGGGCAATGGCGCCGCCGGAAATATCGGCGCGGAGACCATCGCGCACCTCGTTTTTCGCAACGCCAAATTGAGCGGCTTGACGCCGCGGAATCCGTTGCCGGCCACGGGCGGCATCGATCCGCAGCCGTTGGCCGAAGTCAAGCTCTTTGCGCCGACCGCGTTTCGGAAACGGCTCAAGCGCGCGATTACGCCGGAAGATTATGCCGAGCTTGCGGCAAGCCATCCGCGCGTGCAGCGCGCCGCCAGCACTTTGCGCTGGAATGGCAGTTGGCACGAAATGCTGGTTGCCATCGATCCCTTTGGCAAAGTGGAAACGGAGCAATCGTTGCTCGACGAAGTTGCCCTTTACCTCCAACGCTTCCGGCGCATGGGTCATAATCTCGTGGTGCGGCGCGCGCAATTCGTTCCGCTCGATCTCGTGCTGGAAATCTGCGTGCTCCCCGGCTTTTTGCGCGGCCACGTCAAAGCCGAGTTGCTGAGGCTTTTCAGCAACCGAATTTCGCCGGAGGGCGCGCGCGGCTTTTTCCATCCCGATAACTATACTTTTGGGCAGGCGGTTCGCCTGAGCAGCTTGATTGCCAAAGCCCAGGCCGTGCCCGGCGTGGAGGGCGTAGACATAACCAAGTTCGAGCGCTTGTTCGAAGGCCCGAACCATGAGCTTGAGAATGGCCTTCTCCCGTTGAACCCGCTGGAAATCGCCCGGCTGGATAATGACCCAAGCGTGCCGGAAAATGGCCGGCTGGAGATCATCGTCAGAGGGGGAAGATAGGTGTAGCTTTCAGCTTTTAGCTTTTAGCTTTTAGCTTTTAGCTTTTAGCTTTTAGCTTTTAGCGGTCAGCTTTTAGCTTTCAGCTTTTAGCTTTTAGTTATCAGCTTTCAGTTATCAGCTTTCAGTTATCAGGTTTTGGCTGAAAGCTGACTGCTGATCGCTAAAAGCTGAAAGCTGACCGCTAAAAGCTGACCGCTAAAAGCTGACCGCTAAAAGCTGACCGCTAAAAGCTGACCGCTAAAAGCTGACCGCTGAAAGCTGACCGCTGAAAGCTGACCGCTGAAAGCTGACCGCTGAAAGCTGACCGCTGAAAGCTGATCGCTAAAAGCTGATCGCTAAAAGCTGACCGCTAAAAGCTGACCGCTGAAAGCTGATCGCTAAAAGCTGACCGCTGAAAGCTGATCGCTAAAAGCTGACCGCTGAAAGCTGACCGCTGAAAGCTGAAAGCTAATCGCTCACCAACATTTGGAAATAGACTCAATGAACGAAACCTGTGGTTGCTGTGAAGGCATCGAGAAAATGACGCCGCAAAAGATTGCCAACCGGCCGGGACTGAAGACGTTGTCTTATCGCGCGGGCACTCATGCCACTTTTTTCGAAACCATGCTCGCCCGGCTTTCGGATTTATTCCTCGAAATCAATGAGCCGGCCGGCGTGGGCGAGACCAACACCCTTTTCCCTCTCCGCCGGCTGAAAACCCGTGACCGCGATGACGCCGCCATTGCGTTGTTGGACGGCTGGGCCACCATCGCGGAGGTGCTGACGTTCTATCAGGAGCGCATCGCCAATGAAGGTTTTCTACGCACTGCCGCGGAGCGCCGCTCGATTTTAGAGCTAGCCAAGCTCGTTGGCTACAAATTGCGTCCCGGAGTTGCGGCCACGGTTTATCTCGCTTT
>Ga0247727_10017306_pt1 | contig 11499 bp, 11 predicted proteins | sample WisWelCaveWW1625_FD_202498 | JGI IMG/M metagenome (GOLD analysis project Ga0247727, IMG submission 202498) | Biofilm microbial communities from Wishing Well Cave, Virginia, United States - WW16-25 | ecosystem: Environmental > Aquatic > Deep subsurface > Groundwater > Cave microbial mat | place... | reverse complement strand
ACACCGCGGCGCCGGCGCCGCGCTCGTCGCGCTCCAGCCAGTCGCTGCGCAGCGCGTCGAACACGATGTCCTGCGAGGCCGAGAGGAAGGCCACGGCGAGCGCGGCCGCGCCAAGCAGCCAGGCCGAGTCCGCGGGCGTAAGCGTGCCCATGAAGACGATCGCCGCCGCGAGCGCGAGCTGCGTGATCAGCAGCCAGCCGCGGCGCCGGCCGAGGAACGGCGGCACGTAGCGGTCCATCAGCGGCGCCCAGAGGAACTTGTAGGTGTAGGGCTGGCCGACCAGCGCGAACCAGCCGATGGCGATGATGTCGACGTTCTCCGCCGCGAGCCAGGCCTGCAGCGTGCCCGCGGTCAGCGCCAGCGGCAGCCCCGAGGAGAAACCGAGCAGCAGCAGCAGGAAAATCTTCTGGCTGCGGAAAACAGCAAGCAGGCCGTCTACCGCGGACACTGCGGTCCTTCTAGAGCTGCCACTCGTAGTCCACGGTAAGCGGCGCGTGATCGCTGAAGCGCTTCTTCAGGTAAATCGATTCGCGCTGCGCGCTCCCAGCGACGCCGGGCGTGGCGATGTGGTAGTCGATGCGCCAGCCGACGTTTTTCGCCCAGGCCTGGCCGCGGTTCGACCACCAGGTGTACTGCTCCGGTTTTGCGTTCAGGCGCCGGAACACATCCACGAAGCCGACATCCTCGAACACCCTGGTCAGCCAGTCGCGCTCTTCAGGCAGGAAACCGGAGTTCTTCTGGTTGGCGCGCCAGTTCCTGAGGTCGATTGCCTTGTGCGCGATGTTCCAGTCGCCGCAGAGAATTATTTCGCCACCCCTGTTTTTTAGTTTCTTCAGATGAATTAGAAAAACCCTCAAGAAACGGATCTTCGCAGCCTGCCGGTGCGGGCCCGAAGAGCCGGAGGGCAGGTAGACGGAAATCACCGACAGCCTGCCGAAGCGCGCTTCGAGGAATCGCCCCTCGGCATCGAACTCGCGCACGCCGAAACCTCTGCTCACGGCGTCCGGCTTGCGACGGCTGTAGAGCGCGACGCCGGCGTAGCCCTTTTTCTGCGCCGGATAGAAATGGCCGCTGTAACCCTTCGGCGCCAGGATCGCGGCCTCGAGGTCGGCTTCCTGCGCCTTGATTTCCTGCAGGCAGACGACGTCGGCCTGCTGCGCGGCGAGCCAGCGATACAAACCCTTGCGTGCTGCCGACCTGATGCCGTTGACGTTGAGAGTGACAACCTTCAAGACGAAGGAAAGCTGGAGACCCCACCGTGGGCGGCGGACCATTCTGCCGGGGCATTGAGAAATTTCTCGACTTCGTCGACTTGCGCCGCGGCGAGGTAATTGCCCTGCTTGACCACGCGCAGCACGTCCCACCAGGTGGCGAGGTGGTGCAGGCGCACGCCCAGGTCGCTCATCACCTGCTTGGATTCGGGGAAGATGTCGTAGTAGAAATTGACGAACACGTGCTCGACCACCGCGCCCGCTTCGCGCAGCGCCCTGCAGAAATTGATTTTCGAGCGCCCGTCGGTGGTCAGGTCCTCCACCAGCAGCGTGCGTGCGCCCGCGCGAATGTCGCCCTCGATCTGGGCATTGCGGCCGAAGCCCTTGGGCTTCTTGCGGATGTACTGCATCGGCAGCCCGAGGCGCTCGGCGATCCAGGCCGCGTACGGGATGCCCGCGGTCTCGCCGCCGGCGATCACGTCGAACTGCTCGAAGCCGGCGTCGCGCGAGAGGGTGGCGGCGGCGAAGTCCACCAGCTGGGTGCGGATGCGCGGGTAGAAGATGAGCTTGCGGCAGTCGATGTAGACCGGGCTCGCCCAGCCGGAAGTGAAGATGAAGGGCTTGTCCTCCGAGAACAGCACCGCCTTGACTTCCAACAGCATCTTCGCGGTGGTGTCGGCGATGAAAGCGCGATCCGCGGAATGCATGGCGGGCGATTTTAGCAGGTCAACGCAACGGCGCATTGCGCGTTAGAATTTACGTTGGCCGCACATCTCCACACCAAGGGACAGCCATGAACACGAAAATCGCCGCGCTCGCCGCTACGCTCGCGTTTCTGCCTTTCGCCGCCGATGCGCAGTCCTACCGCTGCACCGGCAAGGACGGCAAGAAATACTACGGGCAATCGATGCCGCCGCAATGCCTGGGAATGCCGGTAGAGGAGCTGAACGCGCAGGGCATGGTGGTAAAGCGCTTCGACGCCGCCGCCTCCGCCGCCGAGCGCGAGAAAAAGCTGGCTGACGAGGAAGAACGCAAGAAGCGCGAGGCGGTATCGAAGGAAGAAGGCCGGCGCACCCGGGCGCTGCTCGCCACCTATACCAGCGAAAAGGACATCGAGCAGGCGCGCAGCCGGGCGCTGAAGGAGAACGAGGGCGCGGTCAAGGACATCGAACAGCGCGTCGGCGGCCTGAAGAAGCGCCAGCAAGAAATCAAAAAGGAACTGGCGTCCGCCGAGAGCAAGGCTAAGCCCCCGGCCAAGCTCCAAGACGACATGAAGAACGTCGAATTCGACATCAAGACGCAGGAAGAACTGCTGGATCTGAAGAAGAAGGAAGTCGCCCAGATCAACGCGCGCTACGACGACGACAAGAAGCGCTACGTCCTTCTGACCAAAGGCGGCGCGAAGTAGCCCGCCCTCTCAGCCTGCCTTCAGCTTGCCGCGCAGGATCTGGTTGACCTGCGCGGGGTTCGCCTTGCCCTGGCTGCGCTTCATCACCTGCCCGACCAGCGAGTTGAACGCCTTCTCCTTGCCAGCGCGGTAGTCCGCCACCTGCTTCGCGTTCGCCGCCAGCACCTCGTCGACGATCTTCTCGATCGCGCCCGTGTCGCTGATCTGCTTCAGCGCGCGCTTCTCAATGATCGCGTCGACGCGGCCTTCGCCGGCCCAAACCGCATCGAATACTTCTTTCGCCATCTTTCCGGAAAGAGTGCCATCATCGATTCGTTCAGCAAGAATTCGTAGTTGATCTGCCGAGATCCGGCTATTGTCGGCATCTAGGTTTTCGTCATTTAGTTTTGCCGTCAACGGACCAACAATCCAATTCGCGAGCTCCAGGACTCTTTCTTTTGGTGCACCTGTAAAAGTGGAAAGTGCAAATGTAGATGTTGCATAGCTAGAGGTGAGCTGCGCCGCCTGCGCTTTTGAAAGTCCATACTCCACAAACCTCGAGCGGCGCACGTCCGGGAGTTCGTTCATCTGGCCACGGACGCGTTGAATCATCTGTTCAGTAATAACCAGTGGAAGCAAGTCCGGGTCGGGAAAGTAGCGGTAGTCCTGCGCATCTTCTTTCGTGCGCATCGAGCGCGTCTCGTTGCGATCGGCGTCGTAGAGACGAGTTTCCTGGGCAATCGTGCCGCCGTCCTCAAGGATTTCGATCTGGCGCTTGGCCTCGAACTCGATCGCCTGCTGCATGAAGCGGAACGAGTTGAGGTTCTTGATCTCGCAGCGCGTGCGCAATTTTTCGTCGCCCGTTTTCCTAACCGAGACGTTGGCGTCGCAACGGAAGGAGCCTTCCTGCATGTTGCCGTCGCAGATGCCGATCCAGACCACCAGCGTGTGCAGGGCGCGCGCATAGGCGACGGCTTCCGCCGCGCCGCGCAGCTCCGGCTCCGACACGATCTCGAGCAGCGGTGTCCCGGCGCGATTCAGGTCTATGCCGGTCACATTGTTAAAATTCTCGTGCAAGGACTTGCCGGCGTCTTCCTCAAGGTGAGCGCGGGTCAGGCGAATCGACTTTTCCGCCTGATCGATGACAAAGCGGACAGCGCCGCCCTGCACGACGGGGATTTCGTACTGGCTGATCTGGTAGCCCTTGGGAAGGTCCGGGTAGAAGTAGTTCTTCCGTGCGAAAACGGAACGCTTGTTGATGGTTCCCCCGATCGCAAGGCCGAAACGTATCGCCAATTCCACTGCGGCCTTGTTCAAGACAGGCAATACGCCGGGAAGTGCGAGGTCCACTGCCGAGGCCTGCGTGTTCGGCGCGGCGCCGAAGGCGTTCGGCGCGCCCGAGAACATCTTGCTCCGGGTAAGAAGTTGCGTGTGAGCCTCGATGCCGACGACGATTTCCCAGCCCAAGGCGCTCGCTCCGCTGCCGGCTACCTGGACTGCGGGCGCAGCAGCTGGCATTGACCCCTGCGATCCACCAGCACCGGCTCGAGATAGGCCTGCGAGCCGCACAGGGCGGCGCAGTCCTCGGCGCTGACGCGCACGTAGTCGCCCAGGTCGCGCAGAATCACGCTGCAGCGCCCGGCGGCAAAGCGCAGGCCGCCGTTGAACGGCCTCTGCTCCAGGCCGGTGAGCGCGCAGGAATGGTCGCCCGGCGCGACCGTCGAGCGCCATTCGATGCTCTTGAGCCTGCCATTTTCCACCGCGTAGGCGAGCGTCGAGACATAGCGCCCTTCGGCGACCTCGCAGCGCGCGGCTACGCTGTAGCCGTCCATCGCCGGAAAAGTCTCGCTGAATTCGAAGCGCTCGCGCTGCTGCCCGCCCGGGCCGTAGCGCGCGCCCTTGAACACGCCGCCCGACCAGGTGCCCTGCAGCGTCGCGGTCGCGGGCCGGCCGTAGAGGATCGGCGAGCTGCCCTCGTTGAGGAAGGTGACGCCGAGCTGCTTGCTGCGCTCGCCCTGGAGGAAGCGCTGCTGCAGAGTCTGCAGCACGAGGTATTCGCCGGTGATGCGGGCCGAGCCGTCCGGCTGCTCGGTGGCGTGCAGATGCAGCAGCGCCGTGCGCCCGCCAAGCTGGCCCAGCAGTTCCCGCGTTTCGCTTCTCTCCTGCGAAAAAACTTGCGCGGCAAAAAGACAGAAAAAGGTCGCAAGCCATTTCATAGCGGAGCCTCACCCGGCGCGCGCAGGTGCCAGTCGGTCGCCTGCTGGTAGCGGTGGGCGGCGCCGAGCATTTGCGCTTCCGCGAAGTAGTTGCCCATGATCTGCAGGCCGACGGGCAGGCCCTTGGCGTCGAAGCCGCAGGGAATCGACAGCCCCGGCAGGCCCGCGAGCGGCGCGGGAATGGTGAAGATGTCGTTCAGGTACATCTGCACCGGGTCGTCGGCCTTGGCGCCGAGCGGGAACGCGGTCGTGGGCGAGGTCGGGCCGATGATCAGGTCGCAGCGCGCGAAGGCGTCGACGAAATCCTTCGCGATCAGGCGCCGCACTTGCTGCGCCTTCAGATAGTAGGCATCGTAGTAGCCGTGCGACAGCACGTAGGTGCCGATGAGTATCCGTCGCTTCACCTCGGTGCCGAAGCCCTCGGCGCGCGTGCGGCGGTACATGTCGGCGAGGTCCACGTAGTCCTTGGCGCGGTGGCCGTAGCGCACGCCGTCGAAACGCGCCAGGTTGGAGGAAGCCTCGGCCGGCGCGAGCACGTAGTACACCGGCACCGCGAGCCCGGTGTTGGGCAGCGTGATCGAGACGGTCCTGGCGCCGTGTCCCTGGAACCAGCGCACCGCTTCCTCCACCGCCTTGCGCACACCCGGCTCGATGCCGTCGCCGAAGTACTCGCCGGGCAAGCCGATCCGCATTCCCTTCAGGTCCATTGCCAATGAACGGCAGTAATCTTCGCTGGGGCGCTCGAGGCTGGTCGAATCGCGCGCATCGAATCCCGCCATCGCGTTCATCATGAGCGCGAGGTCCTCGGCGCTCTTCGCGAGCGGGCCGCCCTGGTCCAGGGAGGAGGCGAAGGCGATCATGCCGTAGCGCGAAACCAGCCCATAGGTCGGTTTCAGGCCGGATACCCCGGTGAGCGCCGCTGGCTGGCGGATCGAGCCGCCAGTGTCGGTGCCGGTGGCCGCCGGCGCCATGCGCGCCGCCACCGCCGCCGCTGAACCGCCCGACGAACCGCCCGGCACACGCGACGCGTCCCAGGGATTGCGCACCGGGCCGAAGTGCGAGGTTTCATTGGACGAGCCCATCGCGAACTCGTCCATGTTGGTCTTGCCCAGCTGCACCGCGCCGGCCGCATCGAAGCGCTCGATCACGTGCGCATCGAAGGGGCTGGTGTAGCCCGCCAACATCCGCGAGCCGCAGGTGGTGCGCAGGCTGCGAGTGCAGAAGATGTCCTTGTGCGCGATCGGAATGCCCGTGAGCGGCCCCGCCGAGCCCGCATTTCCCTTGCCGGCGCGTCGCTCATCGGCGACACGGGCTTGGCCAAGGCTGTGCGCCTCGTCCACCGTGATGAACGTGTTCAGCCTGCCGTTCAGCGCGCCGATCCGATCCAGAAACAGGCGGGTCAGCTCGACCGAGGAGATCTGCTTCGCTGCGAGCGCCCGGGACAACTGCGAGAGGGTCGAGTTGAGCACTTATTCGAGCACCTTTGGAACCAGGTACAGCCCCCCCTCCACTGCCGGGGCGCCCTTCTGGTAGGCATCGCGCCGGTCCGGTTCGGTGACCTCATCCGGCCGGAGGCGCTGCGGTGGGGGCAGATGCGCATCCAGCGGATGGGACATGGGTTCGATGCCCCGGGTATCCAGGGCCTGCAGCTGGTCGATCAGGCCGAGGACCCCGTTGAGGCAGTCGGTCACGCCGGGCAATTCCGCGGCGCCGACCTCGATGCGGGCAAGAAGCGCGATGCGCTGGAGCTGGTCTGGGGTCAGGGACATGCGAGCTTGCCGGAGGTCGCGGTAAGAGTATCATAGCCGCCTCTGGAATAAACGGTTCCGGGACGCAGCCTTAGCGCAGATAGTTAAGGCAAATTACGGCACCAGCAGAAAGGGTTGGCCACGAACATGTTCGGTTTCTTGCGGAGCTATTTCTCCAACGACCTCGCGATCGATTTGGGCACCGCGAACACGCTCATCTACGTGCGCGGCAAGGGCATCGTGCTCGATGAACCCTCGGTGGTTGCGATCCGCGAGGACGTCGGCCCGAACAGGAAGAAATCGATCCAGGCGGTCGGCAAGGAAGCGAAGATGATGCTCGGCAAAACGCCGGGAAACATCGTCGCGATCCGGCCGATGAAGGACGGCGTGATCGCCAACTTCACCGTCACCGAGCAGATGCTGAAGTATTTCATCAAGAAGGTCCACGACAACAAGCTGTTCTCGCCTAGCCCTCGCATCATCATCTGCGTGCCCTGCGGCTCGACGCAGGTCGAGCGGCGCGCGATCCGCGAATCCGCGATCGGCGCGGGCGCCGGGCAGGTGTTCCTGATCGAGGAGCCGATGGCGGCGGCCATCGGCGCGGATCTTCCCGTCGCCGAGGCAACCGGTTCGATGGTGGTGGACGTCGGCGGCGGCACCACCGAAGTGGGCGTCATCTCGCTCGGCGGCATGGTGTACTCGGGCTCGGTGCGCGTCGGCGGCGACAAGTTCGATGAAGCGATCATCAACTACATCCGCCGCAACTACGGCATGCTGATCGGCGAGACCACCGCGGAGAATGTGAAGAAAACCATCGGTTCCGCGTTCCCGGGCTCCGAGGTTCGCGAGATGGAAGTCAAGGGCCGCAATCTCGCCGAGGGCATCCCGCGCAGCTTCACCATTTCCTCCAACGAAATCCTGGAAGCGCTCACCGAGCCGCTCAACCAGATCGTGAGCGCGGTGAAAAGCGCGCTCGAACAGACTCCGCCCGAGCTGGGCGCCGACATCGCCGAGAAGGGCATGGTGATCGCCGGCGGCGGCGCGCTGCTGCGCGACCTCGACCGCCTGCTGATGGAAGAAACCGGGCTGCCGGTGATCGTCGCCGATGACCCGCTCACCTGTGTGGTGCGCGGCTCGGGCAAGGCGCTCGAGCAGATGGAGCACTTCGGGCCGATCTTCACGAATGAGTAATTAGAGGGCGGGCGCCCCCGCTGTTGCCCGCGACCGGGATGGACCATACGCCCCCTCCCTTTTTCAACCGCGGCCCCGCGCCGCTCGTGCGCCTCGCCTTTTTCGCTTCCCTGTCGCTCGCCTTGCTGGTGCTGGACGCGCGCTTTCGCTACACCGAAGGGCTGCGCAGCGTGCTCGCGCTCGCGGTCTATCCGCTGCAGACGCTGGCCACGATGCCGGCTGCGCTCGGCGAGCGGATTGCGGATTACTTCGCGAGCCAGGCTCAGCTGCGCGAGGAAAACGCCGAGCTGCGCGGCAAGCTGCTCGGCGCCTCGCTGGGCGCGCAGCGCTTCGAGGCGGCGCAGGCCGAGACGGCGCAGCTGCGCCGCCTGATCGGCGCCGCCGAGCGCGCGCCGCTTAAGGCGACGCCGGCCGAGATCCTCTACAACGGCCGCGATCCGTACTCCCGCAAGGTGGTGATCGACAAGGGCAGCCACAACGGCGTGCGCGCCGGCTCGCCGGTGGTGGACGAAGCGGGCGTGGTGGGACAAGTCACGCGGGTGCACGCGCTCGCCTCGGAGGTGACCCTGCTTACCGACAAGGACCAGGCGATTCCCGTGCAGGTGGTGCGCAACGGCCTGCGCGCGGTCGCCTTTGGCGCCGGACCCAGCGGCATGCTGGAACTGCGCTTCATGGCGGCGAACGCCGAGATCCAGAACGGCGACCGCCTGGTCACCTCCGGCATCGACGGCACCTACCCGCCCGGCATTCCGGTGGCGACCGTCGCGCGCGTCGAGCGCGACGCCGCCTACGCGTTCGCGCGCATCGTCTGCCTGCCCGCCGCCGGCGTCGAGAGCGGCCGCTACGTGCTGGTGCTGGCGAACGAAGCGCGCCAGGCGCCGCCGCCCGAGGCGGCAGGCGCCGGGGAGGAAAAGCGCCCGGCCAAAGTCCGCAAGTCACGCCGCAAGGATGCCGATGCTGCTCAGTGATGCGCCCGCCACCCAGCGCATCCTGCTGCCGGTGCGCGCGAGCACCATCATCGGCTCGCTCGCGCTCGCGCTGCTCGCCAATTTCCTGCCGTGGAAGAACGTGGCGCTCGCCCCCGACTTCGTCGCCCTGGTGCTCGCTTTCTGGTGCGTGCGGCAGCCCCGCCTGGTGGGCCTGGGGGCGGGCTGGCTGATGGGCCTGCTGACCGACGCCGGCAACGGCGTGCTGCTCGGCCAGCATGCGCTCGCCTACGCGCTGCTCGCCTTCGCCGCCATCACCCTGTCGCGCCGCATCCTCTGGTTTCCGCTCTGGGGCCAGGCGCTGCATGTGGCCGCCCTGCTGCTGCTCGCGCAAGGCGTGGTGGCGCTGATCCGCCTTGCCGCCGGCGCCGATTTCCCCGGCTGGACAGTCGCGGTGGGCCCGCTCATCGCCGCCGCGCTCTGGCCGCTGCTCACGACGCTGCTGCTGATCCCGCAGCGCAGGCCGGCGGACGCGGGCGAAACGAGGGCCCTGTGAGGCTCCGAGAACTAAAGAACCACGAGCGCGAGCTGTATTACTTCCAGCTGCGCATCGGCGTGGCCGGCGTCGCGGTGCTGCTCGCCTTTGCGCTGTTGTTCGCCCGCTTCTTCCAGCTGCAGGTGGTGCAGCACGCCGCCTACGCCTCGAAAGCGGAGGACAACCGCATATCGATCGTGCCGATCGCGCCCAACCGCGGCCTGATCCTCGACCTCAACGGCGTGGTGCTGGCGCGCAACTTCTCCGCCTACACGCTGGAGATCTTTCCGGCCAAGGTGAAGGACCTGGAGCGCACCATCCAGGAGCTGGGCGAGGTGGTCGAGGTGCAGGCCAAGGACCGCGGCCGGTTCCGCAAGCTGCATGCGGAAACGCGCAACGCCGAGAGCCTGCCGATCCGCACCCGCCTCACCGACGAGGAAGTGGCGCGCTTCGCCGCCAACCGCTACCGCTTTCCCGGCGTCGAGATCAAGGCGCGCCTGTTTCGCCAGTACCCGCATGGCGACCTCGCCGCGCACGTGATCGGCTACATCGGCCGCATCAGCGGCAAGGACCAGGAGCGGCTCGCCGAGCTCGAGGTCGAGGCCAACTACCGCGGCACCGATTTCATCGGCAAGGCCGGGCTGGAGGCGAGCTACCAGCAGGAACTGCACGGCACCACCGGCGTGGAGCAGGTCGAGATCGACGCCGCCGGCCGCGGCATCCGGACCCTCGCGCGCACGCCGGCCCAGGCCGGCAACAACCTCACGCTCACGCTCGACATCAAGCTGCAGGAAGTCGCCGAGCGCGCGTTCGGCGCACGCCGCGGCGCGCTGGTGGCGCTCGAGCCCTCGAGCGGCGGCGTGCTCGCCTTCGTCTCCAAGCCCGGCTACGACCCGAACCTGTTCGTCGACGGCATCGACCCGCAGAGCTGGGCGGAACTGAACAGCTCGCCCGACCGGCCGCTCAACAACCGCGCCATCGCCGGCATCTATCCGCCCGGCTCCACCTTCAAGCCCTTCATGGCGCTGGCGGCGCTGGAACTGGGCAAGCGCACGCCGAGGAGCGCCATCAACGACCCGGGCTACTTCGAGTTCGGCGGCCGACGCTTCCGCGATTCCAAGGCCGGCGGCCACGGCTACGTCGATCTCTACAAGTCGATCGTGAAGTCGTCCGACACGTTCTACTACATCCTGGCGAACGACATGGGCATCGACGCGATCTCCGGCTTCATGGGCAAGCTCGGCTTCGGCGCGAAAAGCGGCATCGATCTGGAGGGCGAGGCGACCGGCGTGCTGCCCTCGCAGGAATGGAAGCAGAAGCGCTTCCGGCGCCCCGAGCAGCAGAAATGGTATGCCGGCGAAACCATATCCATCGGCATCGGGCAGGGTTACAACGCCTACACGCCGATCCAGCTTGCGCTCGCGCTGGCGACGCTGGCGGCCGACGGCGACATGTACCGCCCGCGGCTCGTCTCGCACATTGACAACCTGCGCACCGGCGAGCGGCGCCACCTCGAACCGGCGCTGCTGCAGCGCCTGGCGCTCAAGCCCGAGAACCTGGAGTTCGTGAAGCGCGCCATGGCGGGGGTCAACAAGGAGGGTACCGGCGCGCGCTCGTTCGCGAGCGCCCAGTACACGAGCGGCGGCAAGACCGGCACCGCGCAGGTGATCGGCATGAAGCAGAACGAAAAATACGACGAGCGCAAAGTCGCCGATCGCCACCGCGACCACTCGCTGTTCATCGTCTTCGCGCCCGTGGAGAGCCCGAGAATCGCGCTCATGGTGATCGTCGAGAACGGCGGCTTTGGCGCGCGCACTGCGGCGCCCATCGCGCGCACGGTGCTCGACTACTACCTGCTGGGCAAGCTGCCCGATGGCATCGCCGGCGACGCCGGCAAGCCGGGCGCGGCGGCCGAAGACGAGCAGGAGGAAACAGACTGATGGAGCTGGCCCAGCTCTCGCCGCGCCGCATTTTCCACCGCGCCATGGCAGGCATCGACGGCACGCTGCTCGCACTCAGCCTCGGGCTGGCGGCGCTGGGCCTCGCGACTCTGTTCTCGGCCAGCTACGACAATCCCGGCCGCGTCACCGCGCAGCTGGCGAACCTCAGCGTCGCGCTGCTGGCGATGTGGTTCGCGGCCCGGGTTCCGCCGCAGACCCTGATGCGCTTCGCCGTGCCGGCCTACATTCTCGCGATGGTGCTGCTGGTCGCAGTGGCGCTCGCCGGCGACCTGGTGAACGGCGCGCGGCGCTGGCTGCATGTCGGCGTCGCGCGCTTCCAGCCCT
>Ga0247727_10017305_pt1 | contig 11499 bp, 12 predicted proteins | sample WisWelCaveWW1625_FD_202498 | JGI IMG/M metagenome (GOLD analysis project Ga0247727, IMG submission 202498) | Biofilm microbial communities from Wishing Well Cave, Virginia, United States - WW16-25 | ecosystem: Environmental > Aquatic > Deep subsurface > Groundwater > Cave microbial mat | place... | reverse complement strand
CTCCTTGTCCAAACTGCAAAAGCATGGATTCTGAATCTACAGAACGTGACATAGTAGATTATCTTGCTTTGCTGGCAGATGAGACTGGTGCAAAAGTTGAAGTAATTTCTGGCACAACAGAACACGGTTCAATGCTTTCAAGCATTGGAAAAGTTGGGGCGTTTTTGAGATATAATCCAAACCAGTAGGAAAATTCAATTATAATTTAGGATGCTAGATTAAATCTTAATTGTTTGGTACTTGATCCGTTTTTTTTGGCGGGCCTTTTGCCACTGTACCATACACCATTACTCCAAATCCAACAACTGCAGTAACTACAACACCAAACTGCATCAGTTTTAAATTATCACACATCTCTGCCAGATATGCCTTAAACATACCTCCCTGAGCCATTTGATCTTGGCATTGTGTCAGAAAATCTTCCATGGAATAATTTCCCCCTATTCCCATCACTATAAGTATAATACCGGCAGCCAAAACAGTAGGCTTCATACCATATTATTAAAAATCACACTAATGAAGTAATGTATGTAATATCGATATACTTTGACTCATAAGCTAATTTTATACACTTTAGCTAGTTACATCTGGATACACTATTGTTCATTTTTTAATATAAAATCTGGAATTTTTATACCGTTTCTTTTCAGATATGAAATTAGCATTGTGTGTTTTTTTTCAAGTTCGTTATGTTTTTCTTTTGTATCCTCAAGGCTTTTTACTATTTTTAAAACATCAGAAGTAGTAAAAGATGGTTCATGATGTACCGTCGTCGATGGTTTTTCTACAATTTTCTTTTTTGCTACTGCGCCATAAATTGTTATCCCAAATCCAGAAACAGCTGTAGCTGTTAGACCATATTGAATTAATTGGAGCTGACCACACATTTCTCTAATATATCCTGCCAGTGGCCCAGCATTGTTTACCGATGATTGGCAATCTGTCATAAAGTCTTGCATTGTTACATAGCTCACTATTCCCATTATTATCAAAACAATACCCATAGCTAAGACAATAGGTTTCATCTTTTGGGAGATAGGATGCTATGGCTTATGAAGTGATGTATGTAGCTTTGTTATACTGTCATGCTGATTTTATGCACCTTCGTATCTTAGCTGCAAGCTCTTCTAGCTCCTTTTCATCTGCAATGCTTCGCTTTGGCCATGCAACACCCACTTGACTATATCTAGGAATCACATGCACATGGACATGTGGAATAATCTGGTTTGCAGCTCTTCCATTATTTTGTCCAATGTTAAATCCGTCAGCATTAGTGGCTTTTATTACGCCGCGTGCGATAGGAAGAACACTTGTAAATAATTCAGAGACACTCTGTATTGTCATGTCTATAATTTTTTCATGGTGCGCTCGTGGGATTACAAGTGTGTGTCCCCTATGAATTGGGTACCTGTCCATGATGGCAACATGTGTAGAATCTTCATAAACAAAATATGCTGGCGTTTTCCCAGCAATAATCTCGCAGAAGAGACAACCCATGTCCTATTTCGCCTGTGTATTTTATTTAATGATTTACGTAAGCACAGTTCAAGATCGGTTTGTGCTTTCCTCGCAGGCACTTACCTAACCATATATCTCATTTGTACATATGTCTAAACATGGCGCTCCAAATACCAAATATTGCAGAAATAGAAAAGTGTACAAGTTCTATGGACGGAAAACATAGTTGGATTATCGAAAATAGGCATTTTGACAAATGTTCTGCTTGTGGTAAAAAACAGTACATCTTCGAGTAACAAGATGTAGAATACTAAAATCAAAAAGTTGGATAAAAAAGAAAAACGTCAGCTAATCAGATTAATCGATAGTAATAATTAGGGTGAAAATTTGAGTCTGATTGATCCATGGGCAAAAAAAGCAGAGAAGAACGAGAACAAAAACGTGAGAGTTACGCTGAAAAACGCATCAGAGAAAAACGAAAGTTCACATTAATAGCAGGCGGTATCGCTGCGGGAGTTGCTATAGTTATTGGAATTACAGGATACATGTTCTATCAAAGTACTTTTACTGCACCAGACGCACCACCAGGTGCTGGCCCACTTGGGGATGAACATGAACACGCTGCCATAAATGTAATGATATTTGGAGACGAGTTTGACTTTTCTTCTCCAGCCTTTCAGGTAAAGAACAGATACATCCATTTTGAGAATCAAAATGGTGAGACTATTCACCGTCATGCATCTGGCGTTCCACTGGGATTTCTTTTTGATACACTAAATGTAGGATTGACTGAACAATGCTATATCTTTCCAGACAAAAGAGAATTCTGTACTAATGAGGATTACTCCTTAAAGTTTTACATAAATCACCAAAAAATACCAAGTATAGCTGATTACGTTTTGGAAGATGGGGATAGAATTCTAATCTCATATGGTAATGAGAACAGCACACAGATTGATGAACAGCTTGCCAGAGTTGATGCTGTCTCCATAGAACGTTCTGGTTAATCATTTACAATATTTACTAGGGTTCTCTTAGTGCTTCTTTTAATGCGTTATATTCATCAATTGTTATTTCTCCCTTGGCAAGCCTGTTTTTAAGAATCATTAAAGCATAATCATCTTCTGATGGTGTTGATGATCTCTCAGATGGTTCTCTAATCTTTACTACAGGTTTATCGTCTCGGTTATGTCTATTCTTATTTTTAACACCATAAACAACTCCTGCTACGGCACCCGCTCCCACAAGACCAATTACTACATACAACAGATTAGAACCAAGATCTATTGCACTGCTTACACCACTTGTAGCAGGTTCATTGCCAGAACCTTTTGTATCATCTGTGGCTGTAGTAGAGTCTCCAGTAGTTGTTTGGTTAACTGCAGTCTCATCGGCTCCTGTTTGTGGTGGCGTGGTAGTCTGGGCTTCTCTTTCCTTCTTTGCAGCTTCAATTCTTTCTTTAATTTTTTCCTGAATTGTCGTATCTTCACTATCAGTTTCAGACTCAACTTCATCATTTGGTTGTGGTGTTGGTGATGGTTGTTGTGTTTGAGAAGGTTCTTGTTGAGCTGGTTGTTGGACTGGAGCTGGTTGTTGTGTTTGGTGAATAACAGGTGAACCATCAAGTGAAAAATCAAAAGCTACCCATTTGGAATTAGTTTTGTTTTCAACAAAGCCAGTAGCATTATAGACTCCATGGGAAACAAATTTTTCTTTAGTGTCTATTGTTACCTCAAAATCCTTATCAACTGTTATAAATCCTTGACGGAGTGTTACAAAATTGCTAGCGGAATCTTCTACTACAACTGTGACAAACTCACCGACATCTTTGTCCTCTGCAATACCAGAAAATATTATCTTGTCCCCTTTTTTGTAAAAGGTTTTATCAGTCTTGAGGGATTTGACATCAGCATAGGCGGGCATGATAAGTGCCACTGCAATTACAAAAAAACAACATAGTACAAATAGCATTTCCTTTCTAACCATCATATTGCTTCTTTGTATGAACTTAATTATTAAAAACGCGTAGAAATGATACTTTTTGATGCAAAGCTAAAATTATGCCTGTTAACACCATTGTCATCTAACATGGAAATATCAAGTAGAAACGTAGTTGAAGGCACGTCAAGAGCCCCCCACAGAGCTCTGTACAAGGCAATGGGTTTGACCGATGAGGATCTTGGTAAACCATTCATTGGTGTGTCCCATACAGGAAATGAAGCTACCCCGTGTAACATACATCTTGGAAAACTTGCCCAGCATGCAAAGCGTGGCGTAAGTGATGCAGGCGCCACACCAAGAGAGTTTGCAACCATAGCAGTTAGCGATGGTATTGCCATGGGCCATGAAGGTATGAAATCTTCTCTAGTAAGCAGAGAAATAATTGCGGATTCAATTGAGATAATGGTCAGAGCACATCAGTATGATGGATTGGTAGGACTTGCAGGGTGTGATAAAAGTTTGCCTGGAACGATGATGGGAATGGCAAGACTCAACATTCCATCAGTATTTGTTTATGGCGGTACAATCATGCCAGGAATATATGAAGGAAAACAGGTGACTATACAGGATGTGTATGAAGCAGTCGGAGCTTATGATGCTGGACAGTTGACGCTAGAAGCTCTAAAAAATTTAGAAAATGTTGCATGTCCTAACGCCGGTTCATGTGGAGGAATGTATACAGCAAATACCATGGCTTCAATAAGTGAAGCAATTGGAATTGCTTTACCCGGAAGTGCTTCGCCTCCTGCAGAAGACCCCCGAAGGGACAAGGTGTGTTATGATAGTGGAAAAGCAGTACTAAATCTTCTTGAAAATGGCATACGCCCAAAAGATATTCTGACCTTTGAGGCATTTGAAAATGCAATTACTGTTTTAAACGCAATAGGAGGTTCTACAAACGCGGTTTTACATCTTTTAGCTATATCGTATGAAATTGGCGTACATCTTTCATTGGAAGATTTTGAAAGAATAAGAAAAAAGACTCCGCATATAGCTGACATGAGACCTGGCGGGTTCTATGTGATGCTTGATCTTGATAAGATTGGCGGAGTTCCTCTTTTAATGAAAAGTTTGGCTAAAAAAAATCTATTAAACGAGCATGTTATGACAGTAACTGGAAAAACGCTAAAACAAAACCTTGATTCAATCAATCTCACATTTGATGCGAATCAAAAAGTACTCAAACCAATAGAATCACCAATACATGAAGTTGGCACTGTATTAATTCTCAGAGGTATACTTGCTCCAGATGGTGCAGTAGTAAAGGTTGCAGGTGTAAAAACCATAGAATTTAGAGGAAAGGCCAAAGTGTTTGACAGAGAAGAAGATGCCTTTGACGCAGTATCAAAAAGAGAGATCAAAGAAGGCGATGTAGTAATTATCAGATATGAAGGACCCAAGGGCGGGCCTGGCATGCGAGAGATGCTTGCAGTCACTGCAGCACTTGCAGGTCAGAAACTAGGAGAAAAGGTGGCTCTTATCACAGATGGTAGATTTTCAGGAGCCACACGAGGTCTAATGATTGGGCATGTATCTCCTGAAGCAGCCGTTGGTGGAAATATAGCACTAGTAAAAGATGGTGATGAAATCAGGATTAATGTAGAAAAGAATTCTTTGGATTTGATTGTATCAGAAAGCGAGCTTGAACAACGACGCAAAGCTTGGAAACCAAAAAAACCAAATTATGAAACTGGCGCGCTTGCAAAATATGCATCACTTGTTGGCTCTGCATCTGAAGGTGCCATCACAAAACCATTTATAAAATAAAATGTGCTAGTTTGGAAAGTGGTTACTACAAAATAGTTTTGTTTTTTGACCAATTGTTTTTGCAGTCACAGAAAGACCGTCTTCTAACCCTTTTTTGCAGATATCACAAACTGCCTCTTCTACACCACTCTTTACGGCTGGCGGTTTTTGTATAAAGTACAGATCCTGAAAGAGTAGATTTTCATTGCGTTTTTGCTTGTGAACTAGCATCTGTGACATGTGTATACTATATCGCTGATCGCATATAAAGGTACCGTACTATACCGTAATAGCTGCAAGTGCAGCGTACTCCATTGAAGTAGACAATGAAAAGGTATGCAGTCTAACGAACTTAATTTTAAATAGAGTCAGTACAGCACCAAACTGCATGGGTGACCACATTTGGACATTCAGAGCTTAGGATAATACCCCTAGACTATTCTGGCCATCAATTTGATCTATACAACAGCATTTCAAGAAACTACAGCTATTCGTTTTTGTTTGAATCATTAACTGGACCTGAAGAATTAGCTGAAACATCGATAATGGGTTTTGATCCTGCCATGGTGATAAAAGGCTATGCTGGCAGGGTTTTATTGCGTGATAAAAATGGAAACACAAAAACAATAGCCACTAGCGATCCGTTGGCAGAAATAAAGAGACTTCTCACAACAGTTACAGACCAAAAATATCGTTATCTTGGCGGAGCTGTCGGAATAATAAATTATGACGCAATTAGATTGTGGGAAAATATTCCAGATTCACACAAAAAAGACGAATCATTAATGGAATTTGGGATCTATACCGATGGGATATTGTATGATAACAAAGAGAAAAAAGCAGTCTATTTTTATTATGACAAAAATAGAATAGACCAAATATCATTTTCAGATACAAAGTTTGGAGATTTTGAAGCTTCAGAAATTTCAGAAAACCTAGGCAAACAAAGATTTGCAACTATGGTAGAGAAGGCAAAAAAATACATCTATGCTGGAGATGTTTTCCAAGTTGTACTTTCCAGAAAGTTTAACTTTGAAGCGAAGGGTGACTTGCTTAAGGTCTACAAATTACTCAGGCAGATCAATCCATCACCATACATGTACCACATGAAAATGGGTGACAGAGCAATAATAGGTTCTAGCCCAGAGATGCTTCTGAGGGTTACCGGAAGCACAGTCGAGACCTTCCCAATTGCCGGAACAAGGGCAATAACCGATGATGAGATAAAAAATGAAAAGCTAAAGCAAGAAATGCTAAACGACGAAAAAGAGCTTGCGGAGCACACTATGCTTGTAGACCTTGGAAGAAACGATATTGGACGAGTTTGTAAATATGGTTCTGTCTATGTCAAAGAACTCATGGCAGTAAAAAAATTCAGCCATGTACAACACATGGTTACACATGTAATTGGAACACTGGACAAAAAGTTTGAGGCGTTTGACGCCATCAAGGCAGTATTTCCAGCAGGAACAGTTTCTGGCGCTCCAAAGATTCGTGCAATGGAAATAATTGACGAGTTAGAACCAGAGTCGCGTGGATCATATGCGGGTGCAGTTGGATATTTTTCATTTAATGGTTGTTGCGACTTTGCCATTGCAATTCGAACAATATTTTTTGATGGTACAAAAGGATTTGTTCAAACTGGTGCAGGAATTGTATCCGATTCTGTTGCAGAAAATGAATGGCTTGAAACGCAACACAAAGCAAATGCAATGCTTGACGCATTAAAGGAGGCATCAAAATGAAGTTTCTAATAATAGACAACTATGATTCATTTGTCTATAATATAGCACAACTCCTTGGTGAGCTTGGGGTTTCGTCAGATGTAGTAAGAAATGACAAGATAACAGTTGATGAAATCAAAAAACGAAACTATGATGCAATTGTATTATCACCAGGACCAGGAACACCTGAAGATGAGAGATATTTTGGAATCTGCACTAAAGTGATTACAGAGATTGGCCCCACAAAACCAATCCTGGGAATTTGTCTTGGACATCAAGGAATAATACATGCCTTTGGAGGAAAGGTGGTAAACGCAGGTCATGTGAGACATGGAAAGACAAGCCCCATCCAATACTCTGAATCTCCTTTGTTTGAGGGTGTTCAAAATCCATTCAGAGCCACAAGATATCATTCTCTTGTAGGGGACAAAACCATAATTCCTGATGTGCTAGAAGTGACAGCTACTGCACTTGATGATAAGGAGATAATGGCAATACGTCACAAAAAGTACCCCATTGAGGGAGTACAGTTTCACCCAGAATCTGTCATGACAGGAGAAGGCAAAAAGATCCTAAGTAATTTTGTAAGGCTGGTAAAAAAATGATTAATGAACTAATATCCAAGCTTTCACTGTATGAAGATCTCACTTATGATGAAATGAGCCAAGCAATGGATGAAATTCTAAAAGGACATATTCCAACACAGGTGACTGCTGACTTTTTGAGAAATTTGACTGACAAGGGCGAATCTGATCAAGAGCTTCTGGCAATGCTTGACAAGATGCAACAGTATGCTATTCACATAGCTCCAAAACGATCTGGAAAAATAATTGATGTCTGTGGTACTGGCGGCGATAAAATGAAAACCTTTAACGTTTCCACAACTGCTGCGTTTGTAATAGCTGGTGCAGGCGGCACAGTAGCAAAACACGGAAACAGATCAGTTTCCGGAGTTTGTGGGAGTGCAGACATTTTTGAATATTTTGGATATGACCTCAATATGGTGCCAGAAAAAGTTACACAAGCAATAGAAAGATTTGGCATTGGCTTTATGTTTGCTCAAAAATTTCATCCTGCAATGAAAAACGTTGCGGAAGCAAGAAAGATGCTTAGAACAAGAACCGCATTTAATCTGCTTGGGCCATTAAGCAATCCAGCTGGAGTAAAAAACCAACTTGTGGGGGTATTTTCTGCAGATTATCTTGAACGATTGATCTTGTTGTTAAAGGCACGAGGGGCAGAAAGCGCGATGACAGTATTGTCTAATGATGGACTTGACGAGCTTTCTACCACATCAAAAAACCAGATTTGTCTTCTCAAAGATGGCAAAATAAGTTTGAAAATTCTAAATCCAACCGATCTTGGACTTGTAAATGCAGGCCTTGGCGATATTCAAGTCTACTCAAAAGAAGATTCGATCAAGGCATTTGTCTCAGTATTAAAAGGAACAGCAAACAAACCAATGATTGAAGTAACTGCACTAAATGCTGCAGCAGGTCTGATAATTTCTGGCATGGCAAATGACTTTCATGATGCTATGCCAATTGCATTAAACTCAATAAAGAGCGGCAAAGCATATGACGTTTTTAAGAACCTGATTCGTTTTTGTGGAGACATAAGCAAAGTAGAGGAGTTTGATAAGTCATGAGAAACATGTTACAAAGACTAGCAGACAATTCACAAATGGCAATAGCTAATGGCATTTACGAAATTTCACAAAAATTACCAAAATCCAAAATAAGTATCATAAGCAGCATACGCAAAAACAAGCATGCGCCTCTAATAACAGAAATAAAATTTTCTTCTCCGTCGCTTGGAAATATACGTAAGATATCAGATCCGGTAGAAATTGCAAAGTCTATGATTCAGGGAGGAGCTATAGGACTTTCAATTCTTACACAACCACATCTGTTTAATGGCTCGCCTGAATATTTTCAGAGGATACGCAAAGTAGTAAAAGTACCACTCTTGATGAAAGACGTTGTGGTGGACAAGATCCAGATAGATGCTGCTGATAGAATTGGTGCTGACTGTATACTGCTGATACAATCAATATTTGATAAAAAACTAGCAAAGGATATCGACGAGTTTATTTCTTATTCACATAAGAAAGGGTTGATAGTTTTGTTAGAATCTCATACAAAAAAAGAATTTACAAATTCTGTGCAAACCGATACAGACTTGCTTGGAATTAACAACCGTAATCTAGACACGTTGGCAATTGACCTTAAAACCACAAAAAACATCCTCAAAGACAGAAAAGAAGACAGAATAATACTCTCTGAGAGTGGAATAGAATCTCCTAAAGATATAAAGTTCCTTCATGAGTGTGGAGCTGATGCCTTTCTTGTAGGCAGCAGCATAATGAAGAGTGAAGATATCAAGAGACATGTCAAAAAGTTGGTGTTAGCAATATGAAGATAGGATTTCCAAAGAATGGAAAGTTTGGTAAGTTTGGTGGCAAGTACATCCCAGAAACTCTAGTTCCCGCAGTACAGGAACTAGAAGAAGCATATCTGAAATTCAAAGCTAACAAAAATTTTAGAAAAGAACTAGATTACTATTTACGAGAATATGCAGGAAGGCCTACTCCTCTTTATTTTGCAAAGAACCTAACTGAAGAAGTTGGAGGGGCAAAGATCTATCTTAAGCGAGAGGATCTTTTGCATGGTGGCGCACACAAAATAAACAACACGTTAGGGCAAGCACTTCTTGCAAAAAAAATGAAAAAGAAAAGAATTATTGCAGAAACAGGAGCTGGGCAACATGGCGTTGCTACTGCCATGGCTTGTTCCTGTCTTGGATTAAGATCCGAGGTATATATGGGATACAAGGACACACAAAGACAAAGACTAAACGTGTTTAGAATGAAGATTCTTGGTTCTATGGTTCATACAGTAATGAGTGGAACTCAGACACTAAAAGATGCAATAAATGAAGCGATTAGAGACTGGATCACAAACGTAGAAACAACATATTACTTGCTTGGTTCTGCTGTTGGTCCGCACCCGTATCCTGTTATGGTAAGAGACTTTCAATCAGTCATAGGTAAAGAAATCATGCAACAAATGAAAGCACTTGGAAAAAAATCTCCCGATTCACTAGTTGCCTGTGTTGGCGGAGGTTCTAACGCAATCGGAACGTTTTATCCGCTACTAGAAAGTGATGCAGAGATGTTTGGAGTTGAAGCTGGAGGAGAAGGACTTGACACAGATCATCATTCTGCTACACTAAATGTAGGAACAAAAGGGGTGCTACATGGTATGATGACCTATCTATTGCAAGATGAGGAGGGCCAGATACGTGATACGCACAGCATAGCTGCTGGCCTTGATTATCCTGGAGTTGGCCCAGAGCACTCTTACCTCAAAGATTCAAAACGTGTAAAATATGACAGCGTCAGTGATCAAAATGCAGTAAATGCGTTTTTGATGCTTGCAAAACACGAAGGCATCATACCTGCACTAGAGTCAGCTCACGCAGTAGCTTACGCAATTAAGATTGCAAAAATAAGACCAAAAAGTGAAACCATCGTTGTAACCTTGTCTGGTCGTGGAGACAAGGATGTCGAAGTGGTAGAGAATTACCTGAATCAAAATGTCAAAAATAAAAGATAAGTTTTTGGAGCTAAGATCCAAAAAACAAAAAGCACTGATAGCATACATTGTGGCTGGTTATCCAAACGAGAGTGGAGCACTGTCTGCAGTACGTGGATTAGTAAAGGGCGGCGCGGACATAATTGAGCTTGGGCTTCCTTTTTCAGATCCTCTTGCGGATGGGCCTGTAATTCAAAATGCAAGTCATGCTGCTCTTGAGAAAGGCATCAATCTTGCAAAGTTTATTTCACTAGTCAAAAAAATACGAAAAGAAACAGATCTCCCACTTGTTTTAATGACCTACACAAATCTACTTTACAGGCGTGGATATGATAAGTTCATTTCGCTTGCAAAAAAGGCAGGAATAGATGGATTCATACTACCTGACATGCCGGTGGAAGAGTCAAAAGAGTATCTAAAGGCAATACGCAAAAACAATGCTGACGCAATCTTTCTAATATCTCCTAACACAACCAAAGAGCGAATCAAAAAGATAGTAAAGATGAGTTCTGGATTCTTGTATCTTGTTTCCATATATGGAACAACAGGAAAACAACAAGAAATTCAACAGTATACGATAAATGCGATCAAAAACACCAAAAAAATAGTAAACGGAAAAATTCCACTGGGCGTAGGCTTTGGCGTAAGCAATCAAAACCAAGCCAAATTCATCATAAAGTGTGGTGCAGATGCAGTGATTATTGGAAGCGCGTTTCTGAGATTAATTGAGAGCTTGCCCCAAAAAAAGATCGAGGCGGGAGTTTCATCGTTTACAAAAAATCTCAAAACTGCAACAAAACCACAATAACGAATAAAAGGGCCATTTGTTATTCCTATATATGCAGATAGAAGCTGTAAAGTATATTTTTGTAACAGGCGGAGTGATGTCTGGCCTTGGCAAGGGCGTGGTTACTTCTTCGATTGCAAAGCTGTTACAACTTTCAAATCAAAAAGTTTCTTGTGTAAAGATAGAT
>Ga0247727_10017304_pt1 | contig 11500 bp, 8 predicted proteins | sample WisWelCaveWW1625_FD_202498 | JGI IMG/M metagenome (GOLD analysis project Ga0247727, IMG submission 202498) | Biofilm microbial communities from Wishing Well Cave, Virginia, United States - WW16-25 | ecosystem: Environmental > Aquatic > Deep subsurface > Groundwater > Cave microbial mat | place... | reverse complement strand
GAAGACAAATTCAAAAAGCTGGTTGAAAATTCTGTTGAAGACGTTGACCGCCTGGGAGGAATGGTGGATAACATACTGTATGCAGCTCGAATGGAAGATTCATCCTATACGCTGAACACCGAGATGGAAAACATCTCAAAAATAACCTGCGACATCATAGAAAAAATACAGACCGTTTACAAAGATGCCGTCACTGTAAAAGCCGACATCCGGGAAAACATTTTGCTCGAAACGGAAAAAATGGCATTCACGTCAGCCGTGCTGAATCTGCTTGAGAATGCCATCAAATACTCAAATGGAAATGCCATCGTGGAAATATCGCTTAATCAGAACAGCGACTCGGTGGTGTTGGAAGTGAAGGATAACGGCATCGGCATTCCGGAGAAAGAACGCGCTGACATCTTCAAAAAATTTTATCGCATCGGCAACGAGGAAACCCGTAATACCAAAGGAACAGGATTGGGATTGTTCATCGTAAAAAGAGTAATTGACCTGCATCACGGAAAAATCACCGTCCATGATAACCAGCCAAGGGGAACAGTGGTACGGATTACCCTGCCTGCATAAAACAAGCAGCCCCGGCACGTTCGCACCGGGGCTGCTTCCAACCGGATCACGAAACGAACTTCTATAGCTTCACAAACTTCTGCACTCCCATCACTTCTCCCCTTTCGTTTTCAATACTGGCGAAATATATTCCGCTCGCGTAATCCGAAATATTTATATCGTGCTCAAATACCTCCTCAATGGCTTGAAAGCCATAAATCTCTCTGCCGAAAAGGTCATACACTCTTATCATTGCCAATGGAGAATCGCCATTCAACTTCACAAACAGCTTCACCTTTTTATTTTGGTCGTGAACTAAATAATACTCCACTTCATCTTCTGTTAAAACCGAATTATCATTCCCAAGAAAACCAACACTCTCATCAGGCACTTTCTCATAGGCATTGATGAGATTCGGCTGCACATTCGTCACCAAGCCGGAGTCTTGCATATAGATGGTCTTTGCCAGATCAATGGAACTGGTGGTCATCATTTCGGTGAAATCAAACCGAAAAATGTACGTGAAGATGCCTTCAGGGAAAACAGAGTCGGGAAAGTTGATTTGCTCCAGGCTGTAATCTAGTTTGAATTGATTAAACCGGTTTTTAGTAAGGCTGTCAGGGTTGAAATTCACCAGCAGCAAGTCATCAAGTACAAACCAATGGGCGGCAGAGTAAGGTTTGTCCGGCAATAAAGTAATCACCGGAAACTCAGCTTCAAACTGGCTGCCTGAGCGAATCATTTCCTTTACGGAGTTTTTGTCTTCCTCGGAGCACGGTTTAAAATAAATAACATTCAGTTTATCGAGGTGTTCGCTTCTGTGAAAAATATACTTTACGCAATTCGTGTCGAGTGATTCCTTCCATCGTTGCCCGTCAATAGTTCGAAAGGCATACACATCGCTTTGATAAAACCAATAGTAAGGCTGCCCGCGAACATACCACCAGGTGTCTCCCGCTTTTTCAAAAGACATGCTGCAAAAAAATGTCAGCGAGCTTGCCGTAAAAAGAAAAAATGCAATTCTCCTCATGCTGTTTTACCTCACCTTCACAAACTTCTCATTCGAAATCACTTCTTTTCCATTCGCACACTTCACCAAATACATCCCGGGCTTCAGACCGTTGACATCCAGGTTCATCATTCCTATGCCCGCAGGCAGTTTGACATTCAGCAACATCCTGCCGCTCATGTCGAGTATCGCCATTTCATAAGAAGAATACTGCTCATCGAGTGAATATCGGATGTCAAGCGAATTTTGGACAAGATTCGTCACCGTGAAATGCGAACTTGTTTCAGACAAAATATTATCTGCAAACCCTACAGGCGTGTCAGACAATGCCTTTTCCGCATTCACCCGACCGTAGCCCATTTCCAAGCTCTGACCGGACTTGTTCAAATCATGATTATAATTGTATCCTCCCCCTTCCGATGAATTGTATGTTTTGTCGGCAGAATCTTCAAGGCGGGTTATCACTTCCTGCCACGTCATGTTGGGATTCTTGCTGAGCATCAGGGCGGCAACTCCGGCTACAATCGGTGCAGACGCGGAAGTTTTCTGAAACGCCACATAATCACCTGTTGAATAACCATCGCTGCCTGAAATATCAGTCGTGAAGATGCACACGCCCGGAGCTGCGATGTCAAGCAGCGCTCCATAATTGGTTCCCCAGGCACTTGCCGTTTCCCATGAATCACCGGGAGTTTTCTTTCTGTCATCAGGGGTGGACGCGCTGACGCTGATTACTTCTTCATAAGCCGCAGGATACTGCGGGTGCTCAACATCACTGTAGTTGTCATTTCCATGTGAAGTAACCACCGCAATTCCGTAAGTATTTCCATTGCGTGCCCTGCCGAGGTTCACCATGTTTTGAATTTCCGCCTCAATGGCGGGGCTGGGGAAGTAGGAGCCGAAGCTGCAATTCACCACGTCCACATCGAAGCCGGAACTTCTTGCTTTCTGCATTGCAAGAATCACTGACGATTCCGAGCCGTCTATTAAAAATGGAACAATCTTCGAGCCGTAAGCCACACCCGCAGCGCCAATGCCGTTGTCTCCGTTCGCGCCAATCACTCCGCACACTGCCATGCCATGCGCCTGCGTGGCATCTGTAAAATGAAAATTGGATGCGTTATAGGCAGTGTTGTTGATGCAATCCCATCCGTCAAGCATTTGTCCCTGCATATCGGGATGGTTGTAATCAAATCCGTAGAAATCAATCACGCCAACCCTGATGCCCTGACCTGTGTAACCCATGCCCCACGCACCTGAGATATGCGCATCGGCATGGTGTTCTCCCTGGATGCTGCTGCATGAAACCTCCTGTCCGTTGTTGGCAACGTGCCATGCCAGGTCAATGTAAGTGTCATTGGTGGATTGCGGTTCAAATAAATTCACGCGATTGGGCTGCGCCAAAACGACCTTCTCCTTTTCCTGCTTCGATATTTTTGAGGAAACCGTGGCGCTGTTATCTTCGGTTGTAAAATTCCGGTAGCGGAAAACATAAACTTCCTTTCCTGTTTGACTCGCTTCCGGTTTGCTGATAAGTTCGAGTTCATACTTTTCACAAAAAGCTTCCAACCCGGAACGCAAGGGAAGTGATTTGAACACCACCAAGACCTGGTCATCAATAAAAAGCAGCTTGTTAAAAGGAGAACCCGCCTCAGCAGGCTTGCTCATGGCAAGCAATCTTTTCTGCAAACCCTGGCGGTTCAGGTTTTCAACGTATGCCGATTTCCTGCTTTGCGAAGCATTTTCGTTGAAATAAACCACCAACAGATTTTTGGCAGCACCGGTCAGGACGGTCTTATTAACAATGTCGGAATGAAAATCAAAAGGCATATCTGATATCGCGAGAAAGCCCATCACATCCTCGCGCAGAATCCATTTTTCGCCTGTAGCGTCAAAAGCCCATTGCGCTCTTATCGTATCCTGGGCAGCAGCAAATTGAGTGAAAATGACTGAGAATAAAATGCAACACAGTCTCCGCGTAATCTTTCTTCCAACCATACCTCACATAGTTTTTCAAGTTCCTCAATAATCCAATCAGTCAAAAAAGGGAAGGATGCGGGTTTGTACGGAATCAAGAAATATTTGTTCAATGCACGGATAAGAAGGTTTGCCGGGCTTGATTAAATTTGAACCAGTATTTTATCCAAAAAATATCCCTTGCCCGTTCAGCTCAAAAATGTTAAAGCCATTGTTGCCGGTGGAACCGGAGCGGTGGGAGAAGGCATCGTGAAAGCGTTAATGCGAGAAGGCGCAACTGTCATCGTGCCGGTGCGCGACATCCGCAAGGCTGACAACCTCAAAGATTTTGTTTCAGGCTTGAAAAAGGGGGAACTGCATATCATTCCGGCAAATATTTCCGACTATCAAAGCGCCAGGGCTTTTTTCGACAAAGCCATTGCTGATTTCAATAAGATTGACATTGCCGTAGCCGCCTTAGGCGGATTCTACCGGGGCGGACGTCTTGACCAGGTGCCGATTTCAGAGTGGAATTCTGTTTTGCAAAACAACCTTACCTCTCATTTTATTTTCGGCAGCCTTGCAATGAATCATTTCTATCAATCAAAATCAGGCATGCTGGTGCAGATTAACAGCAGCGCGATGGAAAATATTCAAACCGGTCAGGGAATTATTTCGATGACTGCAAACGCAGAGAAAACCATGTCGCTGATTTTTGCCAACGAGGCAAGGGGGACTAACGTCAGAGTTTATTGCGTGGCACTTTTAACACCCGTAAAAACCAGGGCGAGGGGAAAAAATGTTCGTCCCAATTGGATTTCGGCAGACCAAGCCGGGCAATACATTATCAGGTTATTCAGAAAGAAAGCTCTAGACATTGACCAGCCCGTCCATTTGCTTACTTCAGCCGAACAAATCTGACGCAAGATTTCTGTGACATGCAAAAAACCATTCTTGATAAATTCCGGTTAGCCAGCGACTATTTACTCTTCAGAGCGCAGGCACGTTCCCGCTTCACCATTCATTCTCCTTTTTTGTTTGAGCTGGTGAATGAAGTTTTCCGCGATAAAAGAAGTTTTTATTGCTTTGATGAAATAGAAAAAATAAGAGGGAGCCTTCTTGCCGATGCCACCCTCATTTCTGAAAATCATTACGGTGAAAAATCCAAAGTGCTGGATAGCCGTGAAAGAAGCTTGCGTGATATTGCCAGAACAGCATCTTTACCTGCTGAATATGGGGAGTTGCTTTTCAGGCTGGTAAATCATTTCCGCCCGGAAAATATTTTGGAGTTGGGAACGGGAACCGGAATCAGCACGCTTTATCTTGCTTCAGCCGCAGCGGCTGCTCCCGTCACCTCGCTGGAAGGCTCTCCCACCCTGTCTAAAATTGCACAGCGGAACCTTTCAAAGCTCTCGCTTAACAACGTTCAAATCATCACCGGAAATTTCGCGGATACTTTGCCCGTTGCTTTGCAGCAACTCGGCAAGCCTGGTTTTATCTTCATTGACGGTGACCACCGGAAATCTCCGCTGCTCGATTACATCCACCAATGCCTGCCGGGCATTACACCGCACACCATCATGGTACTTGACGACATTTACTGGTCGCAAGAGATGAAAGAAGCCTGGCAAGAAATCATCGAGCTGCCGCAGGTGACAATGTCAATTGACTTGTTCCGCATGGGGATTTTGTTTTTCAAAGAAGGAATTGTGAAGCAACATTTGAAAGTAGTGGCATATTGATTAATTCACCTTCAGCACCCTGCCTTCCCAGGCTTTTAATCGCTGCACGTCATTCTGCCGATGCGTTGAAAACAGCAGTTCTCCTTTCATTGCCGGAACCGAAACCTCCTTTGCGGACATATTGAGCAGCACCAGCAGTTTTTCATTTTCTGAAATCCTGTAAAATGCAAACACTTTCTTTGAACAGAATTCATCCGCAACTTCAAGCGTGCCTGTTTTTAAAGTTGTCGTTTGATTTCGCAGTTGAATCACACGCTTGTAAAAATTCAGCAGCGAATTGGAATCCCTTTGTTCATATTCGACATTCACCGTTTTGTAAGTATTCGACACAGGCAGCCAAGGCTGAATATCTTCCGGACAAAACCCTGCATTCGCTGAATCATTCCACAACATGGGCGTTCGGCACTCATCGCGGTTCAGCGTTTCGATGGACAGGTCAGCCATAAACTGCGGAATCCATTTCATTTGAGTGCCGATAGGGTCCTTCGCCTGTTTCAGCGGAATCTTCACTTTCGGCATTCCGATTTCCTCGCCATAGTAGGTGAACGGAATCCCTTTCGCTGTAAACTGAAACAGCGCCAGCAGCTTCGCTTTTTCAATGCTTCCTCCCAAACGGGTAATCACGCGGGTGCGGTCGTGGTTGCCGAAAACATAGGTGGGTATAAGCGGCTCCGCAAAATATTTTTCAAACGTCATCACCATGCTTCGGTAGTCTTTTGCCTTGAAAGGTGTTGTAAGAGCCTTGAAAAGGAAAACAGCGTGCAATCCTTTCCTGCCATCGCTTTCGCAGAATCTGTTAATCAGCTTTTCCTCTCCGTGCGATTCGCCCACCAAAAATCTTTTGGGATGGTCATACTCGTCAATTACGCTTCTCAACTCGCTGGCAAACTCAAAGCTCCTCTCTTGCAGAAAGTTGTTTTTCAAATGCTGAAAAAAAATGGTGAGTGATTTATCGGATGGAGTTAATCTGAAGCTGAAAGGATTGTCCTTCAATAAAGAATCCTCATAGATGGCGCTGATTATATCCAGCCGGAAACCGTCCACGCCTTTATCGAGCCAGAACCGGGCGGCATCAAACATCGCCTGCTTCACTTCAGGATTGTTGTAATTCAGGTCGGGCTGAAATGGCAGGAAAGCGGTGTAGTAAAACTGCTTCCGCGCAGGGTGATACGTCCATGCACTGTTGCCCGACATTGCGCGCCAGTTATTGGGAGGCTTCATGCCATCCTTTCCCCTTCCGTCTTTCCAAACATACCAGTCGGCTTTCGGATTGTCACGAGAGCTTGCCGATTCTTTGAACCATTGATGCTCGTCAGATGTGTGATTCATCACCAAATCAAAAATGATTTTCATTCCCCTGCGGTGCACTTCTTCAATCAGCCTGTCACAGGTTTTCATGTCGCCATATTCTGATGCTATCCCGCGATAATCGCTGATGTCATATCCGAAATCCTGCTGCGGGCTTTGGAAGAATGGTGAAATCCAAATCGTTTCAAAACCAAGCTCTTTGATGTAATCGAGTTGGTCAATGATTCCCTGCAAATCCCCAATGCCATCGCCATTCGTGTCATGGAATGAGCGCGGATAGATTTGATAGACGGTGGTGGAGCGCCACCATTCCTGGGCGACAAGTTCATTCCCCATGGGACATTCATTTAATAATGCGAATAATAACACGGCTTTTTTCATACTATCCTCAATTCACTATTTTTGTGAAGCATGATTGTTCGTTTTGCGAATAAAGCTGTTCAGGAGCTTTATGAATCGGATGTTAAAGTTGGCGTGATAAAATACAAATTTGCAAAACAGGTTGTTGAAAAATACAAAAAGAGAATAGAGCAATTGATTTCCGCAAATAGTTTTGTCGATATCAGTCAAATCAGGTCCTTGCATCTTGAAAAACTAAAAGGGAACAGGAGCGGGCAACTTTCAGTGAGGGTGAACGATCAATACAGGATTTGTTTTCGTGAATTAAACGAAACAGAAATCGCTGTGGAAATTTTAGAATTAACCGATTATCATTGAACCATGAAGACAGCAAACGAAATGACGCCAACCATCCTTTTCCATCCCGGAACGGTGGTGGAAGAAGAAATTTCATATAGGGGCCTGACCGTAAAAGAAGTCGCCAGCAAAATGCAGATGCCCGTTGCTGGTTTAAGCGAGATTATAAGAGGAAAGAAAAATATTTCGACCCTCATCGCCATCAAATTAGAAGAAGCGCTTGGCATCAACGCTCTTTTTTTCCTCAATATGCAATCGCGCTATGATTATTTTTCATTAAAGAAAAAACTATCGGGCAGGACGACTTCCATGCGCGCATACAGGAAAAGAGCAAAAGTCTTGCGTTAGAAATCTTTATTTTCATTCCCGCAAAACCCGCCCATGAACCTCCACGAATATCAGGCGAAAGAAATTCTACACGGATTCGAAATTCCTTGTCAAAAAGGAGTTGCCGTTAGTACAATTGAAAGAGCCGTAGAAGTCGCCAAAAGTCTTCAGACCGCAACCGGCACTCAATTCTGGGTCATCAAAGCGCAAATCCACGCGGGCGGCAGAGGTAAGGGCGGTGGCGTGAAGCTCGCAAAGAGCTTGGATGAAGTGAAAGAGAAAGCCTCCAACATTCTCGGAATGCAGTTAGTGACACCGCAAACCGGTCCGCAGGGAAAGAAGGTGCGCAAGATTCTGGTGGCGCAGGATGTATTCTACCCGGGTGCAAATCAACCGAAAGAATTTTATCTCAGCATCCTGCTTGACCGTTCGCAAAGCAAGAATGTAATCATCTACACGACAGAGGGCGGCATGGACATCGAAGAGGTTGCCGCAAAAACCCCGCACCTGCTTTTCAAGGAAACCATTGACCCCGCCCTCGGCATCAAGCCCTTCCAGGCGAGAAGGATTGCATTCAATCTTAATCTTTCCGGCAACGCCTTCAGCGAGATGGTCGCCTTCGTGCAGAAGTTCTACAAGGCTTACACCTCCATGGACGCCTCGCTGGTGGAAATCAACCCGCTGCTGAAAACATCTGACGATAAAATTATTGCCGTGGATGCCAAGGTGCAGTTGGACGACAACGCCCTCTACCGTCATAAAGATTACGAAGCGCTCCGCGACCTCAATGAAGAAGACCCCACGGAAGTGGAAGCCGGCAAGCACAGCCTCAATTTCATCAAGCTCGATGGCAACGTAGGCTGCATGGTGAATGGTGCAGGCTTGGCGATGGCAACGATGGACATGATTAAGCTGGCAGGCGGCTCTCCTGCCAACTTCCTCGATGTGGGCGGCACCGCCAACCCGCAAACGGTGGAAGCCGGCTTCCGCATCATCCTCAAAGACCCCAACGTGAAAGCCATTCTTGTCAACATCTTCGGTGGCATCGTGCGCTGCGACCGCGTGGCGCAGGGCATCGTGGATGCTTACAAAAATATTGGCGAAATAAAAATCCCCATCATCGTGCGCCTGCAAGGGACGAATGCCGAACTCGCCAAAGAACTGATTGACAAATCAGGATTGAAAGTGCGCTCCGCCATTCTGCTGAAAGAAGCAGCCGAACTGGTGCAGGGCGCGCTGAAGTAAATGGATGTCATGCCGGATGACGGCTTTGCGAGAATCAATATTCTTTCTCTGACAACCATCTTTTAGTATTTTTAATCTCTCAATAATCATGAAAAGGATTTTTACCGGCAGTATCTGCCTTGTCTTCTGTGGAATAACCGCGTGGGTTGTATTCCATTCGCTTACCGGAAAATTTTCAGAAGAAAAAATAAACCCGGCATCATCGCGCGTTGAAGAAGAGCGCGGTGAAAAGAAGGAGGGTATTAAAGGCGCAGCGAAATGGCTGGAAAAACGCCTTGCCGACCCGGAAACGGGAAAGATTGACTACAACGAGATTTTGAGAGTGCGTCAGTTAGTCGCGCAAAAAATAAATTCAGCAAACACAAGAGCCGCATCGCTTAACCTGAAGTGGGAGCAACTGGGTCCGGATAATGTAGGCGGGCGGACGCGCGCCATTTTAATTGACCGCAATAATCCAAGCAGGATGTACGCAGGCAGCGTTTCAGGCGGATTGTTCGTTTCCGATAATGGCGGCTTGTCGTGGTACCCGCATCCTTCATTCGAAGAATTTAAAACCCACCAAAGTATTTCGTCACTGGCGCAGGCAAGCAATGGCGACATCTATGCCGGCACGGGCGAAATTTATATTTATACGGAAGCCAACACGCTGGGGCATTTGGGCGAAGGCATCTACAAGTCATCCGACAACGGGCAGACCTTCCGCCTGCTTCCTTCCACAAAGCCCCTTCCCAACAGCGGAGTGGAAACATGGGCATACGTAAGCGAAGTGGCTGTTGACCCGAACAACTTTTTAAAAGTTTATGCCGCCTCCTACAAAGGCTTGATGGTTTCCAATGACAGCGGTTTTTCCTGGACGCTCGCGCAAGGAACTCCGCAATTCACTTCAAGGGAGGTGCTCGTGGGCGCAGATGGAGTGGTTCATGCCGCGGTTGGAAACAGCACGGGGCTTTCTTCCTCCAATGAACAATATTACCGCTCGGATGATGGCGTCAGCTTCCAGCTTGTTTCCGGCACCAATGGATTTCCAGAAACAAACACGAGGCGAATCGAATTCGCCATTTCACCGGATGACGCGAACTACGTTTACAGCCTGATTGTAAGATACGCGCAGGGAGACAAGCTCCGGGGAATTTACCGCTCAAAAGATGCGGGGAAAAACTGGGAGGTTTATTCTCCCGAAAACAGCGATGTGTTCAACCCGCTCGGAACGCAGGGTGATTATGACGCCTGCATCGCAGTGGTGCCGGGTGAAAAGGACAAAGTGTGGGTGGGCGGTCAACTGCAATTGTATGCCGGAGGAAACGATGTCGGCTGGAAGCTCATCGCCTACTGGGCTCCGCGCTCACCCAGCAATCCTTACTATGTTCATGCCGACATGCACGAGATTGTTTTTCATCCAACCAATTCCAATATCGCCTTTGTAGGGTGCGATGGAGGAATCTTCAAATCGGAAAGCGCAAGAAGCGAAAACCCTGCATTCACCGAGCGCAACAAGGGTTATATCACCACACAGTTCTACAACATCTCCGCTTCACCATCAGGAGAAATGCTGGGCGGAGCGCAGGACAACGGAACTTCCTACATTGATTTTGAAGGCAACACCCGGCTGACGGCAGATTTGGTGCGAGGTGGCGATGGCGGATACACGGCATTTTCAAAAATCAATCCGCAGGCATTTTTCACGGAAATACAGGAGGGCGCAATTTACCGCTCGTCCAATGCTGGCGAATCATGGTCGTGCTGGTGGGACCAGTTTGCAAAAGGATTAAACAACACGGATTGCAGACCTGAGGGCGGCTCGGAGTTCATCGCTCCTTTCATTTTATGGGAGGCTGATGATTCGACTGAAAAAGCATTTTTTCTTTTCGGAGGAAATGCAAGAATCTATCTCTCCCCGGGCCCGCTTGACTTCAGCAACCAGCCGAAGTTTTACAGGGTGAATGTTCCGGGAGGATTTGTCTCGGCAATTGAAAAAACTCGGCAGGGAATCTTTTATGTCGGGCTAGGGGGCGGCAATATATTCCGGCTCGATGGAGTGCTGACCGCCAGCTACGCCACCAACAACATCGTGACCGGAATCACGGTCACCCAAATTGCCACCAGCGCCACCTGGGGAGGAGGCGGAAGGTATGTTGCAGGCATCGCTGCCGACCACAATGACCCCGGGCACATTATCGTGACGCTGGCTCATTATGGCAAAACAAATTATGTCTATGAGTCAACCGGTGCGGATGAAGCCGGGACAACTTTCAATCTTATTCAAGGTGATTTGCCGCCCATGCCGGTTTACAGCGCGGTGATTGATTATTACAACAACAGCAACATCATCATCGGAACAGATATTGGGATGTGGTCAACTTCCAATGGAGGGCAAAACTGGTTCCCGGAATTTGATGGAATGAACCCCGCTCCTGTTTTCACCGTGTTGCAGGAAATGCTGTATGATGAAGGCTGTCGGGTGCTCTATGCAGGCACTTACGGACGCGGAATGTTCCGCACCACCACCCTGCTGGAAGCCAATCGCGGGCAAAGCTGCAACAAAGTCGCCAGCGCTGGCTTGCCCGAAAATATTACCGAATTCTGCTTGTATCCCAACCCCGTGGTGAATCAGTCCATTCTTGAAATTTCGATTTTAGAGAAAAACAAAGTGCAGGTGCAGGTAGTTGACCTG
>Ga0247727_10017303_pt1 | contig 11500 bp, 8 predicted proteins | sample WisWelCaveWW1625_FD_202498 | JGI IMG/M metagenome (GOLD analysis project Ga0247727, IMG submission 202498) | Biofilm microbial communities from Wishing Well Cave, Virginia, United States - WW16-25 | ecosystem: Environmental > Aquatic > Deep subsurface > Groundwater > Cave microbial mat | place... | reverse complement strand
AATAAGAGCCGTCGGCGCTTCACTCATGAGACGAGGAATCCTGATCGGTTCGGTCCTCGCCCAGGTGGCGGGGGCCGCGGTCGCGAGCACCGTCATCGGCCTGTCGGTCGAGGACCAGGCGCGGCTGTAGACCATGGTCGTCGTGGGAGAGGTGCTCGGTCAGAAGGGGGTACACCATCCCGCCAACGGGCTGGAGACCGCCGTGACCCTCAAGATCACCGACGTGCTGAAGGGGAGCGTGAGGCCGGGCCAGGCGGTCACGTTCCACACCCGCGGCGGCGAGAAAGTGCTCGTCTTCATCGAATCGGTGGACGGGAGGCTGTACAACCTGGGCCTGTCGATGGGGGTCTGGACCGTGCACGAGGTCAGGATCGGTGACGTCGTCTTCACGCGGGCGCTGCGCGACGGCCTTGCGATCGTCGGCGAGGCCGCGGTGGAGCACGGGCCGCTGTCGTACGCCGAGATGAGGTCGCGGGTGCGCTACGCCGCGAGGAACCCGCGCTTCGACAACGAGACGCTGCGCGGCCACTTTGGCGAGGGGAGGTGACGCCATGAACCGGAAGCCTCGAACGAAGAGCACCGTCATCCTTGCCGGGCTGGCGTCCTGCCTGCTGCTGGCCACCTCCGGCGCGGCGGCCTACTGCCTCATCGGCGTGCGGTGGCCCGCGACAGCCGACGTGAGGTACAACCCGAACGGGAAAGTCACCACCGGCCAGTGCATCAGCGCCTCGCAGATGGACAGCGCCGTCACCGGAGGCATCTCCCCCTGGCGGGCCATCCGCTACGCGGGCACGACCGGCAATGCGGCCAACAAGCGCGACGGCGTGAACGTCGTGGGGTGGGCCAACCTGGGCGGGCAGACGCTCGGCGTGACCAACCTCCTGAAGTACGACCGCAAGCGCACGGAGCCGTGCGGAGGCAACCTCTTCGCGAACACCTACGAGGCGGACGTGCGGATCACGACGGCGTACCGCTGGACGAGCGGGGGCGGCCAGTGCCCATGCGCCGCGGGATCGGCCTTCCATCTCGGTGGCGTGTCGGAGCACGAGTTCGGCCACGTCATCGGGCTCTGTCACACCAGCGATCCGAACTCCCTGATGTACCCGTCCTTCGGAGTCTGCGAGAACAAGAGCGCCCTGTGCTACTGATTCACGGCTGAATTTCCCCGCGCGGCGTCGGCATACCGACCGGCACCCGGCGAGCGTGGTGTCGGCCAGCGTCGCGTGGGGGGAAGCGGTTTACGACAGCGGTTCGAGCCGACGCACGGACCTCGACCGGCGTCGACGTCGCGGGCGGTACCTCCGGGAAGGCATTCCTGCTTGATCTTCCGCCGGTTCGGCGTACGCTTTGGGCAACCGAATCATCCCGACAGCCTCAGGAGGTGCACCGATGACCAGGAAGAGTGTGGCGGTTTGGGCGGGGGCGGCCGCAATTCTCGGCGCCGCGGCCCTGGCGCTCCTGATACACGATCCGGCCCAGCGGGCCCATGCCCTCGCTCCGGCCCGGATCATCCTCACCGACCCAGATGAGGATGACGTAGTCGAGACCCAGATCAAGACGCGGAACAACGGCGATGGCACGCTCCGCGCGAAAGTCGAATTCGACATTCAGGACGTGACCGAGGGACTCGAATACATCATCCGGATCGAAGTCATCGAGGTGGGCGGCGCCCCTATCGCTCCTTTGGTGACTCCGCCCCTGAGGGCCTTGCCTCCGAGGGGCTAAACGAGGCTGTGCCGGGAACGACCTTCACCGGGGCGCGCCACCGTCACCAGCCCGGCCTGACGCACGACAGGAACCGCCCGCGCCGCATCCTTCCGACGCGCGGGGGGGGACATGGGATCCTGCCGCGGCTCCCCTCGCCGAGGAGGTTCTGGTGGAGTTCGGCCCGCGCAGCGCGGTCCGCAGGCCGTCGGCGTGCGGCTCAATCAGATACCGCCCGCGACCGTGAACGCGTTGCTGCCGCCCGTGCGGCCTGACGCCAGCGGTTCTCCTCCGCGGCGGGAGTCAGGGCCAGCGGGCGGGGCCTGAAATCACGGGCCCCGGGAGGGGCCGCCGAAGCGCAGGGCCCAGACGCGGATCATCGCCTCGAACGCGACCCGCCAGGACAGCTTGGAATGCCCCACGCGACGATCGACGAACACGATCGGGATCTCGTGCACGGCGAACCCGGCCCGGTGGGCCCGGTCCTTGAGCTCGATCTGGAACGCGTACCCCTCGCTCCGCACGGCGTCGAGCGGCACGGTCACGAGCACCTCGCGTCGCCACAGGTTGTATCCCCCGGTGAGATCCATCAGCGGGTGGCCCAGCACGAATCGCGCGTAGACGTTACCGAGCCGGCTGATCAGCCGGCGGGGCAGGCTCCAGTTGCGCGTCGCGCCGCCTTCGACGTAGCGGCTGCCGACAACCGCGGCGTGCCGCCTCGACGCCTCCAGCAGGCGCGGCAGATCGGCCGGGTCGTGGGAGAGGTCGGCGTCCATCTGGATCACCGCGTCGAACTCGCGCGCGAGCGCCCACCTGAAGCCGGCGAGGTAGGCGGTTCCCAGCCCGAGCTTGCAGGGCCTCTCGATCAGGTGAATGCGGCCGGGCCGGCGACACTGGTGCGCGCGGATCCTCTCGGGAGTGCCGTCGCGGCTGCCGTCGTCGACGAACAGCACCTCGGCCCGGCCGGCATGCGTCTCGATCCCATGCAGCAGATCGTCGAGGTTCTCCGCTTCGTTGACGGTGGGGACGACGATCAGCGGTTTCAGGATCGGGCGATCGAGCACCGCGTCTCCATGGAAAGCGCGAGCGTCGGGAATGCGCGCGAGCCTAGACTGCCCGCCGCCGCCGGGTCAAGCGCCCGTGCGGTCGGCGAGGGGCCGCGCCCGGGCCGGCGGGCGCGCGGCGCGCCCGGACCTCTAGACACGCCAATCTGACGGCGACTATCCTTGCTGACAGCGTGCGAGCATCCCGCTCAGGACCCAGTCCATCCACGACGCAGGCGCCCGGGGCGTCCGCCGGAGGCGCGGCGCAGGAGGAGGGCACCGCCTCGCACACGTCCGGCCGCGGCCGTCTCCGGGCGGTCGTGCCGCTCGCGCTCGGTCTCTTCGCGCTGGTCGCGTCATCGACGAGCATCGATCCGAACGACACCTGGTGGCACATCCGCTCGGGCGAATACTACCTGGAACACGCCACGGTGCCGTCGACCGACGTGTTCTCGCACACGGCGGCGGGGCAGACCTACTACCCCCACGAGTGGCTGAGCCAGGTCGTCCTCTACATCCTGTACCGGTCGGCCGGATTCGCGGGCATCCGGGTCCTCAACACCCTCATGGCGATTGTGTCGATCCTTCTTCTGTGGCGGTTCTTCCGCGCCGCCACCGACCGGCTGCTGGCGGTCACCTTCGCGGTCGCAGTGATCTTCCCCGACGTCCTCTCACGCCTCAACACGCGGCCGGAGATCTTCACCCTGCCGCTGTTCATCGGGTTTCTGCACTTCGTCGTGCACCGCGATCGCCGCCGCCTGCCGCCCGGGCGCACGCTCGCGGCCGTCGCGGTGCTGGCCGCGGTGTGGGCGAACCTTCACGGGATGGCGCTTCTCGGCCTGATGTACCTTCTGGCCTATGCCGCGGGACAGGGCGCCGCGTGGCTCGGCCGCCGCGTCCTGCCGGTGCCCGAGTGGCAGGGGATCGGCGCCCGCGGCATCCTCGGCGACCTCATCCTCGCCGGCGTCTTCGCGCTCGCGGCGCTCGCCTCGCCGATGGGGTACCGCATTTACGTCCACGCCATCGGGGCCCGCCAGTTCCTCCCCGGCCCGCTGGGGATCATGGAGTGGCTGTCGCCGTTCACGTTCCTCGGGGGCATCCTTCAGTCGATGCTGACGAGCGATTTCCCGTGGGTGAACGTGGCGCTCGCCTGGCAGTTCCTGTTCCTGGCGATCCCCCTGGCCTACTTCTTCGCGATCCCCCTGCTGGCGATGTACGGGCGGCTGCCAGCGCCCGGCGAGATGGTCATCGCCCTTCTGGCCATCTACCAGGCGGCCTCGGTGGTGCGCTTCCGGTGGCTGTTCTTCGTCCTGCTGTACTGGATCATCCGCGCCGCCGCCCCGCCGCGCGCCGCGGGGGAGACGCGCCGCCACGAGTCGCCGGCGAGCCTCACGACGCTCGTCGTCCACCCCGTCATGCTGCTCATCATCGCCAGCGGCGCCTACGTCATGCTGACACGTGGCATCGATTTCCGCCGGGCGATCGACACCGACCGGTACCCGGTCGGCATCGCCAACTTTCTCGAGGACGCCGGTCTCGGCGGCAGACTGTTCAACAGCTACAACTGGGGGGGGTATCTGCTGTTCCGCCTGGCCCCCGAGTACCGGGTGTTCATCGACGGTCGCACCGACCTGTACTCGTTCTCCAGCCGCAACCTGATGCTCGACCACGTGGCGATCGAGACGCGGCAGAGCGGGTACCAGGAGCTGCTCGACGCCTACGACGTCGAAATCCTGATCAGCTCGGGCCGCATCTACTTTCCGGGCCCGGAGTACGCGGCGGAGATGGAGTTCGGGCGGCGGCAGCAGCGCCCGCCGCGGCCGGACGCCGAGGTCGCGGCCATGAGCGCCAAGTCCCCGCCGTCCCCCGCGGCCGCCGGCGCGGCCCCGGCGACCGCCGACGCGGGGCCGCCCGCTGTCGCCACCGATGGCGGCGCCGCCTGGGTTCCCGCGGTCGTGAACCGCGAGGGGTCGGTCTACGTGCGCCGCGATCCGCGACACCGCGGGCGGCTGGCGACGCTCGAAGGCTTCTTCGCCCGGCAGGCCGTCCCCTTCGATCCGGCCCGCGGGCCGGACCTGGCGGAGGTCATCCGCCGCCATCCGCGGCTCGCCGTCCGCTGGGGACTCCTGCCGGAAGAACTCGTGCGCGGCATGGTCCTCGGCCTCGACGGGTCGGACTCGGAGACCGACATTGCGCGGCGCGTCGAACTCGCCGGCGACCTCATCCGCCTCGAGTTCTTCCGCGATGGCATCGACCTGCTCGAGTCGGTGCTGAGGATCGACCGCTACAACAACGAGGCGCTCATGCAGATCGCCATCGCCCACCACCTCCTCGGTGAGAACGAGCGGGCCTACGACTATCTGGACCGCTCGGCCACGATCGGCAGAAACAGCGCCGCGCGCGGGTTCATCGAGCACTGCCGGACCCATCCGACAGCGCCGAGCGCGCGGCCGGCGCGGCTCCCGCCGCTCGGGGAGCTGGTGGCCGGGTGGAAGAGCGCCTCCCCCTGAGCGATGAGCCTGCGGCGCACGCTCGAAACGCGGCAACCGGCCCTGGAGTCGATAGCGGTGTGGGCGTTCTCGCGCCTCCTGCTGTGGCTGTTGGTCGGCCGGCACGGCTCGGACGTTCCCTTCTATCGCGACGTCGCGGAGCGGGTCGCCGCCGGCGGGGTCGCGTACGTCGATTTCACCATCGATCATCCGCCCCTGGCCCTGATGCTGATCCGGCTGCCCGAGGCGTTGAGGTCCTGGGTCGGCTACGACACGGCCTTCCGGGCGATGATGCTCGCTGTCGATCTGGGCATCATGCTGCTGCTCCTCCGCCTGGCGTCTCGCGCCGGTGACGGGGCGGCGCTCGAGGTCCGCGTGCTGCGGCTCTACACCTGGCTCGGGGCGCTCGCCTTTCCGCTGCTGTACGACCGGGTCGATCTCGCGCTCGCCGCCGGTGTCCTGCTCCTGGCCTGGTGCGGGATTCGGGGGTGGTCCGTCCGGGCCTGGATCATCCTGCTCGCCCTGCCGTGGCTGAATGCCGGCGCCGTGGTCCTGGGGCCGTTCTGGCTTCTGGTCGAGCGATTCCTCGAGGGACGCTGGCCCCGGGCGCTCGCGCGCTTCGCGGCCTGGGCCGCGGCGACCTTCGTGCTCGTGGCGCTGGCGCCCGCGATTCTCGGGCCCGGGGCGGTCTCCTTCCTGCTGTACCACTGGCGCGGGCCGGTCGAGATCCAGTCGGTGGCCGCCATACCGCCGCTTCTGGCGCACCTCGCGGGACTGTCGCAGCAGGTCGACGTCTCGACGGGAGCGCTCCGGCTGTCCGGTCCGCTCGCGCGCGCCGTGAGCGCGTCGGGGCTGGCGCTTACGATCGCCGCGGTGGCGGCGCTCTGGGCGTTGATCGCCCGGAGCGCGCCCGCCCGGCCGGTCGAGGCCGGAGGGCGCCGGCGGATGGACATCGTCATTGGCGGGACGATCACCGGGGTGATGGCTTCGCTCATCGTCAGCCAGACGCTGCTGCCGCAGTACGTCCTGTGGGCGGCGCCGCTCGCCTGCCTCGCCGTCGCCGTGGTCCGGAACCGCCGCGGGTGGGCGGCGCTGTGGTCGGCCGCCGTTCTCGGGTCGGTCCTCGGCGCGCCGCTGCACCCCGAGGCATTGATGCGCCTCGAGCCGGAGTACGTCGCGCTTCTCATCGGCCGCAACCTCGCTTTCGTCGTGCTGACGGCATGGTCGGTCAGCATGACCCTCCCGCCGGGAGCCTGGCGGGGGATGAGGCGGCCGGCCGCTCCCGCGGGGGTCGAGGCCGGTCTCGACCGCGGGCCATGACCGGCGCGCGGCGGAAGGCCGCCGGGCGGGGCTGGTCGGATCGGGCCAGCGTCGGCATCGCGGCGCTCGCCGTCGCGTGGTTCGTCCTGCCGGTGTTCGCGGAGCCGTTCGCCTGGGGGAGCACGCGCGACTGGGGATACTTCTCCTTCATGGAGGAGGTGACGCGGAAGTCGGTTGTCGAGTACCGGCAGTTTCCGCTGTGGAATCCATACTACTTCGGTGGCGCGGAGCACCTGGCGAATCCGCAGACCACGGTGCTGTCGCCCACCACGCTCCTGACCCTGGGTTTCGGAACGGCGCTCGGGCTGAAGCTCGGCGTCCTGCTGTTCGCCGGGCTCGGCGCGTCCGGGATGGGCCGGCTGGCCCGCCTTCTGGGCGCCGATGTCGCGGGGAGCTGCGTCGCCGGCCTGATGTACGGCTGCTCCGGCTGGTTCGCCCAGCATGTCGGTGGCGGCCACTGGGGCTTCGCGGCAGTCGGGATCTATCCGTGGGTCGGGTGGCTGTACCTTCGAGGCCTCGAGCGCCGGTCGCGCTTTGTCGTCGCGGCTCTGCTGGGGGCATGGGTCGCCTGCCACTGGGGGGTCTACACGCTGCCGTGGCTGTTCATGGTGCTGCTGGTGATCGCCGCCGGAGAGGCGATCCGGGCCCGCAGCGCGGCGCCGCTCGCCTGGCTCGCGCTGCTCTGGCTTGCGACCGCGGGCCTCGCGGCGGTGCGCCTGCTGCCGGTGCTGGAATACGTCCGCCGCTTCCCGCGCCACGCCGTCGAAAACGACCGCCTGGGCCTCCACGACATGGCGCGCCTCTTTCTCGCCCGCCACACCGAGCGCCGGGTGGCGGGCCTCGGGTGGGAGTGGCCGGAATACGGCAACTACATCGGCTGGGCGCCGATGGCGCTGCTGTTGCTGGGGCTGTGGGCCGGCTTTCAGCGCAAGGCGGTGTTGTGGAGCGGCGCGGCGATCTTTCTCGCCCTCGCGCTCGGGGACTGGGGCTCGGCGAGCCCCTGGGGGATTCTGCGCGGCCTGCCGCTGCTAGGATACCTGCGCGTGCCATCGCGCTACACACTGCCGGCGCTGTTCTTCATGGCGCCGATCGCCGGATTGACGTGGACGTGGCTGGCGGCCGCGGCGCGGCGGAGGTGGCCTGCCGCAGGCGCCGGCCGCTGGATGGGCCTCGCGGCGCTCGCCGTCGTCGCGTCGATCGTCGCGGATCCGATGCTCTTCAACCGCCGGCAGTTCGAGCAGTCGTTCCATCTCCCGGCGCCGACGGACGAGGTGTCGCCCGATTTCGAGCAGCGGCGCGGCGATCCGGTCCGCATGTACGCCTATCCGCGCGCCAACCAGGGGAGCGTCCTCGGGCTGGAGGAATCGCCCCTGCCGCTCGCGCCGGGGTTGTGGATCGACGGCGGACCGCAGCACCTCCTGGCGCTGCCGGAGGGGGCGGCGGCGGAGCGGTCAGGCTGGAGCCCCAACCTGATTCGGTTCCGGGTCGACACGCCGGTGGAGAACCTGCTGGTGCTGAACCAGAGCTACCGGGACGGATGGCGCGCCGGTGGGAAGGGGGTCGTCGTCGAGCCGCGCGAGGGGCTTCTGGCGGTGCGCCTCCCGCCAGGAGTCCGGGAGGTCGTCCTGCGCTACCGGCCGCCGAGCGTTCTCATCGGCCTGGGGATCTCGATGCTCACCGCCGTCATTCTCGCGGTGTGGACGGTGCGGTCGCGCTTCCGTCGCGAGCGTTCGCCGTGACGGCGCTTCTGGTGAGCTACGTGCTGGTGGCGGCGGCCCAGATCATCTCGTACGGCCGGCTGGCGCCGCACGCGCTCGTGCTCGTCCTGCTCGGGGTGGGCGCCGGCGCATGGGGCGCCTTCAGCGGCAGGCGGGACGCTTCGACCGCTTCGACTCCGGCGCTGGTCCTCGGCGTCGCCGCGCTGATCCTCGCCGCGATGGCGCAGAACCCGCTCACCTACTGCCGCGTCGCATGGTGGCCCGCCGCCTACCTGTGGTCCCTGCTGCTCGCCCTCGGGCTCGTCGCGTCCTACCTGGCGGACCCGGGCGCGGCGGCGCCGCGCTGGCGCGCGGCGCGATTCGCCCTCCTCCTGCTGCTCGTCGTTGGGGGACGGATCGCGGTGCCCCTGCTCTCGCCCACCCCCGGCGAGGACGTCTGGGTCGTGCAGCAGGAGGCGGCCGCGGCGGCGCTGGCCGGCGCCGATCCCTACTCGGTGGCCTACTCGCAGATCTTCTCGCCCGAGACGTACGAGCAGTTCGGTTACCGGAGCGGTTTTCACTACCCGCCGATCGCGCTCGTTCCGATCGTGCCGGCGTACGCCCTGGTCGGCGACGTCCGCTGGGCGTACGTCGTCTGCGAGCTGCTGCTGCTCGCGGCGCTGTGGGCGTGGGGGGGCGCGGGCGCGCGGGGCGAGCGGCGGGCGGGGCGCGAGCTGGCGGTGCTGCTCTGGGGGTTCAACACGTCGGCGCTGTTCATACTCGAGCACAGCTGGAACGAGCCGGCGGGGCTGGCGCTGCTGGCCGGGTTCCTGCTCGCGTCGCGCCGCGGGCGCGCCTGGCCCGCGGCGGTGTGCCTGGCGGCGTTCTTCTCCTGGAAGCAGTACACGCTGCTGCTGTTCCCGTTGCTGCTGTTTCTTCCGTCTCCCGGGCCGGTGCTGGTCGGCTTCGCGGCGCTGACCGCGATCACCTACGCGCCGTGGATCGTGACGGGGCCCGGGGGGCTCGTCGCCAGCCTCATGGAGCCCTGGCGGGCGCACCCGCGTCCCGATGCGCTGTCGCTCGCGGCGCTGTGGCTGAACGTGCGGCAGATGACGATGCCGCAGTGGATCAGCGCCCTGTGCCTGATCGGCGCGATGCAGGTGGCGACGGCCCGCATCGCGCGCGACCCGCGCGGGCTGCTGCTGGCGCTGTGGACGATCCTGGCGGCGCTCTTCCTGACCGCCAAGCAGTCCTTCTGCAACTATTACTATCTCATGAGCTATCTCACGCTGGCCGCGGCTCTCCTGGAGGGGGAGGCCGCCGCGCCGCGGGCTGATGCAGCGCGACCCGCGAGTCCCGGGCCCTGGACGGACCGATGACGAGACGCACGGAGATCGTCCGCGAGATCCTGCTGGTCGGGGCGGCGCTCGGCGCCCTGGCGCCCTTTCTGGCGGTCGCCGGTCCGTTCTCGATCTACTCGAACGCGCCCCTCTCCCTCGACGAGGGCACCTATCTCTACGACGGACTGCGGGTGGCGCGCGGCGAGGTGCCGTACCGCGACTTCTTCACCTTCACCGGGCCGGTGCCCATCTATCTCCAAGGGGCGATCTTCAGCCTGTTCGGCGCCCACCTGGCCGCGGCGCGGGCGCTGCACTTCGCCCTGCTGGCGGGCGCGGCCATGGCCCTGCTGCGCGCGGCGCGCCGGATGGAAGTCGACCTGGCCGCCGCCTGGCCGATGGTGCTCGGATACCTCTTCGGTCTCACCGCAGTCTGGCCGCTGGCCTATCACCACTGGGTCGCCGTGGCGCTCGGGGTCTTCGCTCTCGAGCGGGCGACGCGGGCCGCGGAGGGCTCGGGGCCCGGCCGGGGCGCCTGGATTGCCAGCGGCGCGCTGGCCGCGGCGTCAGTCCTGTCGGTTCAGAGCTACGGCCTGCCGCTGCTCGCCGCCCTGCTGGCGGCGGCGACGCTCGTCGGGTTGCGTCGCCCCGGGTCCGACGGGCCGCCTCGCCCCCCGGCCCGTTTGCGCATCCTGACGCCGCCCCTTCTCGTGGCGGCGGGGGCGCTGGCGCTCGTCGTTCCGGTGCTCGGGCTCTTCGCGGCGGGCGGCGCCCTCCGCGCGATGATCCATGACTGCTGGGTCTGGACCCTCCGGCACTACATGGCCGTCAACGCAGGCCCGTTCGGCGGCGACATCTCCGTGTACCTGCGAAACGTGGGGGACTGGCCGGCGTGGGGCCGCTGGTCGGCGGCGATGCTGATGGGGCTTCAGGTCGAGCTCCCCCTGCTGTCGATCGGCGCGGCCGTCGTCTGGATGGTGATGGACCGGCGCCGCCGGCCCGCCGGGAGCCGCCTGTCGCCCGGCCCGGGGGACGGCGCCCGTCTGGTGGTGGCGACATGGGCCATCGCCGTCGTCCTGCCGGTGGCGTTAGGCAGCACGAGGGCGGATCTCACCCATGTCGTGTTCGCCGGGCTCGGGACCGGCCTGGCGGTCTTCTGTCCGGTGGCGCTGTTCACCGACCCGCTGCGGCGCGCCCGCGCGCAGCGGGCCGTTGCGGCCCTCGGTCTTGTTCTGTTCGCCTGCGCGTCGTTCGTGTGGCTGCATCGCCAGTCGATGGCCGGCGTCTCGCCGGCCGACCTCCTCGCCGCCGACGAGCGCGCCCGCGAGGCGGCGGGCGCCGGGGCATTCGCGGAGTTCGCCGGGGAGGGGCGGACGTTCGTCCGCCTGGACTGGAGCAGCGGCTGGCTGCACTTCTACGGCCCGCCGTCGATCGTCCCCTACTCGCTCCTGATGCCGCCTTCGACCGACTACAACACCGAGCGGCAATGGACCGACGTGGCGCGCGTGATCGAGGCGCGGCGGCCGGCGCTCGTCGTCGTCTCTCCCGAGGGGTACGAGACCCTGAAGAGCGCGTGGCCCGGTCTGCCGACGCATTATGACCACCGCGACTGGCTCGCATGGGATCGGGATCTCCTGGGGGAGAAGACGGACGAGTCCTGGTGGCTCCTGGTCCACAGCCGCGCCTTCAGGGGGATGATGCACCTGTCGCACTACGGCCGCCGGGTCGTCGGCTACGTCACCTTCACGGAGGGACGGCCGGAAACGATCTTCGGGATCCTCGACGACGAGCGCGTCCGGCTGATCCGCCTGTGGTCGAACGGGTTCTACCAGGCGCACCTCGGCCGGTTCAGCAGTCCGGGCGAGCGCGCGGGCGGGGGCCTGACCGACCTCTACGGTGTTCGCAGCGAG
>Ga0247727_10017302_pt1 | contig 11500 bp, 9 predicted proteins | sample WisWelCaveWW1625_FD_202498 | JGI IMG/M metagenome (GOLD analysis project Ga0247727, IMG submission 202498) | Biofilm microbial communities from Wishing Well Cave, Virginia, United States - WW16-25 | ecosystem: Environmental > Aquatic > Deep subsurface > Groundwater > Cave microbial mat | place... | reverse complement strand
CAATCGCCACACCGTCGGCTACTCGATAATCGACAAGCCAATGCGCGAGCGCGTGCACAACCACTCGTGCCATCCACCTTACGATCTCTCCGTCAAGCTCGGGCGCACCAAGGGCACGGCGCATCTGCGACTGGTGAATGACCCGCTCCGCGTATTCACGAGCGATTAGCTGCCAGTACGGCGACGGCATGGTCTGCGCAAAGAAGCCGACAGGTTCACGCGAGACGGTGTCGAGCCCAACATTGCGGTAGAAGTCGTCGCTCCACTCGCCGACGAGCCGTAACAACGCGATGAGCAGCTCCGGGCTCAGGAACGTCGACGCCGTCACCCACTGCTCGTTGAAGCCGTCGAGCAGCTGCACGAACGTAAGGCCGGGATGGGATTCAGCGTAGAGGAGCAAGCCCTGCTTGGGCGTCGCGTCTCGCTGTCGAGCGAGTAATGAGAGATCGTCGCCGAGGATGTGCAGCGCAAGTTGTTGCACCGTCCACGCCGGGCACTCAGTGGGGCGTCCCCAATCAGCATCCGACAGACCGCGCAGTAAGTCCAAAAGGGCAGCTCGTTCGGGCGCGAGCGCGCTCGTCACGTCGATCACCATCGGACGCACCGTAACAGCCGCCCTGCACAACGACCGCGGAGCGAAGCCCCCCAGATTGCCCTGATCCGCGCTCGTTCTGCGAGACCACGAACGGGTCCGCCCTGCTTCGCGGTTTGAGCGACGGACCAGTAGTCGACCGCCCGACCTGGGTCCCAAGAAGTCGCCGCATGTGGCGGTTCGGTGTGACACAGCGGAACCTATGCCGCGACGCCGGCGATCGGTTCGGACTCGATCGCCTCGTCGCCGACGGCGCGGTGGCCGAGCAGCACCAGTCCGATCGCGACGAACACCGCGACGATCCCCGAGATCTGCGCTTCAGTGAGCGTCTCGTCGAAGAACACCCATGCGCCGGTGATCGTCACGACAGGGCCGGCAAGGGTGAGGATCGACGCGACGTTCGCGCTCACGTAGCGATGCGCCCAAGTCATGAGCCCGTGGCCCGCGGCGCCGGGAAACAGGATGAGCGCGAACAGCCACACGAAGTCGGTGCCGCGGATCGCATCCAGATCGTCCGACACCAACAGTGCATAGGGCAGCAGTGCGATCGCGCCGTTCGTGATTACGGCAGTCATGAACGCGAACGCGGGCACACCGTCGAGGCGTTGGCGCTTGACATAGAGAAAGTACGCGGTCCACACGAGGAGCGATCCCGCGGCGAGCGCGTCGCCGAACAACGAGTGGTTGCCGCCGTCGTTGCCGGCGACGACGAGTGCAGTCCCGCCGAGCGCGACCGCGAACCACACCACATCGAGCAGCTTGACCCGCTCGCCGAACAGCGGGCCGGACACAACGAGCACGAGCGCTGGGAACAGCGCGCCGATGATGGTCGCGATCGCCAGCGACGTGTGCTCGAACGACGAGAATCCGAGCACGATGTCACCGGCGAACAGCAGGCCGGCGGGCGCCGCGATCCGCATCAGCCGCCAGGTCACCCGGTTGCCGATGCAGACGCTGATCACGAACATCACCGGCACAGCGCAGACCAGCCGGTAGGTCGCGACCGCGAGGCCAGAGGCGCCGATCGCCTTCACGAACAACGGCCCGATGCCCCACACAATCACCGCGGTCGTCGCGGCCGCGAGCGGCGCGCCGGGATGCCGGTGCGGTTCCGCTTCCGGTGATTCCCCGCTGGTCCCGTCCCCGCCCACGACACCCGATCCTACGAACCCGATGACCCGTGCCAGGCGGGGATTGTCGGGAGTAGTTGACGTGGGCGGCTGAAAACAGTATTTTCAGTTGCGGATATGGGTGTTGCGGAGGACCTCGCGGCGCGTTCGGTGCGATCGGCCCGGTCGCGGGCCGAGCAAGAGGTCCACGCACTCCTCGAAGCCGCGCTCTCGGTCCTGCGCAAAGGCGGGATCGACGCGTTGACGGTTGCCGAGGTGCTCGCCGAAGCCGGGTTGTCGACGCGCGCGTTCTACCGCCATTTCGCCGGCAAGGACGAGCTCGTCCTCGCGCTGTTCGGTCGCGAGAGCGAGCGGGCGACGGCGAAGCGCCGCGCCGCGATCGACGCCGCCACCACGAGCCGCGCCCGGTTCGACGCGTGGATCGACGACGTGCTCGCGCTCGCGTACGAGCCGCGCCGCGCGGCGCGGACCCACGTCTTGGAAGCGGAGGGTGCGCGCCTCGCCAACGAGTTTCCACGGGAGTTCGCCCAGATCGTTCGCGACGAGCTGGCACCCCTCGTCGAGATCCTGGAGGAGGGCCGCCGCGACGGCACGTTCCCGGATGCTCGTCCCGACGCAGACGCCCGCACGATCCACGCCATCGTCTGGTCGCTCACGTCGGCTCGACTCGGAGGCCTCGGTGGCCACGAAATGTCGATCGACGACGTCCGCAAGCACGTGCTGCGCTACTGCCTCCCCGCCATCGGAGCGCGGCGCTGATGGCCGAGCTCCCGCCGCTCGACTCACCGTACTGGGACACCGAGTACGAGACGATGCCGCGCGACCGTCTGCGGGACCTCCAGCTCGAGCTGCTCACCGAGACGATCGCGTTCGCATACGAGCACTCGCCGCTGGTGCGTGAGACCTGGGACGCCGCGCGCCTGAAGCCGGCCGATGTTCGAACCTTCGACGACTTCACCGAGAAGGTGCCGTTCCTCGACAAGGACGCGCAGCGGCGCTTCCGCGACGAGCGGGGCGATCCCTACGGCGGCGTGCTGTGCCGCGCGCCTCACGAGCTGACAGCGATCAACAGCACGTCGGGCACCACCGGCGATCCGACGCTCGTGCCGGAGATGTGGGGCGGCGGCTTCGTCGGCCGGCCGGCGATCATGTACCGCGACTTCTGGGGTATGGGCGTACGGCCGGGCGACTACTTCTCGCTCTTCCTCTTCACCTTTCGCGGGCCGACGTACGGGTTCGTCCAGCAGATCGGCGCCGTGCCGATGCTGTTCGACTACGACGTCAACGAGATCGAACGACTGTTACGGATGTCGCTGCGGTACCGCCCGACCGCGCTCTACAACTTCGGCGGCACGATGATCAACGCGACCGCTGAGATCGCCGAGCGTGCCGGCCTCGACCCGCGCGACGCGTTCTCGTCGTACCGCGGGATCGTCTTCGCCGGGGAACCGCTCGGCGCGCGAGCCCGCCGGCTCGCCGGCGAGTGGGAGATGCACCTCTTCGAGCACAGCAACGTCGGCGATGTGACCGCCTGCTTCGAGTGCTCCGCGCACGACGGCATGCACTTCTGGGAGGACATGGCCTTCGTCGAGGGCATCGACCCGCTCGCGACCGACCACCGCGACGCGCAGCCGGTTGTTGGTGACCGCGTGCGGTGCGAGCTCGTCGCCACCGCGCTCTCGAACCGGGTCGCGCCGCTCGTCCGCTTCCGATCCGACGACATCGTCGAGATCGACCGCCGCCCCTGCGTCTGCGGGCGCACCCACGCCCGGATCTGGACGATCGGTCGCAAGGGCGACGAGATCGTCGTGCAGGGCGCTTCGGTGCTGCCGGTCGACGTCTGGGCCGCGGTCGAGACGGTTGACGCCTGCCGCCTTGGGCTGTTCCAGATCGTGCGGCCGCGGCGCGAGGTCGACCGCTTGCAACTCCGGGTCGGTTACCAAGACGTCGCGCCCGACCGGCTCGGCGCGTTGCGCGACGAGATCGACGCAGCGGTACTCACCGCCGTCGGCGTGCGACCCGAGGTCGAGCTCGTGCCGAACGAGGAGCTGATGCGGCTCGGCCCGCCGCACAAGATCCCCCGGGTGACGAAGCGGTGAGCGCGCTCTGGGGCATCGGCCAGTACAGCGGCGCGGACCGCGAACGGGTCGCGTGGGAGGTCGGCGGCGACGAGATCAACCGGGCGATCGGCGCCGCGCCGGCGGCCTTGGCTGCGATCGGTGTCGAGCGTGGCGAACGGGTGTTGTTCACGTCGATGCTGTCGGAGGCCGCGCACTTCTGGCCGCTCATCGTCGGGACGATGCTCGCCGGCGCCCAACTCTCGTGCGCCGACGCGACCGCCGGCGAGGCGGTGCGCGTGCGTATGTTCAGCGAGCTGATCGACTACCGGTGCGCACTCGGCGTTACCACTGAGATCCTCGACGGGCTCGACGAGCTCGGAACCGGATACGCAGACGTGTTCGGCCCGATACCGGTCGTTGCGGCCCGACCGGGCGCGTACGAGCGGCTCGAGGCCCGTGGGATGGCACCGCAACTCTTCGCGCTCGTCGGGCCGGCGGTCGCGATCGCGACCGAGCCCGGCGGGCCGGCGTGGGTGGACGCCGACGAATGGGAGCTCGGGCTCGACGAGGAATGGGTGACGGTGACGAACCGCCGCGACCGGGCGACACGGTTCGACAGGACGCGCACCTCCGTGCGCGCCGAGGTGATCGACGGGCACGGGATCCTCCCGGCTCGATCGTGACGAGGGAGACACAATGGAACGGCTGATCAGCGCGGACAACCATGTCTTCGAGCCGGTGACCCTGTGGCAGGAGCGGTTGCCGGTGGCGATGCGCGAGCGCGGCCCGCGGCTCGTCGTCGACGGCGACTGGTATGTGATGGCGATCGAGGGAATGCCGAACCGCAAGCTCACGCGCGTCGCCCCGCCCGAGGCCAGGGATCCCGAGGCCAGGGATCCCGAGGCCAGGGATCCCGAGGCCGGCGCCGAGCACACCGCCGAGAAGCAGAAGCGGCGCGCGGTCCTCGGCCGGAGTGGTGGCAGCGACCCGGCGGATCGCAAGCGCGACATGGCGATGGACGGCGTCGTGGCGGAGGTGATCTACCCGACGTTCGGGCTCTTCATCGATCTACTCGCCGATCCCGAGCTGGCGATGGCGAGCGCGCGGGTCTACAACGACTGGCTCGCGGAGACCTTCCTCGACGGGAGCGCAGGGAGCGACGTGTTCGTGCCGAGCGCGGTCGTGCCGATCCGCGACGTGCCGAGCGCGACCGCGGAGATGCAACGGGTCGCGGGCCTCGGGTTCCGCTCGGCGCTCATCCCCACGACACCGCCCGACGGCGTGCCGTACAACCGTGCCGACTACGACCCGATCTGGAAGATCGCGGCGGACGCGCGCATGCCGTTGTCGCTCCACACCGGGACCGGCGCGTTGCCGAGCCAGGAGAAGGGCGCTGGCGGGGCGGTGATCAACTATGCGAAGGTCGGTCTGCTTTCGGCCGAGACGCTCTGCTACTTCGCGGCGTCTGGGGTGCTCGAGCGATTCCCCGAGCTGCGTCTCGTGTTCGTGGAGACCGGAGCGGGCTGGTTCGCGTACTGCTGCGAACGGATGGACGAGGCGTTCGAGGAACACGAGCAGTGGGTGAAACCGAAGTTGCATGCTCCGCCGAGCCGCTACGCGACGACCCAGTGTTTCGTGACGCTCGGCGCCGACCGCGCGCCGTTGTTGACACGTGAGATCACCGGCATCGGTCCGCTGCTCTGGGCGAGCGACTACCCCCACCCGGAAGGGACGTTCCCGCACAGCCAAGCGACCGTCGCCAAGATCTTCGAGGGGTTGAGCGACGGCGACCGCCGAGCCATCGTGCACGACAACGCCGCCTCGCTCTACGGGCTGGCCCACTCATGACGAACGACGATCTCACCCTGCGGGACAAGACCGCGATCGTCGGCGTCGGCGCGACGCCCTACTACCGGCGCGGCGAATCGGTGCCCCAGCTCCCTATGGAGTTGGCTGCCAAGGCGTTGCTCGCCGCCTGCGCCGACGCCGGCCTCGACGTCCACGACATCGACGGCTTCGCGCTCTACTCGATGGGCTTCGACACGAGCCTCTTCGCGCAATGGCTCGGGATCGACGTGCGCTTCACGGGAATGCTCACCGGGGGCGGCGGCGGTGCCGCCGGGTCGGTCGGCCTCGCGGCGGCGGCGATCGTCAGCGGCCAGGCCGATTGTGTCGCGTCGATCATGACCTTGCAGCAAGCCGCGTCGCGCTTCGGCGCGAGCTACGCGCCCCGTGGCAAGCCCGGCGCGGTGTACAGCGCGCCACCCTCGCCCGAGGCAAGCTTCATCCAACCATCGGGGTTGATGGGTCCCGGCCAGATGTTCGCGGTGCTCGCACAGCGCCACATGCACCTGTACGGCACCAAACGCGAGCACTTCGCCGAGGTGGCGATCAGCACGCGCGAGAACGCGATCCGGCGACCGACATCGCTCATGCAGAAGCCACTGACACTCGACGACTACTTCGGCGCGCGCATGATCGCGGATCCCCTCTGCCTCTTCGACTTCTGCCTCGAGTGCGACGGCGCGGTCGCGGTCATCACGACGAGCGCGGCCCGCGCGAACGACCTCGCGCAGCGTCCCGTGTACGTCGCCGGTTCTGCGAACGGTGGGGCGGGCAGGTGGGGGCAGGCGATCACGTGGTTCGGGATGCCCGACGAGTACTTCGCGTCGAGCGGGCACCGCACCGTCGCCGCCGACGCCTACCGGATGGCGGGCATCGGGCCGGCCGATGTCGACGTCGCGTTGCTGTACGACCACTTCAGCCCGATGGTGATCCTGCAGCTCGAGGACTACGGCTTCGCACCGGTCGGCGAGGGTGGTCGTTTCGTCGCCGAGGGCAACATCCGGTGGCCGGACGGGTCGTTGCCGGTGAACACGCACGGCGGCAACCTCAGCGAGGCGTACATCATCGGCATGACGCACGTGAAGGAAGCCGTCGAGCAACTCCGCGGTACGGCCGTGAACCAAGTCGCCGGCGCCGAGATCGCGCTCGTCACCGGCGGTCCGGCATCGATCCCCGTCTCCAACCTGATCCTCCACAACTGAGGAGCTCTCGTGCAGGGCGTACCCCCGGCTGACATCATCCACCTGATGCCGAACGTTTGGACCGAGCCGTTCTGGAACGCGACGGCCGAGCACCGGCTCGTGATCCCGCGCTGCACGTCGTGCGGCACGTTCCGGTTCCCGCCGTCGCCGTTCTGCGCGTCGTGCAGCTCGCAGGACCTGGAGTGGGTCGAACACGACGGGCACGGCACCATCTACAGCTTCACGATCGTCCGGCACGCTGTGATCCCCGACGTCCGCGACGCATTGCCGTTCGTCGCGGCGGTCGTCGAGCTCCCGAACACGAACGGTTGCCGGGTCGTCGGCAACGTGGTTGGCGCCGCTCCGGAGTCGGTCCGGATCGGCCAGGAGGTCAACCTCGACTGGTACGACGTGCGCGAGGGTGAGACGGTGCCGATCTTCCGGCTGCGGTGATCGGCGCATGACCGAGGCCTCGTTCAGCACGAGCCGTCTCGCTCTGCACGACGTGCTCGCGCAGCACGCTCGATCGAGGCCGGCCGGTCTCGCGATCGGCGACGGCGATGTGCGGCTCACGTGGCACGAGCTGGCCGAGCGGGTCGACGCCGCGGCGCGCGCGCTCCATGGCGAGGGCGTGCGCGCCGGTGACCGCGTGCTCTGGCTCGGTCAGAACAGCTTCCGGGTGCAAGAGCTGTTGCTCGCGTGCTCTCGCCTGGGCGCCGCGCTCTGCCCAGCGAACTGGCGCCAGTCGGCCGAGGAGCTCGCCTTCGTCGTCGACGATCTCGCGCCCGCGATCACCTTTACGCAAGAGCAGGAGGTCGGAGACGCGGTGCTCGCAGGGCTCGCGGGCGCCCGGCACGCATCTCGTGTCATCCGGCACGATGACGACGGTGCCGGCGGGTACGAGCGCTGGCTCGCTGCGGCTCGGGTCGCCGACCTCGACGATGACCGCACGAACGGCGACGACCCGGTGCTGTTCATCTACACGGCGGCATTCGAGGGCCGGCCGAACGCCGCGATGCTCCCCCATCGGGCGATCCTGGGCCAAGCGCTGGTCATGGGCCCGTTGATGGGGGTGCACGCCCAGCATCGGTACCTGAACGCGGGGCCGCTGTTCCACGTGGGCGTGTTCATGGAGAACTTCGCGACCTTCGTCGCGGGCGGCGCAAACGTCTTCGTGCGGCGAAGCGACGGCGACGCACTGTGCCGCGTGATCGCCGATTTCGGTTGCACGAGCGGGTACGTGATGGGACCGATGATCGAGACGATCGTCGCCGCGAACACGGACGGCCGCTACGACCTCTCGACGATGCACGGCAAGCGCGGCCACCCGCAGTACGACGCGTGGGTCCAGGCGGACAACTCCCCCTGGGGCCGTCGCCCTGGCGGCTACGGGCAGACCGAGGTCATGGGCATGGCCACGTTCAACCTGCTCGCACCGCCGGACGCGATCGGCTCCCACGGGATGCCGTCGCCGCTCGTGCAGCTGGGGGTCGTGGATCCAGACGGCGTCGAGGTTCCGGCGGGCGACACGGGCGAGATCTGCGTGCGGGGTGTCACCACCATGCGCGGCTACTGGAACCGGCCCGCGCTCAACGCGCAGCGCTCGCGCGGAGGCTGGCATCACACCAACGACCTCGGCCGGTACGAGCCCGACGGCTCGTTCACGTTCGTGGGCCCGAAAGGGCGCATGCTCAAGAGCGCTGCCGAGAACATCTACCCGGTCGAGATCGAGCAGACGCTCCGGAGTCATCCGGCCGTGATCGACGCCGCGATCATCGGCGTCCCCGACGACGTGTGGGTCCAGAGCGTGAAAGCGATCGTCGTGCTGCGCGATGGCGCGACCGCTTCCGCCGACGAGCTCATCGAGCACTGCCGGTCGCGGATCGCCAGCTACAAGAAGCCGCGCACCGTCGAGTTCGTCGAAGGCCTCCCGCGCCGCGGGCTCACGATCGACTATGAAGCGCTCGACGAGCGGTTCGGCGGCGGGAACTACCCGGGCGGAACGACGCGCAGCGCGTGAGATGCGGGCGACTCAGGTGCCCGGTGCCGTGTACTCGACCGTGATGCGCGCGGCGCGGTCGATCTCCTCCGGCGTGAGCAACACGACGGTACGCGTGCTGACGGTCCCGCTCGCCGAGACGGCCAGACCGATGGCGGCCGCAGTGACGTTGTCGGGAAGGTCGAGCACGACGAAGGCGTCGTCGCTGCCGAACGAGAAGTAGAAGCTCTCGATCTGGCCACCGAGCCCTGCGACGGTCTTGGCCACGGCGTCGCGGCGAGCGGTCCCGCCGTCGGACAGCAGCCCACGCGCGCCCTCGGCCGTATACGACGCGATGACGAGGTATTTCGCCATGATTCCCCCCTTTTCCGCCGCGTCGACGCGGCGCTGCGCTGAGTATCCCGCGCGAGCGGGCGCGCCGCAACCGGTGCCGGATGCGTCAGGAGGAGCCGGTACGGATCGCGCGCCACACGCGCTCGGGGGTGCACGGCATGTCGACGTGGCGGATCCCGAGATGCGCGAGCGCGTCGACGACGGCGTTCTGTACCGCTGGGGTCGCGCCGATCGTGCCCGCCTCGCCGATGCCCTTGGCGCCCAGCGAGTTGCGCTGCGTCGGGGTCTCCATCGTGACGCGCTCGAAGCTGGGGAGCTCGGCCGCCGACGGGAACGCATAGTCCAGCAACGTCGCGGTCAGGGGATTGCCGTCGTCGTCGTAACGCATTTCCTCCCAGAGTGCCTGCGCGGCACCCTGGGCGACGCCGCCGTGCACCTGGCCGGCCACGATCACCGGGTTCATGACCCGTCCGCAGTCGTCACACGCGACGTGGCGGAGGAGCTCGACACGACCGGTGTCGAGATCGACCTCGACGACCGCGAGGTGCGCACCGAAGGGGAACGTCGCGCCGTCCGGCTCGACGTCGCGCTCGACCAGCAGCGCCGTTCCCTCATCGTGCGTGAACCGCTCCGCGACCTCGGCCCAGGTCACGGCGCGAGCCGGGGTCCCCGCGACATGGAACGCGCCGCGTTCGATGTCGATCACCATGTCGGCCGGGTTCGCCTCGAGCAGCTCGGCAGCGACGATCTCGGCGCGCGCGACGACATCGCGCGCCGCGGCGACGATCGGCGGGCCCCCCGCCTGGAGTGAGCGTGACCCGCCCGTCCCCCCGCCACGAGCCACGTCGTCGGTGTCGCCGTGGCGCACCTCGATGCGTTCCATCGGGATCCCCGTCTCGTCGTGCACGAGCATCGCGAACACCGTGTCGTGCCCCTGCCCGTGTGGCGACGTGCCGGTACGAACGATCGCAGTTCCGTCTCGCGTCACCTCGACCGATCCGAACTCGCCGCCGCCGCCGCCGTTCGTGATCTCGACGTACGCGGAGAGGCCGATGCCCAGTGCGCGGCGATCGCCGCGTGCGAGCCGCGCTTGCTGATCCGCGCGGAGCGCGTCGTGGTCGGCCGCCTCGAGCACGCGCGCGAGCGCCTCGCTGTACTCGCCGGAGTCGTAGTGCGCCTTCGTGGGCGTCAGGTACGGGAACGCGTCGGGCGGCACGAAGTTGTCGTGGCGGACCGCTGCAGGATCAAGGCCCAGCTCGGCCGCGAACACATCGACGATCCGCTCGATCGCGGCGGTTGCCTCGGGCCGTCCCGCACCGCGGTAGGCCTGGACAGGGCAGGTGTTGGTCGCGACCGACGCGATCGCGACGTCGACCTTGGCGATGCGGTAGACACCCGGTGCCATCAACCGCGTGAGGAACGGCAGCATCGCGCCCTCCGTCGGGTAGGCGCCGGCGTCCTGCACGATGCGCAGCCGGTACGCCAACATCCGCCCGTCGGTCGTGCCGCCGAGCTCTGCGTACTGCACCTGCCCGCGCCCGTGCACGAGTGTCTGCATCGACTCGGTGCGGGTCTCGGTCCACCGCACCGGCCGGGCGAGAAGGCGGGCCAGCCACGGGAGGAGGACCTCTTCCGGCGCGGTACCGCCCTTCGCCCCGAACCCGCCGCCCACGTCGGGCGTGATGACGTGCAGTTGCTCGCGTTCGAGCCCGAGGGCCTGCGCCAGCCCGTCGCGGGTGCCGTGCGGGAACTGGGTGCACGACCACACCGTGACACGCCCATCGGGTTCGACGCGAGCGGCGCTCGATCGCACCTCGAGCGGGCACGGTGCCAAGCGCTGGTTCACGATTCGCTGCCGGACGACGACGTCGCACCCGTCGAAGAACTCCTCGCCCTGACGGAAGCCGGCCTCGATCGCGACATTCGTGCCGGCCTTCGGGAACAGGAGGGGCGCCCCGGGAGCAAGCGCCTCCTCCGCGTCGACGATCGTGGGCAACGCCTCGTAATCGACGATCACGCGCTCGGCGGCGTCGATCGCGCCCGCGCGGGTGTCCGCGACGACGATCGCCACGATCTCGCCCACGAATCGCACAGTGTCGATCGCGACGTGCGGTTGCGCCATCACGGCCGGAACGCGGGGGTTCGGAACCGCGGCCGCCGGCAGGTCGACATCGGCCGCCGTGAGCACCGCGACCACACCGGGAGAGCGCCGCGCCTCGTCGACGTTCACCGTGAATCGAGCGTGCGCCACGTTGGACCGGACGTACACGACCTGGAGAGCGCCGTCGATCGTGAGGTTCTCGATGTAGCGGTCACCGCCCGTCAGAAATCGCGGGTCCTCCGCGCGCAACACCCTCGTT
>Ga0247727_10017301_pt1 | contig 11500 bp, 10 predicted proteins | sample WisWelCaveWW1625_FD_202498 | JGI IMG/M metagenome (GOLD analysis project Ga0247727, IMG submission 202498) | Biofilm microbial communities from Wishing Well Cave, Virginia, United States - WW16-25 | ecosystem: Environmental > Aquatic > Deep subsurface > Groundwater > Cave microbial mat | place... | reverse complement strand
TAACCGCACCTGAGAATATCCGGACAAGGAAACAGATGCTCGCCGAGATAAAGGATACCTATGGCGTGCACGGCGTCACAGGCCGACGCCGTCGGCATCAGGGCGCAAATAAGCGCAATCACCGGCAGAACATCATCGCGCAGCTCAAAGAGGTGTATGATGGGCAAGACAATCGGGATCGTAGCCATTAAGGGCGGTGTCGGGAAGACCACTGTCGCGCTCAATATCGGCGCGGTCCTGGCAAAGGAATTCAAGAAGAAGGTCCTTGTCGTAGATGCCAACTTCTCAGCGCCAAACCTCGGCCTGCATCTGGGCATCGTGAAGCCAGAGAAGACAATCCAGGATGTGCTCAAGGAACGCTGCACCGTCCGCGATGCCATCATCAGCCATGATGACGACCTTGACCTCCTCCTGGGCTCGCTCACAGAATGGCGCATGAAACACCCTCACAAGCTGAAGCAAAAGCTCGAGCCCCTGAAGCAATGGTATGACTTCATCATCCTGGACAGCTCGCCAAACCTCAATGACGAGGTCTTCGCGACCATCATTGCATCTGACGAGCTGCTCATCGTGACCAGCCCGGACTATCCCACGCTCAGCTGCACGCTGCACGCTGCAAAAGTCGCGAAGAAGCGCAACACCCCTGTCATCGGGCTCGTCCTCAACAAGACCCGCAACAAGAAATTCGAGTTGACAATCCCTGAGATAGAGGATGCGGCAGATGTCCCTGTGCTCGCGACAATCCCTGATGACCTGCTCGTGCTTGAGGCGCTATCGCAGACCCTGCCGGCGACAATGCACGCTCCGATGCGCGAGACCAGCATCCGCTACAAGCAGCTCGCAGCCCATCTCGCAGGCGAACAATACGAAGACCCGCGTATGAGCGCCAAGGTCAAGAGATTCTTCAGCTCGCTGATTGGCAGGAGCTAACGCCTGCGCACCCAATACCACAACGCGATGCCTGCGATGAGCATCGGGATGTTCAGCGCCTGGCCAAGCGTCAATGGACCTATCATCGCTGTCGGCTCGCGGAAATATTCTGTCATGAAACGGAAGACCGCGTATAACACCAGGAATATCGCAAATATCGAGCCGTGAGGCCATTTGTTCTTGCGCAGATTCCAAAGGATGCCGAACAAGACAAGGCTGTACCCTGCCTCGTACAATTGCGACGGATGACGATAGCCATCTGCGCCAGGGAACTTCACTGCCCAAGGCACGTCAGTCAGCCGACCCCAGAGCTCGCCATTGATGAAATTGCCGATCCTGCCCAGCATCAAGCCGAGCGTGACCGGCACAAAGCACACATCGCACAGGTTGAGGAATGGTATTTTTCTCCGGCGTGAAAACCAATAGCCGGCTATCAACGAACCGACAAGCCCGCCATGGAAAGACAATCCGCCGTGCCATATCGCGATTATCTCGCCAGGATGCGCAGCATAATACTGCCACTCCCAGACAAATACCTCGAAGAAGCGCGCGCCTAGAAGCGTGCCGATGACAAGCCAGACCATCAGCCAGTCTGCGTCATCGTCTGTGAGCCTGATCAATCCTTCACGTGCGGCTTTCCGCACATACCAATACACGATAAGGAATCCAAGCGCCCACATCAATCCATACCAGCGTATCTCAACAGGCCCGATAGCGAGCAGGACAGGACTCAGGGCGTGTTCATATGCCATGCGCAGCCCTCCGCACAACAAGCGTGATATACAAGCGCACCCACGCGATGAGCAAGAGCAATACGACCACGCCGATTATGAACATGGCTGCGGGATTCACCTTGCCGATGAGCCTGACGACCAGGTTTCCTGCAAGGAAGTGCGCGATGAGGATTATCGCCGCAGGGACCATCGTTGTCGCCTTGCGTATGCCAAGCAGGAAGCCTTTGCGGATGCTGAGCTCTGGATAGGAAATGACTGCGAAATAGACCAGCAGCACAAGGACCGCAGTCCAAGCGATGCCTGTCGCGGCAGAGGGTTCGCCTGTGGCTTTCTCTATCGCAATCCTGCGCAGGTCAAGCACGGCATCAATGCAGTACCAGACCGCGTACAGGACAAACCAAAACAGGTTCACACGGGCGAATTGGAGCAAGTGCTGCCTCCAGCCAAGCTTCCTGTGCGTCAGCCAGGATGCGAAACGCCAGTTAGTGCCCTGCACCAGGCAGAACAGCACGAAAACCACAAGACCAAGGAGCACGAGCAGGCCAAGGAACTGGTATGTGTACTGGCTGACAGGCGGCTGGAAAATCAGATCTATCACAGCAGGACGCATCCTTCCAGCAGGAACGCGCAATTGCTCTGCAGCAAGCGATCCGATTATTATTATGTGCGTTGTGAGCTTGTCAAGGATCGGCGCGGTAAGGAAGCCATATGCCATGAAGAACAGGGCATCGAGCACTGCGCTCATCACCAGATATGCCTTGCTCTGGGCGAGCAGTCTCCAAGAAGCGACCCATTCCTTTATCGCAGGAAGTTGAGCGAAATTCATTGTACAGGCGCCAGTGAGTTCACGAATGCCTGCGGCTCAGGCGTGGGGAATAGAACGTGGATGTTGACCACGACAAGTATGAGGGCGAAGATGATGAGCAGGATGACAAGGACAAAAACAACGTCGGCCTTTTTCATCGTTCAGGGATACCAGCAGCACTTGACGTACGGCAACAATCCCGGCTCGCACACTGCTCCTGTCGAGATGAGCTCGTTCGCGTGATAGAGGTCAGTCACGGCATTTCCGCGCATGCAGGCATTCTGTTCAGGAACAAGCGTCACACCAGCACCAGTCATGCCTATCTTGCCTGTGAAGAACAGCACCAATACGACAATGACGAAAATCGCGACCACGCCCCAAGTCGCCAGCCAGACATCGCGCGAACCAGCAGAACTGTCCTCATCTACCGGAACAGGCGTTGTCGCCGGGAATTCGAGTTTCTTCCTGACCATGATTGTCACCCCTTTCAAAACACTAACGCACGACAGAGCGATAATCAGGTTTAAATAGTTTTCGTTTTGCGCATCAGGAGAGAATTCGCAACGACAGATACGCTGCTCAATGCCATCGCTGCGCCTGCGATTACCGGATTCAGGAGCCAGCCTGTCCACGGGTAAAGCACACCTGCGGCAATCGGGATGCCTATCGCGTTGTAGATGAATGACCAGAACAGGTTCTGCTTTATCTTGCGCAGGGTGTAAGCGCTTATCCTCATGGCCGCGACCACATCACGCAAGTCTTCCTTGATGAGAACCACATCAGCGCTCTCTATCGCGACATCTGTGCCTGAACCGATTGCGATGCCTACATCTGCCTGTGTCAGTGCAGGAGCGTCATTGATACCGTCGCCGACCATCCCAACCTTGCCCTGCTTCTGCAGTTCCTTGATCTTCTCAACTTTCTGGTCAGGAAGAACTTCTGCAACTATGTCTGTGATGCCAACCTGCTGAGCTATGGCCTTTGCCGTGCGTTCATTGTCGCCGGTCAGCAGTATGACTTTCTTGCCCAAATCCTGCAATTCCTTTACAGCATCCTTGCTGTATTCCTTGAGCGTGTCTGCGACACCGATGACGCAGACAATCTCCTCACTGACAGCGAGAAGCATCGCAGTCTTGCCCTGATTCTCAAGGCGCTGCAGGTGCGGCTCTGCCTTGCTGACAGAAATGCCTTTCATCATCGCGCGGTTGCCGAGCATGACGCGCTTGCCTGTCACAGTGCCTTTCACACCCTTGCCTGAAGCTGAAGAAAAGTTTGAGACAGTGGGGATTGAGACCTTGTCTTTTGCCGCGTTCACTATCGCCTCTGCTAGAGGATGTTCTGATTTCTTCTCGAGCGCGGCAGCGAGCTGGAGCAGCTGGTCTTCTGAATATTTGCCGAGCGGCATGATGTCAGTGACCTCTGGCTCGCCTTTTGTGAGCGTGCCTGTCTTGTCGAACACGATGATATCAAGCTCGCGCGTTGCCTGGACTGCTGCAGCGTTCTTGAACAGTATCCCCTTGCTCGCACCGATTCCTGTGCCGACCATTATCGCCGTCGGAGTCGCCAGCCCGATGGCGCAGGGACAGGCGATTATCAGCACAGCGACAAAGGACATCAGGCCGAAGCTGACTTCGTAGCCCAAGAATGTCCACGCAAAGAAGCTGACAATCGCGATTACTATGACAGCAGGCACGACATAATACGCGACCTTGTCTGCGAGATGCTGTATCGGAGCTTTGCTGGCCTGGGCTTCTTCTACGAGCTTGACTATCTGCGCAAGAACCGTGTCCTTGCCCACCTTTGTGGCCTTGAAAGTGAAGCTTCCAGTCTTGTTTATTGTGGCTCCGACTACCTTGTCGCCTTTCTTCTTCTCGACAGGGATGCTCTCGCCAGTGATCATCGACTCATCAACGCTTGAATGCCCTTCGACAATGATGCCGTCTACAGGGATCCTGCCACCTGGCTTGACAACAACCATGTCGTTCACCCGGACATCGTCGATTGGGACTTCGGTCTCTTTTCCTTTCCTGATGACAATCGCTGTCTTTGACTGCAAACCGAGAAGCTTTTTGATGGCTTCGCCAGTCTTGCCCTTTGTGACTGCCTCCAAGTACTGGCCGAGAATCAGGAACAACAGCAATATGCCAGCGATCTCGAAGTACAAATCGCCTATGCTTCTGCCCATGAAGGCGTAAATTCCGGCGACAACACTGTAGCCGTACGCAGTCAAGGTGCCTATCGCGACAAGAGTGTCCATGTTCGGAGCCATGCGAAGCAATGCAGGGATGCCGTTCTCGAAGAACGCCCAGCTTGCGAGCATTATCGGCGTGGCGAGGATGAACTGCACTATTGCCATCACGTGATGCTCCATGGCCGGCACAGGCAGGCCAAGCCATTCTGCCATCGCCAGATAGATGAGCGGTATGCCGAACACTGCTGCGATTATCAGGCGCTTGCGCCAGTAAGCAATCTCGTTCTCCTTGCCGGTGAATGTATCGTGGCACCGCTTGCTACAGAAATAATATTTCCTGTCATCTCGCGTAGCCGTGTACTTGGCCTTTGACATCTGCACAAGCATCTTACAGACAGGATCTGTGACCATGTCGTCTGCGTTTTGCGCGCTTTTGCCATCAAAAGCATTACGACAGCGTTCGCTGCAGAAGTAGTAAGTCTTGCTGTCCTTCTCAAACTTGAACTCGGCGGTCTTTGGGTCGACCGTCATTCCGCATATCGGGTCTTTTGCCATTCAAGAAAGGTCTGTGTATTCTCCGTACGGGTGGATTAGCTTCCAGCCGTTGTCCTTGAGCCTGAGGGTGATTGTCTGGTTGCTCAGGAGGAACCTGCCGTCAAAGGCTTCGACTTCAACAGCTGCAGAGACCACTGCCTCGCTGCCGGTATTAGACTGCTCTGAGGCAAAAGCAAGGCGGATGCTTTTTGCCTTGTCGTAAAAGCCTTCAAAGAATCTGGCAAAGCTCTTTTCTGTCTTGGCAGTCGGCTCAAGCGCCTTCCAGCCATCTGAGACGAGCGAGTACATTGTCCTGTAGTCTTTCTGCGCCCAGGCAGCGTAATACTTCTCCACAATCTCTGTTGGGGCGCCTTCCACAAGAGGTGTCGGCTGCTGGACAGGGGCGCAGCTTACGAGCAACAAGAGAAATACGAACACCAGCAATTGTCTCATGGCACCGACGAGAACCTGCCCCTATTTAATTCTTTTCACTCAGCGCCTGCGGCCGCGTTGCCTGCACGCGCCATTCACGCAGCCGAGCCTGCAGCTGACTTTCTCAGAAGTGACAATGTTGCCATTGCAGTATATCTCACGCAGGATACGCCTTGTTTGGCATTGGTCATTGAAATTGAACGGCGACCATGTGCCGCTCTGGTCCTTGTAATAGCCCTTTGCGCTGCCTGCGACAAGATAGTTCCTTCCGCCGTCATTCTCCACGCAGGAAGGAATGCAGTTCAGCACGAGCTCCTGCAGCACAACTATATCGCTTGACGTAGTGCCGCCCTTTTTCAGCAGACCTATCGTGAATGGCTTGTCACAGGCAGATGGCGCGAAAAGCGGGGCAGTGATCGTGCCTTGGGTCGACGCGCCTGAACTGTCGCCTGGATTCAATAGCGGCGTTCCTGCGGGCATCACCAGATATCCAACCCCATCAATGACAACCTGCTGTCCGTTTCCTGCAAATATGATGTCATACTGCGAGAGATCAGTCGATGATGCGCCTATGTTCGTGAACTCAACCCCGAACTTGTCAGTGCCAGGCCCTGTAGGCAACTGGTACTTCGGGTTTGCAAAAGATAGCGCTGGCTGGGCAGGCGCTGCCGCGCATGCGCCGTTCTGGCAGCCCGCAGGGCAATCAAAGTACTTGTTCGCGCCCCTTCCATCAATGCAGACCCTTTCCTCAACACGGCTTGCGGTGGGGCACGTGTCGAGAGTCGTTATCCACTGGTTGTTCACAACTTCCCTGATGCGGCTAGATGTGTAAAAGTCCTCGCCGTCAAAATCAATGCAGTTCGGCGCCTTAATGGGTCCCAGATAAACTTTTGCGACGTTATCGCTCACGCCTTCAAACGTGACGTCCCACGCGCCAAGCATGCCTTGCGGCTCATCCAGCTGCTCCTTCAGGCCTACTCCTGCCTGTACATAGACATCGCCAAGGACAGCATCTGCCCTGAGGCGATACCTGATGGCCTGCAATTCAAACTGTGTCTGGCTGATAAGCGCGCCCTGGACCCGCACTTCGGCGTCCTCAATCGGCTCGTTGTCAATCTCAACATTACCCTGCGAAAATGCAGCATCTGCGAATGCGTCTGCGAGCACGACTCGCTGTGGGCCATCAAACGCGAGCTTGACGCCGTTCGTGGCAGTGTCGATAGTCGCGCTGATGATGGTATACGTGTCCTTGAACAAGGGAATTGTCTTGCCCTCAAGGTCAACCAAATGACCATTCACTATCTGGCTATCAAAGCCATTCACTAATCCTATCTCCAATTCAAACATCACATCACCGTCATTGAAGAACAAGAAGTGCCCCATCTGGTCAAGCTCGTTCTCTGCATAAATGACAGAACCTGAGCGCACGTCAGTGTTCAGGAACCCATTATTCGGCTGGGTATTGAAGCGCAGGTATTGGTTATACTGCGTGTTTCCAATCACTCCGTCCTTCAGGAACGCCCAAACGTCAGCGGTGACGGTCTCCACGACATCGCCAAGATTCTCGTCAACATTGAGCGGGTTTGTCGGAAGGTCCTGTATCGGGAAGATGTCGCTTGGTTCTGGCTGCGGAGGCCTCAGCTGCGCAGAGCAGAGCACATTCCTCGCTGCGTTCATGTTGTTCTCTGTGCAGTCATTGAAAGTGTTCCTTGTGCAGCCCTGGTATGCGCCTGTGTACTTGTTGTAGCACACGTTCTCGAATCCTGCAGTCCTGCAGAGATCCACATAAGATGCTGAAGCTGGGTCAGAGATTATCTGGTCGCAGGTCTTGGTTGTCGCAGGGCAGATGCCTTCCCTGCATCCTGTCGGGCACGTAATCCCAACGAAATAGGACTGTGCCAACATGCCTAATTGCTCAGGGCATCGCGCTTCTGCAAGGTAACAATCCTGTCCTGCGCAGTCAGGGGCGCTCGCATACGGCTTGTCATTGACAAGGATATAAGTCCCTTGATCAGGCATTGCAGGCAACACGCACTTGTCCTGGAAGTAGCGGAATGGCGTTGAGACCCCTGTCGTCTTGACCTCGCCGTACACCTGTGCGCTCACTCCACCATCAGAATCCTCGCAGAACTGCGCTGCCACGCACGCTCCATCCTGGCAGCCATTTGCGCAATTGTGCACGTTGAAGCCAGCATATATCGCGTCTCCACCTTTGTTCGGATGGCTCTGGCAGCTGAATTCAACCAGGCACGGTCCTGAAGCTGCCTTGCCGCTGCCCACCGAGCCTTCGCAGATGGTCGTGCAGAAGTCAGGCTGCGGCTTGACGTTTGCCGCGATGGGTTCCCACCATGCGACAACGCCTGTCGTGGTTCCGAAGAGTTCGGGCTTGTTGCCACCGTCGGTGTCCGTGCACGCGATCGCAGGAGCTGCCACGCACGCGCCGTCAGCACACGCGGTGCCTGCCGGGCAGTTGATGTCGAAGAAGTTGATGAAGTACGTGTTCTCACAGACGTGCTCGCGCATCTGGCCGAAGACGCAGGCATCCTGTCCGCCTGTGCGTATGCGCTTGTCGCGGTCGTCTGCGAAAATCGTGCGGAAGCCGAACGTGTGCGCCTGGATGTTATTCGTAGGCCCATTGTCAGGGTCGCTGCACGTCTGCCTGTTGATATCGTAAGGATAGCACTTGCCGGTTTCCTGATCGTAGTAGCACTGCCTGTCATCAATACAGGGATTCATACCGGTGTAGCTGTTGCATTTGAGCGGGCATTGCTGCTTCATTTCAGTAATGGAAACACACGTGCCGCCTGTGCACGCCGCTGGGCATTCCTGCGCGCTGTAGCACGCAGGGCTGATTTCCTTGCCCGTGAGGCAGCGATAGCCTGCGCACGCGTCAGTGCCGTACACGTACGGCTCGCGCCTGCCAACAGTCGGCCAGACCATCTCAATGCCCGTGCAGCCAGCCAGAAGCATACCTGTGAAGTATTCCTGCGGATACTCCTTGTTGTCGATGTCGACAATGACCGCCTGTACGCCAGAAGGAACCCCATCCCCATCCTGGTCTATGGCGAGCTTGCCAGTGGAAGTATCAACTAAGAAGGCAAATGTGATGCCGCCTGCGATTAAGTTTCCCTTGCCTGTTGCATCATACACTATCTGCCTGTTCCCTGTCGCGATATCAAGCAAGGACAATTGCCGATTGATTGCGTCATGGCCGATGTACCTGAAGACGTGGGTGAATCTTGTCGGACCATTGACGATGAAATAATCATTGAGACCTACATTAGGCTGGTTCGCTGAGCTGGCCTCATAGAAATGCAATCTGAACTCACCGTTCGGAGCCATAAAATTGACATTGCTGGAATAAACCCTGAGCTGTAGGTTTGTTATCAAGCCTTCCCTGCTTGTAAAGCTGAAGTCCATGTCCCTGAAGGGTGCAGGAGCGACCTGCCTTCCTGTGATGCGCTTCGCAAACATTCCAACAGGGGGGAATTTCTTGAGAACCAAGGCATTTGCTCCTGCGAGCGATAGGACAAAAATCAGCAAAACTATGAGCGCAATAGCCCTCTTCATCTCATTACCTCTTTTGCTCGTGAAAGCGAGGAAAAGTATAAAAACCTAACTGTTCCTTGCAAGCGCATGCCACACATCTCTGAGCGCGAGCGGCAGATGCCAGAGCAGGAGATCGGCAAGCTCCTGCGCATCGCTGTCGAGGACAAGAGCGTCATCTCACTCGGTCCTGGAGAGCCAGACTTCCCTGCGCCAGCGCCGATCGTGCAATTAACCAAGAAATATGCCAACCAGTGCAATCATTATTCTCCACCTGGCGGACTGAAGGTATTGCGCGAAGCTATCGCGCGCAAGCTGAAGAAGGAGAACAAGATCGACACAAACCCTGAAAACATTGTCGTCACGACAGGCTCGCAGGAAGGATTGCTCATCGCTGCCGCATGCACTTTGGACGTGTCTGAGCAAGTCATCCTGCCTGACCCTAGTTATATGGGCTTCCTGCCTACATTCGAACTATTCAATGCAGGCGTGACGTATGTGCCATTGCGAGAGGAAAACAGCTTTGCAATCGATCCAGATGATGTTGAGAACGCGATTGACCCAAAGAAGACAAAAGTATTGATGCTGAACTCACCTGCGAATCCAACAGGCACAGTGCTCTCGCGCGATATCCTCGAGCAGCTCGCAGACATCGCCATAGAACACGACCTGCTTATCTTCTCGGACGAGGCTTACGAGAAGATAATATATGATGACGCAAAGCACATCAGCATCGGCTCGCTCAATGGAATGGAAGAACACGCAGTGACATTCCAATCGTTTTCCAAGACATATGCCATGTGCGGCTATCGCGTCGGTTATGTCGCTGCCCCGCCAGAGCTTGCTGCAGCGATCAAGGAGACGCACACTAACACAACGATATGCGCGCCAACCATATCGCAAAAGGTCGCGATAGACGCGCTAAAGCTGCCAAGCAAATATACTGATGACATGGTCAAGGAGTATGACCGGCGCAGGAAGCTTATCGTGAAACGACTGAACGAGATAGGCCTGAGCACACCGATGCCAAAGGGAGCGTTCTACACATTCTCAAACATCAAGCCGTGGGGCGGCAACAGCCGGAAGTTCGCTGCAGATTTGCTGCAGAAAGCAAAGGTCGCTGTCGTGCCAGGAACTGATTTTGGCAGGAATGGAAACGGATACATACGATGCAGCTATGCGACAGACTACAAGCTCATCGAGAAGGCCCTGGACAAGATGGAAAGCTTCTTAAGGACATACCATCCAAGATAATCCATGGGGCATGTGGTCATTCCGTGCAATACACAGGACGAGCTCAACATCACAGGCCGCGAGATTCTTGTCAAGAAAATTAACGAATTAACCAGCAAACAAGACTACGTGACACTCGGCATCTCTGGAGGCAGGAGTGTGCAAGGCATCTTCTCATTGCTCAAGAATGAGACAACACTTCCATGGGGCAAGGTACACATCTTCTTGGTCGACGAACGCCAGGTGCCGCTCGACCATGCTGACAGCAATTACAAGCTCGGCAAGGATTTGTTCATCGACCATTTGATTAAGGCAGTGGTCCTGCCACAGGCAAATCTGCATCCGTTCGACATGAACAAAGAGCTCGCTGCTTACAACAAGGAACTTACGGATCATGGCGGAACTCTTGACATCGTCCTGCTGGGCGCAGGCGAGGACGGACACATCGGAGCATTGTTTCCCAACCACGCGTCAGTCCGCAACCTGGCTAACGGCTACATCAAGCTGAATGATTCCCCAAAGCCGCCAGCAGACCGCGTGACAATATCACAGTCCACGCTGCTAAAGGCAAAAGTGGCAGTGCTATTGTTTGTCAGCGAGGCAAAGCAGGACGCATATAATCTATTCTCAGCAGACGGACCATTTGAGACCTGCCCTGCGCGGCTCGTGAAAGAAATAAAGAACGCATATGTGCTGACGTGGTTCAGATAATCACCGCCTTATCATCTTCACTATCTCTCCGAAGACAAGCACGCTCGCGCTGACAGCAATCGTTATGCCCCAGTCCTTGGCAGAGAGCGCGGCAGTGCCGAACAGGTCCTGCAGGAAGGGGATGTAGACGACCAAGAACTGCAATGCCACAGATGCCAGTATCGCGAGCCAGAGCCAGTGGTTCTTGAACACTCCGACTGCGAACAATGACTTGTGCTCAGAGCGCTGGTTGAGCACGTTGAACATCTGGAAGAGCATGAGCGTTGTGAATGCCATGGTCTGCGCCTTGACCAACTGGACATCTGGGTCGTACCAGTCAAAGACAAACAATGTGCCGAGCGTCATTATCACCCCGATAAGGAGCATCATTATGCCGCGAGACTT
>Ga0247727_10017300_pt1 | contig 11500 bp, 10 predicted proteins | sample WisWelCaveWW1625_FD_202498 | JGI IMG/M metagenome (GOLD analysis project Ga0247727, IMG submission 202498) | Biofilm microbial communities from Wishing Well Cave, Virginia, United States - WW16-25 | ecosystem: Environmental > Aquatic > Deep subsurface > Groundwater > Cave microbial mat | place... | reverse complement strand
ATGCTTTAAATATTTTTATGTTTTATACTTTTGCTATAATAATATAATAAAAAAATAAAACGAAATCAAGTTTTGCGTAATTTTTATTTCTCGGACAGACACTAAATAGGCATTAAACTAAAATGCAGAAAAAATAAAACTCTATAATTTATAGACACCAAAACGAGCTGGTTTTTCTCATTTGGCAGCTTGATTTTTTCTTGTTTGATAGGATACTTTAAAGTATCTTATCATGAATCATGAAACCAATTCGTCTTTCAGCGCATGCCCGCGATAATGCAAATTATCGTGGAGCCACAGAGCAATATGTCTATTTTTTTTGAACAGGAGATAAAATCATGCGAATAACTTATGATTCTGAAGTGGACGCGCTGTATATCCGTTTTATCGAAACTTCAGTCACCACCGAGCATGTGGCCGAAGGGATTGCGGTAGACTATGCGGCTGACGGTCGAATTGCCGGCATCGAAATTCTTGACGCCCGCCAGCGCTTTGGTGCACCGGAAGTTTTTCGGCGGGTAATTTTAGAAGATATCGCAATGACCGAGCCTGCTGCGGCAATGCCCTCCTAAATTCAAATGAAGCAAGTGCGAGTCTTAAAAATCGTCGTCGCCTCGCCCGGCGATGTGCAAGCCGAGCGCGATGCGATCCCAGCCATTGTCGATGAACTGAACAAAGGCATCGCCGATGAACGCGGTGTGCGCCTCGAAGTTTATCGCTGGGAAACGGACGCTTACCCCGCCTTTCATCCGCAAGGGCCACAGGGCCAGATTGATTCCTGCTTGCGTATTGATGCTTGCGACTTGCTCATCGCCATCTTTTGGAAACGCTTGGGCACGCCAGTGCTTGGCGCGCAATCCGGCACCGAGCACGAAATTCGGTTTGCCCTCGAGTCCTGTGAAAAGATGGGGCGTCCCCAGCTCATGATCTATTTCAATCAGACACCGCACGATCCGCAATCAAAAACAGAAAAAGAACAATGGCAGCAAGTTTTGTATTTTAAACAAACGCTTTCTCAAAAAGTGCTGTGGTGGGAATACAACGGCAAGGATCAGTTTCGTGATTTTGTCCGCCAACATTTGACGAAGTTTATTCGAGGCGATTATTCTGGTCGACCGTTAGAAGAGCTGCTACAAGCCTACCGCGATCATCTCACCCGTCGCGTCAGCACCGTGCGCATCTTCGGCGAGGCTGAGACCAGACCGCTGGAAAAAGTTTTCGTCGAGCTTACGCTCACCGAAGAGTATGAGCGCCCTACGGGAAACGCACAGTGGCTCGGCATGATGGATATGGAGCTACGCCGCCTGCGGGATATTTTTGCTCGCGATGGTGAGGATAGAGAAATCGGCAAGCCGGAAAAGGAGCGCAAGAAAGAAAAACGCACGCTCAAACCGGATGAGTTGCTGCGCCGCCGAACGCAAACGGTCATCGTGGGTGCGCCTGGCTGCGGAAAAACCACACTACTGCGCTATCTCGCGTTGAAGACGCTACAAGCCGGTAAACGCTTCTCTGTGTTTCTTGAGCTTAAGAGCCTCAGCGAAAAAGTCTTCGAAGCTGCGGAAGGCAATTTTGTCGAGTTGTTGTTTGCGAAAGCAATCGCGGCTCCGCTTGGTTTCTCAGCCGCCGAGGCCGAGCGCTGCAAAGCGTTCTTTCTCGCTCGTCTCAAAGTCGGCGAAGTGACGATCTTTCTCGATGGCTTGGATGAAGTGGCAGGCGCGACGTTTTTCAACGCGCTGTGTCGCTCAGTCAATGAATTCATCACCTCAGCATATCGCCACAACGACTTGATCATCTCGACGCGACCGTATGCGTTGCAGCAGCGCTTTGAAGGCATGCAGGAAATGGAAATTGCAGCGCTTAATCCACGCCAAATCGAAGCTTTCTTGCAGCATTATTATGGCGACGATCCAGCCACCAAACAATTACAGCAAGAGCTTCGTCGTCGCGGCGAGTTGCGTGAGATGGCGCGGGTGCCCTTCCTGCTCAGTGTCATCGTGTATTTGTATCGTCAGCAAGGCGAGATCGTGGGCGAGCGTTTGGAGCTTTATCGCCAGTTCGTGCAACAGCTCGTCACGCAACTGGATCGCGAGAAAAATGTCGAGCGCTTTTATGTGCCAGATCCCGACGGCTCGCTCAAGCGGGACTTTCTCAAGCAATTGGCTTATGAGCGGCTGTTCGTGGACGAAGTTGACAAAGAAGCCGAGCGCCTGATTTTGACCGGCGAGGTCATTGCTGCCAAAGCACGAGGGTATTGCCAAACACATCACATAGCGAATCATCATCTCTTGGCGACGGATGTGAAAGCCACGCCGCTCTTGCGCGAAATTGGTGCGGACGCCTACGCCTTTGCACACCTGACCCTGCAAGAATACTTGGCTGCCATCACTCTCGCCGAGCAACCCGACTGCGAAAAGATTTTCTGCCACGCTTATTTCAATCCGACGTTGGCCGAAATGGAAGTGCTGCCGATGATGCTGGGGTTGGTGCGCAAGCCTGATGATTTCTATGCGGCGCTAGAGGGATTGCCGGAGTCGTTGAATTTCACAAATCTACGCTTGCGGGCGCGGGGCTTGGCTTATGTGCACCAAATCAATCCAGCATCTCTCAGCAGGCTCAAGGATCGCCTGTTTGACTTTATTACAGGGTCAAAGCCTGAAGAGGTGCCCTATGACAATGCTGTTATAAACAGTTTTGCTAAAACCAGTGGCGAACCTTTAACCTTCATTGTAGATCATGTTTCAACTTTATTGGGAAGTGAATCTGAATATACGCGTATGTATACGGCTTGGGCGCTTGGCGAAATAGGAAATGAGCGTGGCGTTGATGCTTTGCAGCGGGCTTTATTGGATGTCAATCAGAAGGTGCGCAAGCACGCGACTGAGGCGCTTGGGAAAATCGGGTGTGACCGTAGCGTTGAAGCTTTATTGAGAGCTTTGAAAGATGAAGATTCGGTTGTGTGTGGGAGCGCAACGGAGGCGCTTGGCAAAATTTGTAGTGCGCGCAGCGTTGACGCTTTGTTGTTGGCTTTGAAGGATGAAGATTCTGTTTTGCGTGGGAAAGCAGCGGAAGCGCTTGGCAAAATTGATACTGCGGGCAGCACTGATGCCTTGTTGCTAGCTTTGAAAGATGAAGATCCAGTTTTGCGAGGGAGCGCAGCGGAGATCCTTGGTAAAATTGGTAATGCGCGCAGCATAGGCGCCTTGTTGCTGGCTTTGAAGGATGATGACAATTATGTACGTGAACGCGTGGCGCAGGCGCTTGGCGAAATCGGTAGTGAGCGCAGCGTTGAAGCTTTGATGCTGGCTTTGAAGGATGAAGATTCAGGTGTGCGTGGGAAAGCAGCAGAGGCGCTTGGCAAAATCGGTAGTGCACATGGCGTTGATGCCTTATTGCCTGCTTTGAAGGATGAAGATTGGGGTGTGCGTTGGCGCGCGGCTGAAGCGCTGGGCGTGATTGGTAGTGAGCCCAGCGTGGACGCCTTGTTGCTGGCTTTGAAGGATGAAGATCCAGTTTTGAGAGGGAGAGCAGCAGAGGCCCTTGGTAAAATTGGTAATGCGGACAGCACTGATGCCTTGTTGCTAGCTTTGAAAGATGAAGATCCAGTTTTGAGAGGGAGCGCAGCAGAGGCCCTTGGTAAAATTGGTAGTGTGCACAGCGTAGACGCCTTGTTGCTGGCTTTGAAGGATGATGACAATTATGTACGTGAACGCGTGGCGCAGGCGCTTGGCGAAATTGGTAGTGAGCGCAGCGTTGAAGCTTTGATGCTGACTTTGAAGGATGAAAATTCGGATGTGCGTGGGAGTGTGGCGGAGGCGCTTGGCAAAGTGAGCGATACAATCTTGGCTGAAGGCATAACACATGCACTTTCTCACAATAACAGTTTCGTCCGCCAAAAAGCAGCACAAGTTATCGGCTATTACACAACTGACAAGCAAGTGCTTATTAAGTTACAGCATTTGGCTAAAAAAGATCACAGCAAGGAAGTGCGCACCGCCGCCCGCGAAGCCGCTGAGAAATACGCTAACAAGCTGCGGTATTTTGCGTCATAGCTTTACTGAATAAGAATGAATTTATTGACCGGTCACTCGGAGTGACCGGTCAATTTCAACTATAAAATCGAGGAGCACAATATGTCATACCGCATCGAAACCGACAGCATGGGAGAAATTCAAGTACCGGAGGATCGTTATTACGGCGCGCAGACGGCCAGATCGTTGATTCATTTTAAAATCGGCGGCGAGCGCATGCCGCGCGAGATGATCTGGGCGTTTGGCATTCTTTTTTATTGATTTTCTTTTGGTGGTTGTGTATATTTATGTGTACTGCAAATGTCACTACACGAATTTTTTTCACGGAAATCAAATAATGAGAACAGCAACGATTCAGACCCGGATCAATCCCAAGGTGAAGATGGAAGCCCAGAAGATATTGAACAAGCTCAATATCTCCATGTCCGAAGCGATTTCCATTTATCTCACTCAGGTGACGCTTCACAAAGGCATACCTTTCGAGGTCAAAATTCCCAACGCGCTTACCGCCGCCACCTTGAAAAAAATCGAAGCCGGCGAAGAGCTGCACGAGGTGGGAAGCGTCGAAGAACTTTTTAAGGAATTGGAAAGTTGAAAATAGTTTATTCCAGCCAGTTCAAGAAAGACTACAAAAAAGTCCAAAAGCAAAACAAAGATATCGGCAAGCTCAGTGCCGTCATCGACAAATTAATTGCCAAAGAACGGTTGGACGCCAAGTATCGCGATCACTCTCTGACCGGAAGCTGGAAAGGATTTCGAGATTGCCATCTTGAGTCGGATTGGATTCTGATTTACCAGACGAGCGAAGACACGTTGACATTAGCAAGAACGGGTTCACATTCTGAATTGTTCAAAAAGTGACACGTTGCTTTTGGCATCATCTACCCGAAAAATTCGCCTAATTTTGTTATGAAGCCACAAAAAGGCTTTGCCGGTGGGCGTTTGCTCAAACATCCAAGATTTTTCATCCACCTGTGATCTGCCATTCTCAAGCTTTGCATCATCAAATCCTGCAATTTGCAAACATTTTCAGAAAACCATATTTTAAAGCAGAGATCACTCGCTACAATTCGAAAAAACGGCTTTATCTAAAAATTATCACCTATGACCGAAACCGAAGTGCGCCGTCTCATTGCCGGCGGCGAATCGCTGACCGTTGAATTTAAAAGCGATGCGACGCGGTTGCCCGATGCAGACTGGATCGACACCGTGGTCTGCATGGCGAATTATCAGGGCGGTATTCTGCTGGTTGGCGTCGAAGATGATGGCGCCATCACCGGCCTTCATCCCTATCACCAAACCAGTCCGTCCGTCGTGGCGGCTTTTATTGCCAGCCGAACGGTGCCGCCGCTGTCGGTAGAGGTTCACTTCATTAATTTGACGGAAGGAACAATTGCCGTGCTGTCCATCCCCGCAGTCCGGCAACCGATAGGAACGAGCGACGGCAAATTGCTCATTCGCTATTCGGACACGCATGGGAAGCCCGGCTGCCGTCCTCTGCACCCGCATGAATTGACCGGTTGGCGGGCGGATCGGGGCATGGCCGACTTTACGGCGCTCACGATCACCGAGGCGTCGTGGGCCGATTTCGACGCGTTGGAATTCGCTCGCTTGCGCCGTCTGGTGGAAGAGAATCGCGGCGACAAAGCCTTGCTCGAGTTGGCGGATGAAGAAATCGCGCGCGCTTTGGGATTGGTCTCCAATGAGCTCACCGGTTTAACGCCCACGCTGGCCGGACTTCTGCTGGTCGGCAAAGAAACGGCACTCCGCAAATATCTCCCGGCGCACGAAGCGGCTTTTCAAGTGTTGCACGGCGCCGAGGTCAAGGTCAATGAGTTTCATCGCTGGCCGCTGCTGCGCGTTTATGAATGGCTGATGCAGGCGATAGATGTGCGCAATGAAGAACAAGAGTTGATGAGCAACGGCTTTCGCGTCGGCGTTCCCCGCTATGATCGTTACGGCGTTCGTGAGGCGATCAACAACGCGCTGATTCATCGCGACTATGCCCGTCTCGGCGCAGTACACGTGCAGCTTCACGATGACCGCGTCGTGGTGTCCAATCCCGGCGGCTTCGTCACCGGCCTCAACGTGGGGAATTTGCTCGCCGTATCGCCGCGTCCGCGCAATCCCGGTTTGGCTGATGCTTTTAAAAGGATTGGTCTGGTGGAAAGAATCGGCCGCGGCGTGAACATCATTTATGCGGGCCAATTAAAAAACGGCCGCCGGCCGCCGGAATATGATCGCACCAACGAAACCGGCGTCACCGTGGCGCTGGACAGTCGACCGGTCGATTTGAGAATCGTCGAAAGTTTGATCAACGCCGGTAAACGCTTGGGCCGCCAGCTAACCGTCGCCGAGCTGCTGGTGTTGTGGGAGGCGCGCGTCACCGGCCAGGTCGCGGTGGAAACCATTGCGAAGTTGATTCAGCGCGAGTCGAGTGTGGCGCGCGAGCTTTTGCAGCAGATGGAAAAAGACAAGTTGATTGTCGGTGCGGCCAACGGCGATCGGCAATCGTACCGCCTTGACGCCGGCATGCGCGTCGACGCCAATCACACGGCAGTTGGCTCATTCGAGGCGCCGCTGTCGCCGGCGGAGATCGAGCAACACCTTCTTGCGCATGTACAACGGCAGGGACAAATCCGGCGCGAGGAAGTGGAAACCCTCGGCGGTTGGAGCCGCGATCAAGCTTATCGTTGGCTCAAGCGCATGGTGGCCGAAGGCAAATTGCAGCCGATGGGGCGTGGCCGCGCCGTTTATTATCGGCTCGCCTCGGCATGAAATCTATAAGGAGCGTGTCATGCAAGTCGAAGAATTAACCAATCTCCAAATGGAAGAAACTCCGGCCTGGACAGCGGCAGAAAAAATCGGGCGCGAGAAGGCGTTGGAAGAAACGCGCGCCTTTATCGGACATGAGATTAAAAGCGCCATTGGGCCGCTTAGATTGGCCGCCAAATTGTTGTACAAATCCCTGGGGCAACCTGAAATCAATAAAGACAAATTGATCGCGTATACTCAGCAAATCCTCGATCAAACGGTTGTCGCCTACGATGTGGTAAATCGTTATAACGACCTGACCAAACCGTTGGCGCCCATCCTCAGGCCCGCTGACGTCAATAAATTGCTGGCGGAAAATTTGGATGCGGTTCATAAGGCGTGCGCCGACAAAAATATTGAAATCGTCCGGCAGCCCGGACATATACCGAAAGTCCCGGTTGATCGCGAGCTCTTAACGCAGGCGTTGTGGAATGTCTTGTGGAATGCGATTGAAGCGATGGAGCGCGGCGGCAAACTCACCGTTGCGACTCATCAAGGGGGCAATCAAGTCGTCGTGACGATTAGCGACACGGGGAGAGGCTTCAAGCCGGAACATTTGGATCGGGTCTTTGAAGTGGGCTTTACGACTAAACTGGGAAAGCAGGGCGTGGGGCTCGGATTGGCGCTCGCCCGCCGCATCATCGCCGACGCGCACAACGGGCAAATCACCATAGCGAACAATCATAACGGCGCCGGTGCCACGGTCTCCATAAAGCTGCCAATCACCAATAAGGAGGCGTCCGATGGAAAGTAGAAAATTGCGGTTGCTCATAGTGGACGACTTGGAAACCTGGCGAAAAGCGCTGAAGACGTTATTCAGCGAAAGGACGGACATCATTTTAACGGAAGCCATCAGCGGCGAAGATGCTATTGAGAAAATCAAGGCCGAAGATCATGACCTGGTGTTGCTCGATATGCGAATGCCATCGGGCACGGAAGGCCTTGATGCTCTTGCGGAGATCAAAAAGCTAAAGCCGCAAACACATGTGATCATGATCAGCGCTTACGGCGATATTCACAAGGCTGTTCTGGCCATGAAACGCGGCGCTCTTGATTTCGTGCAGAAAGATATTGACTTCGATGAAGTGATCATATTCAAGGTGAATGAGTTCATTCGCACGACTCAACTCATCGCCGACCGCGAGCTGCTCATTCACGCAAAATATGAAACCGTTCAACAATTCGAAGACGCACAGAAGAAAGGCAAAGCTCTCGAAGACCTGTCGGCGGCGTTGTTCGCGAGCGTCGAAGGTTTCATTCAGATTGATCGAAATGCCAACACCGCGACTGAGGAGATTGATATCGTCTTCCGCAACGAGAGCCGAGATCCTTCCTGGCAGAAAGAAAGCGAGATCATTCTCGTGGAGTGCAAGAATTGGAAATCGCAGCGCGTCGGCAAAAACGAGTTTGTCTTATTTAAGGAGAAGATCGAAAACCGTTACGGACGGTGCAATCTTGGTTTTTTAATTTGTGCCGCAGATTTTGCCGAAACGATTGCGCGAGAAATGCTGCGCTCCAGCAAAACCGATCTTCTGATTGTTCCAATTAACGGCGACGATTTGCGCCAACTGGTTGAATCGAAGAGCCGCGGCCGGCTTTTGCGCAGCTTCATGGATCGGGCGCTGCTGATTTAGAAAAGGAACCCGCGATGTCGATCACCCTCACCTACTCGGGCCGGCTCAAATCCGCCGGCATGATTGAGCCGCTCCTGCAGGAACTTGGCGCGTTGGCGGAAGAGCACGGCTGGCAGTACGAACTGACCGGCCCCACCGAACACGCGCTGATTCTTGGCTCCGTCGTTGTCGTGCGAGGCATTCACCTCGCCCTGGTTCCCGAAGCCGGATTGTTTGCGCGATTTACTTTGAGCTTTGATCAGGACTGGCTTCTCGTCAACGAAAGCAATCTGCAAGTTTATTCCGACGAGAAGTTTCTGCGGCAATACATGCCGGAGATTGCCCATCCGGTTACCCGCAAAAGAATGTTCGATTCCGTGCTTGGAAAAGCCGAGGGTATCATCAAGAAAGTATCCTGGAAAGAAATCGTGTCAACGGGAATCTTCACCAGGGGCTACGTCCGCACCAACCGTCTCGGCGCCGCGAAGCACATTTTGCTCTGCAAGCTCCTGCGTTATCTCGGCAAGAAATATTTCGCCGCGCTGAAAGTGGACGACGACGGCGGCTATTGGAAGACTGGCGATGCGAGCGGGCTGGCCGAGAGCATCGGGCTGACGAACTTCATGTTTGACCAAATTGGAAACTTTTTCGATCACGTCAACAAATATCCTCTCCTGCGCAATGCCGGCCCCGACGATCTGCTCAAAGATTTGAGCGCTTTTGCGGCGGCAGCATATAAAAACGCGCCCTACAAGCCGGTCGAATTGAGCAAGCGCAAAAACAAAAAACCTGCGAAGAGTGGGCGCGGGAGAAAGAGGGAAAAATAGTGGAAACCCTCAGCAGTTGGAGCCACGCGCAAGCTCATCGTTGGCTTAAGCGTATGGTGACCGAAAGCGAATTGCAGCAGATCCGGTGTGGCCACGCCGTTTATTATCGGCTCGCCTCGGCGTTTTAATTGATTGCAAGAAGCAGGGAAAAAATATGAACCAAACAGAATTAACGCTCCGTTTACAAAATAGTGAAAATCTCCGCACGGAATTCAAGGAATGGCCGGTTCAACCCGATGATCTGGCTGCGGCTATCGTTGCCCTGGCGAATACGGACGGAGGACAAATTTTCGTGGGGGTGGATAACAATGGTCAAATCGTCGGTATTGACCAAAATGAGCGCGACCGGATCAGCCAATCAATAGACAATGTTGCCCGCAATAACATTGCGCCTCCCGTGACCGTCATTCAAGAGACGATGCTGGATGAGCAAGGACGGCTCGTTCTCATCGTTCACATTCCAAAGGGAGACCAGCGCCCGTATCGAACGAACCGAGGCATCTATTTTGTGCGCACCACCTCCGGACGCCAACAGGCTTCGCGCGAAGAGCTGCTGCGTTTGTTTCAGGCGACGAGAAGTCTTTATTATGATGAAACGCCCATCGTCCGGTCATCTTCAATCACCGACCTCGAGCTGCAGGCGCGCGAGGATTTGTTGCGTTTGGCTCGCGGTCGCGGCGTTGATGTGGATAACATCGATCCGGAAAGATTGCTGCACAACTGGCGCTTGCTGCGCGAAGTCAATGGGGAAAGCCATCTGACGCTTGCCGGCGTGTTGTTTCTGTCCAGGAATCCGCAATACTTTTTGCCCACCGCTTGCGTTTCCGCGTTACGCATCCCTGGAACCGAGATCGCGAACGAGCCGCTGGATCAGAAGCGCATCGAAGGCCGCATCCTGAACATTTTCGAAGACACTTTGCGTTTCCTTTATATCCATCTCCCGCGTCCGCATCGCATTCAGGGCATGGAGCCGGAAGTTCATGCGGAGTTCCCACCGGAAGTGTTGCGCGAGATTTTGATCAATGCGCTGGCGCACCGTGACTATACGATGTCCGCGCTCATTCGCGTGATTGTATACGATGATCGTCTGGAGGTGCGCTCGCCTGGGCTTCTTCCCAATAGCATAAAACTTGAAAGCCTGGGTTACGGCATGCACGTACTCCGCAATCCCATCATCTACAATATGCTTTTGCGGGTTGGTCTCGTCACCGATGCTGGGAGCGGTATCCCTCGTATTATCCGGTTGACTCGTCAGGCGACCGGACAGGAACCGGCTTTTCGATTGGAAGGAAATGAGTTCGTTGTTTCATTGCCGCGACGGAACAATGGCAACGGGCCGCAGAAATAAAACTTTATCACATTTACAATTCTTGCAATGAAATTTTGGAATTGAACAATGTTTATCAATATCGAGGAGAGCAATCATGTCCTACCGCATCGAAACCGACAGCATGGGAGAAATTCAAGTTCCGGAGGATCGTTATTACGGCGCACAGACGGCGCGATCGTTGATTCATTTCAAAATCGGCACGGAGCGCATGCCGCGCGAAATGATTTGGGCCTTCGGCATTCTCAAAAAAGCCGCCGCGTTGGTGAATAAAGAACTCGGTTTATTAACCGCAGAAAAAGCCGATCTCATCGTCAAAGCCGCCGACGAAGTGATCTCAGAAAAACTTGACGAGCATTTTCCACTGGTCGTTTGGCAAACCGGCAGCGGCACGCAGTCGAATATGAACGTCAACGAAGTCATCTCGAATCGCGCGATTGAGATGGCCGGCGGCAAAATGGGCAGCAAAAAGCCGATTCACCCGAACGACGACGTCAACAAGGCGCAATCGTCGAATGACACGTTTCCGACGGCGATGCACATTGCGGCGGTGCACGAAATTCATCGCCGGCTGATTCCAATGGTCAGGCAACTGCGCAACACGCTGGCGCAAAAATCGCAGGCGTTTGCGAGCATCATCAAAATCGGCCGCACGCATTTGATGGACGCGGTGCCGCTCACGCTCGGGCAGGAATTTTCCGGCTACGTCACGCAGCTCAATCACGGTTTGAAACGCATTGAGATGGTGTTGCCGCATTTGTATGAACTGGCGCTCGGCGGCACTGCCGTCGGCACGGGCTTGAACACGCATCCTGAATTCGCGGTGAAATCGGCAGCGAAGATTGCGGAACTCACCGGCTATCCATTTATCACCGCCGGAAATAAATTTGA